>Ga0302320_10001319_pt1 | contig 59491 bp, 49 predicted proteins | sample Bog_T0_3_FD_202130 | JGI IMG/M metagenome (GOLD analysis project Ga0302320, IMG submission 202130) | Peat permafrost microbial communities from Stordalen Mire near Abisko, Sweden - Bog_T0_3 | ecosystem: Environmental > Terrestrial > Soil > Wetlands > Peat | place: Sweden: Abisko, Stordalen Mire... | reverse complement strand
CATGGATGATCAATTGCGCGCCCGACGCGGGAAATTGGGGAAATTTGACGGCTAATAGCAACGCAGCGCGCCTTTGTATCCCCTGACCTGACGCTTGGCTGATTTTCAAAAAGGCATCCGCAAGGATGCCTTTTTTTTGTTTCCACTGTCCCACCCTTTTGAGCGTGTCGCGAATTTTGGTTCTTGCGCTTTGTCCAGGGGAGGCTCACATTAGGCGGCTCGATTAGAAGCTCAATTTAGAATGAATCATATTCGTAACATTGCAATTATTGCCCATGTTGACCACGGGAAAACCACCCTGGTTGATTGCCTGCTCAAACAGTCCGGCACGTTCCGCGCCAATCAAGCCATCTCCCAAGAGGAGCGCATCATGGATTCCATGGATTTGGAACGGGAGAAAGGCATCACCATCCGGGCCAAAAACGCCGCGTTCAAGTACAAGGAGTACGACATCAATATCGTGGATACGCCGGGTCACGCCGATTTTGGCGGCGAGGTGGAGCGGATCATGAACATGATTGACGGCGTCCTGCTGGTGGTGGACGCCACGGACGGCCCGCAGGCGCAAACCCGCTTTGTCCTGCGCAAGGCCCTGGAAGCCGGCGCCAAGCCCATTGTCGTGATCAACAAGATTGACCGCGAGAATGCCACGCCGCACCAGGTGCTGGATAAGGTCTTTGATTTGTTTGTATCGCTCCACGCCACCGACGAGCAGTTGGATTTCCCTGTCGTCTATGCCAGCGCCAAGGACGGCTACGCGAAAATCAACATGAAGGACGAAAGCACCAACATGGTGCCCCTCTTCGACGCCATCATCAAGCACATCCCCCCTCCGCGCGCCCATGCGGGCACGGAATTCAAGATGTTGGTGGCCAACTTGGATTACTCCGATTATCTGGGCCGAATCGCCTTTGGAAAAGTCTATAGCGGGAAGACCAAAGTCGGCGACTCTGCGGTATGCCTTCATGGCGATGGCCGCAAAACAGAAGCCAAAATCACCGCCCTCTTTCATTTCGAGGGATTAAAGCGCATCGAAATCCCCGAAGTCCACGCCGGAGACGTAGTTGGAGTGACCGGTTTTGAGGATGTTTTCATCGGCGAAACCATCACCGACAACGTCACCCGCCAGCCCCTGCCCTTCGTGCCGATTGATCCTCCCACCATCCAGATGCAGTTTGCCGTCAACGACGGCCCGCTGGCGGGAATGGATGGCAAGCTGGTGACGGCGCGGCATATTTGGGAGCGGCTGACCAAGGAAATCCGCACCAATGTGGCGCTGCGCATTTCCCAGACCGATCTGCCCAACATTTTCAATGTCGCCGGGCGCGGCGAAATGCAAATCGCCATTCTCGTCGAACAGATGCGGCGCGAGGGCTACGAGGTGCTGGTCTCCCGCCCCGAAGTCATCAACCGCAAGGACGACGCCGGGAATGTCTTGGAACCCATCGAGAAGCTGTTCCTGGAAATTCCCCGAGAAACGATGGGCACCGTTCTGGAAAACCTATCGGGCCGCAAGGCTGATATCACCCAGATGGATCATCACGGCAACGATGTCACCATCGAGGCCCTCATCCCGATGCGCGGCCTCATTGGCTTTGAAACGGATTTGGTCAACACCACCCGCGGCCTCGGCGTCATGAGCCATTTGTTCCACGAATACGGCCCCCACCGCGGCGAGGTCATCGCCCGCAAAAACGGTTCCTTGGTCAGCATGGAGGACGGCGAAGCCATGGCCTACGCCCTCAACATGGTGCAGGAACGCGGCCGTCTGATGGTCGAACCTGGCGACAAAATCTACAAAGGCATGATCGTCGGCGAAAACGCGCGCGAAAACGACATCCCGGTCAACCCCTGCAAAGCCAAACGCCTGACCAACATGCGTTCCACCGGCGATGGCAAAGGCATCCAACTCGATCCACCTCTCAAAATGTCCCTCGAACGGGCGCTCGAATACATCGGCCCGGACGAATACGTCGAAGCCACTCCCCTCAACCTGCGAATGCGGAAAAAAATCCTGGACGAAACCATCCGCCGGCGCATGGAAAGGCGGTAGGTGTGAAATCGTTTCCCTTCCAGGTCATTGGCGGCTCCATCACCGCTCCCCTCGGCTTCCGGGCCGCCGGAGTCTTCTGCGACATCAAACGCCTCGGCACCGGCAAAGGCTCCAATCACGGCCAGAAACGGGACCTGACCCTCATCGTCTCCGACGCGCCCGCCGCCGTGGCCGGCACCTTTACCACCAACCGCGTTTGCGCCGCGCCGGTCAAACTCTGTGTGGAACGCGTGGCGCTCGGAACCGCCCGGGCCATAGTTGCAAACTCTGGCAACGCCAACGCATGCACCGGACAACAGGGCCTGCGTGACGCCCGGGACATGGCGCGCGCCGTGGCGGACGCCTGCCGCGCCGACAAGTTATCCGCGCGCGAAGTCCTCGTCGCATCCACCGGTCGCATTGGGGTGCCCCTGCCGATGCCTAACGTCAAAAAAGGAATACTTGACGCCGCGCGCCTCCTTGCAAGCGGGCCGGACTCTGACGCGCACGCCGCCGAGGCCATCATGACCAGCGACACCCGGCCCAAGGAAATCGCGGTGGAATTTGAGCTGGGCGGTAAAAAAGTCCGCCTGGGCGGCGTATGCAAGGGCGCAGGCATGATCCACCCGGGCATGAGTCCGTCCGGCGCTCCGCCCGCTTTGCGACCGTTGCACGCCACCATGCTCTGTTTTCTGACAACCGATGCCGCCGTGGATGCCAAGCACTTGCAAGCCGCCCTGAACGAGGCCGTCGCCAAAAGTTTCAACCGCATCACAGTGGACGGCGACACGAGCACCAACGACACCGTGCTCATACTGGCCAACGGACGCGCCGGCAATCCGCCTCCCGCCGCCCGCCGCGCGGACGCCCGGCGGTTCCAGGCCGCGTTGGATCATGTGACACTGGATCTGGCCAAGAAAATTGTGCTTGATGGAGAGGGCGTGTCGCGCTTCGTGACCGTTCGCGTGGCGGGGGCGAAATCGCCGCAAGACGCCGACGCTGCGGCGCGCTCCGTAGCCAACAGCGCGCTTGTGAAGACCAGTTGGTGCGGCGGGGACCCAAACTGGGGGCGGATCCTGTGCGCGCTGGGGTATTCGGCGGCGGAGTTGGTGGAGAACAAGACTGATGTCGGTTACAGTTTGCCAGGCCGGCGGGACCCGCTGTATTCCCTCAAACACGGCCGTCCAACGGACGTCCCGTTCGCTGCCCTTTGCAAAGTTACCGCTGCTTCGGCCTTCGATCTGCACATCCATCTTCATTTGGGCCGCGCTTCCGCGGTCATTTACTCCGCGGACCTGACCGAGGCTTACGTGGATTTCAACAAGGGCGACATCACCGACCCCTCCTCTCTGGGGGGATGATTGAGCGGATGCAAGAATTAATTTCCAAACTGCAGCGTTTTCAGGGCGCGACTTTCGTCATCAAATATGGCGGCAGCTTTATGGACTCGCCCGAAGCGACCGGTCGCGACGGTGTGGCGCGCGATGTTGCCTTTCTGGCTGCGGCGGGCATCGGCACGGTGCTGGTTCACGGTGGCGGCAAGGCCATCACCGCCGCCCTGGCCCGCACGGGTGTCGCGGCACAGTTCCTGCAAGGTCTGCGGGTCACGGACAAAGCGGCGGCGCAGGTCGTTGAACGCGTGTTGTCGCAGGAAATCAATCCGGGAATTGTCAGCTCAATTAACAGCCTGGGGGGAAGGGCGAAGGGCTTTTCCGGGACTGAGATTTTCACCTGCCGCAAGCTCCGCCTTGCCGGGGCGGACGGCGAACGGCTGGACCCGGGATTCGTGGGCGAAGTGGTATCCGTCAGGACGGAACTCCTGAGTGCATGCCTGCGCGATGGAATCATCCCGGTGGTCAGCCCGACGGCGCGCGGCCAGGATGGCCAAATCTATAATTGCAACGCGGACACCGCGGCGGCCCACACTGCCATCGCCCTGCGCGCGCAACGGCTGGTTTTTATGAGTGACGTTCCCGGTTTGCTGCGTGATGCAAAGGACCCCGCAACGCTCATCCCGCGCCTCTCCGCGGGAGAAGTGGACGGTTTGAAGAAGTCCGGTGTGATTGACAAGGGGATGATCCCCAAGGTGAACAGCGCCGTGGCTGCATTGCGCGCCGGAGTCGAAAAGGTCTTCTTCGTGGACGGGCGGGTGGCCCACGCGATCCTCCTGGAGCTGCGCAAGAATGACACGGCGGGAACGGAGATTGTGCTTGACGACAGCCGCCTCCAGAGCGAAGGTTGAACCGCGCCAGGAATCATGCCATACTGCAATGCAATGATTGACCATGATGCTTATGTTCTACGCGAAGGCACCGGAACTACCGGCGTCATCGAGACCGCGCGTCTCGCGGCGGGCAGGCTGGCCGATCATCTTATCCCGCATCTGATTGTGGGGGGTATTGCGCTACAGGAGCATGGCTATTTGCGCGTGACCACTGATGTGGATATCGTGGTACCCGATGTGCTGGATGCTCTGGAAATCCTCACGGCGGATGTTTCAGGCCCGCTGTATCATCTGCCGGGAGGTATTGAAGATAGAATCCAAGACCGGCGCACGGAGACGATGATTGATTTGCTCCCGGCAGGCAAGGTGTTGAAGCACGGCTGCAAGGTGCCATTTCCAATGCCGACGGTGGCGAGCGATCTGTTGCAAATTGTGGGGCTGGAGAAACTCATTTCGCTGAAATTGGACAGTTGGGCCAATTCGCCCATGCACCGTGCGAGGGACAAGGCGGACGTCATCGAAATCATTCTCCGGCGCAAATTGCCGCGCGATCTGGCAGTTGACCCGGCGGTTCTGCAGTCCTATCTGGAAATTTGGGACGGACTCAAGGCTGAAAAATGAGAGACATCATCACCGCGCCACCGGCAGTGGTCCGCAACGAAGCGCAGACGATTCAGGAACTCTTCCGCAAGAACGTGCTCCCGACGTATTCCCGTTTCGATATCGTGTTGAAACGGGGCGAAGGCTCGCGCGTGTGGGACGTTCACGGCAAGCGCTTCCTGGATTTGGGCGGCGGCATTGCCGTTTGCGCCCTGGGCCACGCCAACCCGGAGGTCACCCAGGCTCTCGTGGAGCAATTGAACACGCTCGGGCACGTTTCCAATCTCTATTATTGGGAGACGCAGGGACGCCTGGCGCAAGAGCTGGCGCGCCGGATCGGCCCGGGAAGAGTCTTCTTTTGCAATAGCGGGGCCGAGGCCAATGAGGGCCTTTTCAAACTGGCGCGCCGCTTTGGCCATGACGAAGGCCGCTTTGAAATCCTGACCGCGCAGAATTCCTTTCACGGACGAACCCTGGCCGGCATCGCCGCTTGCGGACAGGCCAAGGTGAAAAAGGGATTCGGCCCGATGGTTCCCGGTTTCCGGCATGTCCCATTCAACGATCTGGCGGCTGCCCGCGCCGCGCTGTCCCCCGCCACCGCGGCCATTTTGGTCGAGGGCGTTCAGGGCGAAGGCGGCGTCATGCCAGCCGAGCCGGATTATTTGCTGGGCCTCCGCCAATTGTGCGACGAGAACCGCCTGCTGCTGATGCTGGACGAAGTGCAGTGCGGACATTATCGCACCGGGCGCTTCCAGAGTTTTCAGCGCATTTTGGAGGAGAACAAAAGCGAGGCGGCTGCGGCATTCCTCCCCGATGCGGTCGCTATGGCAAAATCACTCGGCGGCGGTATTCCAATCGGGGCGTTCTGGGTACGGGAGGCGCGGGCGGATTTGCTGAACCCCGGATCGCACGCCACAACCTATGGCGGTTCGCCCCCCGCTTGCGCGGTTGCACTGAAGATTCTGGAGATCATCGAACGCGACCATTTGGCCCAAAACGCCCGCGATACCGGTGCCTGGCTCAAAACGCAATTGTGCGGCCTCGCCGCCAAATATCCGGCAGTGATCCGGCAAGTCCGCGGGCTGGGAATGATGATCGGAATCGAACTGGCGGAAAAAATTCCGGCCTTTGCCGTGAGTGAAAAAGCCGCCTCCATTCAGTTCATCAATCTCCTGCACGAAGCAGGCATGCTCGCCGTCCCATCGGGTACGCAGGTCGTCCGCCTTCTTCCCGCGCTGAATTTGCGCCCCGACGAAGCGGCGGAAGGCGCCGGCATTATCGAATCGGTGGTGGCAAGGATTTCCCCATGAAACATCTATTAAGCCTGGAGAAGTTGCCGCGGTCCGACATGGAGAGCATCCTGGCGGCCGGCGCGGCGATGAAAAGAGAACGCGGCCATCACGCCGCACAGCCGTTGCGCGGGCAGACCTGGGCGCTGCTGTTTTCAAAATCCTCCACCCGCACGCGCGTTTCCTTCGAGGTGGGCATCCGCGAACTGGGCGGATCGGTTATGTTCCTTAGCGCGTCGGAAATCCAACTGGGCCGCGGCGAGCTGGTCAAAGACACCGCCCGTGTTTTGGGGCGCATGATTCACGGCGCGGTCATCCGCACTTTTGCCCAAAAGGACGTCGAGGAGTTCGCCGCCTACGCGGGAATTCCCACCGTCAACGCCCTCACCGACGAGGAGCATCCCTGCCAGATTTTAACGGACATCTTCACCTTCCAGGAAAAGCGCGGCCCAATCCAGGGCCGCGTGGTCACCTTCATTGGCGACGGCGCGTGCAATGTCCCGATGTCGTGGATTTTCGCGGCAGCCAAGCTCGGATTTGAATTGCGCATCGCGGCTCCGAAGAAGTACCAACCGCCGGCGGAGCTGTTGCGCCGGGCCGGGGCCACCGTGCTTTGCACCGAAGACGTGCGCACTGCCGCGCGCGGCGCGGATTTGCTGTACACCGATGTCTGGGTTTCGATGGGCAAGGAAGCAGAGTCAGCGGATCGTTTGCGGGAACTGGCCGGTTATCAAATCAACCAAAGTGTGGTGAAGCTGGCCAGCCCCGGGGCGCTCGTCATGCACTGCCTGCCCGCCTATCGCGGCAAGGAAATTGACGAGGAGACCTTCGAAGCCAACGCCACCACCATTTTCGACCAGGCCGAAAACCGCCTCCACTGCCAAAAAGCAATCTTGCATTGGCTCCTTGCGTGACGGGATTTCTTCAAATTGGCCTGCCGCCGATAAAAGGGATATAGTGGATCATGCCGAGTGTTTACATCAAAACTTATGGCTGCCAGATGAACGAGCGCGACTCGGAGGCCGTCGCCGCCCAATTGGCCGCCAGAGGTTATTCGCTCGCCCCCAGCGAGGCGGCGGCGGATGTCATCCTGCTCAATACATGCAGCGTGCGCGACATGGCCGAACAAAAAGCCATCGGCAAGATGCACTCCCTCGCCGCCCAAGTCCGCCGCCATCGCCCCGAGGTCGTGCTCGGCTTTCTGGGCTGCATGGCGCAAAGCCGCGGCTCGCGGTTATTGGATCAACTGCCCGATGTGGATCTCGTGCTCGGCACCCAGAAATTTCACCGCGCCGCCGACTATTTGGATGAAATCCTCTCCGGACACCGCGCCAAAATCGTGGATGTTGAAGCGGAGCCGGGAAGCGAAGCCGCGATCAAGGAGCATTTGCCACCCGGCCCGGCCGCCGCCAACGGTAAGGCGGCGCCACCGGTGACAGCGTTTGTCAGCATCATGCAGGGTTGCAACCAATATTGCACATTTTGCATCGTGCCTTACACGCGCGGGCCGGAGCGAAGCCGCGCTATCCCGGACATCGTGGCCGAATGCCGGCAATTGGCCGAAAGCGGCGTGAGGGAGATTACGCTGCTGGGGCAAATCGTGACCAGCTACGGCAAGCGCGAACTTCCCGTGCGCGATGGCAAATCCGGCTTCGTCCAATTGCTGGAGGCCGTTCACGAGGTCGAGGGACTGGAGCGCCTCCGGTTCACCTCGCCGCACCCGAAGGGTTATGGGGACGATTTGGTGGAGGCGTACGTGCGCCTGCCCAAATTGTGCGAGAGCGCGCACTTGCCGGCTCAGAGCGGAAGCGACCGCATATTAAATCTCATGCACCGGGGCTGCAACCGGGAGCGTTTCCTGGGCATCGTTGAGAAATTGCGCCGCGTCCGGCCCGAAATCGGTATTACCACGGATTTGATTGTCGGTTTTCCAGGAGAGACGGACGAGGATTTCGAGGAAACGCTGTCTCTCGTGCGCGCGGCCCAATTCGACAACGGCTACCTTTTCAAGTATTCCCCCCGCAAAGACACCCCCGCAGCCGCCCTGCCCGGCCAAGTGCCGCAACCGGTGAAGGAGGAACGCAACGCCCGCCTGCTCGCTCTGGTGAACGAAATCGCCGCGCAACGCTACACCGCGCAGGTGGGCCGGCGAATGGAGGTGCTGGTCGAAGGGCCGAGCCGAAGAAACGCCGCACGCCAAACGGGCCGCACCCGCTGCAACCGGATTGTCGTTTTTGAGGATCATCGCCAGCGTCGCGGCGAGTTGCTCGAACTGTCCATCGGGCGGGCAGGCTCGTTCACGCTTTACGGAGTCCAGGGCGCGCCACAAATTGAAACGCCCTTGGCTGGAAAGGACTTGTAATTCCGCAACTCACATTCCGCCATCATTTAAGGGTTGCTTCCGGCGCCGTTTTATGTTCGTTTGCGCGGCGACATTGTTCATGAAACTGTCCACATTATCAATTTGCCTGGGGCTGGGAATGGCGGCGCTGAATTTGATCGGCTTGCTCAAGCCGGCGTCGTTCGCCTCCGCCGCGCGCAAACTGCCCCGCTCGCTGCCCTTGGGCTATGCGTTCATGTTGCTGGGAACTGCATGGTTCATCTGGAACGTGAAGGGCGAATCCCTGGCCGATTTCGAGCCGCTGAAGAAGTACCTTTACGTCCTTTTCGCCGGCGTGGGAGTGGGCGCCTGCATCTTTGTCACCGATTTTCTGGGCGCGCGCGGCTTGGCCGTGGTGCTGTTGCTCCTGGCAAAACTAATGCTCGATGCGCAACGGTTGGCGGACAGCGAGTGGCGCTTGGTCATCGCGGTGTGGGCTTACGCGCTGGTGTTGGCCGGGATGTGTTTCACTGCATGGCCGTGGCGCATGCGTGATCTTCTCAACTGGGCAACGGCCAGCGAACGCCGCACCCGCGTCGGCAGCGGCCTGCGAATGGCCTTCGGTCTGTTCGTCGCAGCGTTAGGCTTCACGGTGTTCTGATCCGGTTTCTTAATCTTAATCCTAATCTTAATCTCTCCTTCGCTGCACGGTAGTTGAGATTATGATTGAGGCTAAGAGCGCACATCCCAAATTTGGACTTTCCACGGCGCAAATCGCGGGGTAATTTGGGGCACCGTGAAGATCGTTGAGTATCTAAGCCACAAATCGCGCGCGGATTTTGTCATCATTGGGTTGATTATGGCGGCGTACATCGGGGCGCTCAATTACGTCGTCGGCACGCTCGCGCTGCTGGTCTTCTATCTCATTCCCATCTGTTTTGTCGCCTGGTTCGCAGGGCGCATCCCCGGGCTGATCATCGCCCTGGCATCCGCGGTGGCCTGGTATGTCGCCATATTCCTGTCCGCCTACACAGTGGACAACCCTTGGCGACTCCTGTGGGGCGCGCTCATGCGGTTCATGGTTTTCGCGATCTGCGCCGTTCTGATGGCCGAAGTGGCTGAACGCAAGCGCGTCGAGGAGGCTTTGCGCCGGGCGCACGAAGGGCTGGAAACACGCGTGGACGCGCGGACGCTCGAACTGAGCCAGGCCAACAGCGCCTTGCAGAATGAAGTCGCCGTCAGGCGCCGCGCGGAGGCGGACTTGAAGAAGCTCAACGAAACCCTCGAACAGCGCGTCGCCGAGCGCAGCGCCGCCGCCGAACAGCGCGCCGCCGAACTCGCCCGCTCCGAACGCGCCTTGCGCCAGCAGCGCGGCATCCTCCAATCCATCCTCGACAGCATGGGCGACGGCGTCATGGTGGCCGATGCGCGCGGTGAAATCATCCTCTTCAATCCCGCCGCCCAACACCTCGTCCAAACCGGCCTCGGCGAAATCCCCCCGACGAAATGGCTCGAACAATTCGAGGCGCACGCCCCCTCCTACGGCCGCGGCGAGCATCCCCTCCTTTCCGCCATCCGCGGAGCGGAGATCAATGGCGCGGAAATTTTCTTGCCAGGGGCCGCCGGCTCGAATGGTGTTTGGCTGATGGCCACCGGACGGCCGCTGATTGACGAGCATGGGAAGGCGCAGGGAGGCGTCCTCGTCTTTTCTGACATCACTTCGCGCAAGCTCATGGAAAAGCAAATCACCGACATCAGCGACCGCGAGCAGCGGCGCATCGGGCAGGATTTGCATGACAGCCTCTGCCAGCATTTGGTGAGCGTGGCCTTTGCGGGCGAGTTGTTGCGCGAAAACCTCGCCCGGCAGGATGCCCCCGAGGCCGCTCAGGCTGAGGCCATTGTCGAAATGGTCAACGAAGGCATTTCCGAGGCCCGCAATCTCGCCCGCGGCCTTTACCCAGCCCGCCTGGAAGTGGACGGTCTGGCGGCCGCGCTTGAGGAACTGGCCGCCACCGTCCAGGCCCGCACCGGCATCACCTGCCGCTTCTCCTGCGACGAACCAGTCTGCATCTATAGCGGCGTCGCCGGCAGCAATATGTACCGCATCGCCCAGGAAGCCGTCAACAATGGTGTCAAGCATGGCAACTGCTCCGCCATTTCCATCGGTTTGGGCGCGGTGGACGATGAAGTGACTCTCACCGTCAAAGACGACGGCGCCGGTTTCCCGGACTCGGTGGATCCCAAGGGCGGAATGGGCTTGAGCATCATGAATTACCGCGCAAGCCTCATCCGCGCCTCGCTGGATATTCGCCGCGGCGTTGGCGGCGGCACCATTGTCATATGCTCCTTCCACAACCAACCAGTGCCGGAACCCGAACACGAACATGCCTAATCGAATCAAACCTGCTGACGCAAAAACCAAAGTTTACCTTGTGGACGACCATCCGCTCGTCCGCGAGTGGCTCACCCAGTTGATCCAGCGCGAAAACGACATGGAAGTCTGCGGCGAAGCCGAAGACGCCCCCGAAGCGGTTGCCGGTATCGAACAAACACGTCCGGACATCGTCATCGCCGACATTTCTCTCAAGAAAACGCATGGCCTGGAACTGGTCAAGGACCTCCAATCCCGCCTGCCATCCCTGCCCGTCCTCATTCTCTCCATGCACGATGAGTCCCTTTACGCCGAGCGCGTGCTGCGCGCCGGCGCAAGGGGTTACATCACCAAGCAGGAAGCCACCAAGAAAATCCTCTTCGCAATCCGCCAGGTCCTGGCCGGCCAGATTTATGTCAGTGAAGCCATGGCCACCCGCATGTTGCACAAATTGGTGCTCGGCCGCCCGCAGGAGCAGACTTCCCCCATCGAACGCCTCACTGACCGCGAGCTTGAGGTCTTCCAGCTCATCGGCCAGGGCCAGGGGACCCGCCGCATCGCCGAAGAACTCCACCTCGGCATCAAGACCGTTGAATCCTACCGCGCCCGCATCAAGGAAAAATTGAAACTGACCGACGGCACCCAACTCCTCCAGCAAGCCATCCAGTGGGTCCACAGCCTGAGCGACCGCTGACCCTCCCCACAAACGTAGCGGCTTTCGTGAGAAAGCCGCAAAAAATCCTCGCCTAACGCGCGCGAAAAACGATTCCGGGGAGCACACGCGTCCTTGCGTGTTGCGGTTGGCGCCCACGCCGACCGCATCTTCACCATGCTATGGGAACTGCACGGGTCCGCTCTGACGGTGGCAGCGTGTTAGACGAGGATTGGGGAGAGTCCAAAAACCTCGTCAGCGCTGACCGCCGCCGAAAGATAACGTCCGCCCGAAATACACCGCTCCATCCGCCCCGAGCGCCATCGCCGCATCCGGAAAAGCTGCGCAAAAACAAAATCCGGCGCGGCCTTCCCCTGCCCTCCCACCAATTCCCCCCCGCGCCGCGCATTATCCTGCAGCCACGCCGGCAGGCGCAGATGATACGGATTGCGCCTCACTTCCCCGGCGTGGAACGAGACGGCCGCGACCAAATCCGCCACATCCTCAAGCCGGTATTCCACCAGCAAATTAGGCGACGCCATTTGTCCCCAATATTCCGTTTCCACCAGATAACAACTCAACCCATCCACTTCCCTTAAAGCATCCGCCACCAGCCAATGCGCGCCGATATGCGTGCTGTTCCAGTCCCGCTTGTGTGGAAAAAAAATCACCCTGGGCCGCCGCTGGCGAATGATGTCAGCCACTATGCCGACCGAGGCAGACCAAAACTCCGACTGGTTTGTGCGCGTTGCCACGCTGACTTTCTCCAGTCCACCGGGAGCAGCAGGCAAAAGTCCGAAACCGAGAAAGCCGCACGCGCCCTTCAATTCCTCCAGCCGTTCCGCGCGCCGTTCCGGTTTGCTTCCCAGTGTCAGCGCCACATTGATCACGTTCCATCCGCACTCCCGCAACAACCGCAGGGCCAGCCCGCCCGTGATCGCCTCATCATCGGGATGCGGCGAGAAAATCAGCGCCACGGGTGCGTCCGCAGCCGGCGGCGTGTGTGCCGGCGCAACGATGCCGCCCAGCGGGCAGTCCGCCCCCTCGCAAACAACACGCGCAAATTCCGAAACGAAATGCCGGTAAGGGTTCAAGACCTTTGCAACTGTTCCACCTTGGCCGCAAAAACAAAATCGCTCTCCGTCAGCCCGTCAATCTTATGCGTCCACAACGTCAATTTCACTTTGCCCCACGCCAGATAAATATCGGGATGATGACGCTGCGTTTCCGCCAGTTCGCCGATCTGGTTCGTGAACGCCAGCGCCGTGCGAAAGTCAGGAAATTTGAATTCGCGTTCCAGATGATGTTCGTTCACCAAGTGCCACTCCGCCGCCAACTGGCCAGCGAGGCCCGCCAACTCACCGCCCTTCAACGGCGGTACGCCCCCTTTGCACGGGACACATTCCTTTTGCGCAAGGTCACTCATAATCTTCCTTTCAATGTTTCGGTTTGACAGAAGCCGCCATCTTCTCCCGCAGACGCCGCGTCAACTCGGCGGCGCTTATCTGGCCGGGCGCTGTCGGCTTGTCCAGATACCCGTAAGTCAGGCACGAGCCAAGCAACGGAAACGACACCCGCGTGTGCGTCCAGGCCGTTCCCATGCCGATGACGCACAACGGCCTCTTCCATTTCATGCCCAGCAGCGAGTGCAGCGTTTCCTCATCCTCCTCGCAATTCAAACGGGTCGAGATCTTGACGACCGACGCGATGTCCTCAGCCTCGCGGATGATGGAAACCAGTTCCTCCACTGGCGGCGTCTTGTGAAAGTTGTGATAGGAAATCACGCAGACCTTGTGCCTGATTTTGGCGAACATCGCCAGCGGATGCGCGATCTTGCTGCTCCACTCCACATCCACCCCCGCCAATCCCCCAATTGCCTCATGCAAAATATCGAACCGTTCCTCATCCGGCCCCTCCCACGAACCCCCTTCGCTCTTGAGGCGCACCGTCAGAAGCACCGGCCAGCCGCGGTTCTGGATCTCCTTGCAACATTCCATCCAGAACTCCGGACGCCCAGTCTTGTCAAGTCGAACCTCCACCACATCGCAGCACACCTTCCGTCCCGGCGCCGGAAATCGCGCCTCCAGCGACGAAAGCGTGCCCACAACCAGCGGCGCCAGCCCCACCGCCAATTCCTGGCTGCCGAAGTAAAAAGCTATCTTGGCCGGTATTCTCATGCGCGTTCTATGGACTGTTTCGATCGGTTTAACAGATAATACCCTTCAGCCTCAACGGCGCTCTCTTCGTCGCCCAAGCATGCACTCAGCATATTTTGCTCCCGACCGAAGCGCAATAGCATATCCGGCGGGGGGCTGACAAAACTCGTCATCTTAAGCTGTTCTTCGTTGCCTTCGTTTGCTTCTGTTCAAAATATATCCGTGTAATCCGTGTAATCCGTGGTTCAACTCATTCTGTTGCGGTAGGCTGTGGTGTACCCATCCCGGCATTGACCCGCCCGCAGAAAGGCGGTACACCACCCCCATGAAAAAGACAATCGTCAAACCCGCCCGCGCCGCCGCGGCCATCGGCCCTTACAGCCACGCGGTCCGGGCCGGGGATTTCCTCTTCTGCTCGGGCCAGATTCCCGTCCTTCCCGAATCCGGCCAGATCGCCGGCGCCGACACGCGAACGCAGACCGAACGTGTCCTGGAAAACATCAAAATCATCCTCAACGACCAGAACCTGGATTTCAGCCATGTTGTCAAATCAACTGTTTTCCTGACCGACCTGGCGGATTTCGCGGCCATGAATGAAGTCTATGCCCGTTATTTCACGGCCGATTTTCCAGCGCGCTCCACGGTTCAGGTCGCGGCCTTGCCGCGCGGCGCGAAGGTCGAGATCGAAGTGGTCGCCCATTGCGGGTGACGCCGGCCAATGAACGCAACCGCCTATTTCTGGTTTGGCCTTGCGGCGGGCGCCCTGCTGTTCGGGTTCGCCGGCTTCCTCTTTGGCCGGCGATCCGTTGCTCCGGCGGATAACCGCCTTGAGGAGGAATTACGCCAGCAGGTGCAGCAAAAAGAAAGGGAACTTGCCGAAGCCCGCCAACAACTCAACACGGCGACAAACGCCGTCGCCTCCACCGAAGCCAAACGCGAGGCCGCCGAGCGGTTGTTGACAGAAACCCGCGAAACCCACGCCCAAAACCTCCGCTCCGCCAAGGAAGCCCAGGACAAGGCCCTGCTGGACTTGCGCGAAGCCTTCCGCGCCCTCAGCGCCGACACCCTCAAGCAAACCGCCCCGCAATTCCTGCAACTTGCCAATGAGACCCTCGCCAAATTCCAGGAAACCGCCAAAGGCGACCTCGCCCAGCGACAGCAAGCCATCGCCACCCTCGTCCAGCCCTTGAAGGAGCAGTTGGAAACCTACCAGAAACGCCTCCAGCAAAACGAAACCTCCCAGGCCTCCGCCCTCGGCGAAGTCAAAAAGCAAATCGAGGGCCTCGCCCAAAACAGCCGCGCCCTTTCCAGCGAAACCCTCCAATTGCGCATGGTCCTCAGTTCCAACCAGGCCCGCGGCCGATGGGGCGAGGAAACCCTCCGCCGCGTCGTCGAAGCCGCCGGCATGAGCGCCCATTGCGATTTCCACGAGCAAACCCAGTCCGGCGACGCCAAACCCGACCTCACCGTCCATCTGCCCGGCGACAGAATCATTATCGTTGACTCCAAGGTGCCCGACTTGGATTTCCTCAAGGCCATTGACGCCGCCGATCCCGCCGCGCGCGGCGAAGCCCTCGCCGTCCACGCTGCCAAGCTCAAGAACACAATCCGCGGATTGGCCGAGCGCGACTACCCGCGCCAGTTCCCCAACGCCCTCGATTACGTCGTCCTCTTCCTCCCCGCCGAATCCCTCTTCAGCGCCGCCCTCGAAGGCGACCGCGACCTCATTGTCTGGGCCGCCCAGCGCAAAATCATGCTCGCGACACCCGCCTCCCTCATCGGCCTGTTGCGCGCCGTGAGCGTGAGTTGGCAACAACACGCCCAAAGCGAAAACGCCCGCGAAATTGCCGACGCCGCCCAGGAACTGTTCACCCGCGTTGTCAAACTAATGGAACACTTCGACCGCATCCGTGGCGGCCTTGAAAAAGCCAACGCCGCCTACAACGACGCCGTGGGAAGCTACGAGCGCATGGTCCGCCCCAGCGGCGACCGCCTCCTAAAACTCAGCGGCAACGCCGCCCCCAAACCCCTCCCCGACATTCAACCCCTCGACGCCACCCTCCGCCTCCCGCCGCCTTGACGATCAAATTAAGTCTTGAACTCCCCGCCCCGCCTCTCTAACTTCTGCCTGTAAAGACTCGCGACTGGCCCCGAATTTACATTTCGGGGATTTTTCTTGTCGCGGCATATACGACCGTGGACGATTTTTTGAAGCATGTAACGACATTATGGCAAATACCATTTTAGTGGGCGCACAATGGGGCGATGAGGGCAAAGGCAAGATCATTGATGTGCTGACCGAGAAGGCGGAATTCGTTGTCCGCACCCAGGGGGGCAACAACGCCGGCCACACCGTCTTCCTCGGCAAAAAGAAATTCGTCCTCCACCTCATCCCCTGCGGCATCCTCCGCCCCGGCAAGACCTGCGTCATCGGCAACGGCGTCGTCGTGGACCCCGTCAGCCTCGTCGCGGAAATTGACAATTTGCAAAAACTCGGCGTCCGCGTCAAAAATCTCTGCGTCAGCGAATCCTGCCACTTGGTCCTCCCCTACCATCGCGAATTGGATTCCCACCGCGAAGACCACAAGGGCGAAAACAAAATCGGCACCACCAAACGCGGCATCGGCCCCGCCTACGGCGACAAGGCCGCCCGCACCGGTTTGCGGGTCATTGACCTCATCAATCCGCCTCGTTTCGACGCCCTCCTCCGCGTCAAGATCAAGGAAAACAACGAGATCCTCCGCGCCTTCGGGGCCAAACCTCTTTCCTTCGCCAAAGTCCACGCCGAATACCGCGCCGCCGGCGACCGCCTCAAACCCTACGTCACAAACACGGTGGTTCTCCTCCACGAGGCCACGCGCCGCAACGCCGAGGTTCTTTTCGAAGGCGCGCAAGGCACCTTCCTCGACATTGACCACGGCACCTATCCCTTCGTGACCTCCTCCAACACCACGGCCGGCGGCGCCTGCACCGGCTCCGGCGTCGCGCCTCACCGCATGGAACGCGTCGTCGGCGTGATGAAAGCCTACACCACCCGCGTCGGCGAAGGTCCCCTCCCCGCTGAATCCGCCGAAATTGCCGACCTCCTGCACGGCATGGGCCGCGAATACGGCGCCACCACAGGCCGCGCCAGACGCTGCGGATGGTTCGACGCCGTGGCCACCCATTACGCGACCATTATCAACGGCATTGACGAACTGGCCGTCACGAACCTCGACGGTTTGGACACGGTGGAAAACATCAAGGTCTGCATCGCCTATCGCGCCGGAACCGCGCGCCTCGATTACATGCCCGCGGACATCGAATTGCTCGCCAAGTGCCAGCCCGTCTATGCCGAATTCCCAGGCTGGTGCGTGCCGACAACCCGTTGCCGCAAATGGAAGGACCTGCCCCGTGCCGCGCGCAATTACCTGAAGGCTCTTGCCGAGTTGACCGGCGCTCCCCTCAGCATGGTTTCCGTTGGCCCGGATCGCGCACAAACCATTTTTGTGTGAGCTCCTTATGGCGGCCGGCCCAACACACCTCAGCGCGCAGGCCAAGGCCGCCATCCCCGGCCACGTCGCCATTATCATGGACGGCAACGGCCGCTGGGCCAAGCAGCGCCATCTGCCCCGCGTCGAAGGCCACCGCAACGGCGTCGAATCCGTCCGCGCCATCGTTCGCGCCGCCGGCGAGGCCGGCGTCAAATACCTCACCCTCTACGCCTTCTCCGTGGAAAACTGGAACCGCCCCAAGGACGAAGTGGACACGCTGATGCAATACCTGGCCCGCTTTCTCAAAAATGAAATCGGCGAACTGACCAAAAACAACGTCCGCCTCGAAGCCATCGGCCAGATTTACCGCCTCCCCGAATTTGTCCAGGACCAGTTGAAGAAGACCAAGGCGGCACTGGCCCGGCACAACGGTCTCACCCTAATCCTGGCCCTCAGTTACGGGGGCCGCACCGAAATTGTGGAAGCCGTCCGCGGCATTGCCCAGAAAATCAAGGACGCCCAATTGGACCCGGCCGAGATCAACGAATCCCTTTTTTCCCAGCACCTCTACACCCGCCAATATCCCGACCCCGACCTCCTTATCCGCACCAGCGGCGAAATGCGCATCAGCAACTTCCTGTTGTGGCAAATTTCCTACGCCGAACTCGTCGTGACCCCCACCCTCTGGCCCGATTTCCGCAAACCCCAATTCTTCGAAGCCCTCGAAGAATACGCCCGCCGCCACCGCCGCTTCGGCCAGGTCTGACCCAGTTTTGCCATTGACTTACAGGCCCTTAACGGCTAATCTCGACTAAGTATGAGCGCAGTTTATACGGAGCACGGCGCGGCGGCGCCGTTTTCGCGGAGGCGCGGGTTCAATCCCGCGCTTGCCTGTGTTAGGTCGGTTGAAGCGAAGGCGGAATTCCCGAACCGCGTTCCACGATGTTGCCGAGGTCTCTCCTTGTCCCTGCCTCTGCCGCGCTTACTCCGTGTCTCAAAACAGGACACGCACAATGTATCGTCGGGCCTCTGGCCCGACTTGCCCTGTCATCCCTTAGATGCCTGCCAATCCAGCCTAATCGTGCCTAATCGTGCCTAATCGTGTTATTTTATGAATCGAATCGGCTTTTCCCCGCACAACCCAGCGAAGTCTTGGTCCAATGGAGCAACGGCCAGGTGGTCAAATTTAGCCACCCATCGCTCCACACCCCACCACTCGAGTCACCCCTTCGTGCCCAATCAAGCCTAATCAAGCCTAATCAAGGCGAATAAAGGTCAATAAAGGTGAAAATGAACGGTCTCTTTGCTTCCTCGACTTTCTCAGTGGATCAGCCAGGAGTGTGGTTCCCCAATCCCAAAGGGATTGAATCATCCAGCCCAGGGTTGGCCGATTCAGAGAGGCCTACCTTGGGAACCACGTTAGATTTGATCAACCCTGAAAGGGTTGAATCTCAGCGCTTGATGCATCCTCATTCAATACAATACATCGCGGAACCGGTTCTTTTGACCTTCGGCCCCATCCCGACAACTTAAACTGTCCCGGCAACGAATTATGACACCCAAACTCATATTGATTCCCGTCTTGGCCGCCTTCCTGGCCGGCTGCTCCTCCGGCTTGCAGAATGACAACTCCCCCGACATGACCACCAGTTCTCTTGCCGATTACCAGCGAAAGGCGGAGAATTTCAACTCCGTCATCAGCCTGCCCCACTTTGAAACCACCACCAACGCCATCGCCCAATCCGTTCAATTAACCATCGCCTTGGGCAATAAGGCCCTGGACCAGATCGGCAAATTGACTCCCGCCCAGATCAATTTCACCAGCACGATCCGCGCCCTCGACGATGCGGCCTACAAGGCCAGCCTCACCGCAAACCGCCTCGAAATCATCCGCCAGACCAGCACCAACGCCTCCCTCCGCGACGCCGCCGAGGACCAAACCAAATTATTGAACCAATGGCTCGTCAGCCTTGATTACCGCCGCGATGTTTTCCTAGTCATCAAAGCCTACGCTGACACCAAGCCAGATTTGACCGGCGAGGACGCCAAACTCCTCTCCGAAACCATGCGCGACTACCGCCGCGCCGGCGTGGCCCTTCCCACGGCCCAGCAGGACGAGGTTGAAAGCCTCCGCAAAAAACTCTCCACTTTGGAAACCGATTTCGGCGCGAACATTGACAAGGCCCGCCAAAAGCTCGTCTTCACCAGGGCGGAATTGGACGGCGTTCCCGAGGATTTCCTCAACCGGGGTGACGTCAATAACAGCAACGGCACTTACTCCGTCATGGCCAACATCACCTGGCACTACATCACCGTGATGGAAAATGCCAAATCCGAAGCCACGCGCCTCAAACTGGAAACCGCCCGCGAGAACCTCGCCCGCGCCGCCAACGTTCCCATCCTCCAGCAAGTCCTCGTCCTCCGCGACACCATCGCAAAAAAGCTCGGCTACACCAACTGGGCCGATTTCCAGACCGAGATCAAGATGGCCAAAACCGGCGCCCGCGCCGCCGACTTCCTCGAACGGCTCAAGACCGGACTCCAGCCCAAGTTCGACGCCGAAACAGCCGAGTTCCGCGCCATGAAGGCGAAGGATATCGGCGATCCCAGTGCCCAGATTTTCCTGTGGGACTGGCGCTACTACGCCAACCAGCTCAAAAAGGAGAAATACACCGTGGACGAGGAGGCCCTGCGCGTTTATTTCCCTTACCAAAACGTCCTCGATGGGATGTTCAAGATTTACCAGCGCATTTTCGGCCTCAAATTCCAGCGCATCGAACCGCCCTACAAGTGGGTGGACGATTTGCAACTCTACGCCGTCTCCGACGCCGCCACCGGCGAGCCAATGGGCCTCTTCTACCTCGACATGTTCCCGCGCGAGGGAAAATTCAATCACTTCGCCGAATTTAGCATCATTGACGGCAAGTTACTGCCCGACGGCAAATATCAGCGCCCCGTCGCCGCCTTGGTCTGCAACTTCCCCGCGCCTGAAAGCGGCAAGCCCTCCCTCATGGCCCACGAGGATGTCGTTACCATCTTCCACGAATTCGGCCACGCCATGCACTGCATCCTGACCCGCGCCAAATACGGCCGCTTCGCCGGCACAAGCGTCCCCGGCGATTTTGTCGAAGCTCCCTCCCAAATGCTCGAAAACTGGGCCTGGGATAAAACGGTCCTCGACAGCTTCGCGGCCGATTATCGCGATCCCTCCAAGAAGATCCCCGCCGAAATTCTCGGCAAATTGAAGGAAGCCAAACTGGCGACCGAGGGCAACGTCTACCGGCGGCAACTTTCCTTCGGCCTGGCCGACCTGGCGTTGCACACGCAAATCCACGCCGCCAACGAGCAGGAAACCGTCCCGCTCGCCAACAGAATTGCCGGCGACACGTTCTATCCTGAACCGCCGGACACCGCCTTTGTCGCCTACTTCGGCCACCTCATGGGCTACGACGCCGGCTATTACGGCTACGCCTGGGCCGACGCCATCGCCGCGGATATGGCCACCATCTTCCAAAATGCCCCCGACGCCTTCTTCGACCGCGACGCCGGAATGCGCCTGCGCCGCGAGATTTACACCCAGGGCGATTCCCGCGACGTGCAAATCTCCATCGAGAAATTCCTCGGTCGCCCGGAGTCCATTGATCCATTCCTGAAAAAAATCGGCATCACCAACGTCCTGCCGGGGAATCCGTAAAGCGGAGCGGCCATGTATTTCTTCTTGACTCGTGCCGCAATCGCGGCCTGCTTTCTCGCTGCGGTCACTGGCTGCGGCCGCCGCGAAACCCTTGTCCAAGTCGGCGACCGCGAAGGCATGCTCCGCATCGGCAACGGCGCGGAACCGGCTGGCTTGGACCCGCAGGTGGATACGGGCGAGCCGGAACACGATATCATGATCACACTCTTCGAGGGCCTCGTGGACCCCGACCCCAGGGACTCCTCGCCGGTGCCGGGTGTGGCGGAACGATGGGACATCTCCCCGGATGGAAAAATCTACACCTTCCACCTGCGCAAAAATGCCCACTGGTCCAACGGCGATCCGGTCACGGCCCGCGACTTCCTGGAATCCTATCATCGCATCTTGATGCCGGCCCTGGGAGCCGAGTACGCCTATATGTTTTACCCGGTCGCCAACGCGCAGGCCTTCAATGAGGGCAAGATCACCAATTATGACGAGGTCGGATTCAAGGCCCCGGATGATTTCACTTTCGTCATTACTCTGGACAAGCCGACGCCTTATTTGCTCCCGATGATGGTGCATAATTCGTGGTATCCAGTCCCGATTTCCACCATCAAGAAATATGGCGCTTTGGACGATCCCTCCAATCCCTGGACCAAGCCCGGCCGTCTTGTTGGCAATGGCCCTTTCCTCCTGAAGGAATGGAAGATAAACTCCCATATCCTGGTGGTACGAAACCCGTCTTACTGGGGCGCTAATGATGTGCGGCTGAACTCGATCTACTTCGATCCAGAGGAAAACTACGACACCGCGGAACGCATGTTCCGGTCAGGGCAGCTTCATATTGACCTTCAGGCTCCCCCTTCAAAAGTCGCCTTCTATCGCAAATACAAGCCGAACCTCCTTAACGACTATCCGCTCCTGTCCACTTACTACTATCGGTTCAACGTCACCAAGCCGCCGCTCAACGACAAACGGGTGCGCCAGGCCCTGGCCATGTCCATTGACCGCCGCGCCATCTGCGAGACGGTGGCGCGGGCTGGCGAGCAGCCCATTTTCTGCCTCACGCCTCCGAACACTGCGGGCTACACCGCCAAAGCCCAACTCAAGGAAGACCCCGCCGCCGCGCGCCGACTGCTGGCGGAGGCAGGATACCCGGACGGCAAGAACTTCCCGACCATTGATGTCCTCTTCAATACAGGCGCAGGCCACAAGCCGATTGCCGAGGCCTTGCAGCAAATGTGGAAAAAGAACCTCAACATCAACATCCTTTTGCGCAACGAGGAATGGAAGGTCTATTTGGATTCCACCGAACACATGGATTATTTCATTGCCCGCGCCGGATGGGGCGCCGATTACGACGACCCCAGTTCCTTTCTGGAATTGAGCATTACCGGCGGCGGCAACAACCAGACAGGCTGGGGCAATCCGGAATACGACCGCCTGATCGAAGTCGTGTCCCACACGCAGGACCAAGCCGCCCGTTACGACGCCTACCAGAAAGCCGAAGCCATCCTCGTGGACGAAATGCCCGTCCTGCCGATTTACGTCTATACCCGCCCGCGCCTTATCGTGCCCGACGTGAAGAACTGGGCCCCCAATCCGCTCGACATTTACGACTACAAGGCGGTTTGGCTCGAACCTCAACACTGAACACGCCATGTTCCGCTTCATCGCCCGCCGCTTCCTGGAAACCATTCCGGTGCTGTTCATCATCGCCACCGCGACCTTTTTCATGATGCGCATGGCCCCGGGCGGGCCCTTCGACAAAGAAAAAAGCATTCCCGCGGACATCAAGGCCCGCATGGCCGCGCATTACGGCTTGGACAAGCCGCTCTTCCAACAATACCTCCTCCAAATGAAACACCTCTTGGAGGGCAACCTCGGCCCCTCCTTCAAGTACCCCGGCCGCACTGTCAATGAAATCATCGCCGACGCCTTTCCCGCCTCCCTTGAGCTTGGAGCCGAAGCCCTGTTGGTCGCCCTCGCCATGGGACTGGCGGCGGGCTTGACCGCCTCCCTGAAGCAAAACAGCGCGCTCGATCATCTGCCCATGTCGCTGGCCATGATCGGAATCTGTGTGCCGACTTTTGTCATGGGGCCTTTGTTGATCTCCGCCTTTGCTCTCCATCTGGACTGGTTCAACGCCGCGGGCTGGTTCTTTGCCCGCGACCGCGTTCTCCCGGCGCTGACGCTGGGGGCCTACTACGCCGCCTACGTCGCGCGCCTCACTCGCGGCGGGATGCTGGAAATTCTGCACCAGGACTACATCCGCACCGCCCGCGCCAAAGGGGCTGGCGGCGCGCGCGTCCTCTTCAAGCACGCCCTGCGCGGCGGCATCCTGCCGGTCGTTTCCTTCCTCGGCCCTGCGGTCGCCGGATTGTTGACAGGATCGTTCGTGGTCGAGACCATTTTTGGCGTGCCCGGCCTGGGCCGTTTCTTTGTCACCTCCGCCTTCAACCGCGACTATTTCATGGTCATGGGTTCGGTCCTCTTTTACGCCGTCTTCGTCATCGTCCTGAACCTGGTCGTGGATATCGTGCTGGTCTGGCTGGACCCAAAACTGCGTTTTGAATGACAACCGAACCGGACAACATTGAAACAGCCCCCGGCCCCGCCGGACTTGCTGAAGCAGGCGTCTCCTTCTGGAGCGACGCCCGGCGGCGTCTTTTCAAGAACAAGCTGGCCATCTTCGGAGCGGTTGTGGTCGCCCTGCTGGCCGCGCTTTGTTTTTCCGAACCGCTGCTTTGCCCCCGCGTCGTCGGCTTCACTTACGAGCAGCAGGACCTGCTCCTCGGCCCAGCGCCCCCCAGCGCGAAACACTGGCTGGGAACCGATCCCCTGGGACGCGACTTGCTGGCCCGGCTCCTCTACGGGGGAAAAATCTCCCTCCTGGTCGGCCTTTGCGCAACGCTCGTGTCCCTGACCATCGGCGTTCTCTATGGCGCGATCTCCGGTTTCGTCGGCGGAAAGCTCGACATGGTCCTGATGCGCACCGTGGACATTCTCTATGCCCTGCCCTTCGTGATCTTCGTCATCCTTTTGATGGTGTTCTTTGGACAAAACATTATTCTGCTCTTTGTGGCGATTGGCGCGGTTTCATGGCTGACCATGGCCCGCATCGTGCGCGGACAAGTCATGTCGCTCAAGCGGCGCGAGTTTGTCGAAGCCGCCAACGCCCTTGGCTTGAGCGAGCGCCGGATTGTTTTGCGCCATATCATTCCCAATTTGCTCGGCCCCATCATTGTCTTCACCACCCTCACCATTCCCGATGTCATTCTGCTGGAGTCGTTTCTGAGTTTCCTGGGATTGGGAGTCCAACCGCCCCACAGCTCGTGGGGTGTGCTCATCAAGGAAGGCGCCGAGGTGATGGAAGAATATCCGTGGCTCCTGATTTATCCCGGGCTGGTGATGTCACTGACCCTCTTCTCGCTCAATTTCCTGGGCGACGGCCTGCGCGACGCCCTCGATGTCCGCGGCTCCAAGGACTGACATGCCACTGCTCACCGTCAACAATTTGGCCGCGGCCTTCCACACCCGCAACGGCGCCGTGCGCGCCGTCAACGGAGTGTCCTTCCATCTCGAACGCGGCGAGACCCTCGGCATCGTCGGCGAATCCGGCTCCGGCAAATCGGTGACCTGCTACAGCCTGATGGGCCTGCTCCCCATGCCTCCCGCCCGCATCGAAAGCGGCGTCGCAATGTATGACAACGTGGATTTGCTCGCCTGCTCCCAGCGCCGGCTCAGCCAGATTCGCGGACGCCGCATTTCCATGATTTTTCAGGACCCGATGACATCGCTAAATCCCTATCTGAGCATTGGAGAACAACTGATGGAGCCGTTGTTCATCCATGAAAAAATGGACCGTGTTTCCGCCCGCAATCGCGCCGTGGCCATGCTCGCCCAAGTTGGAATCTCCGATCCCGAACACCGGCTCAAGATGCATCCCCACCAATTTTCCGGTGGCATGCGCCAGCGCGTCATGATCGCCATGGCCCTCATCACCCGCCCGGACCTTTTGATAGCCGACGAGCCAACCACCGCGCTGGACGTCACCGTGCAGGCGCAGATTCTCGACCTCATCCGCAACATGCAACGCGAATTGGGCATGGCGGTCATCCTCATCAGTCACGACCTCGGCATTGTCGCGGGCATGAGCGATCGGGTCATGGTCATGTATGCCGGGCAAATCATGGAAAGCGCCGCCACCGACGGTCTCTTCTACCAGCCCAGGCATCCCTATACCCGCGCCCTGCAAAAGTCCATTCCCGCACTCCAGCCCAAAGGCGGCGAACTCTATACCATCCCCGGAATGCCGCCCGATCTGCATCATCCCTTGCCCGGCTGTCCTTTCGCCCCCCGGTGCGATCACGCCCGGGATTTCTGCGCCCGCGAACCGGCCCTATTGCGCGAAGCCGCCCCCGGCCATTTCACCGCCTGCGTGCGCGTGTTAAGAGAAGGAATCGCCCCATGACCCACCCATTCCTTTTAATTGACAATTTGAAGACCCATTTCCCGGTAGAGAAGGGATTCCTCTTCAAACGCCACGCGGGAACCGTCAAGGCTGTGGACGGCGTATCCCTTTCACTGCGCCAGGGAGAAATCCTCGGCCTGGTCGGCGAATCCGGTTGCGGCAAATCCACACTGGGTCGGACCGTGCTCCAACTCATCCACCCGACCGCCGGCGAAGTCACCCTCGACGGACGGCTTCTGACAGGCCTGCGCGGTCGCGCCCTGCGGGAGTCCCGCTCGGCCTATCAGATGATCTTCCAGGATCCTTACGCCTCGCTCAACCCGCGCATGACCGTCTTCGGCGCGCTGGCCGAGGCCATGCGGGCGCACCGCAAGATTCCGGCTTCGGAACTTCCCGTCCGCGTCGCCGCACTCCTCCAGAAAGTCGGCTTGCCGCCGGGGGCGCAGGGCAAATACCCCCATGAGTTTTCCGGCGGCCAGCGCCAGCGCATTGCCATCGCCAGGGCCTTGGCCGTCGAGCCGCAACTCCTTGTCGCCGACGAACCGGTCTCCGCCCTCGATGTCTCCATCCAGGCGCAGATCATCAATCTTCTCGCCGGCCTTTCGCGGGAAATGAGCTTGACACTTATCTTCATCTCCCACGACCTTTCAGTTGTCAAACATATTTCAGACCGCATCGCCGTCATGTACCTTGGCAGGATCGTGGAGATCGGCCCGGCGGCCCTTGTCTTCGAGCATCCGCTCCATCCCTACACCCGGGCCTTGGTCAGCGCCATTCCCATTCCCGATCCCCGGCGCGAGTCCGCTCGCGCCCGCCTCCTCCTGCCCGGCGATCCGCCATCCCCCTTGAATCCGCCGTCCGGCTGTCCCTTCCATCCCCGCTGCGTCCATGCCGAACCGCGTTGCGCTCAGACCGTCCCCGCATTGGAACCGTGGGATCAACCCGCCCGCCAAACCTCCTGTCTCCGCCTCAAGGAAATCAACACCTCTGACAATCCGCAAACAGATCAACGCGGATAAGACCGGCCTCATCGCGCAACGTCGGCGGCGGTGTAATCCGGCTCATCATCGCCGTAAGCCCTGGCCAGAGCATGAGCAGCCAGCCCGTGCCATTGGCCATTTTCAACGAACTCTCCTTTTGGCAGAACAGTGACCATGAGAGATGAATCGGGCGGCAGGTCAAAAGGTTCGTCCAGAACGATCTGCTTCCCGTTAAAATGCGCTTTCAAAGTGATTGCAGGCATGGATTTACGTTAGTTTCAAACCGCTTGAAACGCAAGAGAATTGACGCGCCTTCTGCTCCTGAGAACGCGGGATCAAACTGCGCTGTCTCCCTCCTCCTGGGTGCGGATGCGAATGGCGGTGTCAACGGGGATCACGAAGATCTTCCCGTCGCCGATTTTGCCGGTTCGCGCCGCGCGCGCGATGGCGTCGGTGGCGGCCTTGACCGACGTGTCGGGGAGGATGATTTCAATTTTGGCCTTGGGAAGGAAGTCAATCGTGTACTCGCTGCCCCGGTAAATTTCGGTGTGGCCTTTCTGGCGGCCGAAGCCTTTGACTTCCGAAACGGTCATTCCCTGAAGCCCGATCTCGTTCAGGGCTTCCTTGACCTCGTTCAATTTGAACGGCTTGATGATGGCTTCAATTTTCTTCATAGGATTACATTATTAGTCATTGTAGGCGCTCTCCCCGTGCTGGGTCAGGTCCAGTCCCGAATCCTCCTCCTCGGCCGTCACCCGCAGGCCAACCAGCGCGCCGACGACCTTGAGGATTACAAGTGTCCCCACGGCGGCAAGAACCACGGTGAAGATCAGCCCGATGAATTGATTGCGGAGTTGGGGCGCGCCCCCGACCAGTGACACCACTTTGCCGGCGGCAGTGGCGTTCTTGATGGCGGGGTTGATGTCCGTGCTTGCAAACAACCCCAGCAGCAGCAAGCCTGTGGCGCTTCCCACGCCGTGAACGCCAAAGACATCCAACGAATCATCGTAGCGCAGCGCGCTCTTGAGTTTGCTGACCGCCAGATAGCAAACCAACCCGCCCGCCAAACCAATTAAGAATGCCGCGGGGACGCTCACAAAACCCGAGGCGGGGGTGATCGTGGCCAGGCCCGCGACCATGCCGGAAGCGACGCCGAGAACGCTGGGCTTGCCCTTGAGACGCCATTCGATCACTCCCCATGCCAGCGCGGCACCGGCGGCGGAAAAATGGGTAGCCGCAAAGGCGCTGGTGGCCAGCCCGCCGGCGTTGAGCGCGCTCCCGGCATTGAAACCGAACCAGCCCACCCACAAGAGTCCCGCGCCGATGAGGCTGTAAACAACATTGTGCGGAGGCATCGGCTCGGCGGGGAACCCAAGCCGCTTGCCGAGCACGAGAGCGCAGACCAGCGCGGAAACGCCCGAACTGACATGGACGACCATGCCTCCGGCAAAATCGAGCACCGGAATCCGGCAACCGGGAGAGCTCCAGTTAAAGAGGCCGCCCGCGCCCCAAACCATGTGGCACAAGGGGAAATAAATGAACGTGACCCAGAGCGCCATAAACAGGACGTAGGCCTTGAACCGCATCCGTTCGGCGACCGCGCCGCTGATGAGGGCCGGTGTGATGATGGCGAACATCATTTGAAAGAGCATGAAGCTCTCGTGCGGAATCGTCGGCGCATAAGCCGAATTGGGATCGGCTCCCACGCCTTTGAGCATGAAGTACTGATGAAGATTGCCGAAGAACGGGTTCCCCTCCCCGAAGGCCATGCTGTAGCCGTACACCATCCACAGCACGGAAACCAGCGCCATCAATACCAGGCTCTGCATCATCGTGCCCAAAACATTCTTGCGCCGCACCAGGCCGCCATAGAAGAGAATCAAGCCCGGCGCAGTCATCATCAGAACCAGGGCGGCGCTGGCGAGGACCCAAGCGTTGTCGCCTGAGTTCACGGTCGTGGCCGGGTGACTGGCCGCCTCCAATCGGGCGATGCGCTGCTCGATATCTACCGTGGTTTGGGCATAGAGGGGGTTAAGCAAAGCCGGCAAGAGCCAGCACAACAGAATGGTGGGGAGCCAACGCGAGATACCAGTGGTTTTCATTATTTCTCAAGTTTTAACCTGAGCCGTCCGTGGCGGTCAAATTAAAATCAAATTTATTAAAAAAACATTAAAACTCTTTTTTGATTTACAGTGCATGAGGTGTGTGTTCGCATCAGAACCGGGTGTTGGTGTTGTTCGGTCCAATTGCAACGGACAAATAACCATTGAACCATGAGACACTTCTTTTGCATGTTGAGAGTCGCGTTGGCGGCGCTGGCGCTGGCTGCGGCGGCTTCGTCCGCGTTCGCCCAAACCAACAAGCTGAGCGGGAGCCGAACATCGGCTGGACCTGCAACTACCGTCTCTACGTCCGTGTTGCCCCAGGCCAAGCCCATAGCGCAGTTGGTAAGGAACGGAGTGAAGTTCTCGCTGATGGTGGACGGGAAGCCGTTTCTGATGATGGGAGGCCAGGTGAACAACTTGAGCGCGTATCCCGGCCAGATAGAACGGGCCTGGCCCAAACTGCAGGCGATGAACGTCAACACCGTGGAGTACCCCGTCTATTGGAATGCCATCGAACCGGTGGATGGGCAGTTTGACTTCACGGGATTTGACACGATCCTCCGGGAGGCGCGAGCGCAGAATTTGCGCGTAATCCTGCTCTGGTTCGGCGGCTGGAAAAGCGGCGCGATGGACTGGACGCCGAACTGGGTCAAGGCCAATCCGACCCGTTTTCCACGGGTGCTGGATTACGGCGGCAAACCGATCAACTCGCTGTCGCCCATTTCCAAGGTGACGCTCGAAGCAGAGAAGCGGGCCTACGCGGCGATGATGAAACATCTCAAGGAAGTGGATCAAGCCGAGCGCACGGTCATCATGGCGCAGCTGGAAGACGAACCCGGCACGCTGGGCAGCGCGCGCGACTGCTCTCCGGAGGCCAACCGGCTTTTCAACGGCGCCGTGCCCGCATCGCTGGTAACGGCGCTGGGGATGAAGCCGGGGACGTGGAAGGAACTGTTTGGCCGCGTTGCCGAGGAGGCGTTCAGCGCCTACTACATTTCCACCTATATCAATGAAGTCGCCCGCGCCGGGAAGGACATTTACCCGCTGCCGACGTGCGTGAATGTCTGGAATGGCGGTTACGGGTCGAGCGACAACTTTGATGTTTTTGACCGGCCCGGCGAAAGCTATCCAAGCGGCGGCGCGGTGTCGCACATGCTGGACTTGTGGAAAGCCAACGCAACGAACATCAGCGTAATCGCATCGGACAATTTCCAGCAGTCTCCGATGATGTACCAGATGGTATTGGAGCGATATACGCGGCCAGACAATCCGCTGCTGATCGTGGAGACGGGGCATGCGATCGCGGCGCGGTTCTTCTTCCGCGCCATTGCGGATTATTCGGCCATCGGATTCGCAGTCACCGGCGTGGACGGGGTCGGGACGGACGGCCCCGACATGGCGGCGATAGGGGCTGACTTTCGCGTGGTTGGCTCGGCGATGCCTATCATTGCCGATTTGCAGGGGACGCCCCGGTTGAGGGCGGCGGTAGAAGAGGATAACATCCGCTCGCGGAATCTGATATTCAACTACTACGACCTGCTGGTCCGTTTCCGTCCGGCGGGCATGGCGGCGGCGGATGCCACGGTTGCGTCCGAGCCGACCGGGCGGGTGTTGATCGCGGAACTGAACCCGGATGAGTTTCTGTTGATGGGGTTCGACGCGGCCGTTTCGTTGCGGCCATCGCAAGGCGCGGACTTCACGGCGGCGCAGTTGCTCAAAGTGCAGGAGGGCCATTTCGAAAACGGGGACTGGAAGACCGTGAGGGAAGGGCCGACGACGCAAGGCGATCATGCCCCTGCCACGGTCAGCCTTCCGGCGGAAGGGGCCATGATCCGGGTGGGGCTGATGAGGTATTGATCCAGCACTCGGACGGGGGGTTGGGTTCTTCCTGGGAACGGTGGATTGAATCATAAAACAGTCACTTTTTTACCTTTATTGAGCTTCATTGACCTTTATTCACCTTTATTGGCCTTTATTGGAAGGGCTGGAGATGGGGCTGCAAAACAGGTGATTCCGGGTGCGCGGTTGGGGCAAACAGGCGGAGTTTTGCGGTTCTCGGCATGTTCATGAACGCGACGTCCCGGGGTTCTGGAAGTGGAATTAAGTGGAATTAAGTGGAACCAGGTGGAATCAGATGGAATTGCGGATTTCGGATTTCGGATTGCGGATTGTTTGCCCCGCAGAGTGTCCGCGCAAGGGTCCAACCACCATTGGCTGTGTATTGTGCCAGGGAACGCACGATATATGGTGGTGCCGGCGGGAAGCGCTGTCCAACGTCCGAGCTTGCAGAATGGTTTGACTGGCTTTGACCGGGTTTGACGGAGGAGGATTGGCGAAGTGGCGATTTTTGAACAGGATGGAGGCTGGGATTGGAGCGCATCAAGGCACGAAGTAGCGCGATTAGGCACGATTAGGCACGATTGGCCTGGATTTTGAACAGAAGCAAACAATGATAACGATGTGCCGATTCGGAAACGGAATTCCCTCATCGTTTCCTTCGTTTGCTTCTGTTCAAGAATCCGACATCCGCCCCGTCGGACAGGGTGATAGGTGGCTAAATTTGACCACTTTCCCATTACGCCGCCACTCCAGTATTCCGTTGGGGTCTCCGTTGGGTTGGTTGCGCGATATCGGGGCATGAGGAAAATAGCACGATTAGGCACGATTGGGCTTGATTGACGGGGTGAATGGAATGTTGGGGTGACGGGTTCTATTTGCGGCTTTCTGCCGAAAGTCGCTACGCTCCAACAATCGGTTGGGTTCTTTGGGTCTGTTCGGCGGCGGTGGCAGACCGCCGCTACAGGGGCTATTCCAACTTCACTATTCATCATGGCGCGATTGTAGCACGGTATTGGAAAAAGCGTCTCCGTACGGTACGGACGATTTTTTGGGCAAAAAACGGGAGGGCGACCTCAACAAAACCCCTGTAAACACGGGGGGAAATGGGGGTAGGTACAGATTTTACACATGTACAAAAATAAAAATAGTTTGGCGGGAAGGGCGGTTTGGCTGCCGATGGCAGTTATTTTCGGATGACACGAAGGCGGGGGCCGGGCATGATGGGGGGCATGAATATCCGGCAGGCTACACAGGATTACGAAACCTGGCTTGGCGGCCAGATCCGCGTGGTCAAAAGCGACTTGGAGGCGAAACACGAGTTGATGGCGAAGGATGCGTTTTCGTTTCTGCGCGGGACGTTCTATCGGTGGATGCAGATTTTTCCGACGCTGTGTCCGAAGGTGGCGAGAGCGCCCAAGGTCCTGGCGGTTGGGGATTTGCATGTGGAGAATTACGGGACGTGGCGTGACGTGGAGGGACGGCTGGTGTGGGGAATCAACGATTTCGACGAGGCGTTTCCGCTGGCTTACACGGTTGATCTAGCGCGGCTGGCGGCCAGCGCGTGGCTGGCGATTGATCTCCAGCATTTGTCCTTCGCTCCTGGGAATGCGTGCGCGGCGATTTTGGAGGGTTACACCAAGGGGCTGGAGAGCGGCAGCGAGCCGTTTGTGCTGGCGGAGAAACATTCATCGCTGCGCGATGTCGCCACCAACCGGTTGCGTGATCCGGTGCTTTTCTGGGAGAAATTCGAGGCGCTGCCAACGATCAAGCCGGTGCCCGCGAAGGCGATGCGGCTGCTGAAAGGGGCCATGCCGGAACGGGGCCTGGCTTTCCGGGTGGCGCACCGAAGGGCGGGGATGGGGAGCCTGGGGCGGGAACGATTCACCGCCATTGCCGATTGGCGCGGCGGGAAGATCGCGCACGAGACGAAGCCGCTGCTGCCGTCCGCCTGCGCCTGGGCCGGCGGATTGAGGGAGCGGAAGATGTATTATATGGCGATTGTGTCGAAAGCCGTGCGCGCACCGGACCCGTTTCTGGTGGTGCGCGAGGGATGGGTGTTGCGACGGTTGTCGCCGTATTGCAGCCGGATTGAGTTGTCACAGTTGCCGCGCGACCATGATGTGGAGAAGCTGCTGCGGGCGATGGGACGGGAGCTGGCGAATGTGCATCTGGGATCGGGGCGCGCGATTGGGGCGGTGCGGCGGGATTTGGGGGCACGGGAACCGGGGTGGCTTGTTGAGACGGCGCGGGTTATGGCGGAGGCTATGGTGAGGGAATGGAATGAGTGGAAAAGGTGAGGTGGCTCGCCGGGGGGCACGGAAGTGCGGATAGGACGGATAGGACCTGTAGGACCTATAGGCCAAAGGGAGCGCCGTGGCGCCAAGCAGGGTGGTTCCGCGGGAGCGTGGCCCTGCCAAAAATGAGGCGGCGCAGCAGCGCCGCCCTACCGCTTCGCCGGATTATTTGGGGAGGAGAAGGACGAAATCGTCGCGGCGGTTTTTGCTCCAGGCGGATTCACTGTGGCCCTCAGCAGCGGGCTTGGCGGCGCCGTAGGAGACGGTGACTACCTGATGGGCGTCCACGCCGAGGGTGACCAGATACTCGCGAACGGCCAGGGCGCGCTTGTCGCCCAGGGAGAGGTTGTATTTCTCGGTGCCGCGTTCGTCGCAGTTGCCTTCCACGCGGAGGGCATCGGCTTGGTGGGCTTTGAGGTAAGCGGCCACATGCTCCAGCTTCTTGTCCTCGATCTTCTTGATCGTGGCGCTGTCGAAGTCGAAATAGACGGTGTCGGACTTCAGTGTGTCCTTATCCTCATTGTGGTCCGCAATGACCTTGGTCCACTGGTTGGCATTCGAGTCGAAGGGAATTCCATTTGAAGTATCCACTGATGTCGTGGGCGGCGGTGTCGGTGGCAGCGTGGTTCCGGGGCCTGGACCGACGTTTTCGGGACCTCGCGACGGCGGAGTGCGCGATCCATTGGAGTCGGGGAGCGGGGTAATCCCGGTATTGGGTTTATGGATGCAACCGGCCGTGCCGAGGGTTAAGGCCGCGCCGACGAAAAACAAACTGACCAAGCATGAAGTTTTCATTTTCTCAAAACTGTTATGGGAACGGACCGCTCACCTTGCCCAAGCAGGCTGCGAACAGCTTCCCGAAATCTGGATGACATCCTTGACGTGTTTTGTCGGCACGTCAAGCAGAGACAGAACCTTGTTGTTATTAACTCGCCGGGTGAAGATGACCGTGCGGGAATTGGGCGCCCAGCACGGGTCTTCACCAGCAACCAATTGAATGGCCTCGCCTCCCGCAGCGGGCACGACCCATAAAGTGAAACTGCCGCTGCCAGCGGTAAAAATGATGCTCTTGCCGTCGGGGGACCAGTCCGGAGAGGTGAGGTCGCCGCTGATGCCGCCGGTGCGGAGGGCGACGGAGGTGCCGCCGGAGACGCTGATCTTGCGCAGGCCGGCGCGGCCGGAGCGGACGACGTAGCAGATTTCGCGGCTGTCGGGGGACCAGGTCGGGGAAGAGGCATCGTCACGCTCGCGGGTGAGTTGGAGCAAATTGCCGCCGCTGCTGTCGCTGACGTACAGGTTCGGGCTGCCGCCTTTGCTAAGGATCATGGCGACTTTGGAGCCGTCGGGGGAAACGGCGGGAGAGTAATTGCCGCCGCCGTAGCCGGCAAGGACCGAGCGCTGGCCGGAAGCGGCATCGTGCTTGATAATCTGGGTGAAGCTGGTTTTCCACGAAGTGTAGAATAATTCCCGTCCGCCGGGCGACCATGAAGGGGTGCCGACCAGGGAGCTGTCATGGGTCATTTGCACGGCGTCATGGCCGTCGAAATCGGAGGCAAAAAGCTCGGTTACGCTGGCGGACATTTTGTGGCAGAAAGCGATTCGGGTGTGGAAAATGGGGGCGGTGCCGCGGATCTCTTTGGCGATGTCATCGGCGAAGGCGTGGGCCTGGGAGCGGGGAGTGCCGCTGCTGTAAATGCGGGCGAAAATCGTGGCGCCGCCCGGGCCGCCTTGCTGCAAGCGCCCGGCGAGACGGGTATCCTGGGTGCCGGTGATGAGGTACTGGGCCTGATCGGGGGCGGTCAGTTCGAGGCCGAGGACGGAGAGATCGAATTTGAGGACTGAATCGGCTTCGCCGGTAAAGCCGGTGACGGAAACGGGGATGAGTTTGGTGACAGAGTTGCTGATGACTATGGGAGTGTTGTCCTGGGACGTCCCGGCCGGAGCGGTGAGGGTGGAAGCGGCCAGAAGGGCCAGGGAAAAGAAAAGGTGTTGAACCACGGATTTCACGGATTTCACGGACAGGAAAGACAATTCAACGCAAAGGCGCAAAGGCGCAAAGGCGCAAAGCGGCGAAGAGCAACCCTGTGCCGGGATGAATTGAGAATTGGTCATTGAGAATTTGTTATTTGTCATTGGATGGGGTGTTTTCATCCGGCGGATTGTTTGGCTTGGAGATCGAATCTGAGGAGGAAGGTTCTTTCGTCGTCTGAGGACGTGGGCGGGAAGGAAGGCAATTTCTGGCGCTCGACCTGATCGAGGGCGCGCTGGATGGATTTGTCAACCGCGGCATCGCCGGACTTGGAGACGAAATCGGAGGAAAGAACGTCGCCGTTGCGGGAGACGACGATTTTGACATCCGCGACGGCCATGCTGCGGGCGGATGCTTCGGGAGTTTTCCAGGCATGATAATAGGCGCTAAAAACGGCGTCGCGGTAATTGACAAAGGCGTCGCCGCCGCCTTCGCCCGGCAGAGTGGCCACGCTGACCGGGGTTTCCCTGCCGCGGACGCTGGAACCCAAGGAAGCAAGGGCCTCTTTTATTTCTTGGGCGCGCTGGATGCCGGCTTCGCGCGCCGCCGCTTGTGACGCCTGGGTCTGGGCTGAGGAATCGGTGTTTCTGGACGGCGATCTCGCGGATGTCGCTGCCGACGCGAAAGTGGGGGTGATATGGTTCCGCTGCGGGGCGGGATCGGGGCCGGCCCGTGAAACCGTCGGCGCGGGATCGGAGCGCCGGGGCGCGGGAGCGGGCTGTTGTGCCTGCCGGGGCGGCGGGACCGGAGCAGAAGGGGGATGTGTCGCGGGAGATGGAGGGGGAGTGCTCACCGGCTGGGGCCGAGGCGGAACGGGAGCAGGAATCGGGGCGGGCGCGGCAGGTCCGCCGCCGCCGCGGGTGGCCGTATCCACAACTGTTGTGCCGGGAACCAGCGTCAGCACTTGTTCGCTGGTTGGGGGCGGCGGCGCGGTGCGAAAAGCGGCGGTAGCGATAAAGACGGCGACCGTCAGGCCGTGAAAGAAGGCCGAGCCGACGAAGCATTTTTTTCCGAGGCGCGTCATCTGGTTGCGGCCGCGACGGTGCGCGGGCTAATGCGGGTAATATGATTGCGCATACAGGCATCCATCAGGCCGTAAACGGCTTCCCACGAGGCACGTTTGTCGGCACGGATGTCCACGGTCAATTTTGGATTGTCGTGGAAGGTCTTGACCAGCTCGGCTTCGACCTGGGACAGGCGGAGGGACTTTCCGTCGAGCCAATAAGTGCCGTCGAAGCGGATTTCGACGATGCGAACGTCCCGGACGTTGATGGGGCTTCTATCGCCGATGCCGTCTGGCAAAGTCATCCTGACGCGGCCTTCGAGCATGGGCCGGGTGATGACGAAAATAATCAGCAGGACGAAGGCGAGGTCGAGGAGCGGAGTGATGTTGATCTCGCTCAAAGTGACCAGGGAATTGCGTTGGGAGAAGCGGCGCATGTCATTCGTCCATGAGATACTCGGTTTCCATTTTGGAGACCAGTTCCTGCGCAAAGTTGTCCAGCTCGACCGTGCGGACGCGCAGGTTGTGAACGAGGAAATTGTAGCCGAACATGGAGGGAATGGCCACAACCAAACCGGCGACGGTGGTGATCAAGGCGGCCGAGACGCCAGGAGCCATGCGCTCCAGGGAGGCGCTCTGCGCCTGGCCGACCATGGCGAAGGTGTCCATAACGCCCCAGACGGTGCCGAGGAGGCCCAGAAACGGCGCGCCCGTGACGGCGCTGGCAAGGAGGATGAGGCCGGATTCGAGCTTGATGGATTCGCGGGCGACGGCGCTTTCCAGGGTGCGTTTGATGTGCTCCATGGCTTTTAGAGTGAGGCGCTTGCCGTCGGAGCCGGGGCCGGCGGCCTTGAGGCGGGCGTCCAATTCCTGGCAGGCCTCCTTATAGACTGCAAAGTAGGGGCAGCCTGAGACTTCGAGGTGGCGCTCGTAGATGCCGAGGACGGATTTTTCCGTGCGGAAAACGGAATCGAAGTTTTGGTTGAGCTGGATGGCGCGTTTCATTTGGATCGCCTTGAAGAACATGATGGTCCAGGCGAAAATGGAGAACAAGGCGAGAACGACCAGGATGACCTGGGCCTCGGCAGTGGCTCGAGTCAACACGAAATGCAAATTTGACTCGGGCAAACTTGTCTCGGCGAAAAAACCAACAGAAACATTCATCAAAAATCTTCCGCAGCAGCCCGAAGGCTGTCGCGCATCATCGGAGCAACGTGGAGGAATGAAATGGTCAAATTATTCACGTTGCACCGCAGTTCCGACCATCTGGGGAGCATACTAACGGGTGGAATTTTTTTGGCAACAACTATTTTCGCATTATTTTCAAAATATTTTCGACGGCTCACCGCAGCCAAGAGGGGATTTTTTCGCCGGCCCAAATCTCGTTCACCGGCTGGCGGCGGCGGACGAGGGCGGATCGGGCGCCGTCCACGAGGATTTCCGCTGCGAGTGGGCGGGAGTTGTAATTGGAGGCCATGACGAAACCGTAGGCGCCGGCGCTGAGGACGGCTAGGAGATCGCCCGCAGCCACCTCCGGCAGAGGGCGGTCTTTGCAGAAGAAATCCGCGGATTCGCAGATGGGGCCGACGACATCGCAGGGGATCGTCCGGCCACGGCGTTGCTGGACGGGGACGATTTCGTGATAGGAATCGTAGAGGGCGGGCCGGATGAGGTCGTTCATGGCGGCGTCCACGATGATGAAGTTCTTGCGGGCGGTCTTTTTGACGTATTCAACGCGGGTGAGGAGGATGCCGGCGTTGCCGGAAATGAAGCGGCCCGGCTCGACGAGGATTTTCAGGCCGAGAGGCCGAAGGAGCGGAACGAGGTTCGCGGCATAAGTGGCCGGGGTGAGAATCCGCGCGGCAGCGGGGCGCGCCCACCAATCGGGCGTGCCGCTGGCGAGGGCGGGATCGTAAACAATGCCAAGGCCGCCGCCGATGCTGAAGAACTCGATGGGATGGCGCGCGGCCAGGCCGGCCACGAGGGGCAGGACTTTTTTCACGGCCTGGACAAAAGGCTGGACATCGGTCAATTGGGAGCCGATGTGCATTTGGAGGCCGAGCCAGCGGAGGTTTTTCAATTGCGCGCCGCGGGCGTAGATGTCCTTCACCGCTTCCAGGGGAACGCCGAATTTATTTTCGTAAGTGCCGGTGGTTATTTTGGCGTGGGTGTGGGCGTCCACGTCCGGGTTGACGCGCATGGCGACCGGGGCGGTTTTTTTCATTTTGGCGGCGACGCGGTTGATGCGTGCCAGTTCCGGTTCGCTTTCGGCGTTGATGCAATAAATGCCGTGGCGCAAGGCGAACTGGATTTCGTCCTCACGCTTGCCCACGCCGGCGAAGACGCATGCGCGAGGGTCGCCGCCCGCAGCGATCACGCGGCGCAATTCACCGGCGCTGACGATGTCGAAGCCGCTTCCCAGATTGGCGAGGGTGCGGAGGACGGCGAGATTGGAATTGGCCTTGACGGCGAAGCAGATGCGGTGGTCCAAAGGGCGAAGGGCGGCGTCGAGCCGGGCGAAATGACTTGTCAGCGTGGCGCGGGAATAGACATAGAGGGGCGTGCCGAATTTTTCGGCGAGAGCCGCGACGGGCGTTTTCTCGCAGAAGAGCCGGGCATTACGGTAATGGAATGAATGCATACCCTCATGCTTACGGCGCAAAGGGCGCGTGATAAAGCGCAAAATGACGCCAGTGGTGGAGTGATGGAGTGGTGGTGGCCTTAGAATCCGTGGTGGAATAACCTCCGAGTTTGCGTTCGGAGCAAGGATGATTTGGATTGAGAATTGGTCATTGAAAATTGGTCATTGGCAATTGAAAACCACCGCAATCATGTGAGAATAAGTTCCAAAACACCAAAATACGGCTTGCATCGCGCTGGAAGGGCCGTTAATTTGCGCCGCTTCCTGCCGGGGTGGGTTGGTAGCTCAGTTGGTAGAGCAGTGCCCTTTTAAGGCATTGGTCCAGGGTTCGAGTCCCTGCCAACCCACCATTTTCTGATTTGTGAATAGTTTACACTGGCGTGTCGTCCAATGGGTGACGGATGAAATTGTGGATTTTATGACTAAACTAATTTCTATCTCCCAAGCGGCGGCAGTCCTTTGTTTCTTCATTGCGGTTCCGGCGGGCGCGCAGGATTCGAATGGCGGCGGACCGGCCAGTTTAGGCAGGTTCTCCGCGTCTGTTTTCGGGGCGCCGGCGCAGGACCCGATTGTCGGGGGGGCGGTGGGCGTCGCTCCTACGGGCGAAGTGACTATTGCGAGCGCGCAGGATCCGGTTGCCGAAGAGGCGGCGGCTGCGTATGCGCCGTTTAGCGCCGACGCGCTGGATCAGTTGCTGCGGCCCATTGCGCTGTACCCGGACCCGTTGCTGGCGGAGGTGCTCGCGGCGGCGAGCGTGCCGGCGCAAATTGTGCTGGCGGACCGCCACGTCAACAGCGGCGGCGACCTGAGCGAGATCGAGGAGCAGCCGTGGGACCCGAGCGTCCAGGCGCTGGCTCATTATCCGACGGTGCTGAAGTGGCTGGATGACAATCTTCCCTGGACCACACAAGTGGGCGAGGCGTTTCTCAATCAGCAGCAGGATGTGATGGCCTCGATTCAACGGCTGCGCCTTATGGCGCAGAGCGCGGGCAATTTGCCAAGCACCCCCCAGGAGAATGTGGTCACCGACAATGGAACGGTGGAGATTGAGCCGGCCAATCCGGAAGTGATCTATGTGCCGATTTATCCATGGAACAATATTTTTTATGATTCGGGATTCTATTGCACATTTGGAGTCGGCTTCCCCATCGGCATCTGGCTGAGGCATGATTGGGACTGGCACCATCACCATCTGATCGAGTGGGGGCCGGGACATCCGCGTCCGACGCACTGGTGGACTGGGCCTGCGCGAAATCGGGTGGCACCGCCCAACGCCACCTATTGGCGCGGGCCTGCCCGCGGGTCTGGTGTGTCCGCCGGCAGGGCGGATCGCGGATTCGCGACAGGGACGGTTCACAACACGCAGCGACTTGCGGCGCCGTCCAGTCCCGCGCCGTCCAGTGGGGCACCGCGGGAGATTCGCGGGGGCACAGTGGCAGTTGTTCCGGGCGGTCACGTAGAGACGACTCCGAGAATCTCGACTGAGATTGGCCGTGTCGCAACGCCTTCAGCAGGGGTGAGACCGGGTGTGGAAGCACACTCTCTTCCGAGCGTTACGAGGATGGCTCCCGTGGAGCGCGCCCCATCGGCTGGCGGTTCTTCTGGCGGGGGAGCATTCGGCGGCGCGGAGAGTTCGTTTGAGGCGCGCCAATCCAGCGTTCGCGGAGTCGAAAGCCGCAGCACGATTTCAGCGCCGTCATCCCATTACGAGGCGCCTTCCGCGCCGGCTTCCCACTACGAGGCCCCGGCATCGCCACCCTCCCATTCGTCCCAACCGCCGGCCTCATCCGGCTCGTCTCACGGACGGTGAACCGGGCTGCGGCGACCCAGGATTTAGAAAGTAACAAGCACACCAAGATGAAGAAATTACTATTCGCGGGCCGATTGGCGCTGATCGCTTTGGGAGCGGGCGGGTTGTCATCGTGCAGCTCGGACCGGGGCACCATCCGTGATGTTGTGGCGCCGCAAAATGGAGCGACTGGGGCAGTGTCAAACGCACAAACGAGCCAGCGCCGGTTTGCCACGCCGCAGGCGGCCGTGGACGCGCTGGCGGCGGCGGCGAAGGCCGGGAACACCAACGACATCCGGGCGATTTTTGGGCCGGAATCGCGGGAAGTGGTTTCGCCGGATGCGGTGCAGGCCGCCACCGCGTTTTCCAATTTTGTGCAACGCGCGAGCGAGAAGGTTGCTTATGCGCGGCAATCCGACACGAATATGGAGTTGCAACTCGGCCTGGACGCGTGGCCTTTTCCAATCCCGTTGGTGCAGGCCAATGGACAATGGTTTTTCGACACGGCGGCAGGGCGGGAGGAAATCCTGAACCGGCGGATTGGGATGAACGAGCTGGCGGCCATCCGCGTTTGCCACGCATACGTGGAGGCGCAGCAGGAATTCGCGAGCCAGTCGCGCAACGGGGACGGCGTGCTCGAATACGCGCAGCATTTCCGCAGCAGCACCAACACACATGACGGCCTTTACTGGCACGTCGAACCGGGGGAGGAACCCAGTCCGTTCGGCCCGCTGATCGTGCAATCGCACGACGAAGGTTACCGTCGTGCGAACAAAATTCTCGCAACCAATCTGGCGCCGTACCGCGGTTATTGTTTCCAGATTTTGACCCGGCAGGGATCGCACGCGCCCGCCGGCAAATACGACTACATCATCAACGGCCACATGCTGGCCGGATTCGCGCTGGTGGCGTGGCCGGCGGAATGGGCAAACTCGGGCGTAATGACGTTTATCGTCAACCAGCAGGGCAAGGTTTATCAGAAGAATCTGGGGCCAAAAACCGGGGCCATCGCTTCCGGCATGAGCACCTACGATCCCGACGACACCTGGAAGGCGGTTGCCGGGGACTAGACGTGCGCATTGGAGCTTGAATGCGTCCCCGGCAGCGGTTACGTTACGGACGTGATTGCTACCAGCTATCGTTATATTGTGCAAAGGGCCGGAGTGCGCTCCGGGCTGCCGGTCATTGAGGGCACCCGGATCGGAGTGCATGACGTGGTGGCAATGAGCCAGACCGGAGCGTCCGTCGCCGATGTTGTCACCAGCTTTCCCCGATTGACCCGCGCCCAAGTCTATGAATGCCTAGCGTATTATGAAGACCACAAACAGGATCTGGATCCACTGATCGCCGAGCAAACGGCGTCGCTCGACGAGTGAAATTCCTTTTCGACGAGGATGTGCCCATTGAGACGGAGCGGTGCGCAAGCCAGACGGGTCACGAGGTTTGGTTGGTCGCAGAGACGCTCGGGCAAGGCACCGACGACTCAGATATTTGGTATCACGCCATCCGTACCCACTTGATTGTAGTCACATGTAATCGTCAGGATTTTCTAAAACTCGCCGGCACGGAGCCAGCCACCGGGCTTGTGATTCTGAAGCGCCGAAGGACGCGCCAAGCCGAATGCAACCACTTTTTGCAACTGTTGGCCAGCGCGGGCGAAAATGGAATGAAGTGCAATATCAATTTTGCCTGAGCCTCGTTTCCTTGAGAAGGAAAGGGCGCACACATTCCACCTCACTCCGCCGGCTGGGCGGGGATTCCCTCCCAGCGGCTCGACGGCGGCAGGGTTTCGCCCTTCATCAGGAGCGAGAGGTCTCCCAGAGCGGCGCCTTCGCCCAGGACGGTGTCGTAAAGGACGAGGGTGCCGGCACCGACGCGGGCGCGCGGGCCGATTTGCACGGTAGACATCTTCATCACGCGGTCTTCAAACAGGTGGGTCTGGATGGTGCAGTTGGCGTTTAAGGCAGCCTCGTCGCCGATGGTGACGAGGTCGAATTCGGTGAAGTCCGCTGTCTCCATATAGACGCGGCGTCCGATTTTTGCGCCGAGGAGGCGGAAGTACCAGCAGACAAAAGGCGTGCCGGTGAGGGCGTCCACCAGGAACGGTTCGGCAAGGTGTTCGTGCATGGCGTTGATCAGTTCGTTGCGCCAGACGGCGGTGCTCCAAAGGGGTTTTTCACCGGGATGATAGCGCCAGACCAAAATCCACTTCGCCGCCAGGGCAATGAACGCCGCCGACAGACTGCAAAGGACGTAGAGAAACGGGAAGCAGAGGAGCGACATGAGCGTTTGATGATCGCTGAGCCAGTCAACCTGCGACTGGCTAAAGTGGGCATTAAGAAAAGCGGATTCGCCATTGAAAAAATCTTTAAGCACCAGGAGGACGGAGAACAGCAGGCTGAGGAGGATGATGAAGTTGGTGGCGGGCGTGAGGACGCGGAAAAACTCGATGACGGCCCGCTGCACGCGCAGTTTCCATTTGGGATGAAAGGTGGTTTCGTCGGAAAATCCTGCGGCCTTTTGGCGTTGCGGAAGGAAAATGGCGGGCGAACCGAGCCACGCGGTGTCCTCGCGCAACGCGTCCGCCGGAGCGGGCGGGACGGACAGGCAGCCGATGAGGACATTGTCGCCGATGATGGCGCCGGGCGGCAACAGGGCGCTGTTGCCGATGAAGGAGCGTTTGCCGACGTGGTTCCTGCCGGTGGTGACCAGGCCGTTGCGCACTCGCGGCGCGCCCATCGAAACGCTGTCGGCCACGAAGCAGCCGTCGTCCAACGAGAGGAGGTCCGGGGAGATGAAAGAGGCGGTAGAGACTTCCGCGCCTTGGCCCATTTTGGCGCCGAGCATTTTATACCAGGGCGCGAGAAAGATCGAAGCGTAGAGGGGGCCGAGAATGTCCAGGCTCAGGTCCATGGTCTGTGTGAAAAACCAGCGGCGAAAGTACTCGAAGGTGTGGAGGCGACAGGTTCCTTCCTTCACCCGGCCCAGCAGCAGCCATTTCACCGCGACAATTTCCAGGGCGAGAAGGACGATGAAGGACAGGCCCGCCAACGGGGCGACGGACAAATACCAATAGTATTCGTCCATGTAGTTTAATTTGTTCATTTCCACAATGCCGGGAAAGAGCGCCGCCACGACGAGCGCCGGAAATATCAGCGCCCCAATGCCGTGCAAAACTCCGAAGGCGAACCGGCGGCCCGCGCCGGGGTGGTACGCTTCGGCGGGGACGCTCGCCGGCGTTGGCCGCGCGGGGGAACCGAGCCAGGTCTGGCCGCGCGGGATGACGCCACCGCGCGGCAGCAGCGAAAGATCCTCCAGGGCGGAATCGTCCTCCATGACAGCATCCAAACCCACCGCCGCCCGCGCGCCGACAAAACAGCGCCGGCCAATGGTGACGCGCCCGATTTTCAACCGGCCGTTTTCCACCGTGTAACCGGGCAGGTTGGAATCCACGTTGATGCTGGAATCGTCGCCGATGGAGATCAGGTCGTAACTGGCGAAGGCGTCGCAGCCGAGATAAACGTTTCTCCCGATCTTCGCGCCCATGAGCCGCAGATAGATATTATAGAGGGGTGATCCGGCCAGGTAGGCCACCGGCACCGTCGCTTCCACAGTGGTGGCCAGCCACCAGCGGAAATAGAACCAGCCCCACAGCGGATAGTCACCCGGCTGGTAGCGTCCGATGAGCAACCATTTGACAATAATCGGGACTGTCAGCATCACTGGATAAAACAAGATCAAGCTCGCGAACGCGCCCAGGATGCACTCGATGTTGGTGAACATTGGTTCCGTCTCCGTGCCCGCGTCCGTCAACATCGTGTAGGTCAAATATGGCGTGATCCATTGCAGCGCGAAAAAAGCGAGGACGAACACCATGCTGACAAGCTGCGCCGCGCCGCAGGCAAAATGCCGCCAGAACGGCGTGGGCAGGAACTTCTCCGCCGCCCGCTCCGGGCCGGGCGCGGTCCGCCGTTTCGCGAATTCCGCCGCCAGCTTCTCGATGGAGGGATGCTGATATACGTCCAGCATGGAAAGCTGTTCCAGTGGCGGTTGCCGGCGCAGCTCGGAAACCATCCGCGCCGCCAGCAGCGAATGGCCGCCCAGCTCCAGAAAGAAATCGTCCCGCACCGACACGGGGGCCGGTGCGAACAACTTCTCCCATACGGCCAGGATCTGCCGTTCCAGCGCGGTGCGCGGCGGGACAAGGTCGCGCCTGCTCTCCGCCGGGCGCGCGCGCGGCGCGGGCAGGTTCTTGCGGTCCACTTTGCCGCTGGACATAAGGGGCAGGCTGTCCAGAACTTCCAGCAGCGCGGGAACCATGTAGGGCGGAAGGCGTTTCCGCAACGCGGCCCGGATTTTGTCCAAATCGGGCGGCGTTGCGCCCTTCGGCACCAGGTAGGCGGTCAATTGTGGCATGCCCGGCACGTCCTCGCGCAAGGCCACGGCCGCCGCCTTGACGCCGGGAGATTCGAGCAGGACGGACTCGATTTCGGAAAGCTCGACACGGTAGCCGCGGATTTTCACCTGCGCATCCAGGCGGCCCAGGAATTCGATATCGCCGTCCGCGTTCCATCGCGCCAGGTCGCCGGTGCGGTAAATGCGCCGGGGCGGGGAGCCGTTTTGCGTCCAGTCAATAAATTTTTCCGCCGTCAATTCCGGCCGTCCCAGGTAGCCGCGCGCCAGCCCGATGCCGCCCAGGCACAATTCGCCCGCTGTCCCGACCGCCGCGGGCTGTAGCCGGTCGTCGAGAATGCAGGCAAAATAATTAGGCAGCGGACGGCCAATGGTGACGGGTTTGCCGGGATGACAATCGGCGAAGGTGGCGATGACTGTGGCTTCCGTCGGGCCGTAGGTATTGACAACGCGGCGGCCTGATTTCCACCAGCGCTTGACCAGATCGGGCGGGCAAACCTCGCCGCCGAGGATCAGGAGGCGCAACGTCGGCACGTCCTCCTCCATCATTGCCAGCAGGGTGGGCACGCACGAAAGCACCGTCACGCGGGCGGCGGCTAGCATCGGCGCCAGCCCCGCCCCGGCATGGACCATTTCGGCGGTGCCAAGCACGAGGGTCGCTCCCGCGAAAAACGCCAGCCACACCTCCTCGACCGATGCGTCAAAGGCGATGGAAAACCCCTGGAAGACGCGGTCCTCGGGCCGCACTTGGAATAGCCGCCCTTCGGCGCGGACCAAATGGCAGGCGCTGCGATGTTCAATTTCCACTCCCTTGGGCCTGCCGGTGGTCCCCGAGGTGTAAATGACGTAGCAAAGATCCCAATGCGTCAGCCCGACATCCGATGCGCGCAAACGCGAACCCGGTTGCGCCTCCAGTTCCGCGGCGCATTGGTCCACAGCTACCACGAGGACGCCGGTCTTCGACAGATCCGCACGACCGGCGAAGGCGCTGGTTGTCACCATGGCGCGCGCCCGGCAATCGGCGAGGACGAACGCGACGCGATCCGCCGGATACTCCGGGTCCAGTGGCACGTAGGCCGCCCCGGCTTTCATAATCGCCAGCAGGGCCACGGGGACTTCCATCGAGCGCGGCAGCCATAATCCGACGCAATCGCCGCGCCCCACGCCGCGTTGCCGGAGGAGTTGGGCCAGTTGATTTGCGCGCCGCTCCAATTCGGCGTAAGTCATTCGTGCGTCGGCGCATTCCAGCGCGACGGCATCCGGGCGGGAATCCGCCTGGCGCTCGAACAGATCATGCAGCAGTCCGGGCTGGAGCAAATCCAATTCCCGGCCGGCAACCGAATCTTCAACAGCCGCGCTCATCGTTCAAATGACACCAAAACTAACGGCAAGTGCCGTTTTTTCTGTCCTATAATGCGGGAACCGGATTTCATTACAATTCTGGACGGAATCCGGCACGGTGCGGTTACGGTCGCCTCAGTGGAACGCGATTCCCCGGAAGCCATCCGCTCTGTGCCATAGGTCCTATTCGTCCTATCCCCTTTCCCGGTGCATGCAGTCCGTCCCCTGCCCTTTGTTTCACTTTTCCTGTAACATTTTGCGGGTTTCGCTTCTAAAGCGGGTGTATGAATAAAACCGAAATTCTAGCTGATATGCCAAAGAAATGCCCTCAATGCGGCGCGGCGCTGCCCGTCGGCGCACTGGATGGGCTTTGTCCGGCCTGCCTTCTCAAACAGGGCACGGAAACCGGGCCGCCGCCGGAGTCTCTGCCCTTCCAGCCGCCCAGCCTGGAGGAGGTCGCCCGCCTGTTTCCACAATTGCAAATTCTAGCCTTCATCGGCAAAGGCGGCATGGGCGCTGTCTTCAAGGCCCGGCAGCCGGCGCTGGATCGCATCGTCGCGCTGAAAATCCTGCCGCCACAGGCCGCCGCCGGACCGGATTTTGCCGAGCGGTTCAATCGCGAAGCCCGCGCGTTGGCCCGGCTGAACCATCCCAACATCGTGGCCGTCCATGAATTTGGACAGGCGGGCATCCTGCCCTTTTTCATCATGGAATTTGTGGACGGGCTGACGCTGAGGCAGTTGGAACAGTCTGCGCGCCTTTCGCCGGACGAGGCGCTGCGGATCGTGCCGCAGATTTGCGAGGCGCTCCAGTACGCGCACGACGAGGGGATCGTCCACCGCGACATCAAGCCGGAGAATATTCTCATTGACAAGAAGGGCCGCGTGAAAATCGCCGATTTCGGCATCGCCAAGATCATTGCGCCGGGGTCCGGTAGGGCTGACCTGCCGGTCAACCCTGACATTGGGACCGCGCAACAACCCGTCCCCACCGGCATCATCGGCACGCCAAATTACATGGCCCCCGAGCAATTGGAGACGCCTCAAAAGGTGGACCACCGTGCCGACATCTTTTCATTGGGCGTGGTCTTTTACGAAATGCTGACCGGCCAATTGCCGCTGGGCAGATTCGCCCCGCCGTCAAGAAAGGTGCAGATTGACGCGCGGCTCGACGAGGTGGTTCTGCGCGCCCTGGAGAGCGAGCCAGAGCTTCGATACCAGCACGCCGCTGAAGTCAAAACCGAGATTGACACCATCACCTCAACCCCGCAGGCCGCGAGTCCTGCCGGGGAGCACATGCGCCCCCGCATGTCCCAGCCTGCGTCCCCGCCGGCTGGTTCCCCCCATTCCCCGGGCCAAAGGAGGCTTCCACTTGCCCGGGCTGTAAGCCTGCTGGTTATGTTTGTCTGTGCGGGATTCCTCCTCGCCGCCGTCACCCTGGCTTTGTCGCCAAAAATCTACGCCGCGAGCGAGCGTTTCATAGTGGACCAATCCAGCCACGGCGGCGACCCTTACTTTTTGCAATCCCAAGCTGCCCTGGTTACATCCTTCCCGGTGCTGTACAAGGTGGCGGCGGTTTTTCCTGCCCGGTTAAAGAAACAATGGTCGGAGGAGGCGCGAGTGTCGCAGTTGACCGACGAGGCAATCGCGGGCCGTCTTCGGAGCGCTTTGACGGTGCGAGTTTTGCCAAGAACCGAGGTCTTGGAGATCCGCGCATGCGCCAAATCGTATAATGAAGCGGGAATCATCGCCACCCAAGTCGCGAACGCTGTCCGCGGATTGGATGATGGAGTCCGTAGGACTCCTCTTGATGGAGGCGAGCCGGTTTATGCGCCTGCACCAAGCCCCGTGGGAAAGCTGGCGGTCGGAGGCGGGTTGGGTTTGCTGCTTGGCCTCGTCGTGGCAGTTGGTTTGGGTGCGATGGGTTGGCTCGCTCCGGCGTCTGCCAAGGACGGCACGCCACCGCCGGCTTCCCTCGCTACGCCGACTGAAAACCGGCGGGTATTTGCGTGGCTGGCCCTGGGCTGCTTCATCGCAGCGTTGTTCGGGTGGGCTGCGTTAATGGCAATTGATCCGACGCACGGTTCAGCGCTCGTTTGCGCCGGGCTGGGCCTGACACTGGCGCTGGTCTTTGGGATTATCAGTTGGCATGAGCGGATCGGGCGGGTGGTCGCCATCGTGATACTGTGCCTGACCGCAGCAGCCGTCATTACGCTGGCCATTGGGTGGTCAATCAAGTGGTTCAAGCCTCAAAATTCAAATCCATCTGCTATGGCGGCAGACTCGCCGCCCGCGAAACCGATACAATCCAGTTCAATCAGTGTCAACCGCACTGACGCATCTGAGGCCGCCGGGGACTTTGTGGAATACGCCGTCAATAAGACCTGGGCCGAACTGGGCGACGTGTTCGACTTGTCCTCGCCTGAAAAGACGGTTGGGTCATTCGGAATCCATGCGAGTGGCGGGACGGACCTTGCCGCACTGGTCAACAAAGCGACCATCGGCTCGCAACCGCTGCCCGAAGGCTCCTTGAAGGCGAACTTTCCAGCCCAGGATGCCGCCGATGTCTTCAAGAACACCGTCGTGGAAGTTGTCCTTTATCGGGATGAATTGGCTGGGGTCATCACTTTCAGACCCTATACCAACCAATTCATCACGGAATGTCTGGCACGACAGAACGGCCAGTGGAAGATTTATCTGCTTGACGACTTGGATTTTACGTTGACCAAAGACGCGGCGGTCAAGCAATTCAAAAGAGAAGCTGGGAATTTGCACGAGAAAATCCATGCGCTGGCCGCCAATCCCCCCTCTGACGCAGCTTCACCCGTCGGGGAGGTCTCCAACGGCATTGTCCAGCTTGCCGGCGCGCTCGGGCAGGCGATGCAACAGCTTCAAGGAAGCACGGTCGCCCTTCCGGGGCAACAAATGCTCTCAAACATGTTCGACACCCAAGTCCAACAGGCCCTTTCGGCGGCGCGGGCAGGCAGTTCCGGCAGCAGCGGTTCCTTCACCATCGGCCCTTCGCCTTTTGGGCCGGCAGCCACTTACCGGTGGTCGAAGAATGGCACGAACTTCACCGTAACCACCAACCAATGATTTGACATCGGAAGACTCAACCCATGCCACCGGCCCGCCGCGCGGCTATTTCGCGACGACGCGCTGGACGGTCGTGCTCGCTGCCGGAAGCCGCTCCACCCCGAATGCCGATGTGGCGCTGGAGGAGTTGTGCCGCACTTACTGGTATCCCCTTTACGCCTACACCCGCCGCCAGGGACATTCCAAGGAAGACGCCGAAGACCTCACGCAATCGTTCTTCGCCCGATTCCTGCAAAAGAACTATCTTGAGAAACTCCAGGCCGGCCACGGCAAGTTCCGCGCCTTTCTGCTCGCATCGCTCAAGCACTTTCTGGCCAACGAATGGGACCGCGTCAGCCGCCAAAAACGCGGCGGAGGCGTCCCGGCTCTTTCGCTGGACTGGCAAACCGCCGACACCCGCTATCAGATTGAACCGTCCGATCTGCTAAGCCCCGACAAAATATACGACCGCGCCTGGGCCGTAACGCTGCTCGAACGGGTCATCGGCCGCCTGCGGGAGGAGAGCGCCGCCGACGGGAAGGCGCCGCTCTTTGCGCGATTAAAGCCGTTTCTGATGATGGGCCGGGGCGACATTCCTTATGCCGAAGCCGCCGCCGGGCTGGGCATGACAGAAGGGGCGGTCCGCGTGGCGGTTCACCGGCTGCGCCGACGTTACCGGGAAGTGTTGCGCGAGGAAATCGGGCAGACTCTTTCCGATCCGGGCCAGGCGGAGGAGGAAATGCGCGCCTTGTTCAACGCGTTTGGCGGGTGAGTAATACGGCAGTGACGACAGGTGAAGGTAGGGCGAGACTCCGTCGAGCCGTGACTCGATTGCGGATTTCGGATTTCGGATTGACCGTGAACGGCCAGACACCGTTAAGCCGTGACTTCGTCTGGCAAAATCGAGACAGGGCTCGACGGAGTCTCGTCCTGCCATTCATGTCTAAAACACCTTGCAAAAATCGAAATTCTCCACAAAATTAACCACAACTGTTCAACGAGGTTTCATTATGAAAACACATTGCGAAACAACTAACCGCCCGCTCTTGAATGCGCGGGCGATCCTGACATCGCTCTTCATCCTGTCCCTGCCCATCGTGGCTTCAGCGCAGAACACATATGTCGCCCAGCCCGCTGCCGGTCAGCCGATGCCTCATGGTTTCTTCGGCGGCTCGAATGCAGCGTCACACGTCTATCTCTCGGTGGACGGCAAACCGGCGCTGGTTCTCAGTATCCCTGGAGTGGTGAAGGTTCTTTCGACCAATGGCTTCGTCCGCATTCAGGCCACCAATCTGACGCTTTATGTCTGGGCGGTTCCCGATGCCAAAAAGGTGGATGATGCCCTGCCCCGCGCGGCGGAGATAATTAAGAGCGAGTTCCTGAAGTTCAAGACCAACATGGTCATGGACATGACCATCGCGGGCGCGCCTGCCAAGCATGTCACCGGTTCGGGCAACGAGGCGGATGACGGCGATCCGGGCAACGCGGAGGTGGTGCTGTTCACGGTGGGCGGGCGGGTGTTTGCCGGGTGCGTACATGGGGAGGCTGACGAGGCTTCCAAGGCGCGCGCGGCAATGATGACGGTGTTGAAGACGGCGCAGGCCGCGCCTTGAGGCGGCCGGGAGATGTCTTCTTGGGGCGGCGGTATTGGGTTCTTAATCTTAATCTTAATCTTAATCTTAATCTCCGGGGACAGGAGAAGAAGAGATTAGGATTAAGATTAAGATTAGGATTATGAGGATGAGCAAAACCGGGTGTATATTTACATTGATTTAGCAACCCATGAAACAGCGCATTTTATCAGTCAAGAGAACCTGGTCCGTGGCGATTCTGTCTGCCCTTCTGCCTGCCGCCGCCCCGTGCGCGATGGCCCAGGCCGCATCGGACATGCCGCAGCTTCCGTTCCCAACCCGCATAGAAGGCGCGCCACCTCCCGTGGCAGTCCAGGCCGCCTCCGTTTTGCCCCAGCCGGACATTTCATATCGCAACGAGGTGCAGCTTGCCATTGACCACGGGCTGCTCTGGTTGCAGACAAACCAAAACAGCAACGGCTGGTGGTCCACGCCGGAACATCCGGCGTTGACGGCGCTGGCGGTGAGCGCGTTTATGGGCAATCCCGCCGCGCACGCCGCGGAGCGCGCGCCGGAAACGGTGGCGCGCGGTTACAAATTCATCCTCGACAACGCGAAGCCCGACGGCGGCATTTACCATCAGGACGACGAGGACTACAACACGTCCATCTGCCTGATGGCGCTGATCGCGGCGCACAAACCGGAGTATGACGCGGTAGCGTTGCGCGCGCGGCAATGGATCATCGGCCAGCAGGCCCTCGGCAAGGAAAACACCGGCTCGCCTTTCGACGGCGGCGTCGGCTACGGCAGCAGCGCCACCGGGCCGCACACGGACATGAATAACACTTACACGGCCTTGGAGGCGCTCTATTACAGCAAGGACCTCGTAAAGGACAAACCGATCGCCGGGGCCAAGGATTTGAATTGGGACGCGGCCATCCAGTTCATTCAGCGGTGCCAGAATCTGCCGTCTGTCAACAAGGAATCGTGGGCGTCGGACGACCCGACCAATAAGGGCGGCTTTATTTATTTTCCGGGCCGCAGTTCCGCCGGCACGCAGACCAACGCGGACGGGCGCGTGGCCTTCCGGTCTTACGGCACGATCACCTACGCGGGTTTCCTGAGTTACATTTACGCCGACCTGAAGCGCGATGATCCGCGAGTGACGGCGGCGTTCGACTGGCTGCGCGGCAACTATACGCTGGAGGAGAACCCCGCCATGGGAGCATCGGGCTATTATTATTATTTACAGATGATGAGCAAGGCGCTGTCGGTTTATGGCGTGAACGAGCTGACGCTCAAGGACGGCAAGACGGTGGAGTGGCGCCGGCAACTGGTATCCAAGCTGATGAAGCTGCAACACACCGACGGCTCATGGCGGAATGAAAACGAGCGTTGGATGGAGCGCGACCCGGTGCTGGTCACCGCCTATTCAATCCTCGCGCTGGAGATTGCGTATCGCGGATTGTAGAACATCGCAATCCCTTCGGAATTAGATGGGGTAACATTATGCCCTGCTGCTTCACTTTTAATCAAGTATATTTATGCTTGCCAGGGGGCGGCGGCTGGGTGAGGACGCGCGTTTTGACGGCGCGATTGCCGGCGCTCATGCGGCGAAACAGGTCGGGCAAGTCGGCCAGCAGGCATTCGCCGGTGACAAAATCGTGCGCCTGAATCACTCCGGTCTCAATGAGTTCCAGCGCGCGGCGCATGGCGCGGGGCGTGTGGTGGAAAGTGGACAGCAGGGTCAGGCTGGAATAGTGGATCAATTCGGTTTCCAGCGTTGCCTTGGTCCCCGCCGGACAGCCGCCAAACAGATTGACCTTGCCGCCTTTGCGCGCGAGGCGGGTGGCCGCTTCCCAAGTCTCCGCTTTTCCGACCGCTTCGATCACCAAATCGAAGGCGCCACCGGTCTCGCTTCTCACTGCGACTGCCACATCGCTTCGCCCCGTGGTGTCAACAACCGTCGCGCCCAATTTCGCGGCCACTGCGAGGCGCTCCGGTCCCCGGCCGGCCACTGTGACTTCGCATTGGCCGTGGCGCGCCAGCGCGGCGAACATCAGGCCAATCGGCCCGCTGCCGATCACGAGCGCCCGCTGGCCGGGGCGCGGCTGCAACTCCTCCCAGCCTTGGGCTGCGCAGGCCAGCGGCTCGGTCAACGCGGCGTCCGCGAAGCCGGTCCCCGGCTTGAGGCGCAGCAGGTTTTTTTGCACGATGCGCGCCGGAATGACCGCCGATTTGGCGTACGCGCCATTAAGAAAAAGGAGGTCGTCGCAGAGATTTTCCCGTCCCTCCCGACACCAGAGGCACTTGCCGCACGGCGCGGAATTGGCCGGCACCACCGCCTCGCCGATGCGGCAGTCCGTCACGCCCGGCCCCAGTTCGCAAATGCGCCCGGCCATTTCATGTCCAAAAACCGACGGCGGGGAAATCATTTTCGCGTGATAGCCGCGTTTGAAGACCTTCAAGTCGGTGCCGCAAGTCAGGGCGGCCTCGATGGCAATGCGCACCTCGCCAGACTGGAGCGGGCGCGGCTGGATTTCCTCGACGCGCAAATCTTCCCGACCGTGCAGAATGGCTGCTTTCATGCGTTTGAAGGGGGAAATGTCAGCGCGACTGTTTTCCCGATGATCTCCCGCAGCGTTGTGGCGGGGCGGAATCCAGTGCAGGCCGCCAGCCTGTCCAAGACCGGTTTGCGCCGCAGCATGTCCTCAAACCCCGGGGCATACGCTTTTTCGTAGGGCACCAGCTCGATGCGCGAGGGCGATTGCAAAATCTCGATCACCAACTCCGCGAGCCGCCGGATGGCGACCTCCTCGGAACTGCCGACGTTGAAAACCCGCCCGCGCGCGGCGGGACAGTTCTGAAGACGGACCAGCGCCTCCACTGCGTCAATCACATAACAGAAGCAGCGGGTTTGGCGTCCGTCGCCATAAACCCAGAGCGGTTCGCCGCGCCGGGCGGCCTCCAAAAAGCGCGGGAGGACCATGCCGTATTGGCCGGTCTGGCGGGGTCCGATGGTGTTGAACAGGCGGGTGATCACGACCGGGGTCTTCCTTTCCCGGGCGTGGGCAAGCGCTAGAAACTCATCCATCAATTTGGAGCAGGCGTAGCTCCACCGGCTCAAATGCGGCGGGCCGATCAGCAAATCATCGTCCTCAGCGAACGCGGCTTTTTGGCTCTTGCCATAGACCTCCGAAGTGGAGGCCAGCAAGACGGGCGTGCCGCCGGCGCTTGCCGCGTCGAGAATCGCCTGCGTCTCGCGCAAATTGGTCTCGATAGCCGCCAGCCCGGAATTCATCACCAACTCGACTCCGACTGCCGCAGCCAGATGGTAAATGGACTCCGCGGTCACAGCCATCGGCCCCAGGTCGGGGCATTGCGAGACTTTGGACACGACGACTTTGAGGCGCGGATGCGACCGGACAGCCTGCAGATTCTCCAGCCTGCCTGTGGAACAATCGTCAATCACCGTGACCGATTTCCCATCCGCCAGCAGGCGTTCAACCAGATGCGAGCCGATAAAGCCCGCGCCGCCCGTTACCAAGATATGATTCCTGCCAGTCATGGGTTTCCATTCTGCGACAGTTCGGCTTTGACACAAGCCGGAACAGGGCAAAGCGGTGTGAACGGACGGCCAACGAGGTTCGCCTTCCCGACAACGCGGAGATGTGGCTCCACGCTGAGTTCTTGGGCGGCTCCCATTTCGGAATCGGGACGCCCTGTCGCAGATGTGAAGGTTCTTTGCATGGAATCTATTCGTCTCGCCGGGTGGCAGGAAGTGGAATTAGGTGGAATTAAGTGGAATTAGGTGGAACCAACTGGAATTGCGGTTTGCGAGTTGCAGATTGCGGATTGGCTGCCGGCGCTGGCGTCGGCAGCACAGCAACCACCTTTGGTTGTGGATCGTACCGGGGATGACACAATATATGGCGAGGACAGCGGACGACATGGGTCGGTGATGGGGAAAGGAAAACACTTTGACTGGCTGTGACCGGGTCTGACGAAGGAGGATTGGCGAAGTGGCGAATTTTGACCAGACGGGAGGCTGTCGTCGAGGCACGAATTCAAAACCCAAACGCCAAACCCCAAACCCCAAGGGGACTGGGACCGCATCGCGCCGATGCACAAAATGGCTTGATTAGGCTTGATTAGGCTTGAATGGCCTGGAGTGATGGAGTGATGGAGTGTTGGGCTGAAGATATCTATTTGCGGCTTTCTGACGAAAGCCGCATCGCCCCAATGCCCGGTTGGGTTGTTTGGGTCTGTTTGGCGGGGGTCGCAGACCGCCGCAAGGACGATTCTAACTTCACTATTCATCATCGCGCGATTGTAGCATGGTTCCGGAAAAAGCGTCTCCGTACGGTACGGACGATTTTTAGCTCAAAAATCGGGGTTTCGACCCCGCCTAAACCGTTGTGAATACGAGGGTTATGAGGGGTGGGTACAGATTTTACACATGTACAGAAATGAAAATAGTTTGGTAGGAAGGGCGGTTTGGCTGCCGTTGGAGGCGGTTTTGGCGGCCCGGCAACAGAATTATGACCCCTGGCTGGCTCATTTCCCTCCACAATCCGAAACGAGCATGATGGCCTCTCCCGTCTCGAGCAGGCTCTTGAGACTGCTCATGACGGCGGGCCAGCCGTTGTTGATGCCTCGGAACGTGTTCGGGTCCTTCTCAATGTCTTCCGGCAGCAGGTTCTCGTGGATTAAACGGAGCCTGACCTGCGGCCCCATCGGCGTGATTTCGTAAGTGACGCGCGAAAGGCCGTCCCGCTTTTTGGCGACTTCCGGCTTGTCTTTCGGATTCCAAGTATAGACGAGTTTGCGGCATGGCTCGCAAACCAGGACCTTGCCGGCGTGGTCTCCTTTCGCCTCCATTCCTTTGCGCGGGAGAATGCGGACGGCACCGCCCGTTTTCAATTCAAGCTCGATGCGAGAGCCGAACCAATACTTCTCACTGAAGTCGCCGTTTGTCAGTGCTTCCCAGAGTTTTTCCGGCGTCGTGCGAATATAGACTGCATAAACGAATTCTGTCTTTTCCATGGGGGTCATCCTTTCTTTTTATGTTGCTCGAGACCTTTTTTCAAATCGCTCAACGCCTGGAGGCGATGGCGCTCGTACTTGCCAATCCAACGCTCGCAGATCTCGTGCAACGGCATGGGATTGAGGTAATGCAGTTTCTCGCGTCCGCGCCACACCGTGGCCACGACATTTGCCGACTCCAGCACCGCCAAATGCTTGGCGACAGCCTGGCGCGTCATGCTGAGATGTCCGCACAATTGGGTCAACGTCTGTCCGTTGTTCTCGTGCAACCCATCGAGCAATTTTCGCCGGCTCCGGTCGGCCAACGCTTTGAACACTGCATCCATTTCACTTTAGAATATGCAACTAAATGGTTGCATGTCAAGGCCGAATTTTGATCAAGAGGCGTGAGGCAAGCGTTTTTGCTGGAATGATTGTTGCGGCAAACCGTGAGCCGGCCCCTGTTTTTGGCGGCGCTGACAACCGGGAACAACAAGGCGGCGAGAATCGCGGTGACGGCAATGACTACCAGCAGCTCAACCAGTGTGAACCCTGTTGCCCCTTTGAATTTGTTCTTCATGCCAACTCTTGACAACGGAGTGTTCAAGATACGGACTCATCGCCAGCCATCTGTGACTTCATCGCAAAGACGCAATCAACTGATCCAAGTCGTTCGTGCCGCGATTTGGTCGGCATCCGCAGGCCCCAAAGATCAATCACTCAAGTGTAAAGTTATGGTTTGACCCCCACATGACCTCCACAAGTGTAAAGTTATGGTTTGACCCCCACATGACCTCCACACCCACTATTCGTTGATGTCTTGGAGGATGGCGAGGCCGGATTCGACGGCTTTTTTGATGGTGGTGGCGCGGACTACGGCGTTGTCCTCGGTCTCGCCCAGGAAGGTGGTCAGCCTGGTTTTGAGGACAGCGATGACGTCGCCGTTGCGGTCGCGCAAGGGCTGGGTCACTTCGACGTAGCCGGGCTGCTTGAGAAAGAACATCGTGCCCTTGGCGAGGCAATCCTCTTCGGGCTTGCCGCCGGGCGAGCCGATATCTTCGTCCTTGCCGTCAGCCACCACGACCGGTGTCGTGGAGTTCTTGTTCAGGGCATAGACTTTGAGGCCGAGGAGGCGGTTGTTCTTCTTGATCACGTCGGCAATGACGCTCTTAATTTGCGGGATGCGGGCGCTGTACTCAATCCGCGTGTCGGCAAAACGGGCGGAGGTGTCTGACGCGATCCAGAAAGCGGCCTTTCCGGCGGCAAAGGTGGTGTCGTTGATGCGGGGCAGACTGGCGTCGTTGGGGGGCGCACCGGCCGGCACTGGGGGGATTAGCTGCTTTCCATTCAGGAATGCACGGATGCTGTTGCCGATGCATTCGATCCGCAATTCCTGCCATGTGTCCCTCGATATCGGCACCAGGACACCCATGCCCTGGCCGTCGTAGCGGACGCCGTTGACGACGCGATACCAGAGGAGGCTGCCGTGGACGGCTTCGTTTCCGACGGTGCTGGCGCGGATGACGTAGTAGTTCTTTTCATCCTGGACGCGGAAAGCGATGCCGGCCTCGGGGGCCGTGGTGCCGCTGACGATCTTGAGATGGGTTGTCAAGTTGAAATCCACGAAGGTTTCGTTGGTGAAGAGTAGGATGGGGCAATGGCCGGCGGCGGGATCCGTCGAGGAGGCGGCCAGGATGGGACGAACGGTGTTGGCAAGGAGTGTGGTGGTGATGTTGCTCAGGATCAGCGGCGTTGCCGGGGAGGTTATTTCGTCCATCACCGTCCAGTCACCCGGCTTGCCGGTTCCCGAAACCAGGCTCATGAAGCCCGGGGGCAGCTTGCCGTCCGGGGACTGGCCGAAATCGAATTTGATTTCGGCGGCGGATGAGAAGAGGGCTGTGGCAAGCAGAAGGGGAAGGAAGAGCAAACCGCGACGCAGGCAAAGCGCGGGCTGCTGCAACCAAAGGAATTGAACCACGGATTTCACGGATTTCACGGATAAGAAAGACATTTCAACGCAAAGTCACAGCGCAGAAAAAGCCCAAACGAAGTGCTGAGTCTGGATTGAGAATTGGTCATTGAGAATTTGTCATTGGTTATTTGGAATGGCGAATTTTGGCGCGACGACAAATAGCGCCTCCTCTCCCCTACCCTCTCCTCCACAAGGGTGTGAAGGAGAGGGAGAAGAAAGGCATGAATTTGGTGATGACGGGTGCGCGTGTCATTTAGTAAACCATATCGGCGACGGTGCGGTTGGCGGGGATGAACGGGAGAACGTGCTCGGTGTAGGGGCATATCACGTCGAGCAGGAAGGGCTGGTCGGAATCGAGCATCCGCTGCATGGCGGCGGGGAGGTCTTTTTTATACATGACGCGCTCGGCGGGAACGTTGAAACTGTGCGCCATAGCCACGTAATCGGGGTAAATCTGGGCGCGGTGTCCGGGATCGCCCAGATAGGTGTGGCCGCGGTTGCCCTTGTAAAATTTGTCCTCCCATTGCATGACCATGCCGAGATGCTGGTTGTTGAGGATCATCACTTTGGCGGCGATTTGCTCGATGTGCGCGGTGGCCAGTTCCTGAACGTTCATGAGGAACGAGCCGTCGCCGTCAATATCAATGACCTGCTGGTCCGGGAAGGCGACCTTGGCGCCGAGCGCGGCTGGATAGCCGAAGCCCATCGCGCCCAGACCCGCGCTGGTGAGCAATTGGCGCGGGCGGGTGAATTGGTAGTATTGGCCGGCCCACATCTGATGCTGGCCCACGCCGGTGGTGATGATCGCCTCGCCGCGGGTCATGCGGTAAAGCTGCTCAATGGCCATTTGGGGAAGGATCACTTCACTCTCGCGGCCCTTCAAATGCTCTTTCATGTGCTCGGATTGAGCCACTTCGGGAGTCATGCCGTAGTGGAAGGGCGCGCGCTGCTTCCACTCGGCGACTTGGGCGTGCCAGGCGGAAAATTTCTTCTTGATGGGACGCTCGCGGAGCATCGCGTTCAAGCGCCCCAGCGCGTATTTGATGTCGCTTTCCACGGCTAATTGCACGTGACGGTTCTTCTGGTGCTCGGATTGATCAATGTCAATGTGGACAATGGTTCCGTTTTTGCAGAACTCATCCACCTTGCCAGTGACGCGGTCGTCGAAGCGCACACCAAAGGCCAGGAGCAGATCGGCCCCCGGTTTGACCGGGATCATCGGCTGGTCCAGGCTTTTGCGAGGCTCGAATTCGCCGCTGACGGCCCAGTTGGCGAAGGCGGCGCCGTGCATTCCCAGCCAGCGCAGTGAGAGCGGATGGTTTTCGGGAAACGCGCCGCAGCCCATGATCGTGGTAGTAACGGGGATTTGGGTCGCTTGGACAAATTGGCGCAGTTCGGCGGATGCCTCGCCGGTGATGATGCCGCCGCCGCAATACAGCACCGGGCGCTCTGACTGTTCTATCAGGGCGATAATTTTGTCGAGGGCCGCCTGGCCGGCCTGTTTGCCGGCGTCATAGCCGCGAAGATGCGGTTCGGGAGGCCAGACGGGATGGGTTCTGGTCTGCTGCAAATTCTTGGGGAAATCAATCAGGACCGGGCCGGGCCGGCCGGAGCGGGCGATGAAGAATGCCTCCTGGACGATGCGTGGTATGTCGTTGACATCGGTGATGAGGTAGCTGTGTTTGACGACGGGGAGCGTCATGCCAAAAATATCGGTTTCCTGGAAGGCGCCCTTGCCAATCATGACTTGGGGCACTTGTCCGGTGATGGCGACCATCGGCACAGAGTCCATGTAAGCGTCGGCGATGCCGGTGACGAGGTTGGTGGCGCCCGGCCCGCTGGTGGCCATGCAAACGCCGGGGCGGCCTGTGGCGCGGGCGTAGCCGCCGGCGGCGAAGGCCCCGCCCTGCTCATGGCGCGGGAGGACGGTGCGGATTTTGGAGCGGGTCAGGGCCTGGTGGATTTCCATGCTCGCGCCGCCGGGATAGGCGAAAACGCATTCCACGTTTTCGCGTTCCAAGGCCCTGACGAGGATGTCGCAACCCAGCATTCCGGGGTCCGGTTCCGGTTTGGGCGCGGGCTTCTTCAATGTTGTCATTGTGGCGTGTGCTTTTTTCGTGCTCATATCTTTATCAGGCCGGTGGCTGT
>Ga0302320_10001318_pt1 | contig 59509 bp, 57 predicted proteins | sample Bog_T0_3_FD_202130 | JGI IMG/M metagenome (GOLD analysis project Ga0302320, IMG submission 202130) | Peat permafrost microbial communities from Stordalen Mire near Abisko, Sweden - Bog_T0_3 | ecosystem: Environmental > Terrestrial > Soil > Wetlands > Peat | place: Sweden: Abisko, Stordalen Mire... | reverse complement strand
GCCGATTGTATCGTTTGTGGGCTACACGAATGCGGGAAAGTCGACGCTGCTGAATAAGATGACGCATTCGGAGGTCTACGCGGCGGACCAACTTTTCGCGACGCTGGACCCGACGACGCGGCAGTTCATTTTGCCGAACAAGCAGAAGCTGCTGCTGACGGACACGGTGGGTTTTCTCAAACAATTACCGCACCATTTGATCGAGTCGTTCAAGGCGACGCTGGAAGAGGTGGCGCAGGCGGACTTGCTGCTGCATGTGGTGGACTTGAGTCACCCGCTTTACGAGCAGCAGATGGCGGCGGTGCAGGTGGTGCTGGAAGAGTTGAACGCGTGGGGCAAGCAGATGATCGTTGTGTTTAACAAGATCGACCGGGTGACGAATCCGGCGCTGATCGAGCATGCGCTGCACAAGCATCCGCACAGCGTGGCGATTTCGGCGGTGACGGGCGATGGGCTGAACGGATTATTCGAGGAGATCGAGCACCAGGTGAAGTCGTGGCGGCTGCGGGTGAAGCTGGTGATTCCGAATCACATGACGGCGCTGGTGGCGGAGCTGCACCGGGTGGGGCGCGTGCTGGATATCAGCTACCAAGGGGACAAGATCGCGCTGACGGCGCATGTACCGCCGCAGTTGCAGGGTAAAATTAAACCCTTTATGGTGGCGGACGATGACGGCGACTTCGATGCGCGAACTTCCACCGGCGGAACGGCCGAGGGAGAGGCTGCTGAACCAGGGAGCGAACGCGCTGAAGACAGCCGAGCTCCTCGCCATCCTCTTGCGCACCGGAACAAGCGGGCGTCCCGTTCTCGATCTCGCTGATTTTTTGCTGGCGCATTTTGGGTCGCTCGAAGCGCTGAGCCGGGCATCGGTGGCAGAGCTGGCGCGCGTGAAGGGCGTGGGGCAGGCGAAGGCTATCGGGTTGAAGGCGGCGTTCGCGCTGGCGGCGCGGCTGGCCCGAAGCGAGGCGGAAGCGCGGTCGATTGAGACGCCGGAGGATATTTCCCGGCTATTGGGCGAGGAGATGCGGCTGCTCGATTACGAGAGCGTGCGGGTGATTTGCCTGAATACGAAGCATATGGTGCTGGCCGTGGAGGAGGTGACGCGCGGGACGCTGAATGAGAGCCTGTTTCATCCGCGCGAGGCGTTTCGCCCGGCGCTGGCTCGGCAGGCGCATGCGGTGATTTTGGTGCACAATCATCCGTCGGGAAATCCGCAGCCGTCGGATGCCGATCTGCATGTGACGCGGCGGATGAAGGAGGCGGGGGAGTTGCTGCAGGTGGCGCTGCTGGATCATGTGATTCTCGGTGCGCCGCGCAAGGGAGTGGAGAAGAATTATTTTAGTTTTCGGGATGAGGGGCTGTTGTGAGAGGGAGGCAGGGAAGCAGGACCAAATTAACGAAAATGGAGAGATGGAACAGCCACCCGGCCAAAAATCATTTCATTGATTGCGAGGAAAAGCGGGCAGGCACGCGTTGAAACAGTAGCTTTGGACATCATTCGTTAAAAAAACGCGTAGCCAGAAATCTTTTTAAGCTTTTTAGGCCAAATAGGCTCTGCAGTGCTACCGCCTTATTCCCGAATGTGTTAAAATCGCATCCATGAAACAACTTTGCTCCAAGCCTCCACCCCGCTCCGTTACCAATTCGGATTCCCACTTGCGCCAGTTTAACCGAATCCCATTCGCTCCATTCGCCTGATTCGCCTGATTCGCTTATTTTTTTCGCGAAAAAGGGAAAACGTGGCGACCGTAATCAAAATTCCCTCGTTCCCAAACTTTGGAGACGAGGGGAAAAATATAATGGAAATGCATAAACTGATCCTTCGACAAGCTCAGGATGACGGATTTTAATTTGGAAAGTTCCGAAATTCCGTTCCGCAATAATTTGGTTAATTTGGTAAAATTTGGAAATTTGGTTATTCTGATTCTCCTTTCTTATGAGCACACAGATTCATGCGACGGCGTTGGTGGATTCGGCGGTCGATTTGGGCGCGGAGGTGAGCGTGGGGCCTTACGCGATTATCGAGTCGGGTTGCGTGATCGGCGATCATTGCGAGGTGCGCGCGCATGCGGTGCTTTGCAAGGGGACGCTGATGGGGCCGCACAACCAGATCGGTTACGGGGCGGTGATCGGCGCGGAGCCGCAGGACCTGGGTTACAAGGGAGGGCGGTCGTGGGTGGAGATCGGCTCGGGGAATAAGATCCGCGAGTATGCGACGATTCATCGCGCGACGAAGGAGGAGTCGGCAACGTCGATTGGAAATAATAATTTTATCATGTGCGGGGTGCATGTGGGCCACGATGGAGTGATCGGCAACGGGACGATCCTGGCCAATAACACGCTGCTGGCCGGCTATGTGGAGGTGGAAGACGGCGTGTTCCTGGGCGGAGGGACGGTGGTGCATCAGCATGCGCGGATCGGAACGCTGGCGATCACGCGGGGCGGGACGCGCGTGGGCAAGGATGTGCCGCCGTATTTCATGGCGGTGGATGTGAACGAGGTGAGCGGGATCAATCGGATCGGGTTGCGGCGGGCGGGGCTTTCGCACGAAACGCGGCGGGCGATTCAGGCGGCTTTCGAGCTGCTTTATCGCTCGAACCTGAATGTGACGCAGGCGGTGGAGGAGCTGCGGCATAAATTTCACGTTCCGGAAATTGCGCATTTGGTTGATTTTATCAGGAAGTCGAAGCGGGGGATTTGCCGAGGATATCGTGACCGGCATGTGGAGGATGAGGACTAGGGGCTCTTGCGAGCAGGGCTGCAAAATATGGCGCTGACTCCGGAGATCGAGGCGGGAGGGTTGAAGGCTTACGAGCAGGCGCGAGCGTTTGAGCGGCTGCGGTCGTGGCGTTTGCCGGTGTGGTATGCGCTGTTTCCGCTGGTCCAGGCGCTCATGAGCATCGCGCTGTGGGTGACGGGGCGCACGATGATGGCCGGTGTTGGTTTTCTCGTGGCCGTTTTGCTGACCTGGCTGATGTGGTGGCAATGGAAAATGCTTTGCGCGCGCCATGCGGGGAATCTGCGATTGCTGGTGGAGTTGGAGAAGACGTATGGCGATGAATTGCCGTGGGTGAAGATGGAGAATCATTTCGCGGAGTTGGAGAAGTTGAAGAAAGACTGCGGAAGGCAATGACGGAATTACCAAATTATTCCAAATTAACGGAATTTTTGAGGGAATTAGAAAAGGCAGATTGAACCCATGCGTTTCAACCGTCCCACCGGGACGAGGCGATTCCGATTTCCACACAACCCGGCGATAAATCGCCGGGCTACTTTCGGGCGTCCCTTTCGGGACTTCAGATGACCGGGCTGGCGAGGTAGCGAATGAGGTCCCATATCCAGTGGCCGGCGTGGAGGAGCGTTTGGCCGAAGAGGAACATGCCGAAGAGGATGGCGGAGACGACGAGGGAAAGGAGGGTCCAAGCCCGGATGTAGAGTTGGTTGTAGGCTGGAGGTTCGGCGCTCATGGGGGAAAGGTAAAAGGGAAAAGGAAAAAGGCAAAAGTTAAAATGCGCGCGCGGAGCGGTTGTCGGATTCAGTCAGGATCAGGACGGAGTCTGACCCTCCAAGGGAAGGCAGAGGCGGCGGCTCAACTCACGCGGCTTTGGGGAAGATGCTCTGGCGGGCGGCCATGGCGGTGAAGAGGCCGCGTTGAGCGAGGAGCTGGTCGAAGCTGCCCTGCTCGACGATGCGGCCTTTGTCGAGGACGAGGATGTTGTCCATGGAGCGGAGGGTGGAGAGGCGGTGGGCGACGCAGATGACGGTGCGGTTTTCGGCGAGGTGGTCGATGGCTTTCTGGACTTCGGCTTCGGATTGAGAATCGAGCGATGCGGTGGCTTCGTCGAGGACGAGGATGGGGGCGTTGCGGATGAAGGCGCGGGCGATGGCGATGCGCTGGCGCTGGCCACCGGAGAGGCGCTGGCCGCGCTCGCCGAGAGGGGTGTCGTAGCCTTGCGGGAGGGCCTCGATGAAGGCGTGGGCATGGGCGCCGCGGGCGGCGGCGATGACTTCCTCGCGCGTGGCGCCGATTTTGCCGAGGGCGATGTTTTCGGCGACGGTGGCGTTGAAGAGGAGGATGTCCTGGCTGACGAGCGCAAGGTGGGTGCGGAGATCGGAGATGCGGAGGTTTTCGAGGGGGACGCCGTCGACTTTGATCTGGCCCGCGGTGGGATCGTAAAAGCGGAAGACGAGGTTGATGAGGGAGCTTTTGCCGGAGCCGCTTTCACCGGCGAGGCCGAGTCGCCGTCCGCGCGGGAGGGTGAAAGTGATATTGGTGAGGACGGGGTCGTAGCCGTAGGAGAAGTTGACGTTGTGGAATTCGAGGGCGCGGGTGAAGGCCGTCATGGCAACGGGATTTTCGATTTCGCGGACGGTAGGCTGGAACTTGAAGAGGGCCATGAGCCGTTCGAGGGAGATGCTGACCTGGGTGAAATAGACGCCAATGCTGTTGAGTTTTTTGACCGGACCGCTGAAGGCAAAGAGGGCGGCGATGAAGGCGGTGATGGTGTCGAAGTCGCGATGGGTCCAGACGGCGTAAAGAAGAACGGCGCTGATGCCCATGGCGGAAAAGGTCTGGACGATGGGGTTGAGCATCTCGCGGCTTTGCGTGCTCTTCATGGTGTAGTGGGCGGATTGCCGGCCGGATTTGAGGAAGGCCTGGGCGTGGATTTCCTCGAGTCCATACGCCTTGGTGATGCGGACGTTTTGGAAGGATTCCATGGTGAGGTTGCCCTGCCCGATGTTGGTGGCAAAGTCGCGGCGGCCCAGTTCCTTGACTTTTTTTGTGACCATGCGGGTGGGGATGATGCAAAGAGGGGTGAAGATGAGGGAGATGACGGTGAATTTCCAATCGATGACGAGCATGGCGATGAGAAGAGAGATGAGGGTGCTGGGTTCCTTGACCATGTCGGACAGGCCGAGCTTGAGAAAGGTGTTGAGGGAGGCGCCGTCGGATTCGATACGGGCGATGAGTTCGTTGGTGGTGGTTTTCTGGAAGAAGTCGAGCGAGAGGGAGCTGACTTTGCGGAAGGCGTCGATTTTGACGTCGTTGGTGATGCGCTGGCCGCTCCAGGTGAGGAGATAACTGCTGCCGTAACCGAGGATGCCGCGGATGATGACGGCCAGGGGTATGAAAAGAAAGCCGCCGAGGCATTGCTTCCAATCGAGATCGCGCCCGCTCAAGGGCAGCCACGGGTCGATGAGCATGAAGAATTTTTCCTTCAGGGTGGCGCCACTGGCCTTGAGGGAGTGGATCATGGCATTTTCAGACTGTTCCTTTTTTGCGGCCTTGGCGGCAGCTTTGGCTTGCTCGCCTTTTTCGATGACGGTTTCGACATCGGCGGGTTTGGCGACGCGATGAACGAGCGTATAGACGCTGCCGACGAAGAGGCCGTTGGAGACACCGAAAAGGACGCCCAGGACGATGCCGAGGGTGAAGCGCAGCCAGTACCGGCGAAGATAGGTCCGGGAAAAACGCGCGGTCTCCAGAAAGGTATTCATGGGGTGACCGGGCAGGATAGAGGATTGCGGACGATTGGACAAGCGCGGGCGGAGGCAGAGAAAGGCCGGTTTCGCACGGAGGACTGCAGAGGGCTGAAGAGGGTCAAGCGACTGAAAACAGGGGCGGAGATCTTTTTTCCGATGCGTGGCTATCAAGTAAGAAGCAGGGAATGTTCTCGATTTCGCGGGCGATGATTGGGCAGAGTAAGTGTTTCCCACTCATGCCCGATCATTCCTCCCCTACCCTGCCGCAAAAAATTCTGGTAACTGGAGCCGCCGGCTTCATTGCTTCGCGCGTGTGCGCCCTGTTGCACGGACAGGGCCGCGAGGTGACCGGGCTGGATAATTTCAACGACGCCTACGATGTGCGGCTGAAGGATTGGCGCTGGGCGCAGTTGAAAAATCTCGCCGGGGTGGATTTGCACCGGCTGGACCTGACGGATGTGGGCGCGCTGGAGCGGCTTTTCGAGAAGCACGCGCAGGCGGGAAGCGGCGCGCCGTTTGACGCGGTGGTGAATCTGGCCGCGCGGGCGGGCGTGCGGGCGTCCGTGGAGAATCCCCGAGTTTATGTGGAGTCGAATGTGATGGGGGCGCTGAATGTGTTGGAGATGTGCCGCAAGTTTGGCGTGAAGAAATTTGTACTGGCCTCAACTTCGAGCCTTTATGGCAAGGAGCACCCGACGCCTTATCGCGAGGATATGAACACGGACCACCAGCTTTCGCCCTATGCAGCGACGAAGAAGGCGGCGGAGGCGATGGCCTACACGTATCATTTCCTGCACGGGATCGATGTGAGCGTGCTGCGTTACTTTACGGTTTACGGGCCTGCGGGGCGTCCCGACATGACGCCGCTGCGGTTCGTGCAACGGATTCGCGAAGGGCGCGCGATCACGATTTTCGGAGACGGCACGCAATCGCGGGATTTCACATATGTGGACGATATTGCGCAGGGAACGATGGCGGCGTTGCGGCCCGTGGGATGCGAGGCGTTCAATCTGGGTTCGGACGAGCCGCTGAAGTTGAGCGCGATGATCAATTTGATCGAGGAGTTGACGGGCGAGAAGGCAAAGATCGAGTACCGCCCCTGGCACCCGGCCGACATGGCGGCGACGTGGGCCGATATTTCGAAGGCGCGCAAAACGCTGGGGTGGTCGCCGCAGACTGTGTTTCGCGAGGGGATGCAGCGGCTTGTGGCGTGGTACGACGCGAATCGCGCCTGGGCGAAAGAGATCGATACGGATTGAGTTCGCTCACCTGTAGGATTAGCCGCGAAAGAACACAAGAAGACTGAGAAGAAAACAGGCTGCTCTTCCTTTATGTTACCCCCATTGTTTGTGAGTCAATGGGGGTAACATAATATATTGTAATGTAATTTCTATTGGAAGAATGGTTGTGGATCAAGCATTCCCTTGGAGTCCTCGGATGCGCAGAGCGCGGCACGCCCATGCCTAATGAAAATGGAATCCGATGAAGAATCGGGGGACGACGACAACCGGCGGAGGCGGACCGTAGCCGGGAGGCGGAGGACCGTAATAATAAGGTGGGGGCGGTCCCGCGACATAGCCGGGCGGAGGCGGCGTGGGCGCGGGGACCCAGTAGATATTCGGATTATTCCGGAGGTCACTGAATTGGTCGGCTTGCACCGCGATGGAGGAAATCAAAAGCAGAGCGAGTGCGGGCAGAAGGCAAACGATTCGCTTTTTCATCATAAGAATAGACGCTTTTCGGGGCGTTTTGTTTCAAAAAAAGGGAGATTAGTGGGCTTCAAGCCAGTTCGCGCCGAGGCCGGTCTCGACTTCGATGGGGACGGGCAGGTCGGGCAGCGCGTGCTTCATGCGGTCCTGGACGACTTCGAGGACGCGTTCCTTTTCGGGCAGGTAGAGATCGAAGACGAGTTCATCGTGGACTTGAAGGAGCAATTTTGTGCGCCAATTTTCTTCGCGAGCGACGCGGGCGATTTGCACCATGGCGATCTTAATCAGGTCGGCGGAGGAGCCCTGGATGGGCATGTTGATGGCGTTGCGCTCGGCGGCGGCGCGGACGGTGGCGTTGGCGGAACGCAGGTCGGGTAGGTAGCGGCGGCGGCCGGTGATGGTTTCGACGTAGCCGCGCTCGCGGGCATGCGCGACGGTGTCGGTCATATATTTTTTGATGCCGGGATATTGCGCGAAGTAGCCGTCGATGAGCACTTTCGCATCGGAGCGTGGGATGCCAAGGCGTTGGGCGAGTCCGAATGCGGAGATACCGTAGCTGATGCCGTAGTTGACCATCTTCGCCTGGTTGCGCTGCGCCTTGGTGACGTCGGCGAGCGGCAGGCCGAAGACGCGCGCGGCGGTGGCGCGGTGAATGTCCTCGCCGCTGGTGAGGGCCTCGAGCAGGCCGGGATCCTGCGTGAGGGCGGCTAGGATTCGCAGCTCGATCTGGGAGTAGTCGGCGGAGAGGAGTTTGTAGTCGCCCTCGCGCGGAACGAACGCGCGGCGGATTTCGCGGCCCTGCGCGGTGCGGATCGGGATGTTCTGCAAATTGGGGTCCTGCGAATTGAGGCGGCCCGTGCTTGTGGCGAGCTGGTAAAACGTGGTGTGGATGCGGCCATCGACAGGCGAGATGGCGGCGGGCAACGCGATGATGTAGGTGGAGAGGAGCTTGCTGGCTTCGCGGTATTCCATCACCTCGGCAATAATGGGATGCTTCGGCGCGAGCGCAGAGAGCGTGGCTTCGTCCGTCGAGAATTGGCCAGTTTTTGTTTTCTTCGCGTTGGGATCAAGGGCGAGTCTGCCGAAGAGAATTTCACCGAGCTGTTTGGGCGAGCCGATGTTGAAGTTGGTTCCGGCGTGCTGGTAGATGGAGGCTTCCAAACGCACGATTTCGGCGCGCAGTTTCTTGCCGACATCTTCCAACGCGATGGGATCGAGGCGGATGCCTTCGTTTTCCATTTCGGCGAGGACCGGCATAAGCGGCAATTCGATTTCAGTGAAGACGCGTTCCTGGCCCGATTCTTTCAGCTTCGGGACGAGGACGGCGTGGAGTTGGAGGGCGAGGTCGGCGCGTTCCATGGCGCGGCGAGCGCTGAGTTGCGCCGCGTCGGGTGATTCCATGGCGGCGAGGAAATCCTGCTGGCCGGAGGTTTTTTCTTCTGGAATAGGCGCGTAGTTGAGGAGCGATTCGGCGGCGAATTCGAGGGTGTGCCGGAGGTCGGGGAAGATGACAGCGTGGGCGAGGGCGGTGTCGAAAGTGCTGCGCACGGCAGCAGGTAGCAGAGCGCGAAGGCCGGGTTTGAGATCGTGGCCGATGAGGGTTTGCGCCGGAGAAGAATTGAGATCGAAAAAACGGTTCGCGTTGAAAGCAATGTAGTGGGCGCGTCCCGGTTGATCCGAGCAAGCCATCCCGCGGAGAGCGCCTTTCGCATCGAGATCGAAGGCGAGGGCGAGATTTTTTGTCTTGGTCCAATCTTGAGTGAGTTTTTGTTGCGCGCGCTCATCTGCGACGATTTGATAATCGGGCTTTACGTCGTCGATGGTGCGGAGGGCGGCGGGGAAGGGCGGGATCGGAGGGTGTTGCGGGGATTCAGTTTTTGGCGATGTCGCATCGCTGGGTAGCCGTCGCACTCCGTGCGACGGTTCAGCGTTTTCCGTTGGCACCTCCGTCGCACGGAGTGCGACGGCTACCTCACCACCCCTGCCCGCTTTGAAGGAATCACCAAAGAGGCGGCGACCAAGGGTGTTGAATTCGAGTTCAGTGAAGAGAGCGCGCAGGGCCGGCTCGTCGCGCGGGCCGATGCGGAGGACTTCCGGCTCGAAGGGGAGCGGCACGTTGACGTCAATGGTGGCGAGGCGTTTGGAGAGGATGGCCTGGTCGCGGAATTTCTCGAGCGATTCCTTGAGCTTCCCCTTCTGCTCGGCGGCGTGGTCGAGGGTGTTTTCGAGCGAGCCGTATTGCGCGATGAGTTTTTGCGCGGTCTTTTCGCCGACGCCGGGCACACCGGGGATGTTGTCGGACGTGTCGCCCCAGAGGCCGAGGATGTCGCGGACCTGGTCGGCGCGCTCGATGCCCCATTTGGCGAGGACTTCAGGGACACCGAGAATTTCCGCGTCGTCGCTCATGCGAGCGGGGCGATAAATGAGGACGTGGTCGTTGACGAGCTGGCCGAAGTCCTTGTCGGGCGTGACCATGTACGTTGTAAAATTTTTCCCGGCGGCTTCACGCGCAAGGGTGCCGATGATGTCGTCGGCTTCGTAGCCGTCGAGTTGAAGCACGGGCAGGTTGAAGGAGCGGACGAGGCGCTTGACGTCGGGGATGGCGGCGCTGAGTTCCTCGGGCATTTCCTGGCGCTGGGCTTTGTAGGCGGGAAATTCCTTGTGGCGGGCGGTGGGCGCGGCGGTGTCGAAGACGACGGCAAGGTGCGTGGGCGCCTGTTTGGAAATCAGTTCCAAGAGGGTATTGGCAAAGCCGTAGATGGCGGAGGTATTGCGGCCCGCTGCGGTGCGGATGGGATTGGTTGCAAAGGCGAAGTGGGCGCGGTAAACGAGCGCCATGCCATCGAGGAGAAAGAGGGTGTGTTCGCGATCGGGCATGGGGGAATTTTAGACGGGATTAACAAGATTAACAGGATTATGGGGAAGGGAATTTTTGACAGGAAGACATGAAAAAGACATTTCAATTCATGTTCTTCATAAGCTTCTGGCTTTCCTGCCAAGAAGTACCCTGCATCCCAATCCTGTAAATCTTGTCAATCCTGTCTAAAACTCAACTCACTGCGATTTCGAAGAGGTGCTGCGCAATCCTGGGGGCGATGGTCTCGGGTAAAAATTCGTGAAACAGGTGAGGCCCGACGCGCTGGGCGTTGGCGACGAAAGGCACGATGGGGTCGAGGATGACATCGATGGCGCGGGCGAGGGCGTCGGGGTTGCTGGCCGGGATGACGATTCCGCACTGGTGCGCCTGCACGAGCGAAGCGGAGCCGACTTTGTCGGTGGTGATGACGGGGCGTCCGAGGATGAGGGCTTCCACCACTCCCTTGGAAAACGGATCGAAGAGGGAGGGGATGACGACGGCGCAGGCGAGCTTGATCTGGCGAAGCACTTCAAAGGTGCTGACTCTGCCGAGGTATTCGACGCGCGCGCCGGTGAGCTGGGCGCGCATGACTTCCTTGGCTTCCTCCCAACGCCGCATGAAGCGCGGGTTGTATTCGGTAAAATCGCCGATCATGACAAAGGTCGAGATTCTTTTCGACGCTTCGGTTTTCGGAAGGGCCTTGAGAAAGACGGGCGCGCCCTTGCGTTGATTGATTGCGCCGAGGAACAGGACACGGTCCATCATGGGCGCGGTCAGGGGTTCCTGCGCGGCGCGGAAAACAGCGCTCTGGAGATTGGGTGAAACCACACGGACTTTGGCATGGAGTTCGTCGGCGCTGAGGCCCGGCCCCGCGTAGCCGTGGAGGAGATTCACGACCATTTCGGAGGGGGCCAGGATGCGCTTGGCGCGGCGAAAAGCGAGGCGGAGAGGGTGTTTGTCGATGAAGACGGGCTCGCCTTTTTCAAAGCGGCAGGGCAGGGACTGAATCTGGAGAAGCACGGGCGGCATCTTGAGGCCCCGCTGCGCGGCGAAGGCGGCGATGAGGCCGTCGGGCGATTCGGTTTGCGCCCAGATGACATCGAAGGGGCCGCGCCGCTTGAGGAACTCGCGCAGGGCGAGCGCGTCGGTATGAACTTTGGGATAGGCGTGGGCTTTGGCACCGATTTTGTCGCGCAGGCCGGCGATGAGATTGCGGTGGAGGTCGCGGGGCGAGACCCAGGTTTCAAGAGCTCCAACCTGCGATTTTTTCAGCTTCCGGACCTCGGAACTTTGGCTGAGCACGACGACTTCGTGACCGAGCGCCGCGACAGCCTCGGCGAGCTGCCGGGTCGTTCCCCCTTCCTCGTGATAATGGAGCTGACTTTCGAGCCAGTAGTCGCGGCAAAGCAGGGCGATTTTCAAGGGGCGCATGGGTGAATTTTACGAGTTCTACATGACATCAAGTTCGCGAACACCAAAACGTTGCCGGAGGGTCATGATCTCCTGCCGCAATCTCTCGCGCAGTTCGATGGCTTGTGGAATGCCGGACAGGACGAGGCGGGGGTTGCGCTCGTCTCCACTGAGGATGGTGATTGTGCCGAGGCCGAAAAGCCGCAGGAAGAAGGATTGTCGCGCCATGGTGTCTTTGACACGGAAGAGTTCGATTTCCTGGATTTCCTTGCTGAAGATTCCCGAGATGATCCGCACGCGCTGGTTGGTGACGACGTATTCGCTGGCGCGAAGATGCACATAGGCCAGGCCGACCTGGACGAGCGCGATGAGAGCGATGAAACCGAAGATCATGATGCCCCATTCCGGCGGACAGTCGTTCGATTCGACGAGGGCGATGCTGCCCACCGCGACGACGATGAGAATGGCCGCCCAGAAAATGTAAATGGACAAATTGAGAATTTGCGAGGGATGGCCGCTCCACAATTCCTCCTCTTCCGCCGCCGGGGGGGATGATTTGACAGGCTGGCTGGCTGGTGGCGCGGGTTTCGTTGACGCGAAGCCGGGGACGTCTCCCAAGGCGATCCATTCCGTTGCGTTTTCGGGCCACGCCCAATCGTTAAGATCCAATTTTCCGGAGAGGACAAGCGCGCGTGCCTCGTCGAGGCTGTAGGGCCCGAGTTGCTTTCCATCCCTGTTAATCAAAAGAGACATGGCAAAGCGCTCCATTGACCCATGGGATCACCCTTACGCCGTGCGCATCGGCATGATGACGTAGAGGAAGGGGCGCTTGTACTTGATGACGCCGGGGCTGAGTTCGTCGATGAAGTCGAAGAAGATCTCGTCGGACTCGATGTTCTTGAGCGGGTCCATGAGAAATTCGGGGTTGAAGGCGATGTTGAAATCCTTCCCCTTGTAGGTGATGGGGACTGATTCCTTGGCTTCTCCGACTTCGGGCGTGTTGGCGGTGATATCGAGGTTGTTTTTGGTGAAGATGAGCTTCACCGAGTTCGATTTCTCGCTCGAGAGGAGCGCAACGCGGCGGACGGCGTTGAGGAAAACTTCACGTTCGAGGACGATCCGTTCCTTGGCCTCGGCAGGGACGACCTGCTTGTAGTTGGGATAATTTCCCTCGATGAGCTTGGAATAAAGAAAAGTGTTGCCGAGATCGAAGGAAACCTGGTTTTCCGCGAAGCTGATGGTGAGCGGTTCCTCGTCGCGGAGGATGCGCTGTAATTCCTGGACGGCTTTGGTCGGAAGAATGGCTTCGACTTCGCTGCCCTTGGGAAATTCGATGTCCTGCTCGACGAGCGCGAGGCGGCGGCCATCGGTGGCGACGAGCGAAAGTTTGTTTTCCTTGAAGCTGAGCAAGACGCCGTTGAGGACGTAGCGGCTTTCGTCGGTGGAGATGGCGTAGGCGGTGCGCTTGAGCATGTCGCGGAAGACACCCTGGGTAAGCTTGAAGGTCTTTGCGCCGTCGCCCTTGGGGAATGGCGGAAAATCTTCCTCGGGCAATCCCATGATGCGGAAGAAAGAGGAACCGGAGGTGATGGTGGCGACTTGCTTGGAGTCGACTTCGAGAGTGAGTTCCGCCGCGGGCAATTCGCGGATGATGCTGAAGAGGCGGCGCGCGGGAAGTGTGGTGGCTCCGCCTTTGATTACTTCGGCATCGACGGAGGCACGGATGCCGGTGTCGAGATCGGTGGTGGAAATGATGAGCTTGCCATCAACGGCTTGCACGAGGGCATTGCCGAGAATGGGAAGTGTGGTGCGAGTGCTGACCACGTTTTGAACAATTTGGAGACCGGATAGGAGCGCTTCTCGCGAGATGACACATTTCATAACCAGAGGGTATTAAGAAGATTTGAGGGAAAAAAACAATGGTTTATTCTCCGTCTTATAGCTGTGAGTAAGTACGAGGTTTGCTGAAAGTGGTTTGACCGGAACGAAGTGGAGATGAAGCAGTGTGTGAATAGATAGCCAAGAAACCAAGACAAACTTGGCGAAAGTTGAAGTTATTCGGGTTATTGGCAGAAAACAAAATGTTGTTCACAGGTTGTAGGTTATCGGAATTGGCGACGTGCGCCTTAGGAGAAAAATAGGACCTAAGGCGCATATAAGGAGGACGCATGGGGTCTGTCAGCTTTTCTTTTCGCAGTTGATCATCCACGGGATGCCGAACTGATCGGTGAGCATGCCGAAGCGTTGGGCCCAGAAGGTTTCCTGGATGGGCATGCAGATATTCGCCTTTTCCGACAGAGCGGCAAAAATGCGTTCTGCTTCCTCGATGGTGTCGACGCCGATCGAGATGGTGATGCCTTTGGCTTCTTCAAAGCGATCGGGAGGGCAGTCGGAGGCCATTAAGACATTAGTGCCCACCACGAGGCGGGCGTGAAGGATTTGATTGTGCATTTCCTTTGGCGTCTCCTTTGCCATGGGTGATTCCCCATAGGTTAATTTGAAGGCGATTTTGGCGCCGAGAGCCTTCTCGTAGAACTTGAGAGCCGCTTCGCATTGGCCGTTGAAGTTAAGATAGGGATTTATTTGCATCAGAGAATTTGGTGCGGTGTTGGGAGAAGTCAACCGGACGATGCAGATGCTGGGTAGCTGTTAGTTTTCCGGCGAAGTGTGCTGGTCTTCGGAGGAAGCTGCCGTCGTGGAGCCTGACCTGCGTAGGAGAATATACCCAATGCCGAGGGTGATGAGGGCAAGCACGACAAAGGTGAGGACGCGATAGCCGAGCGAAAAGGTCCACATGTCCCAGAAACCGACGCGCAGAATCGCCGCGACCAACACAGCCATTCCGCACCAGCGCATGCGGTTTTTCCGCACGAGCAGTCCGAATAGGAAGAGGAATAGTGCATAGAGCGCCCAGCCCATCGTGAGATAGCCGGGGCTGATTCGTGTCCAGACCCAGGCAGAGATAAAAATCCAGCCCGTGCCGACGGAAAGGATGACGAGAATCCAGCTCTCGACGGTAGGGATAAGGTTTTTGCCCTCATGATGAAGAAGCGCCGGTTGGGCCAGGAAGAGGAGCATGGCGAGTCCATTGAGGTAGGTGGCCATGGCGTGGGCTTGGTCCGGTAAATGGGTGAGATAAAGCCCGACGCCGAACAGGCTGAGGACAAAGCTGGAACGGACGCCAAACGAGCTCGCGTGGCGGACGTTCCAGGAGAGAATGAACGTGCCGAGGAAGAGGAACGCATCGATCTGGTCCGGGGGCGGAATCACGGCGAAAACCCAGCGGACCACCGCGACGAGGGCCACGAGCTGATAGCCGTGAGCGAGCAGGCGCAGCGATTCGCTGCGCGGTTCTGAAACCTCGGGAGAGATGCGCAGCCATTCATGCGCGGCGCGCGCGGTGGCGAAGGTGGCCATGATCGGCACAGCCGCCGCCCACCAGGTCCAGGGAAAAACATCTCGGTTGGGCGGAAGGAAAAAGTGATAGAGGGCGAGGACCAGAAAGAGCTGGCCCACGGCGGCGAGAGGCCAGACGCGTGCGAATGTGCCGTAAATCAGAAAGGCGACGGAGAGAAGGCTCGCGCCGATCATCCAACCTTGAGCATCGAGGTAGGGCCGCACCTCCTGGTGGGCGAGGCCGGCGAGCGCAAGGGCGTAGATGAAGGTCAGCGTGATGGTCCACGCGCCGGTGCGGGTGACGCGCTGGCGCGGCCACCAGGTGACGAGCAGAAGGGTGGCGGCGGCGACGCACGCGGTTGTCCACCAGGGAAGTTCCTCGCCGGTCTCGGCGGGAAAAAGGACAAGGGCCTGTGCGACAAGCAGGAGTGACTGGGCCAGCGGTGGCAATTCAAAGAGCGAGACGAAATAGATCGAGAAAGTCAGCGCCAGCGCGGCGAGCGCGAGGCCCGGAGGCAGCGTGCTGTCGCCGAGCGCCGAGCACAGCGCGGTGAGGATCAAGCCGAGCGCGAGCGAGCAATAATAAGAGGCGGAGACGACGACAGTGTCGCGCGCGCCGGGTCCGGACCGGACATCGGCGCGGCTCAACCAGGCATTGAAGAGCATGACGGCCGCGCCGCCGAATCCGAGCAGCCAGGGATGATGTCCCGCGACAGCCATTTCCAAGATCAAAAAGAGTGTGGCGAAAAACGCTGCGACGTAGGTGGTCACGGTGAGGATGAGGTCGCGCGAAAACGCTGCGGCCAGGCCGAGGAAAAGGGTCTCGATCAAAAGCAGAAGGCCGCGCGTGATTCCCGTATAGATGACCATGATGCCTGCGGTGAAGAGCGCGAGACCCTGTGCGGCGTAGGCGCTCATGACGTCGACCGGCTCGACTTCAATAAAACCGGCAATGCGGGAGGTGACCAGGAGGGCCAATCCGGCGTCGAGCAAGGTCCAGCCCATGGCGCTCGCGCCATAGCCCGCGATGTAGGCGGTGAGCGGCAGAAGTCCGGCCAGCGCGCCGTTGTTCAAGCTGAGAAAGGCGAGGCGCTTGCCGCCGCGAAAGGCGGGCGAGGTGGTGAGGATGACCGCCGTGGTGAAGATGAGCCACGCGAAGACGAGGTACGTGGCGTAAGGCAGGAAGTGGAGCGTGCGGCTGGTGTCGAAGACGATCTCGCCGTTTTCGTCGACGACGAGCCGGCGCAGGAGCGCGGCGTAGGTGCCGATGAGGCTGAAGGTCGATAGCCCGGCCCAGCCATTGCGATACAGAAAGACCATCGCCGTGGCGGCGAGGATGAGGTCGGCGGTCATGGTGAACGAGCCGATCGGATTGATGGCGGTACTGACGTAGGCTAGCGTGATGGCGAAGAGGGCGAGGATCTGCGATTTTTTGCGCTCGGAAATCCGCAGGACGTAAAACGACCAGAGCAGGAGGAGAAGCCCGGCGACGTAGGGACTGTGGATGACGCGCAGGGGTTCGTAAAAGTAGGCGGCGTAGGCGGTGAGATAGAGCCAAGCGAGCGCCATGGCGGCAATGGTTCGTCCGAAAAGGAGGGCGGCTGCGCCTTTGCGTTCCATGCGGTCGCCCAGGACAACGACGACGAGGCTGGCCGCGGCGCTCAACGCGAGCAGGCCCGCGTGGCCGAGGAGCGCCTGGACTCCGGGCAGCGAGAAGATCAATGCCAAGGCGATGACACCGAACAGCGCGCCCATTCGCGTGAGCCAGCGTCCGAATTGGAACTCGAAGGAGGGTTTGGGAGCCGTGGGCACGGGAGGTAGCGCGTGGACGGCGGTGGGGATTGGCGGCAGCGGGACTTCGGCGACGGCGGGATCAACGGGCATCGTGGCGGGCACGGCGTCGATAGGCGCGGGGACGGAAGGAAGCGGAGGTTTCACTGGCAGCGGCGGGAACGAGTGCGGCCGCAGCGGGGGAATTTCGGGAGCGGAGGTGGTGTCCGCGCGGGCCTCCAACTCATCGAGCTGGGCGCTTAGCTTTGCGAGCGAGTGCTGAAGCTCTGCTTGCTTGCGGCGCAGCGAGAGGAGGAGGTCGCGGTCGTCGGGAGTCATGGCCTTCGGGTACTATGTCCTCTCCCGTGTCGGGCACAAGCGCGGATCAATGCAGAAAAATACCGCTGTGCGCAGCACCGGCCTTGCTCTATTTTAGAGAGAAGCCCTAGAATAATTTATGGCCAACGAACCCGAGAGTCCCGAGCCAAGTCCGTCCCCTACCCCCAATCGCCTTTGGGTCGAGCAGCTCGCCACGGGCGCGGCGCTACTTGTCTTTATCGTGGTTTTCATGGCGCTGGTTCATCCGCAGAAGCTTTCGGGGAGCGGAAAACTTTTTGGGCCGAACGATACCGAGGCCTACGGCTGGTGGCCGCTGCTCGGGATTGTTCTGCTGGTGGTGATTCACGAGCTGGGCACGATCGTGGCGGCGTGGTGGCTGAAGATTCCCGTGCGGTGGCGGCTTTTTATCTTTGGCGCGAACGCCACGGCGATTCTGGAGAACCAGCCGCGGCGAGTCTTGACCGATGCGGTGGTGGGATTCGCCGGGCCCCTGGCCGGGACGGCGTCGTCGGTGGTGCTGGCCCTGATTTATGACTACACCGACAATCCGCTGTTTCTTGGCATCGCCTGCATGGGCTATTTCTATAATCTCGTCACGCTGATCCCGATTTTGGATCTCGAAGGAGGCTGGATCGCGCCGGCCATCGCGCCCCAGGCGTGGCTTTTCGGTTTGGTGGCCTCGGGGCTGGAACTGACGAAAGAGTTCAACCTGGTGTTGCTGTGCGTGGTTTGTTTCGCATTGCCGCGGTTCGTTTTGTTGCTGCGGGCGCGGGTGCCACGGACGGACCTTGAATGTACGACGAGGCAGCGGGCGATGGTGAGTATCGGTTATTTTGTTTTGGTGATCGGCCTGGCCTATTTTGCGAGCACGACGTTTGAGGTGATGCCACGTCTGGTCCGCGCCGCGATGGGGGATTAGTCCATCAAAGAGCAGCATGCGGTGCGGAAATAGAGCTTGAAACTCAGAAGGTTTCTTCTACAAAGGCTTTATACTTCTTCATCATTATGCTACCCCCATTGAACAATGAGCAATGGGGGTAGAATAAATTATTGAAAATTTCCTGGAATTTGTTTTTAGGTCTTTTGCTGGTGGAAGAAACTTTTATACGACGCCATTTTCGCGCATGATGAGCGGATGAACGTGAATCTTCTCGATCTCAAGGCGCAGAACGGCGCGCTGGAGCCGGAATTGCAGGAGGCTTTCCTGCGCGTGGTGCGCTCGGGTTATTTTATCCTCGGGCCCGAGGTCGACAAGTTCGAGCGCGCGCTGGCAGAGTTCACCGGAGCGGAGCACGCGCTTGGAGTGAGTTCCGGCACGGACGCGATTCTGCTCGCCCTGATGGCGCTGGGGATTGGGCCGGGCGACGAAGTGCTTTGCCCGAGCTTCACTTTTTTTGCGACGGCGGGCTGCGTGGCGCGGGTCGGCGCGAAGCCGGTCTTCGTCGATTCGTGCCCGGTTTGTTTCAATCTCAATGTGAGGGATGCGGCCCGGCGGATCACGCCGCGCACAAAGGCGATCCTGCCGGTGCATCTCTTCGGCCAGTCGGCGGAGATGGACGGCGTGATGGAATTGGCCCAGCGGCATGACTTGCGCGTGATTGAGGATGCGGCGCAGGCGATGGGCGCGACTTACCGCGACAAACAGGTCGGGACGATTGGAGATTTTGGGACAATCAGCTTTTTTCCGACGAAAAATCTCGGAGCGCTGGGCGATGCCGGTGCGTTGCTGACTAATGATCCGGCACTCTATCAACGGGCGAAGATTCTCCGCGTGCACGGGATGGATCCGAAATATTTTCATCACGTCATCGGCGGCAATTTCCGGCTCGATGCGCTTCAGGCGGCGATGCTTTCGGTGAAGCTGCCTCACTTCAACGATTATACGGCGGCGCGCCGCCGCAATGCCGCGCTCTACACGGAGCGGCTAAGCAAAGTGCCCGGTGTCGAGGTGGCGCGGGTGAGCGAGTGCGGAACCGGGTGGGACCATGCCGTGACCGCAACCGCGCGTCTGGTTCTGCCGGTGGCCTATCCCCACAACGGGCATATTTGGAACCAGTACACACTGCGCGTGATCGGCGCGGGTCGGCGCGATCCGCTTCGCGCGCATTTGACGGCGCGGGGTGTCGGCTCGGAAATCTATTATCCCCTCCCCCTGCACGAACAGGTTTGTTTTGCGAATCTCGGCTACAAGCCGGAGAATTTTCCCTGGGCGCATCGGCTGTCGGGCGAAGTGATGAGCCTGCCGATCTATCCGGAAATACCTGCGGAACAAATCGAACAGGTCTGCGCGGTGATTGCGGAGTTTTTGAAGGCGTGAATCTGGCTCTATAGCATTTTCACTTCTAGTGGCTACTACCGGCAATCGCGAGCTGGCTGTTGATCGTTGTGAAGACGACTCGGATTTGAGTTCCAAGCCTAATCAGAACCGAGATGGTAAGGACGGAAATTAAAGCCAGTATCAGGGCGTACTCGACGAGGGTTTGGCCTTTCTTCGATCGCTTTTGGCGACAGGGCATTCCTTTATGATTCATCTAAATACTCCGATCTTTTTTAAATTAAACTTCACTAGTGACTGATGAAAATCGAGCAAGGCAAGAGCTTGGCCATCACTCGCGTCGATGCGGGATGCGTTCTAACCCCTGGAGAAGACCGATTGAAATGATAAAAACTGTTAGAGCGATGGTTGCATTTAAAATCTGTATCGGCATCTCCGAATAAGGGAGACCAGCCCATAAATCCGAGCCTATCGAGACCGCCATACTCAAAATAGCCAGTAAAATTGCAAACCTAGGCCCGACGTAAATTGTAGCGAAGCCTACTGGAAGGATGTAGATGACGAGAAGGGAAATCTGGTAACCGGTTACGTAGTCAATATCCCCGATAATGAGCATCCCAATGAAACAAAGTAAGGCAGCAGTTAATTTTTTTTGACTTTTAACTACCGTTGCCCCGCTTTGGCTTGCGCCCATGGCCAAATTTAGCGGCTATCCTTCCACAAAACAACAGTATTCATCGCAGACAATCATCTTCGTATCCGGCCGAAGAGCCCCTTAAGTTTGTGACCCAATCAGATTTCTGGAAAGAATCCTAATCTCCAACGGAAGGGTCGAGAAAGCTCCAGTCGGTGGGCGGGGTGATCCCGGTGCGGATGAAAAAGAGATAGCGCATCCTGCCGATGGGATCGAGCTGCTGGTACTTGCCGTCGTGGAGCAGGTGCACGTCCGCCATGTATTTGATGATGGCTCGCGCATGGCTGTTGGCCGCCTCGGGCGATGCGAAATAAGTTTGGAACGCGCCTTGCCGGTGATTGAGGGCATGGATTTCATCGGCGGTAAACATTTGGGCCGCGATCAAGTCGTCGGCCACATGTCCGGTGCCAAAATTGTGGAGATAAAGATAAGTGTCGATAGCTTCGCCCTTGTACCAGGCGTGCATCACGGGATCCATGATGTAGAGCCCGACCAAGCCGCAGACCACAAGGATGAGCACCCACGGAGGCGTCCTCTTTTTGGCTTGCGGTCCGTAACGGATGGAGTAGCCCTTTTTGAGATGAACAATCTCGGGTTCGATCAACTCGTAAGGAGTGGGCGCCGGTCCCTTCGGTGTGTCTTTTTGGAAGAGGGACTTCTCCATGGGATGAAATCCTTACGTGTTCACGTGAACGAAACCTTGGGGGCCTCGCGTTCGGCGGGGTCGGCGATTTCGTAGAGGCTCGCCGGGGCGAAGTTGAACATGCCGGCGATGATGGAATTGGGGAAAATTTCGCGCTGGGTGTTGTAGGTCCGCACCGATTCGTTGTAGATCTCGCGGGACTGTGAGATGCGGTTTTCGGTGTCGGTCAGCTCGTTTTGAAGCTGGAGCATCGTCTCGTTGGCTTTCAGGTTGGGATAGGATTCGACCACGGCGAAGAGTTTTCCGAGGGATTGCGTGAGCGCGCCTTCCGCGATCGCGACTTTTTGCACCGCGTTGGGATCGGCGGGATCGGACGAGGCCTGCTGCCGCGCGGCCATGGCGCCGTTGCGGGCCGCGATGACTTCGTCGAGCGTGCCTCGTTCATGCGCCATGTAGCCTTTGGCGGTCTCGACCAGGTTGGGGATGAGATCATGACGGCGCTTGAGTTGCACATCGATCTGCGCGAATTGATTCTTGAATTCGTTGCGCAGCGCCACAAGCCGGTTGTAGATGCCGACGCCGGTGCTGCCGATAATCAGCACGACGAGAATGCCAATTGCAAAAACGAGAAGAACGCCGATTAAAAGAGGTCCCATAAAACGTGCGCAGAATTGCCGGGGTTAGGGTAATGCCACGAACAGCATCGCCAATTGAAGTTTAAAAGCAAGTGGGAACGGCGCTACTTATAGCGCGGCACCGCACTGGCGTTGTCGGGGCCGAGGATGATGCCGGCCACTTCGTCGCGGATGAAGTAAGCAACGAGTTGCTTTAGGCCCTTGTCGCGGTAAAAGTAAATCTTATCGTCAAGTGCCGGATCATCATGCATGACTTCTGCCATAACTTCATTTCTTGCGCCACTGCGCATGACGACTTCATATGCCCGCATATTTTCTCATGGTAATGCCGAGTAGAGCTAATGTCGAGCTATGCTTAACAGGGAGTGGGCTTTAACAGGCCTTTTGTTGCATGAAGATTCTCTTTATTCGCGGCGGGGCACTGGGTGATTTTATCATCACGCTGCCGACGTTGCGTCTGCTTCGCCAACGCTGGGCTGACGCTCACATTGAAGTTCTCGGGCATCCGCGCCTTTCCGAGATCGCCCTGAACCGCTACTACCTGAACGCCGTCCGCTCGGTCGATCACGGTCCGATGAGCGCTTTCTTTATGCCACACGCGGTGCTTGATCCGGCGTGGATGGATTACATCGGGAGTTTCAATTTGGTGCTCTCTTATTTTTATGATCCGGACGGCCTTTTTCTGCTCAACTTGGAGCGATGCGATCCGGGGCGCATCCTGACCCACTCGCCGCGTGTGCCGGAGGATTTCGGACGGCCCGCGGCGCGTCATTTCGCAGGGATTCTGGAGCCGCTCGGGCTGGCGCTTGCGGATGATGCGGCGAGCGATCTGTTCCCCTCGCCCGGAGACATCGCAGCGGCCAAGGCGTTTTTAAACGGGTTGAAAGCGGGGACGCGCCTGGTGGCGATTCATCCCGGCAGCGGCGGTGAACCGAAGAACTGGCCGAGGCAATCGTGGGCGGAGCTGGGCCGGCGGCTTAGCGGTGTCGCGCCGGATATCGCGTTGCTTCTCGTCGAGGGCGAGGCCGACGGGGAAGAGGCGCGATTTCTTATTGAGGCATGGAAAGATGTGCCCTATTTGCGAGCGAGGGAACTGCCCCTGCCGATCCTGGCCGCTCTGCTGCGCGAGGCGGCGCTTTTTCTCGGCCACGATTCCGGCATCACGCACCTGGCGGCGGCGGCGCGGCGGGACTTGCCGGTTGTTGCGCTTTTTGGTCCGACCGATCCCGCGATTTGGGCGCCGCCGAGAAAAAGCGTGCGCGTGCTCCGAGGCGCTCCGGCGTTGGAGGACCTCGCTGTGGAAGAAGTTTTTCAGGCGGCGATGGCGATGCTGGAGGGGCAGCCTTCGGCCTGACCCTGATTTTTTTTGTCGTTCCCAACTTGGGAATGACGAAAAACTAGTCGCGAAAGAACACAGAGAGGCTGAGAAGAAAAAGGATGCTTTTTTAAGATTTTGTTGTTGCCAAAATTCCCTCGTTCTCAAACTTTGGGAACGATGGAAATAGGACATATGGGACTCATGCGACGTATATGTCCTATAGGTCCCATGTGTCATAGACGCTGCGCGCAAGGGCCTGCGCCGGCTACCACGGAACCTACGCCGCGATGGAGAGCGTGCTGCGCAACTCGCGCAGTCCGAGCGTTGAGCGCGTAAGATTTTCCACTCGCTGGCGCAGGGCTTCGGTGCGGACTTTTCCCTGCAGCGTGACGATGCCGCGACTGGCCTTGACACGCACCGGCACATGTTCGGTTTCACGTATGAGGCGCAGGCGGAAGAGCACGAGCGCCTGCAGCGATTCGTCATCGAGCAGCGGCGGTTCAGCCGGATAGGTGGCGGCGAACGTTGTCGCATCGGTGACTTTGAGCTGGGAGTGAATGTGGCCGCCGCCTACGGCCTCGGCGAGTTGGTCAGCCCAGTGTTTCTGCGCGGCGGAACTGACCTCGCCGGTGAGAAGCAGCGAGCCATCCGCATAGCCGACCTGCACTCCGGAGCGCAAGGTCTGATCGGTTGCGTATAAAAATTGGATCGATTCGCGCGCCGCATCGTGTTCGCGCTCGCCGGGAGTCGTGGAGAGGGCATCGTCCTTCGGCGCGGTCTGGGTCTCGTCCTGGACGTACCGAATGCCTTCGATTTGGAGGGCGAGAATCTCGGCCATGATGACAAGCGGACGGCTGGTCACCGTGCCGGAAAGAATCGCGGTTTGGCGATTGACGACGATGCGCAGACAGCCTGGCTGAAGAAAATGGCGATGCAGAAACGACAACTTGAAAAGGGCCTGGCGTGAGAGCGGCGCGTCCTGCGGCGAGAGTGAAAAACTCCCAAAATAAATCGCGGCAACTCCGAGCGGAGCGATGCGTTCGATGAAGTCATCCTTGGCGTCAAAAAGCGAATGTCGCACGGGGGCTGTTTCCCCGGTGGAAGTGGTGCTTTCCATGGAAGGATGCAGGCGAAGGGTTGGTTTCGACATAAGTGTCTCCGCTTAATTTGGCTTTATGGTGTGAGGGTAAAAGACATTTCGTTTTTTTCCCGGAGTTGATCTGATTAGACAATTGTATTCCTACGCCCTAAAAGCACAAGCTTTATATATAGAATATTTATAATAATTAGTTGCGTTAATCGGGGGGTGCTGTTTGTCTTACGTTGGACACATTTTTCCTCTCACTTCGCAACAATTCAGTTCCGGTTTTGAGAGGGAGGTGCATCATTCCACTCAATTTGAAAAGACTCCCCATTGTGGGCGATGACTTGAGTTAACCTCTGGGCAACCTGTTGTTCGGCCTCGGTTTTCAGAGTTGATTTTTCCGCAGCGTCGTGCGCGCCTGCGTTGAGATTGCTCACGATTTGACTCCGCTCCTCGTCGGTGATCCGGTTAAGCATCGAGTCCTCTCCGTGATAAACGAGGTCTCCGACCTGCTCGACGGACAAAATTTGTGCGTGCGGCATGGTAGCGCGCAGCGCATGCGTGGCCGGATCGAACTTGATCGAGAAAGGTTTCCTCAAATCGAATCCAACCTTGATGCGGTAAGTTGCCTCGGCAGTGAGCTTTTTTTCGGTTAATGGAACTTGCACTGACAACACGGCGAAATGCGTGTCAAGGCCGATGGTGACGAGCTCCTCCCTGGTGACGACGGCCAGCTCGGCAATCGGCGCCGTTTGCGCGAATATAATATGTTGGTTAACTGTTATCTCAGGCTGCATATGAAGCACCTCGCTGAAAGCCTCGCGGATGTGGTCGACTGTTTGGTCGACGACGTTGGCGCAGCTGCGCAGCGCGAACCACGCAATGCCGGCCACGGTGATGAGGACCAGGCAAATGCCGAGGTAATGCTTCATGGGGAAACGCTCGTTCAGGTCGAGACGAAGGTTCCCCTATTTTTTCGTCGCGGGCAACAAGGCAAATGAAGCCGGTTTGCGGCGGCAGGCGTTTGTGTCAGTGGCGAAAAGAAAATATATTATTTTTTTGGCACGATACGCGGGCGCAGGCGCTTGGAAGCGGCAATATATGCCGGTCGCGCGGAAAGAGTTTCCTTCCGGCTAAAGAGCGATGCGATGTCCGGATTCCACCGTTCAGGCAGGGGATCGCATAAAAGGTGAATCTTCGTCGAGGGAGGACGATGACTGAAGAGCGGAACGGCGTTCATAACGGAACTCGGTTAGTTATTGTTGACGGGTGGTTGAATTCGAAGGTGGCTGTTTACTGCATTTTCCAGGCCATCCTCGCGTTGCCCAGAGGACCGCGATGACTAAAAGGGGCTGTAATGGCAGCCGCGCCCACGCCATCCAGGGCTGTGGCGGAAAGCCGTGTATCTGGATCTGGGCCATAGCCATATAGATGTTGGCGGGAAAGACCGCGACGAGGAGCAGGGCGAGGCCCCACCCGGCCAGAAATTGAATCCGATGCGAGGGAATCAGCAGGCCGATTCCGCCAAGCAGCTCGAAAACGCCGCTGATTTGAATGCAGACAATGTGTAGCGGAATCCAGGGCGGCATGACCGGAAGGAAGACTTCCGGATCGCGCAGATGTATCGTCCCAGCGAAGAGGAAAAGAGCGGCAAGGAGCAGGCGGACGAGAAGGCGGAGAATCAAGAGGAAACATAGCACAAGAGGTACGAGGACGCATGATGCAATCTATTTGCATATGCGGATCATGCTTTGATTCGTATCGAAGTCCCCTCGCCGCTTGTCGCACATCACGGCTTGCGGTATCCTTTACGTCCCATGTTCGAATATCCCAAGACCTACGACGTGATTGTCATCGGGGCGGGCCATGCCGGCGTCGAGGCGGCGCTGGCTGCGGCGCGGATGGGATGCGAGACGCTTCTCTTGACGATGAATCTGGATACCATCGGCCAGATGTCGTGCAACCCGGCGATCGGAGGGCTCGCCAAGGGGCAGATCGTGCGGGAGATCGATGCGCTTGGCGTCGAGATGGGAATCAATACCGACGCCACGGGCATTCAGTTTCGGATGCTCAATGCGTCGAAGGGGGCCAGCGTGCGGGGTCCGCGCGCCCAATGCGACAAGAAGGCATACCAATTTCGGCTCAAGGCCACCTGCGAGCGGCAGGAGCGCCTCGATCTCAAGCAGGGGCATATTGCGGAAATTCTTGTTGATGGAGAACGAGTTACAGGAGTGAGTACACAGCTGGGAGTGACCTTTCGCAGCCGGACCGTTGTCGTGACGACGGGCACATTTTTGCAGGGACTGATGCATGTGGGTCTGCGGAATACCCCTGGTGGGCGCATGGGCGATACAGCGAGCGGGTTATCGGCGTCGTTGCTGAAGGTAGGTTTTGAGCTGAAGCGACTGAAGACGGGCACACCCCCTCGCCTTCTGAAGAAAAGCATCGATTTTAGCGGGATGGATTTGCAGGAAGGCGACCAGCCGCCGAAGCCATTTAGCTACTTGGTTGAGACGTTGCGGAAAGGACGCGACGATATTTTCACGTTGAACGAATGGCGGGACGGAATGTTCCACGTGGAACAATTGGCCTGCGCGATTACCTACACGACGACCAAGACGCATGAGATCGTCCGCTCCAATCTCGACAAGTCGCCACTTTATTGCGGGCGCATCGAGGGCGTTGGCCCGCGCTACTGCCCTTCCCTTGAAGACAAGGTTGTCCGCTTTGCCGACAAGGAGCGCCACCAGCTTTTTCTGGAGCCGGAAGGCCGCCACACCGACGAGTATTACATCAACGGATGCTCGACGAGCCTCCCGTTCGAGGTACAACTGGCGTTCATTCGGTCGATCCCCGGCCTCGAAAAAGCGGAGATCATGCGGGCAGGGTACGCGGTCGAATACGATTTCAGTCCGCCCACGCAGCTCCAGGCGTCGCTCGAAACGAAGCGGGTTGCAGGCTTGTTCTTCGCGGGGCAGCTCAACGGCACGTCGGGTTATGAGGAAGCCGCCGGGCAGGGGCTCATCGCCGGTATCAACGCGGCGCGGCAGGTGCAGGGCAGGGCGCCTATCATCCTTCGTCGGGACCAGGCCTATATCGGGGTGCTCATCGACGACCTCGTCACCAAAGGAACCGAGGAGCCTTACCGGATGTTTACCTCGCGGGCCGAGCATCGGCTGTCGCTTCGTCACGATAACGCCGACTTGCGGCTGACGGCCATCGGGGCGGAGATCGGCTTGGCTTCACCCGAGCGGACGGCCAAGCTGCGAGTGAAGCAGCAGGCCCTCGCCGAGACGCGCCGTCTTTTGCAGACGCTCAAACACGAGACGCAGCCATGGTTGCATCTACTTAAGCGCCAAGATATTATGTGGAATAATCTCCCCTCGCCGTTCCAATCAGTCGACGCTGAGATTGCATCGCAACTCGAGACCGAGATCAAATACGAGGGCTACCTGCGCCGGGAAGAAGCCCACATCGAGCGCAACCGTGCCGATGAGGAGCGGACGATTCCCGACTGGATCGACTTTGATTCGGTGCCGGGTCTGAAAGCCGAGGCGCGGATGAAGCTGAAGAAGATTCAGCCCCGGACTTTTGGCCAGGCGGCGCGGATTTCGGGCATCAACCCCACGGACGTCGCGTTGCTCCAAGTCCATACCAAACGCGGCAAGGCGGCGGCGGCGCTGGCAAAATGACCCCTGCCCGCTGGGAAAAGCTCCAGGCCCGCGCCCAGGGCGTCATCGAAAAAACCATCGCCGAACTGCCGGCCGATGTCCTGGCCGAGGCGCAAAAGGTGCCCGTTCTTTTCGAGCCCGAAAATGCCGAGGACCCCGATCTGCTCGGGATATATTGCGAGTTCGAGCCTGGGGAAGTCTCCTCCGCCAACGGCCCGATTGTTCTTTATCTGGCCGCCATCGATGATTATTGCGCCGAGGAGGGCGAAGATTTTGCAAGCGAGGTCCGGCTTACGTATCTGCACGAGCTGGGGCATCATCTCGGGTGGGATGAAGGCGACCTGGAGGCGAGGGGATTGGAGTGAGGCAGCCGTCGGACCTGCGGGCGGCAGCAGTTGCGACGGTGCTTCCTTGACAGAAAAACCATCTGGTGGGACAGTCCCACCATGATCGTCACTCTCGACAGCAAACGGCGGTTGGTCGTGCCCAAGGCGCTCGTCAAGACGCGGCCCGGCGAACATTTCGAGGCGCTCTACGACGAGGACGAAGACGAGATTGTCCTGCGCCGGGTGAAGCGCAAGACCCATTGGCTTGAAGTGCTCAAGAAGTGCCCTGTGTCGATGGACGACATTCCGCCGCGCAGCCGGGAATTGCCCAAGGATATTAAGTTGTGAGCTGGCTTCTCGACACGGACGTGGTCAGCCAGCCGGCAAAGAGAAAGGGCGATCCGCGTGTCATCGCCTGGCTCGAAGAGAACCGGGATGATTGTTACACCAGCACAGTGGTCATCGCGCAGCTTGCTTACTGGGTCCGGTCTGTCGAGGTTCGTCAACGGGCCGCGCTCCAAGTCTGGCTGACTCGTTTTCAGGAATCTTTGGAAGGCCGCATTCTTTCATTTAACAAATCGACAGCTTACGTGTGGGCCGCGCAAAAATTTTTGCTCAAGCAAAAGGGCTATTCGATGCCCGTTGAGGACAGCTACATCGCCGCAACCGCGCGCCGACACGGCCTGACTATCGTCACCGGCAACGAGAAGGATTTCCGCCACTGCGGCGTGAAGGTGCTCAATCCGTTTAAGAAATCGCCTTGAGCAATTTCGGCACGCGTGGCCGGTTGCGGCGCAGGTGTTGAGGCATGGTTGCCTCCGCCCAGGTGATCGTCTCCTGGATATGTTTCCAGCGGAGAACCGGGTCGTACATGCGGTCGCGCTTGGCCTCTTCGCGGGCCTTTTCGTCGTGCAGAGAGGGGTTCATCTAAAGTTCCAGAAGATTCTTCAAGTAGTTGGTCCGGTCAAGTCGGCGAAGATTTTCGGGCAGGGCGAGCTGGCAGGCCAGCATGTCCTGATCGGAGAGACTGCGATAACTGATGCCGCCTTCCGAGCGCTCAACGGTGCTGCGGGCTTTGCAGGCCGCGTATTGTCCATCGAGGCCTTCGACTGAGCGAAAAATATCGACGGCTCCGTGACGTGTGGTAAGACAAAAAACATTTTGTGTTCGCAGCCAGCCGTGGCCGCTGGGGAGAGGTCCCCAAGTCTTTTCATCTTTTCCCCATTCGGCACCGAGATTGCGCAGCGCCGTGGCAACGTGCGCGAGATTTTCGTCGGTGTCGTTGACCCAAAAATCGACATCGAAGGTCAATACAGGCTCATGGCGCAGGAGGAAATTCATCCCGCCGATGAGAATCGCATCCACTTCGTGGCGGTGAAAGGATTCGAGGATGGCATCGACGTTCATTTGCGACGAGGCTAGCCGTCAATCTCGGTAGAAATCAACTTGCAAGCTCGTCATGCGGGTTAGGGCATGCGGAACTGCTCTCAAAAACACGCAAATGACGGGCGCGGTTTCTTAATCCGCAGTCGCGATCAATGGCTTTTCCGCGTGGAACGACGGAAGAGCACCAGTCCCGCGAGGGAGCCGAAAAGCAATGCCCACGTGGAGGGCTCGGGCACGGACTGACTGTCAAAAGGAAAACTGGTTGGAGGCGTCGACGCATGCGCCAAGGCCACCACATTACCCGAACCTGAAGCGCCAAGATCCTCAAATCCCGGGCTGGAACCGACTGTGGTGAAAGACACGGGCTGATTTGTGTCAATGAAGGTGGGGAGAGTCACCCCGCTGAGAAGCAGGTCGCTATCTGGAATGGTGAACGGTATAGTAGCGCCATTCACGATATTGAGATTGCTGTTATAGAGCGTGATACCTGAGGTAAGTGTCAGAGTGCCCAAGCTCGAGATACCAGAGTTAATCGTCAAAGTGCCGCCCGAGACCGTGGTGCCAGAGTTAACGGTCAAAGTGCCGCCTGAGATTGTGGAGCCGGAATTAACCGTCAAAATTCCACCCAAGCTCGAGGTCCCGGAGCCAACCGTTACTACGGAGCCCAAGCTCGAGGTAGCAGAGCCATTTGCCAAAGTGCTACCCAAGATCAATGTACCAGTACCACCGGAGTAAACCGCAACAGAGCCGGTATATGAGCCAGTGCCTCCAAATGAAAGCGAGGCACCTGAGAAATCCTGGGCAACTGCAAAACCCGTTTGAGCTAAGAGGATGAAGCCGAGAGTGGGAAGAAGTCCGGTTTTCATACAATTTGATCCTGCAATTATTAGCGCACAGGGCAAGTAAATTAAGCGAAGTAGTTAAATTGTTACAAACCGAGGAGGAGTTTGACAGATGGTTATATGCACGTATAATTGAGTATGTACCGATCCCTCGAAACCAAAGCCCGACCAGGCCGTGGCGCGGTCCGCGATTTGCCGAATCGGTTCGAGAAGTTTTCCCAGGATCTCGACCCGGACGTGGTGCAGGCCGATCCGGATGTGGAGGCCGAGTCACTGCCGAATCCGAAGACGATGTTTCTGGAGGACCAGAGCGAGTCGATCATCGTGCGCAATAGCAGTCCCGACGTGGGATTCAGCGCGGGGATCAATCCCTATCGCGGGTGCGAGCACGGCTGCGCCTATTGCTACGCGCGGCCCTATCACGAGTACCTCGGATTTTCGGCGGGGCTGGAATTCGAGACTAAGATCATGGTGAAGCGCCGCGCGGCGGAGTTGTTGCGCAAGGAGCTTTCGAGGGAAAAATACGAGCCGCAGGTGCTCGGGATGAGCGGCGTGACCGATTGCTATCAGCCGGCGGAGCGGCAATTCCGGATCACGCGTTCGTGCCTGGAAGTGCTCGCGGAATTTCATAATCCGGTCTCGCTCATCACGAAGAATTTCTTGGTAACGCGCGACATCGACGTGCTGAAGGAGCTGGCCGCGTTCGATGCAGTGCATGTTTTTATTTCCATCACGACGCTCAACGCGGAGCTGGCCGCGAAGATGGAGCCGCGCGCGAGCCGGCCCGCACATCGGTTGCGCGCGGTGGAGATGCTGGCGAGGGCGGGCGTGCCGGTCGGGGTGATGGTCGCTCCGATCATTCCGGGCCTCAACGACCGGGAAATTCCGGCGGTGCTGGAAGCGGCAAAAGCGGCGGGCGCATGCGAGGCCGGTTACACGATGTTGCGGCTGCCGTACGGCGTGAAGGATGTTTTCGCGGAATGGCTGAAGCTGAATTTTCCGGAGAAGCTCGAACGGATTCTGGGGACGATCCGCGAGGTGCGCGGCGGCAAGCTTAACGTGAGCGATTTTGGTTCGCGGATGCGGGGCGAGGGGCCTTACGCGGAGCAGATCAACCGCATTTTCCACGTTTTTCGCGAGCGGCTCGGGTTCAGGCCGATGCGCGATTTGCGGACGGAGCATTTCCGCAGGCCGGGGGAGACGCAGATGACGCTGGGGGTTTAAGAGATTACTGAGGAACAAAGGTTTTCACAGTTGCGTCAAAGATAGGGGCGTAATGATCAATCTCCGTTTGTTGGCACGTGCAGGAAACAACAAACTTTGCATCCGAGGTACCCGAGAAATAGTAATCAATGAAAGCGAGCTTGTTGGAGTTCGCGGTGAGGGTGATGACGATCCGAAATCCCTTTGCGCCACTCGATGTTGTGAACGGTGTCGGTTCGCCCGCGTTCATATTATAAGCGGCGAACTGCACCTTATTTTTTTCCAAGGAGTGTCGGCACCATTCGTCAAGTGCTCCGGGCGTGTGATCCACTTCGACCGTAATCATTGCCTGGACACTTCCGTTCTTTGTTTCCGTGGCAGCCGGATAGGTGGCGCTTGGCAGTTTTTGCAGAGCCCAACCCATGGGAGCTTGGTAGGAAAATAAATTGGGAACGCTGACGGCAGAGCCCTTGTTGTCGGCGCGCATTAGTAGGGGTGCTAGAAACAAAACGACTACAACCGCGCGGAACGAGCCCGTGAAGATCGATTTCATATATTTTCGCACAATATCCATCCGCTCGAGAATGTCACGGCGCTATCACAACACATGTGCTAATTGTGCGACAAAAAAGAGGTTCTATCACCCGAGCAAAAATAGTTAGAGAATTCCGACAAGGATGACTGGCGGAGAAAACCTACGACGGTTCCTTCGGCGGGCTCAGGACAGGCTCCGACCGTCGCACGGAGATGCGTCCCTCGCGCGACGACTACTTTAAGGTGCGGGCGCGACCGGGGCCGGTGGAGTGTCGACGCCAACGGTGAACGAGAGCGCCATGTCCTTTTCGCCGACGATCACGAAGTCGCCGTTCTTGATCGTGCCGCGGAGGATTTCCTCGGCCATTGGATCTTCAAGATAGCGCTCGACCGCGCGGCGCAACGGGCGCGCGCCGTAGGCGGGATCGTAGCCTTTCTCGATGAGGAACGCGCTTGCTTCGGGTGTGAGCCGGAACGTGATCTGGCGCGGCTTCAGGCGCGTGTGCACCTTGGCCACTTCGATGTCGACGATCTTCGTCAGGTCGTCGCGGGTCAGCGAATGGAAAACGATGAGGTCGTCGAGCCGGTTGAGGAACTCGGGCTTGAAGACCCGCTTCGCCTCGCTGAGCATTTTCTCCTTCATCGCTTCGTAGTTGGCCTCGTCGCTCTTGACGCCAAAGCCCATCACCATGTTCTTACGCATGATGTCGGCCCCGACGTTGGAGGTCATGATGATGATCGTGTTGCGGAAATCAACCTTGCGTCCGAGGCTGTCGGTCACCACGCCGTCCTCGAGAATTTGCAGGAGCAGGTTCCAGATGTCGGGGTGGGCCTTTTCGATTTCGTCGAAGAGCACCACGCTGTAGGGGCGGCGGCGCACCTTTTCGCTGAGCTGTCCGCCCTCCTCGTAACCAACGTAGCCGGGAGGCGCTCCGACCAGGCGCGAAACGTTGTGCGCGTCCATATACTCGCTCATGTCGATCTGGATCAGCGCGGTTTCGTCGCCAAACATATATTGGGCGAGCGTCTTCGCGAGGTGGGTCTTGCCCACACCGGTCGGGCCGAGGAAAATAAATGAGCCGATGGGCCGCTTCGGGTCCTTGAGATCGGCGCGCGAACGCCGCAACGCCTTGCCCATGGCGTAGACGGCTTCGTCCTGGCCGATGACCTTGCCCTTGAGTTCTTCCGACACGCGCAGGAGGCGGTCCATGTCGGCCTGTTCCATGCGGGAGAGCGGCACGCCAGTCCATTTCGAAACGACATGGCGGATGTCGTCGCCGGTGACGAGGACTTCCTGCTCGTCGCGGCGGGTGCGCCACTCGGTCAGCACGCGTTCGAGTTTGTCCTTGGCTTCCTTTTCGGAATCGCGCAACGCGGCGGCCTTTTCAAAATCCTGCGCCTTGATGGCGGCTTCCTTGCGGCCCTTGATCTCCTCGATCTCGGCCTCGATGCTCTTCACATCGGGCGGCCGCATCGTCGCCTGGATGCGCGCGCGCGATCCGGCCTCGTCCATCACATCAATGGCCTTGTCGGGCAGGAAGCGTCCGGTCAGGTAACGGTCCGATAGACGGACCGCAGCTTCGAGCGCTTCGTCGGACATCTTGGCTTTGTGGTGCGCTTCGTACTTCGGGCGCAGGCCCTTGAGAATATCGATCGATTCCTCAACGCTGGGCGCTTCTACCATCACCTGCTGGAACCGGCGTTCAAGCGCCGAGTCCTTTTCGATGTGCTTGCGAAATTCGTTAAGCGTCGTCGCGCCGATGCACTGCAACTCGCCGCGCGAAAGCGCAGGCTTGATGATGTTGGAGGCATCCATCGCGCCTTCGGCCGAACCGGCACCGACTATGGTGTGGAGCTCGTCGATAAAGAGAATGACGTTCTTGGCCTTGCGGATTTCCTCCATCACGGCCTTGATGCGCTCCTCGAACTGGCCGCGATATTTTGTGCCCGCGACCATGAGCGCCAGGTCGAGCGTGATCACTTTCTTGTCGCGCAAAAGTTCCGGCACGTTGCCCGCTGCGATTTCCTGAGCGAGCCCTTCCGCGATCGCGGTCTTGCCCACGCCGGCCTCGCCGATGAGCACCGGATTGTTCTTCGTGCGGCGGCACAAAATCTGGATGACGCGCTCGATTTCGCTCTTGCGGCCAATCACCGGATCGAGCTCGCCTTTCTTCGCCATCTCGGTCAGGTCGCGTCCAAACGCCTTCAGCGCGGGTGTCTTGACATCTCTTTTGCCTGCGGGACCTCCTTCGCCTTGCGGGCCGCCGCTGCCGGGACCGCCCTGCGAAAGCGACTCGCCGCTCTCCTCGCCCTCGGATTCACCCGCAGCGAAGTTGGGATCGAGCTCCTTGAGCACTTCGTTGCGGGTCCGCTCGATGTCGACTTCAAGAGTTTTCAGCACGCGCGCGGCCACGCCGTCGCCTTCGCGCAACAGGCCGAGCAAAATGTGCTCCGTGCCAACGTAGCTGTGATTGAGCGCCTTTGCTTCCTTGCCCGCGAGCGCGAGCACTTTCTTCACACGCGGCGTGTAGGGAATGTTGCCCGACATTTTCGTGTCGGGGCCGGAGCCGACCTGCTTTTCCACTTCGATGCGGACGGTTTCCAAATCGAGACCCAGCTTCTGCAGCACGTTGACCGCCACGCCTTGCCCGAGCTTGATAAGACCAAGCAGCAAGTGCTCCGTGCCTACATAGTTGTGATTGAAGCGATCGGCTTCCTTGCGGGCCAGGGCTAGGACTTGCTGAGCGCGGGGAGTAAAATTATTCATGCTTTCCTTTTATCGGCATCCGGTTGAGCCAAGCTGAGCGATTTCGTATCAGGTTCGGGAACAAGTTTGAGGCGCTCGCGCAACAGATCTGAACGAAGCCCGTCGCGCTCCTCCGTTGTAAGTTTGCGCTCGAAATCTTTTTGCAAATGGGCCGGCTGCGTGCGGATGAAGAGTTCATCGATGGTGGCCCTATATTCTTCGGGCATCAAACCCAAATCGACGCCCAATCTAAGCATAGATAGCAGGTTCAATACCTCCTTTGAGGAAATGGAGTAGGAATGCATCATCACCCCGTAGGCGCGGCCCACCTGGTCGGCGATCATCCGGCCCTTGTCCTCCAGCATCTTCTGACGCGCGTTCTCCTCGTGCTCCATGACCTGCACGATGACTTTTGTGAGCTTGTCGACAATCTGCGTTTCCGACTCGCCAAGGGTCATTTGGTTCGAAATCTGGAATAAATTGCCCAGTGCCTCGGTACCTTCGCCATAGAGACCGCGCACCGCCAAGCCGATTTTATTTACAGCCTTGATGATTTGCGTGATCTGGTCGTCGAGCACCAGCGCGGGCAGGTGCATCATCGCCGACGCGCGCATGCCGGTGCCGACGTTGGTCGGGCACGCGGTGAGATAGCCGATCTGGGGCGAGAACGCGAAATCGAGCTTCTCTTCCAGTTCGGTGTCGAGCTTGTCCACAACCTTGAGCAGCGCCTTGAGCTGCAAACCGGAACGCAGCGATTGAATCCGCAAATGGTCCTCCTCGTTGATCATGACGCTCAACGAGCGGTTCTTGCTGATGATGAGCCCGCTGCCGGTGTTCTTCGCCGCATGTTCGCGGCTGATGAGATGCTGTTCAACAAGCACCTGCTTTTCGAGCGGCGTGAAATGCTCCATCGAATCGTTGATGATCGCTTCCTTCATCTCAGGCAGATCGGCCACGGCGGGCTGCACAAGCGCCAGCACCTTTTCGCGCTCGGCCTTTTTCGCCCAGCCGGGGAACGGATGATGGTTCACATTACGGGCCAGGCGCAACCGGCTGCTGAACACGATGCGGTTGCCGCCATTCTCACCCCGAATCCACTCGCTCGAGGTTTTAAGCAAATTCTGTATTTTCACTGCAAACCTAGAATACGATGACGCGCCCTTAATGCAAGTCGAGTTGCGACGCCGCATTCAGTAATTTTTGGCGGAATTAACAAGTGATTCCGAAACGGAGATTTCGCACGGAGGGCCGAAGAGGTCCGAAGCAAGGAGACTCTTGGTAACAGTCGCCACCACGCGCGCGCCGGATGAAGTTTTCTGGGGTGGGCTGCGGGCAACTCCATTGCCGATCCCGTCTTGATCGAGGAAAAATCAGCGCGAAATGGAATTTCGCGGGGAGCAAGGGAACGCTCCCAAACTCCTGCGGAGGGCAGCAAGTTTGGGAGCGAGAGAAGAAAGAGGCTGAGAATCGCTTCCTGCGCGCTTCGCGCGCCCGGGCAACAAGTAGCCCGGGCCACCCGACTTGGATCTGAACCTCCGCGTCCACCGCGCGAAACGGATTACGGTGTCGTCTTCCCGGTCAGCACATTCGCGGCGGCTTGCGCCATCAGGGCCGAGCCGGCGGCATTCGGATGGACAGTATCCGGCTGTGTCGCCGTATTGCCGGGAAGCGCGGCGTGCATGTCGATTTCGTCGACGCCTTCATCGGCGGCCACCTTGTCGATCACCGGAATCTCGATGTCCAGATTGGCCTCATTGATCCCATACTTGCCAGCCCCCACCACTGGACACGGACGGCAGATAAAAATGCGCGGCTTGCTGTCGAGGTTCTTGAACGATTCGATCAGGTCTTTGTAATCGGCGGACAATTCGTCCTCATGCACCCAGTTTTGCGCCTTCGTGTCGTTCGTCCCGAGCATGATGATCACCACATCCGGCTTGAAATCATGCGCAAACGTGAAGTTTTTCTCGATCCAATAAGGATGGTCGCCCTTTTTTAAAAGCGTCCGCCCGCCCACTCCGTAATTATTCACCAGCCACTTGTCGCCAAGCAGCGCCTGCAACTGTTTCGGATAAGGTTTTCCTTCCGCGCCCGCGCCCGCCGTGATGCTGTCGCCCACGCACGCGACGCGTATCGGCGCGGTGTAATGGGAGACGTCGATTGGCGCTGGCGCCGCAAACGCGACGATGCCCGACAGGATGAGTGAGATGAACGTGATGAGTTTTGTTTTTGTGGGGTTGGTTTTCATGGTTTTAGGTTTGGAGCTTAGATGCGCGTGACGGGATAACTCCCGATGACCGCAAAAAAATCGGTGATCTTTTTGATCCGCGTGAGCGCCCCGGTCACTTCCTTGTTCGGGATCGCGCCGTGAAATTCGATCATGAAGCGGTATTCCTCGAAGCGGCCCGGAATCGGACGCGACAGAATTTTCGTAAGGTTGAGTTTTCTCCGCGACAAAACGTGAAGCACATCGACCAGGCTGCCCGGCTTGTGGGGCAGCTCGAAGACGAGGCTCGTATGCGTCGCCTTGCCGGGATGAATCGGGCCGGTTTGGCAATCCAGGGCCGGCCCGACGACGATGAACGTGGTCTGGTTGGCGACTTCGCTGCCGACTTCCTTGCTGATGATTTTCAGCCGGTTGTCCTTCACGGCCTGAAGACCCGCGATGGCCGCCGCGCCTTTTTCCTTCGCCGCAAGCGCCGCCGCTTCCGACGTGCTCTCGACGATGACCTGCTCGGCCCGCAGATAATGTTTTTGCAACCAGTCGCGGCCATGGTCGAACGGTGCGCGATGCGAATAAATTTTCGTGATCGTCTTTGTGTCCGCGCGCGCCATCAGCATCAGCTCAACCCGCATCGCCAGCGCCTCGCGGATCTGCAGCGTCTCCGCCGCGTCCGTCTTGGCCAGGCGCATGAGCTGGTCCGCCGTGTTGGTGATCATCCCGCTGGAGGCATTCTCAATCGGCACGACGATATGGCTGAATTCGCCAGCCTGCAGACGCGCAAAGGCTTCCTCGACCGTCGGGCATTCGCCCAGCTTCGCCTTCGGGAAACGGCGCTCGGCGGCGACGTGCGAAAAACTTCCCGCGCGGCCAAAGTAGCCGATGCGCAGGGACGAGTCGGAGGGAGCGGCCATGGAACCGCGATTAAAGCATGTAATCAACGCGCTTGGAAGTATCCGTTCATGGGGTATCGTTATTTCATGCGCACGGACTACCACATGCATACGCGCCTTTGCGGCCACGCGGTCGGCGCTCCGCGCGACTACATCCTCGCGGCGCAAAAGGCGGGTCTGGTCGAAGTCGGCTTTTCCGATCACAACCCGATGCCCACGCAGTTCGACGACTGGCGCATGGGCCCCGACCAGATTCCGCAGTATGTCGGCCTGATCGACGATGCGCGGCGCGAATTTCCCCGCTATCCGATCCGCCTGGGCCTCGAGTGCGATTTCATTCCCGGCTACGAGAAGCACCTGCGTGATCTCGCCGGGAAGGCCGACTGGGATTACCTCATCGGCGCCGTTCACTACGTCACGCCCGATTGGGACATCGATAACCCGAAGCATCTCAAGCGCTGGACGGAACAGCCGGTCGAGGAAATCTGGCAGGCCTACTTCGCCGCTTACACGAAGATGGTCGAAAGCTGCCTCTTCGATTTCCTCGCGCATCCCGATCTGGTGAAGAAATTCGGGCACCGGCCGCCGGGCGATCTCTCCCGTTTTTATCGCGACACGCTCGATGCAGCCGCCGAGGCTGGCGCGACCCTGGAGGTCAACACCGCAGGTCTGCGCAAGGAAGCACACGAAATTTATCCGAGCCGCGATTTTCTCCAGGCCGCCTGGCTGCGGCATATCCCCATCGTCATCAATTCTGACGCGCATGCGCCGGAAGAGGTCGCCTACGAATTCGACCAGGCCTACGCGTTCGTCCGCGAAATCGGCTACACCGAAGTGATGCGCTTTGAAAAACGCAAGGCGATCCCGGTGGAGATTGCTTAACGGCTCAGCCCAACCCCGCCTGCGCAAGCAAATCGGCGCAGACTTTTTTCGCCTCGAAAAACTGCTCGGCAAGCGCGCGCGCGGCGGCCTGGTGCTCCGCATAATGATCGTTGATGTCCGCAATCGCCGCGACGGCTTCCTCGAGCGTGGAGAACGCAAGCAACCCCTCGCCCGCCGGAATGTAATCGCTCCAGCCCGTCTCCTGCACCACGGCAGGCCGGCCCAGCGCGAGATAGCACGCCGTGCGGCAACTGAACCAGCCCGTGCGCCCCGCCACGTAGCCGTGCTTGGCCACGCTCCATTCGGCTTTCGAGGTGCGCAAAAATTCGTGATAGCTCCGGTGATCCGGCAGCACCTCGCCCGCTTCGAGAATCGTCCAGCCAAGCGCCCGCAGTTCCTCCGTGGGGCGCTTCGACCCGATCCCCTGTCCCATCGCCATTTCAAGGTGTTGCGGCGTGTGCTTCGGAAGCATCTTGAACTGCTCGAACTCGATGTCCTTCTGCCCGTAACGCCTCCCCTCCCATTCGATCGGCGCGTAGCTCGCCCAGTTCATCACCGTCGTGAAACGGTCCGGCGGCGCGCCATTCGCGTCGTCCTGAACAGGCCACTGATCCAGTGCGATGGGCTGCACCGTTTTCTTCCAGCGAATGCCGGTGTCGGGCGCGAGGCAGCCGGGACGCCCCACGTTCAGCCCGAAGGTAAAGTGACTGTCGTGCGCGCGCACGCGTGTCGCGTAATCGGCGTGCTTCGGATCGAGCAGGCTCACCTGGCAAAACATCGGATCACCGTCGATGAACATCTGGTGCTTCACGCCGAAATCGTAATCCCTCAGCCAGCCCGCGCTTGAGACATTCACGAGCAGATGCGCATTCTTGATCAGGTCGCGCGCGGCGGTTTCTCCCGCTCCATGAAATTTGCCGTCCGCGCCATTGCGATAAATCCAGCGGTCGCCAAAACCAAATTCGGTCATCATGCCGCGCAGATACTCGACATTGTAGGAACAATCTTCGCCGATGGTTTGACGAACCGGATCGTAAGGCCACGCGCCGGAGTCCTCGAGATACCAGACGTCATGCCCCAGGCCGCGAAACCCGAGCAGGTATTGGAGATAATCCCACGTCACTCCCCCAAAGGCGTACTGGCCGAGAAGTCCGGTGACAACAATGCGCACGCCCAGAGGCTGTCCAAAAACCCGGCGCGGGTCACGCGTAAAGGAAGTTATTCCTGGAGGGTCAGCCTCCGGCCTGACCCTGACTTACGTTGTCCACCACTTCATGGCGGCAGCTACGCGCTAAAAATGATGAATCACCAGATAATGGTCCACCTTGTCACCCTCGCCGCGGATCGGATAAAAACTCAAATGCACCGGCACCGTTTGCCGCGTCTGGCTCCAAAGGGGCACATACGAAACCACCGAGCCCCGCTCGATAAAGCTCAGCACCATTGTGAGAAATTCCGGCGTCCACGCCTCAAGTTCGGAGAGCGATTTTCCCGTCAGGTCTTTCTGGCTGTATTGCGTCGTCGAGGCCATCGCGGTATTTGCATAGACGATCTGGAACGACGGTTTGCTCCCGCCAACCTCCAGAATCGAAATGGGCGCATCCGCGTATTCAATCGAGGACGCGATCAGCGTTTGAAGCGGATCGATCTCCGTCGCAGGCGTCGCCGCCCCCGGTGCGTCCGGGTTGAGCACCACGCGGCCGCTGCCGGTCGTCAGGCCGGAATGGGCATGCGCCAGCAACCGCTCCGCCACGCGCAGGCGCACCTGAAGAATCTTCACATTCACCGGCTTCGGCATGTAATCGTTCGCCCCGCAATCGAGCACCTGGTTGATCACGTCGACGCCTTCATTGGCCGTCACCACGATGATATAAGGCACGACATCCGAGGCCGTGCCGTGGCGCTGGCGAAATTCGCGGCATAAATCGTACCCGCTCATCCCGCCCATGTTCAGGTCCATGATGATGAGATCGGGCAGATTGATCTCGCCCGAGCCCACCTTTTGCAACGCTTCCTCGCCGCTGGCCGCCTCGCTGATTTCGTGCCGCACCGTTTGACCGGAATTGATCAGCGTGCGCAACAAGCTTCGGGTCGAGGAGCTGTCGTCAATCAGGAGAATATGCATCGCGTGAAGATTGGAGGGTGAATTCGCAAAACAGACTATCTCATTTTTTCTTTCCACCAAACAAAGAACTCAATTTTTCCAAAAATGGGATGCCCGTGCCCCTTTGCTTGAGCTGGCGGACAACCTTGTCGTACGTGATGGGACCCTTGGGAATCTCCTTCGACGGCGCCGTGATCTTCGGCATCGGCATCGTGCCCGTCGGCGTTGTCGCGGCCTTGGGAGCGTTCGGATCGGGCAGGGGAATCGTCTTCGGCTTGATGCGCGGTCGGCGTAATTGGAAGCGAACGCGCAGATCGACCGTGCCAAGCGTCATCACGTCGCCCACCTTCAGCATGTCCTGCGTTACCGGATTCCCGTTGAGTCTCACGCCCGATTGAGCGCCCAAATCCCAAATCAAGACCGAGCCCCTTTCCAAAATCACGCCGCAGTGAAGCGGGTCGATGCTCGGATTGCGCAGGACGACATCGCAATCCTCCGAGCTGCCGATCACGTAACTGCTTTTGGCGGCATCCGAAAAAGTGAAGCCTTCCGGCAGAAGCGAGGCATCGGCGCATTCCAGCGAAATCGTATAATGTTTGAGCACCGATTCGATGCCGCCCGTCAGCCCCGCCACGGCTTCCGGCGTCGAAAGAGCCTGGTCCATCCGCTCCTTTTCCCGCATCTCCAACTCGGCCCGTTCCTGCAAATTCTCCGCATAGAGGCGCGACGCAGCCTCCATGGTGAGATGCAGCGAAGGTTTGTCCGCGGCGATCCCCGGTTGCCATGTTGTCTCCGCATCGCCCCAATCAAACAAACGAAAAAGCGCGGGCACTCCCTCCAATCCCGACAACTGCGCATGAACGATCAGCTTGTCGTGCGTAAAAATATGGCCCTCGTAGGTCCCGCGCCGGAAATCGAGTCGTCCGGTGTCGCCACTTTCGCAGTGGCGCTCAAGCGCTTCCAAACAGATATTTTTTACCTCGGCCATAGGTTCCAACTTTTCGGACAACCTCCTATTGATTAGCCTATTATGGCCCCGGTGCGACAGCAAAAAGAATGGGGCCCGTCGGCTCGGGGCTGCCGCCGGTCGGTTCCAGCGAAACCGCAAACCCGGGATATGGCGTACTTGCAGACATCACCCTGAACACCCGCGAGCCGGTAAGCAGGCCCGCATCGAGGGGGGCTTCCGCCCCAGGATCCAGCACCCACAACTGGTAATCATGACCCGCGGATGCCGCCGGCAGGTTTTGCGCCGTGACCACGCCCTGATGCCGATACGAGTCCCACGCAACGAGGATTTGTGACGAACCATAGGCTGCCTCTTTGACATCCAGCGTCATCAGCCGAAGCCGCGCGAGAGCATTGCTCTCCCGCAGCCCGGTTGCGTCCGTGCGCGCTGCCAGCAGTTGCGATTTCAGATCGCGAATTTGCCACACCAACGAAATCCCAAGAACCATCAGGCACGCCGCCACGACGTAAGAAACCCATCGGTAGAAGAAAATACGCTTGAGAATCGGGCCGGGCGCGTCGTCATTCGCTTCCATGTGCCGTTTTATATGCAGCAAACCGCAACCAATTCCAAACCCAATCAGTGCCGCGCGCGGCGGTTGTCCCGGCTGCGTGCAGAGGGTGTCTTAATAAAATAGCATATATTCTAAATTTTATTGATATTATAATGCATAATATTAAGATGTTGGCGTGAAAAACTTACCGACAACTTGTCCAAGTTGCAGCGGCAAGCTGGCTGTGAAACGGCTTTATTGCGAAAACTGTAAGACCGAAGTCGAGGGCCTCTACCCGCTTCCGGTGCTGGCCAGCCTGTCGCAAGAGGATCAGGAGTTCATCCTGGAATTCATCAAGGCGAGTGGAAGTCTCAAGGAAATGGCCGCCATTTTAAAGGTAAGCTATCCGACCGTGCGAAATCGTTTAGATGACGTCATCGTGAAACTCAAACAGGACAAAAAAACAAAATGAAGGAGGGATATGGAACTTAATAACAATCGAAAACTCACCACCACGCTTTTCAATCCATTCGTCTATATCGCGGGCGCGCAGGCGCTGGGCCTCGGGCTTGGGGCCATTCTTTTGGCCGGGTTGATTGGCTCTCTGAGCAACACCCACTTTGATGGCGTATTGGACACCCACACCGGTTTGCATGTTCCGCTATGGGTCTTCCTTGCGGAGGGGCTGGCTGACTGGTTGTGCCTGAGCCTGGTGCTCTTGATTTTCGGGAAAATCATCTCGAACACAGCCTTCCGCACCATTGATTTACTGGGAACTCAGGCCCTGGCGCGGTGGCCGTCCCTTTTTATCAGCCTGATCCCTCTTCTTCCGGCTTTCCAGCGGTTCAGCCATGATTTGGTGGCCCAACTGACGAATCCGGGAGGAACTATTGCCTACAACACGCCGGATGCCAGCATCTTTTTTGCGGGGGTAACGATCATGCTTTTGCTCCTCTGTTGGGAGGTCGCCTTGATGTACAAATCCTACAGCGTCTCTTGCAACGTCAAAGGGGGAAAGGCGATAGGCACCTTTATCGCGGGGCTGCTTCTCGCGGAGATTCTGTCGAAGATCGCCTTATACTGGCTTCTGAAATTGGCCTGACTTGATCGGAGATTATGAACGACGCGCCTCTATACGCATCAAAACGCAGAGCCAGAAATTTCTGGCAGCAATACCGCATCTATCGCGACCGGGTTGAACTCCAATCGTGGCTCTTCTTTCATAACATCATCGTCCCAGCCAATGAAATTCAGGCCGTCGAAATTCGCCCCTCCTTTTTCAACGGCGGCTGGAGAGGTCTCACGTGGGGAATAAAAATAGACAATTGCGATTTGTGCTCCCACGTCTTGCTCACGAAAACGCGGGGCTTCATCACCAAACGCATCGCCTTTGCGCCCGACGAACCTGAAAAGTTCGTCGAGGTCTGCAAATCAATTATCCCGCCGCGTCCCTTTTAGGCTGCCTTTTAATGCGTGAACCGCTTTTCCTCGCAATCGAAAATATCGAAGAAATAGCGGATATGATGGATCACCGCCCTCGGCACGTTCTGGGGAATATATTCCTCCATGAACTCCTGCAGCTTCTCCGGCAACTCGCTGATCCGCTTGTACCGCAGATCATTGTTCCACTTGATGATCTCGATGCGCGGGCGCTTCGTCGCATGCTCCTCGATCCAATTCGCCACGGCGGTGTCATCCACGCCCGTCGCCACGAACTCGCGAAAGTCCGCGCCTTTGATCTCGGCAAAGCCGAAAAATATATTGTCCAGCGGACAATCGAAATGATACTCGCCGATCGTCCCGGCCAGCTCGGCCCTGCATTTATCCAGCGCGCGTTTGGCCAGAATGTAACCGCCCAGCATCGCATGCGGGCTGTGGGGAAACCCCTTCGTCAAATCCGGCGCCAGCTTCTTCACATTTGCGTTGATTGTGCTCATGGGTTCAACTTAGAACGGAATCGAAGATTTGCCAGTGGCGCGCAATATGAATTTTGCTTTCGGCAGCCCGCGATCTCTGGGCGCGGGTTCTTCCTGCACCGTCGCCCGGAGGTCGACGGCTACCCCCAAACTCACCACGTCGTCGCAAGTTCCTTCAGCTCGTTTTCCGCCCGTTCACGTGAGAGCTTCGCCGCCTCTTCCCCGAGATTCGTGCTGTCCGCCGCGACGAAGTGAAGATCCGTCAGGCCGATGAAGCCGAAGATCACGCGCAAGTACGGCTCCTGAAAATTATAACTCGCCATCGGCGTGCCCGGCGTGTACGCACCACCGCTCGTCGTGATGAAAAGCGCCTTCTTGTTTTTAACGAGCCCCTCGTAACCATTGGGCCCCACCGCGAAAGTCTTCCCCGCGCGCACGATCTGGTCAATATAGGCTTTGAACGTGGAGGGGATATTGAAATTGAACATCGGCGTGCCGAAGACATAGCGGTCGGCGGCAAGGAATTCATCGACCAACTGATCCGAAACCGCAATCGCCGCTTTCGATTCCGCACTTTGCGCATCAGTCGGGGCAAAGGCGCCGACCACCCATGGTTCCGTCACATGCGGCACCGGATGATGACCGATATCGCGCAGAAGAATGGTATCCTGCGGATGCTGCTGCGCCCAAAGCCCGGCGAAACCCGTAGTCAGCGCGCGGGAAACGGAACGTTCACCGCGCGGGCTGGCGGTGATGACAAGAATAGTGGACATGAGATCGTATTTGATTTGAATCAAGATGCAGAGTTCTCAATTGTTGCACCGCTCTCGTTTGCCCAAAAGAAGAAAGAAGTTTTGTTGCGATTTATTTCAGGATGCGCCCGCTGGAGAACGTGACGGCGCTGGCGTCGCGTTCGGTGAACCATTGTTCGTACCAGGTGCGCTGGATGATGAATTTATGATCGTCGGCGATACCGCCCGCCGCGAGAAGCAGCGCGAGCGCGCCGACGCCGTCGAAATAGCGGTAGTTGCCCTCGACGCGGAACCAGTCGAGAAATTTCTTCGCGTCGCCCTGCGCGGCGCAGGTCCAGAGCTTGTGTTCCCATCCGGCGACCGCCTTGAGCAAATCGGGCGTGACAAGAAAGGGATGCTGGAAGCGCGAACCGAGATGGCAGCCGTCGATGCTGACGATGACACGCAATTTCTTCCCAGGCGGAAATTTTTTGAAGACGCCGGCCAGCGTGCGGCTGAGCCGGTGGAAATCGGGGAGATCGTTCCAGCCGGCCACGCCTTCGACATAATTGGACATGCTGCCGCACAGGAGCGGGACGAAGCGGATGGGTTTTTCTTTCGCGAGTTTCCCCGGATGAAGTTGATGGAGCGCCTGGAGCCAAACCAGCGCGAATTCGATGGAATGTTCGCCGTCATGCGCCCGATGAAAAAAGTGGCGCGCGGGATCGGCTTCGGCAACGAGGGCGTCGACGATCTCGGTCGCGCAGATGGCGCGGCCCAGCGGCGTGACGTAATCGCGCCGGTCGAAATTCCATTCGAGATGCGAGCGATGGCCGACGCCGAGAATGATGTAGGTGTCGGCAAGCGGCGCTTCCAGGAGCGGGCGAAAGGCGGCGGCGTAGGCGCGGACGCTGACACGAAAATCAATGTGGGGAGTGACGATGCCCGCGAGAGAAATTTTTGGCGGAGCGGGAGGCAGCTTGTCCGTCGCGCAGGTGGCGAAGGCCTTGCGGAAAAACGCGAGGGCCTTTGCGGGCTCGGAGGGATAGCAGGTGGGGTGATGCTTGGCGGTGAGAGTCGTCACGGAAAGTGGAGAGGCTGTCTAAAAAATTAGTCCGGGTCACGCCGAAAGGTTTTCTCGTTCCCAAAGTTTGGGAACGAGGGGATTTTGATTACGGCCGCCACGTTTTCCCTTTTTCGCGAAAAAAAATAAGCGAATCAGGCGAATGGAGCGAATGGAGCGAATGGAGCGAATGGGAATCGGTTAAACTGGCATAAGTGGGAATCCGAATTGGTAACGGAGCGGGGGTGGAGGTTCGGAGCAAAGTTGTTTCATGGATGCGATTTTAACACATCCGGGAATAAGGCGGTAGCACTGCAAATCCTATAAAGCCTAAAAAGCTTAAAAAGTTTTCTGGCCCCTCTTTTTCCCTTACGAAGGTGAGTCTTGAAACCGAAAAGTTGCCTGTCCCCTTTTCCGTCTTTTCTCTACCCTTTGCGACATACCGACTACGTCGAGCCGGCCGCGATCTTTTGTTCCACCATAATCGTCTTTTGCGCCATGCTGATGTACCGCGAGCTCCTGCGAATCTACACCTCCGATTCCATCGCCATTGATCTGATCACCGCGGTTACCTTCCTCGGCACCCCGACCTGGAGTTATGGGCGCTCCCTTTTCGTAGAACCGTATCTCATCTTCTTCACCGTGACGGCGTACGCGCTAGGGTTCAGGAACAAGCTGCCCCTGGTTTGCGGGCTCTTGATCGGGCTCGGCGTCATGATGAAACCACCTTATCTTCTCGTGCTGGCCCCACTCGCGGTCTTGTACCTTTTCCAAAAGCGATGGCTTCAGCTCGTGTTCCTTGGCGTGGGGCCGGTCATCGCCACCGCATTTGTCCTCTACTTGAACAATAAACTGTACGGTTCACCGTTTCGCGCTCCGCAACCCTGGGCTTTCAGTACGCCGCTCGAGGGGATTTTCGGCATCTTTTTCTCCTTCCGGAATGGCCTGCTGCCGTTCGCACCAGCCATCATTTTGGCCTTGTTCGGCTGGCCCATTTTCTGGCACCAACATCGCAACGAGGCACTGTGCCTGATCGCGGCATGTCTTTCCTACTTTCTCCTCGTCGCCTGCTGGAAGATTTGGTGGGGAGGATACTGTTATGGACCGCGACTGCTCATGCCGGTCGTGCCGTTGTTGTTCGTCGGAATGGTCGCGGTACCCCAGATGAAGTTGTGGAAAACCATATGGTTCCCGTGCATCGCAATTCTGCTCTGTCTGGTCTCGGTGCTGATTAATTTCCTCGGGGCGATTCCCTATTGGTCAAACTGGGGAACGCATCCCTTGTTCAACTGAGAATTATTTACGCAGGCCGGCCTACCTCGCCTTCGCTGCGTCGAGCTCGATCTCAAAAAGAAGATCGTCGCGGCAGATGACGCATTGCGTCACGATCACCGGAAGCGGCGGGAGTTGCCGGGCCCGGCAATACTCTTCCCAGAGCGGGATGTCCTCCGCGTGGCGGAAGTAGGCGATGGCGCGGGTGGTGTCGGCAAAACTCATCCCGTTCTTCTCGAGGATCGCCTCGACCACCTCCATCGTTTTTGCAACCTGCGCCGCGGCGTCTCCCACATGGACCGTTTCCCCATTCAGCAGGATGCTGGCCGTGCCTGATATATAGAGCATGCGTCCCGCCGGGTCCGCGACCTCCATCGCCCGGCTGAAGGAGCTTCCATAGGCGGAGGGTTCGCGTTGCAACGGCGACTCGACTCGGCGCACCGTGACCGCCCCGGTCTTGGGCTGCACGGCGATAGCCTTCGCCACGAGCACGTCGCCGCTCGCATTGGAAACGCCTATGCCCGTGCTGGCCGGTATGAGGCTGATTCCATGCCGCTGGAAAAACGCCGTGCGCGCCTGGTTGAATTCGGTGTACCAGGCAAGAATGTCGTCGTTGTAAAACCAGGTGCGGACCACGTTGCCGAAATCCATGCCCGCGTCGGCCAGCGCGTGCCGGATCGCCTCGAGCACATCGGTGGTTTGCGCCCCGCGCGTGTCGTGGGGATTGGTGGGGCGGACGTCGCCAAGCACGCAGTATTTCGCATCGGAATCCTCAAAGAACCTCCCGATGACCTGCCCGTTTTTCCCGAAAAGAGGCGTCGAGGCGATTCCCGAGATCGTGGTGACTTGAATTCCTCCGGGCACGCCCGGTTCCTGAACGAGGGCTGTTTCCGGGGCCTGGATGCCCGCGACCTGCAACCTGCAATGGAGAGAAACCAAGCGTTCGTGCTCGCCAAAAGCATGGACATTCAGGAAGGTCGGAGGCTGCGCGCCGTTGGCAAACGGGTCGTGCTCGATGCGGCAGCCATTTGCCGTCGCCAAGATGGGCAGCGTCGAATGGCATTCGGCCCATGCGGCATGTTCAATCGTGCGCGAAATGACAGTGACAGGGGAATTGGTGCCCCTTTTGGCTGACATCTGGACAGTTTCGGCTTGGATCATCATGCGTCAATAGGATTAACCGCGCTTATGAGAAAAAGTCGCAATATAGCATCATTTTCGAAACTTTTTCTTATAGTTGGGGTCTTTTTCTTATATCGGATGTCGATGAGATGTATTGAGTTGTGAATTTGCCAAATGAAGAACATCGGCCTTTTCCTGTTATTTCTTGGCACGGTTGCGCCCATGGCCCCAGCCGTCGAGCCTATAACGCCCTTTGAGCGCCAGTCGCCACCCACCTCCTCCACCGGGCAGATCGATACTCTTGTCTTTGGGAAATTGAACCAATTAGGGCTTCAGCCCGCGTATCCCTGCTCCGACGCGGTCTTTGTGCGGCGGGTTTATCTGGATGTCATCGGCACGCTGCCCACGGCGGAGGAGGCCTCCGAATTCCTGAGCAACACCTCTCCGTTCAAGCGAGGGGCCCTGATCGACCAGCTCCTGGAGCGTGATGAGTTCGCCGATTATTGGGGCATGAAATGGTGCGATTTGCTTCGGGTGAAGGCGGAGTTCCCTGTGAATCTCTGGCCCAAGGCGTCAATGGTCTACGACCGTTGGATTCGTGACGCCATCCGCAACAACAAGCCCTATTCGGAGTTTGCGCGGGAACTCCTGACCGCAAGTGGCAGCAATTTTCGCGACCCGCCGGTGAACTTTTGCCGTTCCGCAGGCAGCCACGATCCGAAAGCCCTTGCGAAGGCCGTGGCGCTGACGTTCATGGGCGAACATGCGCAAAATTGGCCGCCGGAAAAGCTAAACAATCTGGCGGAGTTCTTTTCCCGAATCGCATTCAAAGGAACCGGCGAGTGGAAGGAAGAGATCGTCCTGTTCAACGGATTTGACCAGTCCAACTGGAACGGCACAACGGCGACGCTGCCCGATGGCTCCAAGGTGAAGATTGACGCCGACAAAGATCCGCGCGCGGTGTTTGCCGACTGGCTTGTGTCGTCGCAGAATTCGCCCTTCGCCGCCAACGCCGTGAACCGCGTCTGGTACTGGCTGATGGGCCGGGGAATCGTCGAGGAACCCGATGACATGCGCCCGGATAATCCGCCCTCCAATCCCGAGTTGCTGGCATGGCTTTCCAAGGAGCTGGTTTCCTCGAATTACGACATGAAGCACATTTACCGGCTGATTCTTAATTCAAACGCCTACCAGCTCTCCTGCATTCCCGCGACGAACGACCCGCGCGCCGAGGCCAATTTTGCGTTTCATCCGCTGCGCCGAATGGAAGCGGAAGTGCTGATCGACGCCATCGACCAGATCACCGGCGGGAAGGAGGCGTATTCGAGCATCACGCCCGAGCCCTATACGTTTATCCCGGACAACACGCGCGCGATCGACCTGCCCGATGGCAGCATCAACAGCGCGTTCCTGGAACTCTTCGGGCGTCCGGCGCGCGACACAGGGCTGCTTTCAGAGCGCAACGACCGCCCGACGGCGGCCCAGCGTTTGCACCTGCTGAACTCGGACCACATTCATAATAAGATCATGCAAAGCGCAAAGTTGCGGAGCGTGCTCACCAGCAATCCAGCCCCGCTGCAAACGGCCATCCAACTTTATCTCACGATTCTTTCGCGCTATCCGACGAAGGATGAATTGGAAGCGCTGCGCGATTATTCCCAGACCAGCGAGGCGAAGGGCGCTCAGGTCTGGTACGACCTGGCGTGGGCCTTGATGAACAGCAGCGAGTTTCTCTACCGCCATTGAAGGGATATCCCATGAGCAATCCTTATTTTCAAAATCCGACTGGAAGGCCGTGGACGCGGCGAAGCGCATTGAAGTGTGGAGCGTTGGCCACAGCCGCCGTGCTTTTTGAAAACCGATTGGGCTTTGCGTTGCCGGAAACTCCACCGCCCGCGCCCCAGGCAAAAGCCAAGGCGATCATCCAGATCTGGCTCGCCGGCGGGCCCTCCCATCTCGATACATTCGATCCGAAGCCGGAGGCCGGGTACGACTATTGCGGTCCGTTCAACAAGCCGATCGAGACAAATGTGAAGGGCATTTTCATCAATGAACTGCTGACGGAGCTGGCCAAGCAGGCGGACAAATACACGATCATTCACAGCATGACCCATGGAAACAACAGCCACGAGACGGCGGCCTACATGGTCCAGACCGGTCATGATTCGAGCGACCGGCTTGTCTATCCTTCCATCGGAGCGGTCGTCTCTCTGCTGAAGGGCTACGATGCCGGATATCGCGGGCTTGTTCCGCCTTACATCGTGCTTACCGAACCGCTGGGCCGTTTCTCGGAGGATGGTTTTCTCGGGCCGAAATACAAGGCCTTCGCAACCGGCGGCAACCCCACGCAGCAACCTTTCGCCGTTCAAGGCATCGTGGCACAGGGGATTTCAAGTCACCACCAGGAGCAACGGCGCGACCTGATGCACAATCTGGATCTGCTCGGTAATGCGATGAAGGACGATTCGGCGGTTGCGGAGTTCAAGAAGTGCGAGGCGGACGCCTACGATATGATCCTTGGCGAGGGCGCGAAAATTTTTGATCTCACGCAGGAGGGCAATGCGATGCGGCAGTGGTATGGCATGAACACCTTCGGGCAATCATGTCTCGCGGCGCGGCGGCTCATCGAACGCGGAGTCCGTTTTGTCACGATCAATTTCAACGGATGGGACACGCATAAACAAAACTTTCAGGCCATGCGTCAGAAACTGCCCGAATTGGACAAGGGCATGGCGGCGCTACTTCAAGACCTCACCACGCGCGGCCTGCTCGACAGCACCATCGTCTGGTGCACCGGCGAGTTCGGCCGCACTCCAAAAATCATGTGGGACGAGCCTTGGAACGGCGGGCGCGGCCATTGGGGCAGCGCGTTTTCCGCCGTTGTCGCCGGGGGTGGTTTTCGCGGAGGGCAGATCGTCGGGGCAACAGACGCGAGAGGAGAGCAAGTGAAAGAGCGTCCCGTCTACCCATGGGATTTAATTGGAAGCATGTACGAACTGCTCGGCATCGATCCCGATGGAACATTTCCCCCGCGATATGGCGATGGAACCATACGGATCACGCAGGTCGCGACGGGCGACATCAAGTCGGGCGGACGCCTCAAGGAAATCATGTGAAAAAAATCATTCCGCCATTCCGCTCGACGCGCGTGCTACTGATTTTGCTGGCTGTGTTCACCCTAAGCGCGCAAGCGCTCCTCGCGCAGGCGAAGGATCCTCACATCGGTTATGTCTTTCCCGCCGGCGGACAGCGAGGCACGGCTTTTGACGTCACCGTTGGCGGCCAGTTTCTTGATGGTACGAACGATGTCCTGGTTTCGGGCGGCAATGGCGTGCAGGTCACGGTGCTCAGGATCAATAAGCCGCTTCCACAAAAGCGTCTCAACGAACTGCGCGATTATCTTGATCAAGCGCGAAAGAAAATGCAGGAAGCCTATGCGCTCCAGAATGGGTTGCCTGCCACGCCGCCAAATGCGGGATTGACTCCACAAACAAACACGCCACCTCAGCCGAATACGCAACCTGCTCCGCCACCGGGCGCGCCACCGGTTCCGCAATCGAATGCTCCATCGATCACTCAGCCGAATGTGCCGCCAGCCCCGCAACCGAACGCATCGCCAATCCCCCAGACGAATGCGCCGTCAAATATCCCGCCAACTCCCCGCCCAACCACGCAGCCGAATATTCAATTAAGCCCGGCAAAAATAGCGTCGATTCTCAAGGAGTCGGGCGCGACGGACGAGGAAATCAAATTGTACTTTGAGAGGATGAAGCAGCGCAATGATCCCAAGCGCGAGCAAAACCAGCAGCTCAGCGAGACGGTGACTTTGCACGTTGAGATTGCTCCCGATGCGCCGGGTGGCCCGTGCGAGATACGGCTCTTGAGGCCGGGAGCCGTGTCAAACCCGCTCTCATTTTGTGTCGGACAGTTCACGGAGCAAATCAATCAAGGTTCCGGAGACCAGACCCCAGCGGAATCGATCACACCGATGCCGATCACTTTGCCCGCTGTGGTGAATGGCCAGATTCTTCCGGGCATGGCCGAGCGCTTTTCGTTCCCCGCGACCAAGGGCATGCATCTCATCATTGCGGCGCAGGCCCGCGATTTGATTCCTTATCTTGCCGACGCCGTGCCGGGGTGGTTTCAGCCCGCGCTGACCCTTTATGATGAGAAAGGAAAGGAAGTGGCCTATGAGGATCATTTCTATTTCAACACCGATCCCGTTATTTCCTACGACGTGCCGGAGGATGGCACCTACCATCTTGAGGTCCGTGACCTGCTGTACCGCGGGCGTGAGGATTTTGTTTACCGGATCACGATTGGCGAAGTTCCTTTTGTGAGGGACATTTTTCCGCTCGGCGGCCAGCCGGGCGCTACCTCCACTGTGATCGTTACGGGATGGAATCTCCCCGGCACAAAACTCACGTTCACTCCGCCGGATGCGGACGGCGTGTATCCCATCGCGAATCTGAGCAACGGATATGTGACCTGGAATGTTTTGTTCGCCAGCGACGCGCTGCCTCAATGCACGGCGGTCGAGCCAACCAACACACCTGACCATGCCCAGCATGTGACGTTGCCGGTGGTTATCAATGGGCGGATTAATTCCCCCGGTGCCGTGGGTGTCTTCGCCTTTTCGTGCCGTGCTGGAGATAAGGTTATGGCCGAAGTGGAGGCGCGCCGTCTTAATTCGCCGCTGGATTCGTGGCTGCGGGCCACGGATGCGAACGGTCGGCAGCTCGCGTTCAATGACGACTACGAAGACAAGGGCGCGGGTCTTTTGACGCAAAACGCGGATTCGCACCTGACTTTCACCGCCCCGGCGGACGGCCTTTATTACGTCCATCTCGGCGACTCGCAGGGAAAGGGCGGTTCCGAGTACGCCTATCGGCTGCGCATCACTCCGCCCATGCCCGACTTTGCGTTGTATATCACACCTTCCGGCATCAATGGCCGCGCGGGCGCGAGCATTCCCGTTACGGTGCAGGCGGTGCGCAAAGACGGCTTTTCCGGCAACATTTCTCTTGTGCTCAAGGACCCGTCCGCAGGCTTTGTTCTCGATGGCGGGATCATCCAATCAGGTCAGGATAAAGTGCGAGTGACTCTCACTTTCCCACAAAATACGGCAGGGAAGCCGCTCTCCCTGGCATTGGAGGGACACGCCGACATCGCAGGCCGCGATGTCATTCACCCAGCCAAGCCGGTCGACGACATGATCCAGGCGTTTATGTATCATCATCTCGTACCGGCAAAGGAACTCCTTGCAATGTCCAACGCCCAACCCGGCAAGCCGCCGGTAAAAGTTGTCAGCCAGGCACCGATAAAATTGCCCGTCGGCGGATCGGCTCAGGCCGTGCTGTCACGAGCGGGCGGCGGTCCGGTGGCGATGCCCAACATGCGGTTTCAGTTAAGCGAACCGCCGGAGGGCATCAGCATCGGCGATGTTTCCCCGGCGGCGGGCGGCTCGGCTATCGCCTTCAAAGCCGACGCGTCAAAAGTCAAACCCGGATTGAAAGGGAACCTGATCATTGAAGCTTTTGTTGACGTGACGCCAGCCCCGGTCGACGGCAAGCCGTCTGAAAAAAAGAGTTACTCGATCGGCTTCCTGCCTGCGATTCCATTTGAAGTCGTTGACCAGGCATCCATGCCCCTCAAATCTGCGGACGCATCTTTATGATTTCGGACGGAAATATCTCTTGATGAAAATGAGATAACCGAGAAACGGCACCATGAAAAACGCCATCATCCAGGTCATGGTGTTTCCCTCCAGCACGCCCGATTTTTGTATTTGTTGAATCTGCGCCTCGGGATAGTCCATCAGGCGATACATTTCAATTACGTCATGCCGCGCGAACGTGATAACGCCGGACACCATCATCACACACATCGTGATAAAGATCAGCCACCATCCCCGCAGATCGAGTTTATACAACAACCATGCGGCGCAGCTCCAAACGGCGGCGATGGCCAGATAAAAAACCATGCCCGCGACACCCCTGAGAAATATTCCAAAAAATGGCGTCACACCATGGAATGCAACAGGCATGATCATCATCATCGGCGCGGAGAACATCGCCCACAAACAAACAGCCAGCACCGGCAGCGGGCAGGCATCGGTCCATGATGGCGCCGGGTTGCGCGCTTCGCATGAGGCCTTCACATGCCGACTCTTATAGAAGAAGGTCCAGATCGCCGGCAAAAGGACGAGGATGAAACCGTCCACCACGAAAATCATAAACATAACACCATCCATTATCGCCGGGTTTGGAGCCGGATGGCCGGCCGTTCCAGTCGAGGGCAAATTCGCCAGCACTTTTGGCATGATGACCGCCATTACAACCATGTCTAATATTCCCATAACAAGCCAGCTCCACGAAAAAATGAGCAACAGCGCCCTTGCCCAGCGTTTTGCCATGATGGAGCCAATTCCCAGCCACACCAACGCCACTGCCAAACCGCCGTAGATCAATATCGCGGGCAGGATGAGTGAGAAGTTGAGCTGCGGCGCATGGGTGCTCGCGGCGGCCATCGCCTGTCCAAAAAGCATGAGAGGAACAAGCAGCCCGGACAGGCATCCCAGCAATATTGTCAAAATACCGAAGACCATCAGACCGGTCGACCGGTCCCGGTACGACATGTTCAGCGGACTTGATTCAAGGGGTTCGGCTCCGGGATTTTGTTCGTTCATGGACGCGGGAAGGGGATTTCCACGATGTTCCATGCCAGCGCCGGGTTTGTCTAGACTATCCATGCAGTCGCAGACGCTTCCAGATTCCTAGAGCATAATAACTAAGACCGCTTTGAAATGTAATTTAGTAAAAACAATTCTGTCATCCTTGTATGACGAAGGATCAGCTACCAGAAGATGTAGCACATAACCCACCGGAGGCTGATCCCTCGACAAGCTCGGGATGACAGAGCTTTTTTACCAAGTAATGGCTACAGGTGGTATAAAACGATAGCTGTCGACGTACGCTGGCTGCTCGCCAACCATCCCGCAGGAGACCTCTGCGAAAGGCTCTTTTTAGAAATCCGTCATCCTGAGCGAAGGCGAACGGGTGAATTTCTTTATCCATCACGGCTTGCCGAGCCTGAGTCGAAGGACCTACCCCGACGAAGCTATCAGGGAGAATGGCGTCACTAAATTCCGAATCGAAAGGAGCGCTTTCCGCCTATGCGCAATGGGCGTGGTCTCCACTCACAAACAAAGCTGCTCGATAACGCTGAAAAATTTCCTGAAAAACGATAAGGTCCTTCGACTCCGGCTCGGCGGGAAATGATGCGGGCAGACACATTTACCGCTCGCCGTCCCCATTCGGCTTCGCTCAGGGCGCGGCTTGCTGCCGCGGCTGCTGAAGGATGACGGATCACTTTGAGAACGACTTTCGCAGCGGGCGGGGATCGCAGAACAGTTTTTTACTTTCTTCTCTTCCTCTTCAGTCCTCTTTGGCCCTCCGCGCGAAACCTGCCTTCCCAAACTCACTTCATCCGGTCGAAATTCTTCTGGAGAATCTGCCAGTCTTTGAGACCGGCAACCTGACTCTGATACGATTTATTGATCTCGGCTTCCTTAGTGTTTTTGCTCGGCTTGTTGACTTTGTAGAAAATCCCAAAGCTGCCGGGGAACGGTTCGTTCGCGAGCTTGTAGGCCGCGAGTTCGTCCGTCACGTCATGCGTCTTGGGAACTTCGTTGAACACGCCACCTTTGCGCGGATTGCTCGCATTGAACGCGCCTTCGTAAAATTCGACGCATTCGCTCAGGCATTCGATGAAGCTGAAGCCTTCATGATCCATCGCAGCTTCCATCATCTGCAAAACGTGGTTCGGATTCGTATGCGTCGTGCGCGCAACAAACGTCGCTCCTGCGGCAATCGCCTGCTTCATCGGGTTGATCGGATCGTCCACCGATCCCCACTGGTCGGTCTTGCTCTTGAATCCGCGCGGCGACGTGGGCGAGGTTTGCTTTTTCGTCAGGCCGTAAACCCAGTTGTCCATCACGCAATAGGTCATCTTGATATTCTTGCGCGCCGTGTGGTTGAAATGATTTCCACCGATGGAAAACGCATCGCCGTCACCGCCGAAAACAAAGACGTGCAAGTCGGGCCGCGAAAGCGAAATGCCGCTCGCAAATGGCAGCGCGCGTCCGTGAATATAATGCGCGCCGTGGGCCTGCACGAAGTAGGGAAGACGGCTGGAGCAGCCGATGCCCGCGACCGTCGTGATTTTTTCGTGGAGCATCTTTCGCTTCTCGATCAGCTTGAAGTAAAGCGCGAGCACGGCAAAATCGCCGCAACCGGGACACCACGTCGGATGGTCGGCGGCGATTTCCTTTTTGGTCAGGCCCTTGGGTTCTTGCGTGAAGGGCGTATCGATGACCGCCGCGCCGTTGGCCGGTTTTTTAGTTGCAGTTGCGCTCATAGGATTTGTCGGTGGTTAAAATTAAAGTTTGCGTAGTCCGACCGAAAGGTTGGTCTTGGTGCGTTCGAGGATTTCCTTCACTTTCCATGTGAGTCCGTCGGTTTTGTTGATGCCCTGGATTTTTGAGTCGCGGTAACGGGCGCGCAAAATACCGCCGAACTGCCCGTAGCCGTAAATTCCCTCGTCATTCATCTCGACGACGAGAATGTGGTCGAAGCCGGAAAAAATATTTTCGAGTCCCGAGGGCAGCGGGTTGATGTGCTTGATATGGACCGAGGAAACGCTGTCGCCGGCGGCGCGCGCGCGGTCCACGGCTTCCTTGATCGGGCCCTCCGTCGATCCCCAGCCGACGAGCAGAATCTTGCCTTCCGACGGCCCGTAAACTTTCGGCACGGGCAGCGTCGCGCCGAGCGCCTGCAATTTCTTGCGGCGCTTAGCCATCATCTGCATATGCAGTTTCGGCGAGCCGGTCGGGTGCCCGAGTTCGTCGTGTTCGAGACCGGTGACGACCGGGTATTTGCCGCTGGCGATTTTTGTTCCGGGCGGGACATGCCTCGTGATGCCGTCAAATGCGGACAAATCGTAAGGCTTGTGGTCGGCGACGGGTTCGAGGCTGGGCGTAATGTCCTGGCAGACTTTTTCGAGGTTCGGTTCCGTAAACGCCTCGATGCGCGTGGCGATGCCCTGATCGGTAAGCAGGATGACCGGCACGCTGTACTTACGCGCAATGTTCACGGCCTCGATCGCCATGTAAAAACAATCCTCCACGTTTGCGGGCGCAATGACGACGCGCGGGGAATCGCCGTGGCCGCCGTTGACGGCGATGTTCAAATCGGACTGCTCGATGTTTGTCGGCATTCCTGTCGAAGGGCCGCCGCGCTGCACGTCGACGATGACCAGCGGCATTTCCGCCATCACCGCCCAGCCGAGAGCCTCGGTCTTGAGCGAAATTCCGGGGCCGCTCGAACCCGTGACCGCGACGCGACCGGCGTAGCTTGCGCCAATCGCCATGGAGATGGCGGCAATTTCGTCCTCGGTCTGCACAAATGTCCCGCCGTATTTGGGTAGCTCGCGCCGCAGCAATTCCATGATGTCCGACCACGGCGTGATCGGATAACCCGCGCCAAAACGCACGCCGGCAGCGATGAGGCCAAAGCCGAGCGCCTCGTTGCCGTTCATCACGACCTGGTGGCCGTCTTTTTTCTGGCTGTCGACAAACTTGAAAGTTTCGAGGACGTTGGCGAGCGAGTTTGAGTGGCCTGCATGAAATGCCGCCATCGCGTTGTTCAGAATGCTCGGGTCTTTGCCGGTAAAGCGTTCGGCAATGAGTTTTTCCAGCTTCGGCACGTTCAGGTCGAACATTTTCGCGATCAGGCCGAGCGCGTAAATATTCTTGCCCTTGTCCTTGGTCGTGCCGCCGATGGCTTCAACGGTCAGCCCGGAAATGGGAACGCCAACATGATGATACTCGCCCAGTAATTCGGGATTCGGCTGCACATGGTCGGAATCGTACATCACGATGCCGCCTTTTTTCAGCGAGCCGAGGTGGCCGTCGTAGCTGTGCTGGTAAAATGCCAGCAGCATGTCCGGCTCGTCACCAGAACTCAGGACTTCGCCGCTCCCGATACGGACTTGGAAAATGGACGACCCGCCGGAAATCGTCGACGGAATCGTCATGAACGTCATGACTTCCTGTTCACTGCGCCCGGCGAGTCGCGCGAGAAAACCGCCGATGGCCTGGATGCCGTCCTGCGAATTGCCCGCGATGCGGATCACCACATCGTTTACGGACGAAACTTTTTGCGCGCCATTCGACGATGATACACCCGCTATTACATTACTCATAAAAGAAAAGAAGTGACTGCCGACATCCGAGGTTATTACGACGCTAAGAGGCAAAAAATGACGATGCTATCGCCTATCACATTAGAACATTAAAGGAGAGTGTGTCAAATTCTAATAAGGATTATATCTGACTGAAAACAAATAGCTTACAGCATTTGGCGCAGGGCAGGGCGAGCGTGAGGAAGGTCTGAGGGCAAATCACACCATTCCCACAATGTGGCCGCGATCCTAAGACCGGATTGCTCCGACTCTGCGGCCGATCAACCCGTCGTTACGATTGCTTGAGGCTGCCAATCAATTTGCGAAATGATTCGCACTGGGATTTTTCGAGAATCCCGTCGATGAGATCTGCGTCTTGAAAAGCATATCGGCCAACGAGCCCCAGGAAGTGCTCCTCCGAAATTTCGGCATTGAGACGAAAGGCATGGCCTGCGGAAAAAATCATCGTGTCCCGCGTTGGCGCCGACGCGGAGATATAGGCGATTTTTACTCTCTCCTCTACGAGTTTTCTGACGCGGGGAAAGATCGCCCTGCGGGTGTCTTCGTGCAAAATATTGATTTGCTCAACGATAAGTCTCCACTTAAAAGCCTGCGTCTCTTCATCGCGTGAGGGAGTGGGCGCCACGGTGATGAATTCACATGTCAATTTTTGAGCCTGGCCCTCTCCAGGGCTTTCCGTGACATTGATCGCGGCAAATGAAGGGAGCGATTCGTCGTAAGGGTGTGGATTGCCCTTGTAGAACTTGTGTTCTACCGTGTGCCCTTGTTGCTCGGATGCAGGTGATTTAGAGTCTTGGGACATTTGCATCTCTATTGGTTGTATCGGCCCGGTAGCATACTTCTTTAACAATTGTAGCTCGAAAATCAGGTACGTCTATAGTGCCGGAGAACTGGGCAATACCTGCCTGCTTTTCGATAACATGCGCCAATCATGATCTCGGATTGTATGCTACCATTCAATTGTCGCCGGGGCAATCCGGCTTTATAGCCAAGCCCAGATGTGCCTTGAAATCAGGATGTTCTAACAAATCTCCCGAGGCCATCACTCTTATTAAAATAAAAACTATCCAATGAGCGTTATATTTGTACCGAGGTTTGGCGCGAATTTTGCCTCTTGTTACCTGGCTGAGATATGCCAGACGCACATCTCTGTCGAAGACAGGAAATCAAAGTATGAACTCAATATTATTGGATTTGGGAGCGCTCGCATTATGCGCC
>Ga0302320_10001317_pt1 | contig 59555 bp, 50 predicted proteins | sample Bog_T0_3_FD_202130 | JGI IMG/M metagenome (GOLD analysis project Ga0302320, IMG submission 202130) | Peat permafrost microbial communities from Stordalen Mire near Abisko, Sweden - Bog_T0_3 | ecosystem: Environmental > Terrestrial > Soil > Wetlands > Peat | place: Sweden: Abisko, Stordalen Mire... | reverse complement strand
AGCTGGACAGCGACCAGGGCGGCGCAAAGGCCGACTGGCTGGTGCGGAGCGTGGATGTTTTGAGCGCGCGCTACAGCTACTCGACGATGGGACTCCACAGTCCGTATTCGGAACTCGGCGCCGATGTACCAGGGTTTCCCGTTGGCTACTTCTCCAACACACACCTGGGTGGACTCACTGAAACGCACACCTTTTCTCCGCATACGGTGTCGACGGCGAATATGAGCTTCTTTCAGAGCCACATCGTTCTGGATAAGCGATTCTCCGGCTTCAGCCCCGAGGCGTTCGGCTTCAAATACGGCTCCACATGGGCTTCGGCCACGGGCGCGCCGCTGATCATGACCCAGGGTTACTCCAACGTGGGCGACCCGGTCATCAACCCGCGCGACAGCACACAGAACGATTACGCCTTCAGCGCGAACCTGGCCCACACGCAGGGCAAACACGTCACCAGCTACGGTGGCCAGTTCCGCCGGACCCAGCTCAACGGGTACCAGGCAAACTTTGCCTCGGGCACCTTTTCCTTTACCGTTCAGGGCTACACCAACAACTCAATGGCCAACTTCCTGCTGGGTAAGCCGGATATATTCACCCAGGCCGGGGGCGACTTTACGCGTGACCTGCGTGGCTGGGAATTGGGCTCCTACGCACAGGATGAGTACCGCATCAGCTCGACGCTTACGCTGAACTACGGCGTGCGTTACGAGATCACGACGCCGTTCCGGGACATCCACAATCGCATGATGGAGTTTGCGCCCGGCCACCAATCCACCGTTTACCCGAACGCTCCAAACGGCCTTCTGTTTCCCGGCGACTCCGGTGTAGCTGACACCATTGCCCCCATCTTCAAAAATGACTGGGCGCCCCGTATCGGCTTCGCATGGAACCCGCTAGGCAACAGCCGCACGGTGATCCGTTCAGCCTATGGCATCTTCTACGATGAGTTGTTGAACGGCGTGGGCATGCCTTTCCGCGCCACCAGCAGCGCACTGCCACAAACGGTCGTACGCACTCTGACCGGATACTCGAAGATCAACTATGCCAACCCGCTCGGTACCGTAACCAACCCCTTCACTTCCGGCCAGGTTGCTCTTCCCGCCTCCACCTTCACCATTGATCGCAACCTGCTGCCTCCCTATGCGCAGGACTGGAATCTGACGCTGGACCAGAGCATCGGCAAACAAGTACTGTCAGTCGGATACATTGGGTCCAAGGGAACTCGCTTGCCGCGGTTGGTCGAGGCGAACCCTGCTATCTATGAACCTGGCGCGACCTTCGCGAACTCCCCTCGGCGCCGGATCTACTCCGGTTGTACGCTGACGACCGGCACCTGCACGTTGGGCACAGCCGGACTGGTTGAAGGAAATGCGAACTCAACTTTCCACTCTGCACAAGCCTCGCTGACTCGGCGCGGCACGCCGGACCTGAACTACACGCTGGCATACACGTATTCCAAGGATCTGGACTACTCGTCAAGCCTTCACATGTCCGGACCCGCTCCATGGATGGTCCTGGGAGAGTTGGACATTGCCCAGAACAACCAGGATCCGAGCGCTGAACACGGTCGTTCGCTCTTTGATTCGCGCCATCGTTTTGCAGGGAGCGTGACCTATGCCATTCCATTTGCGCGCAGCTTCACAGGGCCGTCCCGTATTCTCTTGGATGGCTGGCAATTCAATGCTCTGCTCGCCGTCAACTCCAGCACGCCCTTCACCGTCTACGACTCGGCGAATGTCTCGTTGCAGGCGCCGCACCCCGGAGTTTCGGGCATGTTCGGAGACCGGCCCAACGCAAGCGGGAACCCGAACAATGGGGCGCCGCACAAAGTGTCGCAATGGATCTCTCCTTCGGCATTTCAGCGGCTCGATCCGGTTACGAACGCCGGGCAATTCGGAAACGAGGGGCGGAACAGCGTCGATGGCCCTGCCTATGGAAGTCTGGATGCTTCTCTTGACAAGAACTTCGCGATAACTGAGAAGTCAAAAGTGCAGTTTCGGGCGGAGGCCTTCAATCTGACAAACCGCGTCAATCTGATCCCGCCAGTTTTCGATATGAACTCGCCCGCGTTTGGGCAGATCACGGAGGCGCAGGCCCCGCGTATTTTTCAAATCGCTTTGAAAACTCAGTGGTAATCCTTCGCGGTCCACTCCAAGGATCTGGACCAGTTAACCGTCGCATTTAAGTAGGCAGAGGCCAATCCCTCTTAGTCGACCGCATCCTTGAGGAATGATGGCAATATGGGACGCACTGGGCCAATCGGCCCAGTGCGCATTCCTTGACGGCCGGTTACCCGCGGTTGTCAGAATTACTCCCCGTAAACGCCCGTGGGTCCAGCCAAGTTGCCATTCGCACAGAACCGGGCTTGCGATGCCTTGGAGTCAAGGCTCGCTCCAGGCTCTAACAAGTCCACGATGCCGGCTAGAAGCTGATCTTCAGAATCTGACCGTTGTTGCCGACGAACCATCCAGCTTCTCGATTCGCAAAACCGACTGCCCAGTAACCGCTCACCTGCGGAAGGGTGAACCACGTCTGTCCTTCGTTGGGACTCCAAGCTGCCGCGCCAGAGCTAAAATTCGGCTGAGTCTCGGTAGTGATCACGACGGTCCGGTCGTATTCATGGCCGGGACGGCCTTCCATATCCGAATCGTTCCAGTCGTCTCGCTGCTCAAGGCCACGGGCATAGGCCAGACAGAAGATGGCGCCTGGAATGGGAGGCTTATTCGTAAGCCTCCACGTTCGGCCGCCATCGCCCGAGATTGCAGCCTGGGCAGCGCTATTCGTGGTTAGATCGCCGCCGCCCACAATTCCATGCCAGGGATCGCGGAAGGCCACGGAGAAACCGCCCGCGTTTGCGTTGCTCACCAGCGGAGTGTCATATGCGGTCCAGCTATCGCCTCCGTCGCGAGTCGCCAAAATCCGGGCAATACTTGAGCCGCCAGTGGTAATCCAAGCGTTGCGCTGCCCTTGTGTCGTGATGCAAGTCCCGCTCGATGAGAAAGAAGCTTCACCTGCCAGCGCTGGTGGCATATTTTCGGCGATCGAGCGCCATGTGGTTCCACCGGTGGTGCGAATGTCGGGAAACACTCCGTTGACCGAATCGCTGTGCGTGATCCCCCGGTCCGGCGTCCAGAAAGCGAAGCAGTCATAGAAGGCGTTCACGGTCGTATTCCTAAACTGAACAGTCCAGTGTTCGCCGCCATCCTCGGTTTTGTAGATGCGAAAATCCCCGGTGTCGTTTCCTATCGACATCAGATAGGCGATTTGGCCGCTCACGCCCTGGACGTCGCGAAACTGCAGGTTTTCCGCTCCCGGCACGACGCCGGATTTCCACGTTGAACCGCCGTCCGTCGTAACTACGTACGTACCGCCGGTTCCGGCTGCCCACACCACTCGTGAGTTCACCGGACTGACAGCAATCAGCAACTGCGTCGTGCCGCTCTGCTGCGGGGTAAGGGTGGGTTGATGACTTTTCCATAGGTCTTGTGCGCGTCCGCCAAGAACGGCCGTGGCACTCAAGGCAATTAGCAGAAGGGATCGATTCAACATAACTTCCTCCTTGACTAACATCTCGAGTGTACAAAAGCCAAGAGCGAATTTCACGCCTGAAAGACACGGGCCCCGGGAATTTGCAGCAGCCTGACGGCCGCCCCACAGCCCCAAAGCCGGGACCGAAGAGGGGCCACAAAAACGCGCCGCGGTTTGTGAGCGACTGGATTCTGACACAAAGCGACATGCCGGGAGTCATCCGGCCTCCATTGGGGGCGTTGACGATTGATCGCTCGTCGGGTACCGCACCGTTACTTTCTTCGGCCAATCAGACCAAAACCGGGATATGCTTCCGCCATGCCGAAGCTCAATCCGCCGCAAGCCCCGGGGGCGTCCTTGACGGATTTTGACATGAAACCATGTATTAGCATTGCATGGTATGCAATAAACATTCTAAGTGCTGTGTACCGCAGTCACTGATTCTATTGGCCTTACCCAAAACTCTCTGACTTTCAATCTGATTTTCAAGACGATGGCGTTTTAGCTGGCGGACAGACCGGGGATCTACGCCAATCAGGCTTTTTGTAGGACCATTCGGCGCCGCCCGGCTGAACGACAACGGAGGCTGAAGAATCGAGAATACGGTGGCGCCAAGCGTTTGCGGGTTGGAACGCGGGTTGAACGACTGAAAATCGAATACGCCAAAGAATGGAGCAAGCACCTTATAATGAATAATTTATGATGGTAGGCACGACTGGATTCGAACCAGCGACCTCTTCCGTGTCAAGGAAGCGCTCTAACCAACTGAGCTACGCGCCTGTGAAACTACTTCAGCTAGTCTATCAGCATCGGGGGGGTGCGGGAAGACTGATGGGCGGGAACACCCGCCATGCTGTACCATCATTCACTACAACGGAAGCAGAGTCGATGGTTGCTCGGAAGCAAGCTCCTCGCGCGGGTTTTTTCTCTCTCTCTCTGAGAAGACCCCCTTCGAAAGCTTGCCAATGGTGCGGTATCGCAAATTCCGCTCTTGCGCTACCCCCGTTGCCGGGGCAGTTGCGGCCTTCACTGGGGATGCACCGTCATGTTGCCGTTTAAATCCGTTTGTTGACCCTTGAACTCGCTATGGACGACCTTGCAAGCACACGACTGAACCGATTCCGCACCGCTCCCAACCTGCTCACGCTGTTGCGCATCTGCTTGGCGCCGTTCCTGGTCTCCGCCATCCTGGACAACCACTATGCCTTGAGCTTTGGTCTCTTTGTGGCTGCCGGCCTGACCGACGCGCTGGATGGCACGGTGGCTCGCCTGCTGAAACAGCGCACCGTCCTCGGACAGTATCTTGACCCGGTGGCCGACAAGCTGCTGCTCAGCACCCTCTTCCTGGTGCTGATGCACAAGGGGCTTATTCCAGCCCGGGTGACGGTGCTGGTCTTCGGCCGCGACGTGGGAATCCTGGTGGTGGCCGCCATCCTGTATGCCGCCGTGGGCCGGCGCGAGTTCAGCCCCAGCATCTTCGGCAAGGCCAATACCGTCGCCCAGGTGGGCGCGGTAGCGGCTGTGCTGATGCATCAGCTCACCCCGGACTGGCGCTGGGTAACCGTCTCATGCACCGTGGGGCTTGACGCCACCATGATCCTGACCGTGGTTTCCGGCCTGCACTACGCCTGGATTGCCGCCAAGCGTGTCGGCGCCTCGGCCGCCAACGGGCACGGCGTGCGCTGACGGGTTTTTCAAAAAGGGGTGTCAGAGGTCGTCGGCAGCTTCCTCCGTTTCGGCGGTTTCTTCAATCTCCATATCGCGAAACTCTTCGGAGTCAAAGACCTCGCCACACTCCAGGCACTCGACATACTCGGTGTCTTCGTGCCGGGAAACGATTCGTACCCTGGGGTGTTTGCAGGCGGTTGCCATCGGTCGTGGGTTCGGTTGGATTGAGTGCTCTTTCCGCCAGATTGTAGCGGGCTTTGCAAATTTTTGAAACCGCTATTTGTGGAATCTCTTCTTCCTGGCACCAATCTTTATCAATTCACGGGTCCATTTCCGGGCTTGGACTTGAAATGCCGACAGAAACGGTCGTATACTAAACACGGACCGAAGAAGTCGGATATTCAATGCTCAAGCTGACCAAAAAAGCGGACTACGGATTGATGGCGCTCAAGTACCTCGCCGAGCATCCCGAGACGCCTGCGCTCAGCGCCAAGGACGTTGCCGACGCCTACGGAATCCCGGCGCAACTGCTGGCCAAAATTCTCCAGCAGTTGACCAAATCCGGCCTGCTGCGTTCGCACGCCGGCATGAACGGCGGCTACGCGCTGGCAAGGGACGCCCGCGAGATTTCGGCCTACGAGGTCATTCTGGCCATCGACGGACCGTTTTTCATCACCTCCTGCACCAAGGGCAAGAAGGGGTGCGATCTCACCCCAAGCTGCACCATCAAGGAGCCCCTGGCGCGGGTGAACGAGACCATTGCCAGTGTCCTCAAAAGCATCAGCATTCAGGATCTGGCGGAGCACGAACAACCGGCGGCACGGGCGCACGCGGATCGAGTTCAAGCCGCTCAACGACTGGTTTCACTTTCGTTGTAGCGGGGGTTTTCCCTCCGCGGCGAGCGGAGACGAGCAAGAAGAGGATGGAGATCAGGATGAGCACAGTTTTGAGTCAAGTGGAAGTCCCGGCAGGCGTACATCTTCCCATTTATATGGATAACCACGCCACCACCCCCCTCGACCCGCGGGTCTTGGAGGCGATGATGCCTTACTTCACCACCGTGTTCGGCAACGCGGCCAGCCGCAATCATTCCTTCGGCTGGGAAGCCGAGAAGGCCGTCGAGACGGCCCGCGAGCAGATTGCGCGGCTCATCGGGGCCACCTCCAAGGAAATCATTTTCACCTCCGGCGCCACCGAATCGAACAACCTGGCCATCAAGGGCATTGCCGAGATGTACCGCGAGCGCGGCAATCACATCGTCACCCAGGTCACCGAGCACAAGGCGGTGCTGGACACCTGCAAGCGGTTAGAAAAGCACGGCTACCGGGTCACTTATCTGCCTGTGAAGGCCGATGGCCTGATCGACATGGAAGACCTCAAGCGGGCCATGGACGAAAAGACCATCCTGGTTTCCATCATGGCGGCCAACAACGAGATCGGCGTGCTCCAGCCCATCCGCGAAATCGGCAAGCTGTGCCATGAGAAGGGCGTCCTCTTCCACACCGACGCGGTGCAGGCGGTAGGCAAGGTCCCGGTCGACGTCATCGCCGACAACATCGATGTGCTCTCGCTCTCCGGTCACAAAATCTACGGACCCAAGGGAGTGGGCGCGCTCTACGTGCGCCGGCGCAACCCCCGGGTGCAAATCGCCGCGCAAATCGACGGCGGCGGCCACGAGCGCGGCATGAGGTCCGGCACATTGAACGTCCCCGGCATCGTAGGCCTGGGCAAGGCCTGCGAGTTATCTCAGGAAGAAATGCAGCAGGAAGGCCGCCGTCTGCAAGACCTGCGCGACCGGCTCAAGGACAAGCTTGAATCGGAACTGGATTACGTCCACGTCAACGGCTCCATGGAGCACCGTCTGCCCGGCAACCTGAACATGAGCTTTGTGTACGTCGAGGGCGAGTCGCTCCTGATGGGCATCAACGACATTGCGGTCTCCAGCGGCTCGGCCTGCACCTCGGCCACGCTCGAACCCTCCTATGTGCTGAAGGCTTTGGGACTTGGTGACGATGTAGCGCACAGTTCCATTCGTTTCGGCCTCGGCCGCTTCAACACCCAGGCTGAAGTGGATTACGTCGCCGCCAAGGTCATCGACATCGTCAAGAAGCTGCGCCTGCTTTCTCCGCTCTACGAGATGGTGCAGGAAGGCATCGACCTCACCAAGATTCAGTGGGCGGCGCACTAAGCCAGTCGTCAGTGATCAGTTGTCAGTGGTCAGTTGTTGCCCAGCTCGAACGCATCCTCATATCGAGTGCAGGGCGTCAGACCACGAAACACCGATCACTGAAAACTGACAACTGACAACTGTTTTTCCGCGGCTTCCCCCGCAGAGGAGTGAACAATGGCATACAGCGACAAGGTCATCGACCACTACAACAACCCCCGCAATGTGGGTCAACTCGACAAGACTTCAACCGAAGTCGGCACCGGCCTGGTCGGCGCGCCGGAGTGCGGCGACGTCATGCGGCTTCAAATCCGCGTGAATCCCGCAACCCAGGTCATCGAAGAGGCCAAGTTCAAGACCTTCGGCTGCGGCTCGGCCATCGCCAGCTCTTCGCTCGCCACCGAGTGGATCAAGGGCCGCACCGTGGACGACGCCCTGGCCATCAAGAACACCGACATTGTGAAGGAACTCTCCTTGCCGCCGGTGAAGATTCACTGCTCGGTATTGGCCGAAGACGCGATTCGCGCCGCCATCGGCGACTGGAAAAAGAAAAACGGCGCAACCGAGACGGCCGAATCCGCGACCGTCGCGGTTGCGCACTGAGAGTCAATGGAATAGCCCGGCTTTGAGGGGTGCGGGTGTTCAGCCGTTCCTCTCATGGCTTCGCGCCGGGCAAAGAAGAAGGAAGAAGAAGGCAAGTATGTCCAACATGGTAACCATCGAATCTCAACCGTCGCAGGGCGCTTTCGCGGCGCAGCCGCAGTCCGCCGCACAGCAGGTGCCCGCCGCACCGCAGGCGCCCGCAGGCGGGGTTGGCCCCACCGTAGGTGGTGGCCTGCAGGTGACCGAGAAGGCCATCAAGCGCATCCGCGTCGCCATGGCCAAGGAAGGCGTCTCACCGGAAGAGGGCGGATTGCGCCTGGGCGTGATGGGCGGCGGATGCTCGGGGCTTTCCTACTCCATCAAGTTCGATGCCCGGCCACGAGAGCGCGACCGCATCTACGAGTTCGACGGCGTCCGCGTCTTCGTCGATCCAAAGTCGTTTCTCTATCTCCACGGCATGACGCTGGACTACGAGGAGACGCTGATGCGCCAGGGGTTCAACTTTATCAACCCGAACTCCACCCGGTCCTGCGGTTGCGGTTCGTCGTTTTCATAGTTAGCGGTCGGCTCGCGACGGATTACTTGGAGGAATTGAGCATGGAAAGCCATGGCGATTCGATCGAATACAAGGGTTTCAAGATCCAAGCGACCCCCAGCAAGAGAAATGGCAAGTGGACCTGGGAGATCGTGATCAGCCACCCGGAGTATGAATCGGCCAAGTACATTGTTGAACGTCCTGAAGACCTGAAACCGACGAGGGACGCTGCACTTAGCGCAGCCTTTGAAAGCGGGAGGAAGAGGGTCGAAAGCCGACTTTCAAGCCAAGCGCAACACTAATGCCTCACCCTCGTTTCTGAATGGTCAGGTTGAAGGATTGATTGTTTATGTTCAAGGTCATCGATTCTGCGGTTCCCATTGCTTGTTGGTCCTGCTCCGTCGGCCACAACGACTCGACGCTATTCTGCCCTCATTGCAGCAAGATTCAGCCGCCGCCGGGCGGCGATTATTTCTCAGTCTTTGGCTTGGAGCCGCATCTCAATCTGAATCTGCCCGCGCTGGAGCATGAGTTTCACCGCCTCAGCCGCCGGCTCCATCCGGACCGCTTTGCCCGCGCCCTGGAAAACGAGAAGCAGTGGAGCCTGGCCGACACCGCCCTGCTCAACGACGCCTATCGCACCCTCAAAGACCCGCTGCGCCGCACCGAGTACCTGCTCAAGCTGGAAGGCGCCGAGATTGCGGCGGAAGGTGATTCCGCAGCCAATCCTGAAGCCAGTCCCCAGCCGGCTCAGCCCCGCGGTCGCGACCGGATAGACCCCTCGCGGGTGCCCGCCGACTTGCTCGAAGAGGTCTTCGAGTTGAACATGCAGCTTGAAGAGATGCGCTTGGCCCGCGAAATGGGCGACGAAGACTCGGAACTGCTCGCCAGCCTCACCGAGGCCAAGGAAAAATTCGACGGCTTGGTGGAAGCGGTGGACGAAGACTTGCGCGCCGAGTGGCGGCGCTGGGATGAGGGCGACAAGCCCGCCCGGCGTGCCGCGCAAAAGACGATGGTGGCTCTGCTCGACCGGCGCCGCTACCTCAGCAATCTGGTCCGTGACGTGACCGGGACACTCGGGGTTGCCACTTAATCTCACTTGCCCCCCGTCACGCGCTCTTCGACGGTGGACCCGCTGCAGCCTTCGGGCTCCGCGCCGTCGACCCGGAGCATCGCTCGTCAACGCTCACGCTCGAGATTTGGATGACAAACCCACAGGAGCTTGAAAGAACAACATGGCGGAAGGACGCGTAGTTGGAATTGACTTGGGAACCACCAATTCCCTGGTCGCTTATATGGAGGGCGATCGTCCGGTGGTCATTCCCGGCGCTGACGGCCTGAACCTGGTGCCGTCTGTGGTGGCGCTGGACCCCATCCCGCCCGGCGGCCCGGCCCGGCCCACGGTCACCGTGGGCAACAGCGCCCGCAAGGCGCTCATCGAAACTCCGGAGCGGGTCATCTACTCCGTCAAGCGCCTCATGGGCCGCGGGCTTGAAGAGATTCACGACGAGCTGAAGCTGTTTCCCTTCCGGCTCGCCGGAGACGTGGAAGCGGGCGAAGTGCCGCGCATCCAGTTGGGCGAACTCCGCTTCACACCGCCCGAGATTTCCGCCTACATTCTGCGTCAGCTCAAGCGCAACGCCGAGCGCTTTTTCTCCGCGCCGGTCACCCAGGCGGTCATCACCGTTCCGGCCTACTTCAACGATGCGCAGCGCCAGGCCACCAAGGACGCGGGCCGCATGGCCGGCCTCGATGTGCTGCGGCTGGTCAACGAGCCCACCGCGGCCGCCTTGGCTTATGGCCTCGACCGCGCCAACGAGGGCACTATCGCCGTCTACGACTTCGGCGGCGGCACCTTCGACATCTCCATCCTCAAGCTGCGCGACGGCATCTTTGAAGTCCAGTCCACCAACGGCGACACCCACCTGGGCGGCGACGACATCGACAACCTGCTCCTGGCCATCGCCCTTGGCGAGATCCATGCCGAGCACGGCGTGGACCTGCACGGGCATCCGGGCGCGGTGCAGGCCGTGCGCAAGGCCGCCATCGACGCCAAAATCAAGCTCTCCACCGAGCCCATGGCCTATTTCGACATCGAGCTGCCCAACGGCGACCGCTATCAGCGGGAAATCTCCCGCGCCGGCTTCGAGCTGCTCATCGAACCGGTGCTCGAGCGCACCGCCGGCCCCTGCAAGCAGGCTCTCACCGACGCCGTCATCACTCCCGAGCAGATCGACGAAGTGGTGCTGGTGGGCGGCTCCACGCGCATTCCCGCGGTCCGCCAACTGGTGGACGAGATCTTTCATCTCTCGGCGCGCGGAAAAAAGCCCCACACCGAGCTGAATCCCGACGAGGTCGTAGCCCTGGGCGCGGCCGTGCAGGCCGACATCCTGGCCGGCTCCTCCAAAACCACCGAGGAGATGCTGCTGCTCGACGTCACGCCGCTTTCGCTGGGCATCGAGGCCCTGGGCGGCACCGTGGCGCGCATCATCCAGCGCAACTCCACCATCCCCGCCTCGGCCACCGAGCACTTCACCACCGGCGTTGAAGGCCAGACCAACGTGGCCATCCACGTGGTCCAGGGCGAGCGCGAACTGGCCTCCGACTGCCGCTCCCTGGCCCGTTTCGACCTCAAGGGCATTCCCCCCATGAGCGCCGGACTGCCGCGCATCGAGGTCCGCTTCCTCATCGACGCCGACGGCATCCTCCATGTGTCGGCGCGAGAGCAGCGCAGCGGCCAGGCCGCGCAAATCGAGGTCAAGCCGACCTACGGGCTGACCGACGAGCAGGTCGAGAGCATGATTCTCGATTCCTTTGACCATGCCGAGGAGGATTTTGCCCGGCGGTTGCTGATCGAGGCCCGCAACGAGGCCGAAACCATTCTTGCTGCGGTCGAACGCGCCCCCCGAAGCCCGGCCTGGAAGCAGTTGACCGGCGAGGAACAGGCGGCGATTGCGGCGGCCGGCGACCGGCTCTCCGCCATCAAGCTGGGCGTCGACGCCGCCGCCATTCGCGACGCTACGCTGGCCCTCGACCAGGCCACGCGGCGCTTTGCTGAGCTGATGATGGATGCCGCGGTAACCACCGCCATTCGCGGCAAGACCATGGACACCGCCGCCGGCGAAATGGGCGATACCGTTACCGCGCCGCACGCCATGGCTCCAGCGGAGTTCAAATGAGAGCGGCGGCTTGCGGAGTTAGATGGCGGGGTGCCCCACCTTCGCCGCGTCGTTGTTTTTGCGGCTAAGGTGGGATATTCCTACCGATAGCCCTTTATGGTAGTTCTCTACAGAAGCTCTGTATGAGAGCGCATTTCAAGTGTCGGACACTACGCGGGCAGGCACGAAAGGACGGATTCTATGAGCGAAGCAAACCAGAAAAACATTCCCGCCGATAAACTCGTGCGCGTCACCTTTCAGCCGGAAGGCCGCACCGTCGAGTTCGAATTCGGCACGATGCCCTACCAGCATCATGGCAAGCCCATGTCGTTTCTCGATGTGGCCGAGAATCACGATGTTTTCCTTGACCACGCTTGTGGAGGCGTCTGCGCCTGCACCACCTGCCACCTGTGGATCAAGGATCAGCAAGGCATCAGCCCGGCCGACGACGACGAACTGGACCGCATGGACATGGCCGCCGACCAGCAGTTGAACTCCCGGCTCGGCTGCCAGGCCGTCATCACCCGCCCCGGCGACTACGTGGTCGAGATTCCCAAGTGGAACCGCAACTACGTCACCGAAGGCAAGCCCCTGGCCCTGGCCGAAGAAAAGTAAGAGTATGCGAATCTTCGGGTACGTGCTGAGTTTGCTCGGACTTGGACTTGCACTGACCGGGTTATTCTTCGGTCGCGCGTCTTGGGTTGGATTGAATGGTCGCTCGGTCCCCACATGGGCATTATGGGAGTGCCTAGCCGTTGTCATGCTGGTCCTCGGACTCGCAATCCGATTCTTCAGTGCTGCACAATGAATTCAGGCGCCAAAGAATGCAAAGGAACGCACAGACCAGTCAAGAGCGTTTGCCAAGTTTCCGAGAAGCGTTCAGTAAGGAGTTCACCCATGCCGCGCCAGATTCTATGGACCGACGCCGAAGAAATCGGCATTCAACTGCAAGAGAAGTTTCCCGGCCTCGACCCCCTGACGGTGCGCTTCACTGACCTGCACCGCTACGTGACCGAACTGGAAGGCTTCGCCGACGACCCTGCAAAGTCCACAGAAGGCCGCCTTGAGGCCATCCAGATGGCCTGGCACGAGGAGTTCGAGGACGCAAAACAGTAACCGGTCTTCTACTGCCCGCTTGGTCAGATGAACTCGACAGAAAAGCCGCTTTGCCGGGCGGCATCCGCAAGCCGCTGGTCCGCTGTGACAAACACTGAGACCTGGGGCGCTTGCTCAGAGTATTCAAAAGCGGCCGCCAACTGTAGTGCATCGGCGGCGCGGAGCGGATACAACTCAAGCAATGCACAGGCACGGCCAGCCACTCTCTTGGATGGATTCACCGGCTCCCACGCTGCCGCCAAATGCTCGGCCGTCTGCTTGCCCACTAGAAACTGATGGTGGTCGATTTCGTTCGAGCGCTTCAGACGGGTAAGGCCGCTCATGATCTCTACGGGAGTAGCCCACCACACGGCAAGTCCGTAGCGCGTATACAGCGCGTTAGCCTGATTGGTCTGTATCTGGCGCACACAAAGAGGAAGCAGGGCACTCGTATCCCAAAAGGCAAAAGGCAAGCTCATCGGCCTTCCCGCTCTTCACGCCAGACCCGATCCGTTACCTCTTTGGGGATCATCGGTCCGGGAGGCAGCGGCAACACCTCGCCCTCTTTCCGAGCTACCTTTGCAGGCGTGATGACTCCCTTGGCGACCAGACGCTGCGTCCGCGCGTCTTCATCCTCGACCGGCCCGACAGCCACCAGCCGCGCAACCGGCGTGTTCCGGTCCAGAATCAGCACCTCTTCGCCGTTCTTGACGTATTGAATATGGGCGCTGAGTTTGGCCTTCAATTCGCCGATTTTGACTGTTCGCATAGGCTCACCCTACCACGACTTGACTAACTTGGTCACGTTGTAACGGGACGCCTTCGAATAGGTATTGAGAAAGCAGACGCGCCGCTCAGCGCCTCCCGGAATCCCAATCGTTCCAGCCGAAAGCCCCTTCAAAGTGCTGAAATTCCTTCTTTTTCCCCGGCACAAGATACACGCTGAGCACGTCGAAGCGAACCGGCGGCGCGGCTTCCTGGGGCAACTGGCGCACATACTGGCGGGCCAGGCGGCGGAGCGTGTTGCGCTTGTGGGAGTCGACGGCGATCTCGGCCGGCGCGTCGTCGCGCGCGGTGCGCGTCTTCACCTCAACAAAGCACAGCAATGGCCCCTGCCAGGCAATCAGGTCGATGTCCCCCGGCATCTCGCCCGACGACCAGCGCCGCGCCACCACCGTATATCCCTTGCGGCGCAGGTGGAAGAAGGCTGCGCCTTCCCCATCCACGCCGGTGGCCAGGTGAGGGGTCAGACTATTTTCCTGGCCCCGCAGGAGCCTTACCGATTCCAAACCGGCCAGCGTACGCTCCAGCCAGCCCACTCGCATCCGTTCCAGCCATCCCATGCCCAACCATTCTCGGCCCGATCGCCGAAAGGCGCAAATCTCCAGATCTCTGTGCATCGCTCCAGCCTCACTCAAGCCGTACGGCGGCCGCATCTCGTAAGAAGCGTCCTCCCAAAACGGGAGGGGCCAGTTCACATCCGGGAGGCCTATGCACCTGCCGGCGGATGGAACGCCGTTCGCCTTTCCACTCCCGATGAAAATGGCTGAGACTGAAGGGTCCAGGAGGAAGAACAGTTTATGTCGCATGGTCTGTTCGGAGGACTGTTTTCATCACGCGCCCCCCATCCACCCGTTTTTATGGGCCCGCAGACGCCCTTGCAAACCGCGCCCCCAGCGGAGCCGGACCGCAGCTTTGAATATGCGCTGGACGCGCTTCCGGCGAATGCGATGTTCTGCGACCGGGACTTGATTCTGCGCTATCTGAACCGCGCCTCGCGCAAGACCCTGCTGTCGCTTCAGCAGTATTTGCCGATGCCGGTGGACCAACTGGTCGGCCAGTCCATCCACCTCTTCCATCGCAACCGGGCGAATATCGACCGGATTCTGGGCGCAAACAATGCCCGCGGAGCGCACCAGCTCCCTCATCGCGCAACCATCGCGCTGGGCCCGGTCATGCTCGACCTGCAGGTTGAGCCCATGACCGGCAAGCAGGGAGAATTCATCGGCGCGGTCGCGGTCTGGGGCGTCAGCACGCAGCAGAAATTCGATGCGCTGCGGGACGCGCAAAAGGCGCAGCACGCCGACATCGAGCACCTCAACGGCAATCTGCAAATGGTGGCCACGGCCACTCACGAGATCGAGTCCAGCATCGCGGAGATTGCCAGAAACGCGGTGGACGTGTCCCACGCGGCGGAAAAGTCGCGCACCGCCAGCGCCGAGACCAGGACGGCGATCGAGCGGCTCAAGGCTTCCAGCGCCGGAGTGGCCAAAGTGGCGGAGCTGATCGCCTCCATCGCCACCCAGACCAGCGTGCTGGCCCTGAATGCCAACATCGAAGCGGCCAGGGCGGGAGTCCACGGCAAGGGCTTCAGCGTGGTGGCCAGCGAGGTGAGGAAGCTGGCCGAGCAGACCGCCTCCGCCACGGCCGAAATCCAAGCCAAGGTCACCGTGATCGGCGGCAACATTTCAACCGCCATGTCCGCTATCGGCCGCATCGCCAGCCAGACCGAAGACCTGTCCGGGCTTTCGCGGCAAATGGCCGCGGCGGCCGAGGAGCAGCGCCTGGCCGCGCAGGAGATGGCCCACAACCTGGAACGGGCCGCGCACCGCACCTCGGAGATCGCGAACATGCACATCGAAGACAAGGTGCGGTGACCGGGCCGGACAAAAAGCCGGCGACGCGGTAAGCAAAACGGGGCCGTCACGCAAGGGTCCAACGCCCTGCCTGACGGCCCCGTCTGTGGTCGAAATCGGCCCGTTCCGCCTTGAAAATCAGGCCGTCGCCCCGGCCAGCGCCGTGGCCTGCTCGTGTTCCTTCTCCACCAGCGTCAGCGCTTCCTCCAGGATGTCCAGAGCCACCGTGGCTTCCTCTTCGCTGACGATCAGCGCGGGGCAGAGCCGAATCGTGGTTTCCCCGCAGCCCAGCACCATCAACCCGCGCTCGAAGGCCAGAATCTCCAACCGGTTGCGCAGTGCGTTGGCCGGCTCGCGGGTGGCCTTGTCTTTCACCAGCTCGATGCCGATCATCAGGCCGCGCCCGCGCACGTCGCCCACCAGCGGATGAGTCTCTTTCCAGCCTCGCAACCGGTCCATCATGATCCCGCCCACGCGGGCCGCGTTGCTCATCCCTTCGCGCTCGATAATGTCCAGGGTGGCCAAGGCGGCGGCGATCGAAACCGGATTGCCGCCGAACGTCGAGGCGTGCGAGCCCGGCACCCAGTCCATGATTTCGCCCCGCGTCAGGCAGACGCCCAGCGGCATGCCCGACGCGATGCCCTTGGCCATGCACACCATGTCCGGCTCCACGCCCGAGTGCTGGATGGCCCACCATTTGCCCGTTCTCCCGGCCCCCGACTGCACTTCGTCCACCACCAGTAGAATGCCGTGCCGGTCGCAGATGCCGCGTAGCTCGCGCAAGAAGTTGTCCGGCGCCACCACGTAACCGCCCTCGCCCTGGATCGGCTCGACGAAGATGGCGGCCACCTCCTCCGGCGCAAGAATGGTCTTGAACAGCTTCTCCTCAATGAAGCGCGCGCAGCCCAGGCTGAAGGCTTCTTCCTCCTGCGCGCCGCCCGAGCAGCCGCGATAGGCATAGGGATAGCGGATGTGGGTTACGCCCGGAATCAGCGGCGAAAAGCGTCGCTTCTGCTGCGGCTTTGAGCCCGTTACCGACAGCGCTCCCATGGTGCGCCCGTGGAAGGCGCCCAGGAAGGAGATGATGTGCTGCCGCCCGGTATGGTAGCGGGCCAGCTTGAGGGCGCATTCGATGGCCTCGGCGCCCGAGTTGCCATAGAAAACCTTATGCGGGCCGGGCATGGGGGCAATCGCGGAGAGCCGCGCGGCCAGGTCGGTCAGCGGCTCGTTGTAGAAATCCGTGCCCGAGATGTGCAGCAGTTCTCCGGCCTGCTTCCGGATGGCGGCAACCACTTCCGGGTGGCAGTGGCCGGTCGAAGTCACGGCGATGCCCGCGGCGAAGTCGAGAAACTCGTTGCCGTCTACGTCCTCCACGCGAATTCCCCGCCCGCGCTTGGCCACCAGCGGATAGGAGCGGGTGTAGCTGGGAGAGATGAGCCGGTCGTCGGCCTCAACAGCCGCCCGAGCCTTCGGGCCGGGCAGGGTACAAACCAGCTTCGGTCCATATTGCGCGTGCATTTCCTGCTTGGTCATCTTCTTGTCTCCTCTTCTTGTCTCATCGACAGATTCGGTTGTGCGACCCCGCAAGCATCCTCTCATCGGATGCGGCGGGGCCACGGACCCCAAGCGGCGGATAAGCTGCGGGAGAAGCGCCGGGGTTGTCCAGTTCTGCTCGCCCTCAGGGGGGCGAGAAAGCGCAAGGGAGGATTCTTCGGCGGACCGCTGCTAATCGCCGCCGAAGAGGCTAGGTCGTGTGCGGGTGGGCAGCACGCGTAGGTGCTTGCGCGGGCAGATGATGCGCGCGCGGGATCGCGACCAGCGTTTGGAAGCCGGCGCGGCCTGCGACCCTTTGACAGCGCACATATGCATGGGACCCCGCTGGGGTGAGGATAGCATGGGCCGCCAGCGGATTTCCACGGCCGCCCTCCGGCGAGAAGGTTAGCATAAAAGGAATCTCATGGCGATTTCCCCGCTCCATTCAGCCCGCCCCCAACAGAAAAAGGCCACCGCAGCCTCCATCGTCCTGGCCTTTGCCAGCGTCTATTTCTTCTGGGGATCGACCTACACGGCCATCCGCGTCGGGGCGGCCGAGATGCCGGCGCTGCTGCTGGCCGGGACGCGGTTTCTGGTGGCGGGCGCAATTCTTCTGGCCTGGTGCCGGGCGCGCGGGTTGCGCCTTTTCTGGCCCACCCGCACCATGCTCACGCTCAGCCTGATCGGCCTGTTTCTCTTGAGCGGCAGCAACGTCTCCCTGGTCTACGCGGAGAAGACCGTGCCCAGCGGCCTGGCTTCGCTGGTGCTGGCGGTCATTCCCCTGTATGTGGCCCTGGCCGAAATGCTGCTGCCGGGCGGCGAGCCCTTGCCGGCGCGCGGCTGGCTGGGTATGGCCCTGGGTTTTGCCGGACTGGCCGCGCTGGTGTGGCCTTCCTTGCGTTCCGGCCTGGCCGGGGACCGCACCCGCCTCGTGGCCCTGGGCGTGCTTCTGGCCGGAGCGCTGGCCTGGACCGTGGGCAGCCTGCTTTCCCGCCGCGCCCGCCTGCCGGCGAACAGCTTTGTCGCCGCCGCCTGGCAGATGCTGGCCGCCGGCGCCTTCAACACGTTGCTCGGAACGGCCCTGGGCCAGTGGCCCGATTTTCACGTGAATGCCGCCGCCATCGGCTCACTGGCCTATCTCATCACCGGCGGCTCGCTCCTGGGCTACACCGGCTTCATTTATTTGTTGGAACACGTGCCGGTGGCCAAGGTCTCCTCCTACGCCTATGTGAACCCCGTGGTCGCCGTGCTGCTGGGAATCTTCCTGCTCCACGAGCGGCCCGAGCCGGCGGAGTTTGTCGGCATGGCGGCCATCGTCCTGGCCGTGTTCCTGCTGACCACCGCCCAAGTCAAAGTCAAAGGCAAGCCGCGTCCCATCGAGGAGCTGGAGCAGTTGCCGGCCGAGTAGCCGCGGCGATTGCCATTACGGCTTCTTTTGGAAGGCCTCGGCCGGAACCAGCGCCGCGGGAGCCTCGCCGTCCAGCGTCACGGCCCCGTGTTCGAAGGTCTGCAATGCGTCTGCGTCGGCGGTTATCGACATCCAGCACACCGCCCCCTTCTTCAGCACGCTGCACACCGTCTCTACGGTGTACTTCACCTCGGGATGACCGATCAGCGCGCCTGTGGCGCGCTCGATCCACACGCTGTGCGTGCCCAGGGAATAGGCGCCGTAAACCGGGTCGCTAATCTCGAAGCTCTTCTTCAGGCCCTCGGAAGCCCCCGCCGCAAATCCTGGCAAATCCTTCTCCGTCATCACCTGCCCAAAGCAGTCAAAGGGCAGCGCCACGGCCACAATCACCGACGCCGGCGTTCCGTGCCGGGCGGTCAGCGCAATTTCCACGCAGGCAATGCCCTTCTTCTCTTCATCGGTGGTGGCGTCCTTGGTTACCTGCTGCTGCACCACCGGCAGCGATGGCTTGGTGTCCACAACCTCCCAGTCGGCGGGAATGCTGTAGCTGAAGCCGATGGCGCTCGAATGGGTCTGTGAGGCAGGCGTCGCGGCAGGCCCAGCGGCAGGAGCCTGGGCCAACAGCGGGGCGCTCGATAGTACGAACAGGGCGGCACAATAAAGGGCTTTCATCAGGCCGCCAGTCTACCACAATCGCGCCTGCCCAAAAGCCCCCGCGCCGGCTCCGAAAATCCCTACTTCAGCAGCAGCACCGAGGCCGCCGAAACAATGCCGGCAATCGAAAACACAATCCCCAGATACCAGTACAGGCGAACGCGGGTCAGCAATGTCACCGAGGTGATCACCAAGCCGATCTCCAGCAGCGCCTCGGCCAGGTCGAAGCGGACAGCGCGCGCTTCGGCCATTTTCACCTCGGCCTCCAGCGCCCTGGCCTCTTTGAACTCCTCGGTCATCTTGTCAGCCCAACCCGCCTGCCGCTTGTGATAGTCGTCCACGTCTTTTTTCGCCGCGTCCTTGTCCGTGATCGGCAATAGCTCCATCAGGTTGATATTCAGGTCCGTCGAGTAGGAACGGATATTCTGCGCCTGGTACTCGCCCCACATATCCGTCGCCTTGTTCTGGTCCAGCACCGCCTCGGTGTGCGTGCGATGGCCGAGCACGGTGGTCACCGCCACCAGCACCGCAACCAGGCTCATGGTAAAGGCCACCGGCCGCAACGATTTCTCGTGCTCGATGTGCTCGGCTTGTTCCTGCAACTCCTGGGCTTCGTTGGGTTCCATGGGGACCTCCTGTTTATGGGTTGTTCGTTATCTGCTTTCCGGCGGGAACCGGCGGCTGCTACGGGAGCGATTTCTTCAGCCCCTTGGCTTTGACTTCAATCTCTGTCCAGCCCCACTTCCATTGAAAACTTGCCGTAACTGTGCCTGACGCAGAAGGCAAGGACCACCCGGAGATGCAAGCCATAAATGCCTCATCGCCCAGGAAAGGATTTAACACCTTTCTGATGTTGACGGGCTTGCCGTTTTGGTCCGTCTCAAAAGCAAAGACTGCTGTAAACTGCGCTTCTTGCAAATGATGTGGCGTATCGATCTGGCACCACGTAATTTTGTCTTTGTTGGACTGTTTCCCCAAAGACCAGCCAACGAGCGGGGAGATCAACAGAAGCAGCAATGTGAGCCATTTCCGAAACTTCATTTCGAATCACTCTACAAGGAAAAGTTGGGGCTGGCACCTGCCATTGCTTGCCTTTCTTGTATGACCCCTAGCGCCAACGTCTCAGCCTTGGCGCGCGCCTCTTGGCGTGTTGCACCATAGGCCAGAACTCCAGGTATTCCGACGGCCTCCGCAATCCATCGGCCGTCCTCCTCCCTTTCGCACTCAATCTCGAATGCTTCGGCCATGGCTAACCTCCGCGCTACTTCCGCTTCCAGCGAACCCCGTCCTTCGAGTCTTCGATCAAAATGCCCTTTTCGGCCAGTTCGTTGCGGATATGGTCGGCGCGGGCAAAGTTGCGCTGCTTTTTAGCCAATGTGCGCTCGGCCACCAGCGCGTCGATGGCCTCATCGGTGACCCCCTGCCGAGTCAGCAGCTCGGGCGCAACGTCGTCCAGCCGGCCCGCCTGCTTGGCCCACTTGAGCGCCGCCTCGGTGGGCCCGGCGTCGCGGTCCTCGATCACGCAAAAGACCGCGTCAAAGCTGGCCAGCACGGCTAGAATCGCATCGCGGTCGCCGGCCAGCAACTGCCCCTGGTCGATAGCCGTGTTGGCGGCTCGGATCAGGTCGAAAAGGGGCGCGCGGGCCTCGGCCGTGTTCAGGTCGTTCGAGAGCGCGGCCAGGTAGTCGGCCTGCGCCCTTTTGGCTGCCTCTTGAAGTTCGGGGTTCTCGCCGGGCGAGTAGTTCCCCTGGGTCAGCCGTTGATGAAATGTCCGCAGCCGCTCGATAGCGTTGGTGGCCTCGATCAGCCCGTCGAAGGTGAAGTTAAGCTGATGCCGGTAAGGCACTGAAACCAGCGCCAGCCGGATGGCCGAGGCCTTGTAGCCCTTCAGCAGCAGGTCCCGCAGGGTATAGAAATTGCCCTCGCTCTTTGACATCTTGCGCCCGTCCACCAGCAGAAAGCGCACGTGCATCCAGTGGCGCGCAAAGGGCTTGTGGGTCGCGGTCTCGCTCTGCGCAATCTCGTTCTCGTGGTGCGGGAACATCAGGTCTTCGCCGCCCGCGTGCAGGTCGAAGCTATCGCCCAGGTACTCCATGGCCATGGCCGAGCACTCGATGTGCCAGCCCGGCCTGCCGCGTCCGATCTCGGTGTCCCACGAGGTCTCGCCGGGCTTGGCGGCCTTCCACAGCGCAAAATCCCGCGCCGAGTCCTTCTCGTATTCGTCCAGATCCACGCGGGCGCCGTCTTCCATCCCGCTCAAATCCTTCTTGCTCAGCTTGCCGTACTCCGGGAAGGCCGCCAGCCGGAAATACCAGCTCCCATCCTCGGTCTGGTAAGCCGCCCCGGAGGCCGCCAGCTTCTTCACCAGCTCCACCATCCGCGGAATGTGCTCCGTGGCCCGGGCAATCACCTCCGGTCGCTCCACCCGCAGCGCTTCCAGGTCCTCGAAAAACGCCTTCTCGAAGCGCGCCGTGTACTCCCCGATGGGGACGCCGGCGGCTGCCGCGTTGCGGATAATCTTGTCGTCTACGTCGGTGATGTTCATGACGTGGCGAACCCGCGTCCCGGTCAGCTTCAGAAACCGGCGCAGCAAGTCTACCTGCAAGAAAGTGCGGAAGTTGCCGATGTGGCCGTAGTCGTAGACTGTGGGCCCGCAGGCGTACATGCGGAGAGCCTCGCCGTCGGCGGGCGTCAGGTCGTCAATTTGTCCCGAAAGGGTATTGAAAAGGCGAAGGGTCATCGGTCGAACTTCTTGCTCGTGAAACGGTTGAATTCGGCCGCTTTCCGGCCCATTCGATTGTAGCAGCGAGGAATTCCGGGACGCCGAAGCCGCGGTGAAAAGCGCCGGTTGGCCCAATTCCGAGCCTTTACCGTCCCAGCGCCAGCGACGGATCCCCCGAGAGCGCCTGATCGGCAAATTCTCCCGCCTGAAACCGCGGCCAGGCCGCGGCGGCGATCATGGCGGCGTTGTCGGTCGAGAGGGCCGGGGTAGGGAAGGCGATGCGCAGCCCCCGCCGGGCGGCTTCGGCGCTGAAGCGGGCGCGCAACTCGCGGTTGGCCGCCACTCCGCCGGTGATGAGGATGCGCCGCGCTCCCAGCGATTCCTGGGCGGCGAAGGTCTTCTTCATCAGGTCGCCGACCACCGCGTGCTGGAAGCTGGCGACCAGGTCCAGCGTAGGCTGCGGGCAGAGAGCCAGAGCCTCTTCCTTGGTTTTTGGCGGGCGAGCCGCCGCGCCCGGAGCAAACAGCCGCGCCGCTCGCTCCAGCGCTTCCGGCCGCAGGTTGTGCAACTCCACGTAGCGCAGCACGGCGGTCTTGATGCCCGAAAACGAAAACAGGAAGCGCGGGTTCAGGTTGGCGATGGGCGCCGTGCGGGCGGCCTTGGTTCTCGGCGTCTTGCCGGCCAGGTGCAGCTTGGTCTTGATCTGCGAGAAGGCAAATGGCACGGCGAGCGGATTGCCAAACCGGGCCAGCGCGTCGATCCAGGGACCGCCCGGATAGCCGAAGCCGAGCAGCTTGGCCACCTTGTCGTAAGCCTCCCCGGCCGCGTCGTCCAATGTGCGTCCGATGAGCGAGTAGAACCAGGCTCCGTTGTCCGGCCGGCACAGATAGATGTGCGTGTGCCCGCCGGAAACCACCAGCGCCAAGGCCCGCTCCTCGTCCCGTTCCTCGCCCGGCTCCCCGCCCCGGTTCACCGCGCGAACCTCGTCCCCAGCCGTCCCCGGCGGTGCGTCGGCGAGCCCAAGGCCCCGCGGCTGGTCCTCGCGCTCCTGCAGCAGAACGGCGTGGATGTGCCCTTCCAAATGGTTGACGGCGATCAGCGGCAGCCCCTGTGCAAAGGCCAGGGCCTTGGCGTAGGTGATGCCAACCAGCAGCGCTCCCGCCAGACCCGGACCGCTGGTCACCGCGATGGCATCCAGATCGGCGAGAGTGATATTGGCCTGGGTCAGGGCGGCGCGAACCACCGGGACAATAGCCCGCAAATGCTCGCGGCTGGCCAGCTCCGGCACCACTCCGCCATACCGCGCGTGCGTTGCGATCTGTGAGGCCACCACCGAAGACAGCGTCCGCGCCCCGCGCTCCACCACCGCCGCCGCGGTCTCGTCGCAGGAGGATTCAATGCCCAGAATGAGGCCGCGTCCGCTCATCCCACTAGTTTAGCGGCTGGGTCAGGCAGAGCCGCCTCGGCGCACTGAGCTACGGTGCGCTCTCGATCTGGCGGGAGATCCATCGGCTCAGGCTCACGCCCTCGACCGCCGCGCGCAGCACCGCTTTCCGGTGGAGTTCCGGTTCGGTGCGCACCAGTATCTTCCCGTTGAATGGGCGGTCGGGCTGCTGACCGGTTTCTGCGCAAAGCTCCAGGTAGGTGTCGATGCTCTCGCGGAAGGCGCGCGCCAGTTCCGTGGCCGTTCTCCCCTCGAAATGAATCACATCCCGCAGCCCGGCGACCGTTCCGGAAAATGTCTTCTCGTCCGGATCGAAATCGATGGGTCCGGCAGCGTATCCCTTGTATTCCATCATGGCTTCACCCCCGCATTCGTGAGGAACTGGCGAACTGCATCGACCGCGCCTTTCTTGGCCTCGGGGCGTGGGTGCGGGCGGTGAAAGACCGCGGTAACCCCGTTGAGTCTGGCCGCGACCCGGCTTCCCGCGCGCTCCATGACCTCGCCGCCCAAGGCGCGTATCAGCGATTCAATCGCGGACCATCGTATGTCCGCTTTGGTTGGGTGGGCAAACACCGCGTCCAGCGTTGCCTGTTGCGCCCTATTCATGGCAATGAAATCATACTGTTCCTATTCCAGTTGCACTATCAAAATGATAGCATAAACCGCTATCAACAATTGAACGAGGGCCCGAAATCTGGTCAAAGTTCGTGTCTGGAGCGGCGGCGAGTGAAACGGGCGACAATAGATGCAGCCATGCCGCCCGCCTCGCCCCAATTCGATGCCGCACTTGGAATCATCGCGGAGCTGCGCGCAGCCGGCTTCGAGGCCTATCTTGCCGGAGGCTGTGTCCGCGACCTGCTGCTGGCCCGCGAGCCGAAAGACTATGACGTAGCCACCTCCGCCACGCCCGACGTAGTTCTGCGCCTCTTCCCGCGCACCTTTGCCGTGGGCGCGCACTTCGGCGTGGTGCTGGTAGCCACCTCCGGCGCCTGCGGTGCGGCCAACCTTAACGGCGGGGCCGAGGCCGCTGGCGCGCACGGAGCAACGTTGGCCCCACCGCAGGTGGTGACCGAGGTTGCCACCTTCCGCTCCGACGGCGCTTATTCCGACGGCCGCCATCCCGACGCGGTGCGCTATACCCAGAGCGCCGAGGAGGACGTGCGGCGGCGGGACTTCACCATCAACGGCCTCCTGCTCGATCCCCTCAAAGCGGCGAACCTTGACCCCCTCCACGCCGCGCGCGATCTCCGCGCGGCGGTGATCGACCACGTGGGCGGCGTCGCGGACCTCGATGCCGGCGTGGTGCGGGCCATCGGCCGCCCGGAATTGCGCTTTGAAGAGGACCACCTGCGCATGTTGCGCGCGGTGCGCTTTGCGGCGCGCTTCGGCTTTGAACTGGAGCAGGGAACCGCTGCGGCCATCCGCCGCCTGGCCCCAAAAACCGCCGCCGTCAGCCGCGAGCGGGTGCGCGACGAGCTGACCAAGATGCTCACCGAGGGCCAGGCCCTGCGGGCCTTCGAACTTCTCGACGATACCGGCCTGCTCCTCCAGGTGCTCCCCGAAATCGCCCGCATGAAGGGAGTCGCCCAGCCGCCGCAGTACCACCCCGAGGGCGACGTCTGGGTTCACACCCTGGGCCTGCTTGCTCAACTCGAGCCCGGCTGCCCGCTGACCCTGGCCTGGGGAGCCTTGCTGCACGATGTCGGCAAGCCGCCGACCTTCCGCCAAGCGCCGGACAGGATTCGCTTTGACGGCCACGTCGAGGTGGGCGTCGCCATGTCTGCCGAAATCTGCCGCCGCTTCCGCTTTTCGAACGACGAAACCCGCCAGATTCTCTCCCTGGTCGAGAACCACATGCGCTTCGCCGACGCGCAGCGGATGAAAGCCTCGACCCTCAAGCGTTTCTTCCGCCTTGAAAACTTTCCCAAGCACCTGGCTCTGCACCGCATGGACTGCATGGCCGGGAGCGGCAACCTGGACCACTGGAATTTCGTGCGCCAGCAGTATGAGGCCACTCCTGAGGAAGCCGTACGCCCCCAGCGACTCATTACCGGCCGCGAACTGATCGCCGCCGGGTACAAGCCGGGAGTGGAGTTCAAGCAGATGCTGCGGCTGGCCGAAGACGCGCAACTGGAGGGCCTGATCGCCACCCCGGAGCAGGCGCTTTCCCTCATTCAGACACGCTTTCCCACGATGTGACGCGGCGCACTGCCAGGTGTGACGCCGGATGAGATAAAAAAGGTGTGCACTTTTTGGCTTCATCCGAATTTCAGTGCGCTGATCCTCTCCCCGGAAGGCGAAAATCAATGTCCATCTCTGCCCCAGACGACGCTCTTGTTGACTTCCAGGCCTGTTGGTCCGAGTTCGAACTGCCCGCGCATGTGCGCGAAGTGCTCGCCGCCGCGCCCCTGGTGCAGACGCCCGAGACCCGGCAGCAACTGATGGATTGGGCCTTGGGCCGGGCTACGGGAGAGACCGACTGGACGCTGGGCAATCGCGACGACCATGGCCAGTACGAGGCGGTGTTTCAAACCCCCGGCGCGGGCCGCATCATTGAGGCCGTCATTACCAAGGCGCGCAACGGCCTGGCCATCAATTTTCCCGACCCCGCCATGCGCCGCCGCGACCCCGACGCCATGGTCATCGGCGACGCTCTCCCCACTGACAAGCCCCGCTACGAAGAGCGCTTCGGAGAGCCCTTCGACAAGACCCGCCAGGACACGCTCGACTGGCTCAAGACCCAGGAACTGGTCGCCATGCCCTTTTATGCGGGCACCGACGCCCTGGGTTACGGAGCGTTGCTGATTGTGCCCCGCCAGGCGGCGTTTTTTGCCGCCGCCCTCGCCGACCTGCAGGGCATGATTCCCCGCAGCCAGGTTCCCGCCAGCTTCAGAATTACCGGCGGAGTCCTGTTTGTCGCGCCGCCCTTCCGTCATTCGCACTTCGCCGGCCGACAGGTGGTGGTCCACGACCGCCAGGCCACCCACCAGGAGATTTTTGCCTACAACCTCTATCCCGGCCCGAGCGCCAAAAAAGGCGTCTACTCCATGCTGCTCGACAAGGGCGAGCACGAGGGCTGGACCACCAACCACTGCGCCGCCGTGGCCGTCGTCACTCCCTATGAAAACCAGCTCATCCTCATGCACGAGGGCGCATCGGGCGGTGGCAAGAGCGAAATGACCGAGCACATCCACCGCATGGATGACGGTCGCCTGTTGCTGGGGACCAACGTCGTCACCAAGGAACTCCGCACCCTCAACCTGCCCGAGGCCTGCCACCTCCGCCCCATCGCCGACGACATGGCCTGCGCCCACCCCAAGTACCAGGGCGCGAGCGGCCGGCTCACCGTCGCCGACGCTGAAAACGGCTGGTTTGTGCGCGTGGATCACATTCACAGCTACGGCACCGCGCCCAAACTCGAACGCCTGTGCATCGATCCCCCCGAGCCGCTCATTTTTCTCAACCACTACATTGTCCCCGGCGGCACCTGCCTCACCTGGGAGCACGTCGAGGACGCGCCCGGCAAAGTCTGCCCCAATCCTCGCGTGATTCTGCCCCGCCGCATGCTCGAAGAGGTTCTCGACGGGCCGCAGCGGATCGACGTGCGCAGCTTCGGCGTCCGCTGCCCCCCCACCCACAAGGACAGCCAGCTTTACGGTATCCTCGCCATGCTCCACGTCCTCAGCCCCGCCCTCGCCTGGCTGTGGAGGCTGGTGGCGCCCCGCGGTCACGCCAACCCCAGCATCCAGGCCACCAAAAGCCGCGAAATGCAGTCCGAGGGCGTGGGCTCCTATTGGGCCTTTGCCACCGGTCGCCGCGTGGACCAGGCCAACCTCCTCCTCAACCAGATTGTCAGCACCCCCGAAACCCGCTACGTCCTCATTCCCAACCAGCACATCGGCGCCTGGAAGGTCGGATTCATGGCCGAGTGGATGGCCCGCGAATACCTGGCCCGCCGCGGCAGCGCCAAGTTTGCCCGCGAGCAGGTCGGCGAAGCCATTTGCCCCCTGCTGGGCTACATTCCCAACCAGTTGCGCATCGAGGGCTCGATGATTCCCCGCGTGTTTCTGGCCGTTGAAGAGCAGATCCAGGGCGGCATGGGCGTCTACCAGGAAGGCGCGCGCCAGTGGCGGGAGTTCTTTTCGAGCGAACTCAAGCAGTTCCTGGTCCCCGATCTCGACCCCCTCGGCAAGCGCATTATCGAAGCCTGCCTCGACGGAGCCCACCAGGAAGACTACCGCCGCCTCATTCCGCATCCCATGTTCCGCGAGGACGGGGCGTAAAGACAGTTGTAAAGGGGCAGTTGTCCGCCGCCATTGCCGGCCCACGGGGAGCGAAACGGGCCTCCCGCGGATCACCTTTGCTTTCTTCCTTGTCATCGCGCCTCCGCCGTCTACCATAGGGACGAAAGCCGACTTCAGACCGGGGAGGGACAGAGCCGGTGCACACAAGCGATGTGGTCATTCAGAGCCTGGTGAGCGACGGGTTTTGGCTTGTTCTGGTGATTGCCGTGATCGCGGCGTTTCGCAATGAGATCAGGAACCTCCTCAACTCTCTCGGCAGTTTCAAAATCGCCGGCGCCAGCTTCGAGCTCAAAGACACCAGAACCACCATCGAGAACTATGTTTTGCTCACCAACATCATGGTCGAAACCCTCACCCAGCGCGATTCGGCCGTCAAGTTGGGCGAGCTCTTGTCCAGCTTGAACGTCCGCCAGTTGGCCCGTTTCGCCATCAAGTACGCCGAAGATGTGCCCGAGGACGCCAAGCAGGTTGAGTTGCTCACCAATATCGCCCTGATCGTTGGCCAGCGCGGCGAAATCGACTCGGCCATCCTGTTCTTCGATGCACTGTTGAAGCAGCGCCCCAGAGACCTCGACATTCTCAACCTCAAGGCCAATGTGTTCAGCAACAGCAACTCTCCGGCCGGCTCCTTGCAGGCCGAACGGATTCAGGACGACCTGGTCGCCGAGCGGCCCATGTCGGGCATCTACCGGTTCAATCGAGCCATTACCAAGACCAAGCTGAACAAATTCGACGAGGCCATTGCCGACCTGGACGTAGCCATCGACGTGGACTATTGGAAACGCAAGCCGGATTTTCTCCATGGTCCGGAATTCCAGCCGCTCCACAAGCTCAGCCAGTTTCAAGAACTGGAAGCAAAGCTCAGAGCCCGCCGCGGAGTCGCCTGACAGCCGCCCGCCGAATGCCGCTCTGGTTTTCATTCGCAATGGGTGCTGAATCAAAGCACGATGCCAATTGGCACTTTCCACAACTGGGGTAAAAGTGAGAGCCGCCTTTCGCGGCGCCACAGAGGCTCGTGAGTTGTGGAACCGCAAGAACGCATAGGGCCTTGCCGCCGAAGCGGCAAGGCCCTATGCGGTGAATCCGGCTGCTCCTGCTAGATCTCAGGATCGACGGGTTTGATCACCTGAATGATGGGGTCAGACTGTGTGGAATCATCGATATCCACCACCTTGGTCGTGGAGATCATGATCGCGTTGATCTGCCCGTAAGAGGATTTGGTGTTGAAGGTGCCATTCGAATTCACCGTACCGATCGTGGTGCTCTGGGTTTTATCGGCTTCCTGCATAACCGAGGTTCCGGTATAGCCGCCAATATAGTCACCCACAATATCCACGCTGCCGCTGCCGTCCAGCGTCAACACCTCCACACCCAGCGATTCGGCGCTTAAGTCTGCGTTGACCACCTCGGTATCGCCGGCAAAGAAAGTCCCCGACACCGACGTGGCCGAGAAGCCGCCACTGGGAGCCACCTGGGGTTCCATCTGGCCCACATAAACTCCCAGGCCTGTTCCCAACATGTAACCCGTGTTAGGGCCGGTCAGGTAGAAGACAGCTGGGTACATCTTTGAATAGGTCGTCAGGTACATCGTGCAAGTGGCGCCGCTGGTTGGCATCCGGCCAAGGGTATCGACGCTGTAGCTGCAAGTTGGGGTTTGAGGAGTTTCCGGCCCGCCGCTTACATCCTCGTAATAGGTGGCCGTATAGCTGGTGGTTCCAGTGACGTTGATGAGCCCGATCTCCGCGCTGGTTGTCCCCGTCGCGTAGTAGACAAGGTTGCTGCCCGTGGTCAGGGATAAGGACCCGCTCTGCAGCTTCGCCCCGCCAACCAGAACCGAGGTGTCGCTGGCGAGAGCATCCGTCGTCAATTCAACGAATTCCGAACTCGACACCAGGTAGCCCACGAGATTGATGGGGACGCCTCTCAGCGTCGTTGCGTGAGTGAACCGGCCCGTCGTCGCGTCGGGGGCGGAATAGGTCCCGGTCATGTCCGAATAAGGTTTGGAGAGCCCATTGCCATCGTTGATAACGCCCTCCACGTTGATGTCATACTCGCCGCCGGTAACCGTGCCGCCGCTGCTGCCGGGCTTGGTGGTGATCATCCCCACAACACCGGTGCGATACTGATTTGAACTTCCGTAGGCGCCAGTGAGTTGATAGGCGTAATTGCCGCTGGGCAGGCTGGTGGGAACTGTCTGCTTCCGTATCTGACCCGTCGCGCTGAGATACTTGACGTTGGTCGCATCATCCCATTCCACCAGGCGGCCCTCCGTCGCCACGTTTGAAGCGATACCCCCGACGGAGAGCTTCGTCGTGAAGGTGCCCGAACTGGTTACGATGGTCAGGCAGCCCAGGTGGTTCGAACCCACCCTGTAGAAGCTTTGAGCCGTATCGAGGCTCACGTCCGACTGAACCAGGGCGCCATTGCTGTCGATCACGCCAGCCTTGATCTTGCCCGTGCCATCGGCCGTAAAGGAACCAATTGCGCCCAGGAAGCCCGACTCGGTATAGCCGCTCAGCATGAAGGCGTATTGCCCTTTCAGCAGCGACTCGCTTCCCGAATCCGAACACGCGGCGGCCTTGTTGATGGTGAGGGTCAGCGCCTGGGTCTGAGACTGTTGCGGAGTGCTTGAATCGGTCACAACCAGTGAGAAATTGAAGGTTCCCGCCGCCGTGGGCGTTCCGGAAATCGTCCAGCTCGTGCCCGAACCGCTGATGGCCAACCAGGTCGGCAAGGATGATTTGGGGGCTACGGTCCAGGTGTAGGGTGGAGTGCCGCCGGAGGCTTGAAGCGGCTCGCTGTATGCGGCATTTGCTACGCCGCTGGGCAGCGAAGTGGTGACCACCGTCAGCGGGGTAGGTTCCACGACGAGGCTGAGTTGCTTGGTCGCCGAGACGGGACCCTGCTGCCCGCCAGAAGCGTCGGTCGCCTTCACCGTGAATTTGGTGGTGCCCGCCGCGGTGGGCGTGCCGGAGATCGCTCCCGCGCTGCTCAGCGAGAGCCCCGCGGGCAGCGAGGAGCCGCTGGCCAGGGCCCAGGTCAGCGAGCCTGCCCCGCCGCCGCCCTGCAATGTTGCGTTATAGGCTGTCCCCACCGTTCCATCGGCTAGCGTTGTCGTCGTTACGCTGGGCGCGGGGGTCGCGACGACGGCCGAGGACATCGATTTTGTCGGGTCCGCAATCGACGTCGCGGTGACGCTCACCGTCATGTTCGAGGCGACCGTGGCGGGAGCGTTGTAAGTGGCCGCGGTTACCGTGCTGTTTGTGAAGGCGCCGCACGCCGCGCCGGTGCACGTTGTTCCCGACACGCTCCATTTCACGCCAGCATTGGTCGTGTCATTGGTCAGCGTAGCGGTGAAGTTCAACGTCTGAGCTTGATCCATGGTGGTCTGAGCAGAGGGGCTGATCGAAACTACGATGGCCGGCGTTGCGATCGTGAGGCTGAGCTGCTCAGTCGCGGAGACCGGCCCCGGCTGACCGCCCGAAGCATCTGTCACCTTGACGGTGAAAGTGGTCTTGCCTGAGGCCGTGGGCGTGCCGGAAATCGCTCCGGCATTGCTGAGCGAGAGGCCCGCGGGCAGCGAGGAGCCGCTGGCCAGGCTCCAGGCGAGCGTTCCGGCCCCGCCGGTCGCCGCCAGACTGGCGGAGTAGGCGGTTCCAACCGTGCCGTTCGCCAGCGACGTCGTTGTAATGCTCGGCGCCGGGGTCACCACGACGGTCGAGGAATTCGATTTCGTGGTATCCGCAACCGAAGTCGCAACAATCGTCACCGTCATTTTGGTCGAGACGGTTGCCGGGGCGTTGTAAACGGCCGCGGAAGTCGTGCTGCCGGTCAACGTCCCGCAAGCAGCGCCCGTGCACGAGGTTCCCGACAGGCTCCACGTCACTCCGAGACTCTTGGAGTCGTTCGCCACACTCGCCGCGTACTTCAGGGTTTGACCCTGGTCGATGGTGGTCTGAGTCGACGGAGTAAGAGAAACCGATACCGCGGGTGGAGTCTTCGTGGAAGATCCTCCCCCTCCGCAACCGTATAGAAACAAGCAGCTTGACAGGATCAAGACGAATTTTTTCATGGCTGTGCCATCTCCTTGGACACCAATGAGCAGATTCCTTTTGCCGCTCCACCCAGACAGCGCAAAAAGCCCCGGAAACGCCTCAGCCTTTCTTTGCGATGAGAGTTTCCGGTGGAAACGGTCGAGGTGCGCGGATCTCAATCCGGAGTTGATTGCGGAGAATCGGCGGCGCCCCTGCCGGCTGCGGAATCCAGCCGGAAAAGTGGCGCGCCCGCGCCTTTCAATTCATCCACTGATCCGCGCAGCCGGCCGGGACTCGGCCGCCCGCCGGGCAAACGGAAACCCGCTCTGCTCCGCCCTTCAGTGAACTGCGCCTGTGCGGCTATGCTGGATTGAGTTCATGCCCACAGCGCCCCGCCAATTCGATGTGATTGTTTTGGGGGCCGGCGCGGCGGGGTTGATGTGCGCCGCCGTGGCCGGGCAGCGCGGCCGCCGGGTGGCGCTGCTGGACCACAACCCCCAGCCCGGGCGCAAAATCCTCATCTCCGGCGGCGGGCGGTGCAATTTCACAAATCTCCACTGCGGACCGCGGAATTTCTTTTCGGAAAACAAACACTTTGCCAAGTCGGCGCTGGCCCTCTACCAGCCCCGGCACTTTATCGAACTGGTCGAGCGCTACGGAATCCCCTGGCACGAGAAGACCCTGGGCCAGCTATTCTGCGACAGGTCCGCGCGCGCAATTCTCGAGATGCTGCTGGCCGAGTGCGCCTTGGGCGGCGTGGAAGTCGTCCTGAACGCGGGCGGAATCGCAGCATCCTCCTCCGGCGGGTTTTCGGTCGAATCCTCTCGTGGAGAGTTTCGGGCTGATGCGCTGGTGGTGGCTACCGGCGGGCTGTCGATTCCCAAGATGGGCGCCACCGGCCTGGGGTATGAGCTGGCCCGGCAATTCGGGCTGGCCGTGGTCGAGCCGCGTCCGGCGCTGGTCCCGCTGCTGCTGGGCGGCGAGGAAACCGGCTGGACCCAGTTGGCGGGGGTTGCCGCGGAGGTCGTTGCCCAGGCCGGCGAGGCCCGTTCCGGCGAGGCTCGCTTCAGGGAAAAAATGCTGGTGACGCATCGCGGCCTGAGCGGCCCGGCGGTGTTGCAGGCGTCGTCCTACTGGCGTCCGGGCGAGGCGCTGACGGTGGATTTTGCGCCCCATCTTGCCGCCGGACCGGGAGTTTTCGCGTCGTTGCGGGAACCGGGCGCGCGGAGGGACCAGGCGGCCCTCCGCCAGGCGTTGCGAGAAATGCTGCCGCAAAGGTTGGCCAACCGCCTGGCCGAAGTGGGCGGCCCGCCAGGCTGGTCGAACGCGGCCCTGGAGGCGCGGGAACGCGAGCTGCGCCGATGGCCATTCCACCCCGTGGGGACCGAGGGCTTCGACAAAGCCGAGGTCACCGCCGGCGGCGTGGACACCGCCGGCTTGCAGGCGCGGACCCTTGAGGCGCGGGCCGTGCCGGGGCTGTTCTTCATCGGAGAAGTGGTGGACGTGACCGGCTGGCTGGGAGGGTTCAACTTCCAGTGGGCGTGGGCTTCGGGAGTCGCGGCGGGAAGAGCGGTGTGAGAGAGGCAGGGAACAGGGATCAGGGGACAGGGAACAGACGGGCCGCTCTCTGACGCGCTCTCGCGCTCTACTGCTCGGATTGTGCCGGGGGCGCTCCGGGCTTGGCCGGCGGCGTCAGCACGAAGCCCTTGCGGACTAGCGCGAAGCCGGGCTGGGGAAGCTCAGCTTGCAGAAGCTGGTTTTCCGGGCCCGTGAACAGATCGGTGACAGCGCTGCCGATGGTCGCGATCAGGTGGTGGACGGCGATGGGCTTGCCGTTCAGCGTTCCCCGCTCATCGGCGTAGGTAGCCAGTTGAATGGGCGTCACGGAGCCGGCCTGCTTGGGGATGATGGCCCACAGATCCCGGTTGTTGCGGGCCACGGCCAGGGCCAGCAGGGTCTCCAGGGCTCCAGGGTCGAAGTCGGGCAAGAAAACAGCGCCGGGGTGCGGAGCCAGCCGGGTGGTCGACGCGCGGCCCTGGGCCGAAATGTTCAATAAAAGCTGCGCGGCGTCCGGTGCGCCGGTGACGGTCACGGCCGAGCCGTTGATGGTCGCGCTGAGCTGCACATGCCGCAGCTGGTTGGCCGCCGACAGCAGCTCGGTCTTCGACAGAGCGTAATCCAGCCCCTGCATGGCGATGCGCACGACCGAGGTGGAGTCGTAGCCGTGGGCGCTGGCGATGAAGTTGAAGCTGGCTGTCCCCACCGGCGTGCCGTGCTGCGAGATGATGAAGCTCCCCGACTGCGCCTGAACCGCGGCTGGAAGCAAGGCAAGTACTCCCGCGAGCGGGAAGAGGGCGAGATTGCGCACAAGTTTTCGCATCGTTCCAGTCCATTAGACACGATGGTGCGAAAAGAGTTGCGAAAGGCAAGGAGCAGTTGTCAGTGATCAGTGATCGGTTGTCAGCCGTCCGCGGCAAGGAGAGTTCTGTGGCCTCCCATCCTTTCCGTGGAAAGGATGGGAAACCCAGCCTTGGCGCGAGTTCCAGGAGCCGCACCATCCAGGCCTTTTCACTGATCACTGATCACTGACAACTGAAAACTGCTTTTTTCACCCCTTGGCCACGGCAAACCGCTGGTTCACTTCGTGCCAGTTCACCACGCTCCACCAAGCCGCCAGGTACTCGGGCCGCCGGTTCTGGTACTTGAGGTAATAGGCGTGCTCCCACACATCGTTGCCCAGAACGGGATAGAGCCCCTGTGTGAGAGGCGAATCCTGGTTGGGCGTGGAGAGGACCTTGAGCTTGCCGGCCTGGAAGACCAGCCAGCCCCAGCCGGAGCCGAACTGCTTGGCCGTCGTCTCGTTGAAGGTCTTCTTGAAGGCTTCAAAGTCGCCGAAGTCCGCCGTAATCTGCGCGGCGATGGGGCCTGTGGGAGCGCCGCCCACGCCGTCTGAGCCCACCGGGCCCATCAGCTTCCAGAAGGCGGTGTGGTTGGAGTGGCCTCCGCCGTTGTTGCGCACCGCGGTCCGAATCTCCTCGGGCACCTGGGCCAGGTCGCGCACCAGGTCGTCGACGGACTTGGCCGCCAGATCGGGGTGGCTGGCCAGAGCCGCGTTCAGGTTGGTGACGTACGCCTGGTGGTGCTTGCCGTGGTGAATCTTCATCGTTTCCGTGTCGATGAACGGCTCGAGTGCGGCATAGTCGTAGGGAAGCGGCGCAAGTTCGAATGCCATTGGGGAATCTCCTCCGTTTGGATGGTTGTTCAGGCTGGTTTCGCGGGGTCCAGATTGAAAACATCGGGGCTCGTCTCCGGAACAATGGAAGCGCATTGCTTCCATGAGTTTGAAAGACCCTGTACACAGATGGATGCGGCGAACAGCGGACAGGATTCTCGCTTGGCGCGGCGCAGGCCAAAAGAAACCTTCGGCGGGCCTGGAACATCGAAGGATGGACAGTAGTTGCCCTCCCTTCCCGATTTTCCCCTTTCAGGTGCCAGGACCATGAGAGATCGGCCGCTTTACCGTTGGCTTGAGCAGCAGGGCGAGGCTTTTGGCGCGCCGGGCATGGAGCCGCGTTGGACCTCAAGCGTGAAAGACGCCGTCGGAACCGCCTACTCGGCCTCCAGCCGGGTGTGGTTCACTTGCTCGCACGGCATTTTGAACGAAATCTACCACCCCACCATCGACCGGCCCCAGGTCCGGGACATGGAGTTCCTGGTCACCGACGGGGAAACCTTCGTCCACGAAGAAAAACGCGACCTGCTCTCCACCTTCGAGTACATCCACCCCGAAGCCCTGGGCGTGCGCTATGTGAATCGCGACCCCCAGGGCCGCTACAGCCTGATGAAGGAGATCATCTGCGACCCGCATCATAGCGTGGTGTTGACCCACGTGCGGCTGGAGGGCGACAAGGGCCTGCTGCCGCGGCTGAAGGTCTATGCGCTGCTCGCGCCGCACCTGGACGGCGGCGGGACGGGCAACACGGCGCGGGTCGTGGACATTGCCGGGAACAAGCTGCTGCTGGCTTGGAAGGCCCAGCGCGCGCTGGCCATGGCGGCCAGTTGCGGCTTCTCGCGGCTGAGTTGCGGCTTCGTGGGCTCGAGCGACGGCTGGCGCGACCTGGTGGACGACTTCCGCATGGATTGGGAGTTCGGCTCGGCCGCCGGCGGCAACGTTGCCCTAATGGGGGAGCTGGAACTGAGCCATGCAGGCGACGGACACGGGCCGGAGTTTACCCTGGCCATCGGCTTCGGAGAGGGAATCCATACGGCGCTCGAGAAAACGGTCAGCGCGCTGGCCATGCCCTTCGAGGAGCATCGCCACCGCTTCATCATGCAGTGGCGCCGGGTATCCAATCCGGAGTGGTTGGCCGCCCCGGCCCTCGACGGCGGAAAGCTCATGCGGGCCAGCCACAATGTGCTCCTGGCGCACGAGGACAAGACTTTTTCGGGAGCCTTCGTGGCCTCGGCCTCCATCCCCTGGGGCCAGGTCAAGGGCGACGACGACTTGGGCGGCTATCATCTGGTGTGGACCCGCGACATGGTGCAGACCGCCACGGCACTGCTGGCCTGCGAACGCATGGAAACAGCGCGCCGGGCGCTGGTCTACCTGGCCTGCACTCAGCAGCCGAACGGCGGTTTTGCCCAGAACTTCTGGATCGACGGCACGCCCTATTGGTCCGGCCAGCAACTGGACGAGGTGGCCTTTCCCCTCATGCTGGCCTGGCGCCTGTGGAAGGCCGACGGGCTGGGGGAGATGGACATTTTCCCCTTTGTGGAGCGGGCGGCCGGCTACCTGGTGCGCCATGCGCCCATCACCCACCAGGAACGCTGGGAAGAGAACGCCGGCTACTCGCCCTCCACCCTGGCCGCCGTCATTGCCGGGCTGATTTGCGCCGCGGAGATGGCGCGGGCGCGCGAGGCGGTGGAGCTGGCGGTCTTTCTTGAGGAGTTCGCCGACTGGATCGAAGGCCACATCGAGGATTGGGCGGCGACCAACGAGGGCGTGCTCCACCCGCCCATTCGCCGCCACTACATGCGCATCCGGCCTCCGGAAAAGGGCGAGGCCTACGCCTGCGAAAGCTGCGGCACTGAGACCATACGGCTCAGCAACCGGCCGCCGGGCAGCCGCTATGAATTCCAGGCGCGAGAGATTGCGGACGCGGGCTTCCTGGAACTGGTCCGCTACGGGGTGCGCCGCGCCGACGATCCGCTGATCGTCGATTCGCTTGAAGTTGTGGACGCGGTGCTCAAGCGCGACCTGCCCCAGGGGCCGGGCTGGCTGCGCTATAACTGCGACGGCTACGGCCAGCGGCCCGACGGCGGCCCTTACCAGGGCTGGGGCCAGGGGCGCGTCTGGCCCCTGCTCACCGGCGAGCGCGCCCACTATGAGCTGGCTGCGGGCAGAGATATCGCGCCGTTCATCAAGACGTACGAAGACTTCGCCACCTGCGGCCAGATGATGCCTGAACAGGTGTGGGATGCCGCCGACCTGCCGGAGGCGGGCATGAGGCTGGGCCAGCCGGCCGGCTCGGCCCTCCCGCTGGTGTGGGCTCACGCGGAATACCTGAAGCTGCTGCGCTCGGCCGTCGACGGCAAGGTCTTCGACCGCATCGATCCGGTCTACGAACGCTACTGCGAGCCGCGGGGCCGAAGCCGCACCCGCCCGAACCTTGAGATTTACAGCCTGCGCCGGCCCATTCAGAAAATCTCAGCCGGCTACACGCTGCGCATTCTCGATGAAAACCGGTTCGACCTTCTGTGGAGCGCGGACGGCTGGCAATCCCATGAAACCGTCTCCAGCCGCTCGCTGGGAAGCGCGGGCTACAGTGCGGACATTGCCCCCGCTCCAAGAGTGGACCATCAGGAAATGAGCAATCTGGGACCGGGCAACGTTTCCTTCACACTACATTGGCCGGAGCAAAGCCGCTGGCTTGGTTACAATGTGGAAGTGAAGGTGGACGCCAGCTAATCCCCGGTAACAACAAGAAATCGGCCTCCAGAAACGAGTAACAAACAATAACACGCAAATCGACTCATCCGGCATAACTGCCCGGCATCGAAAGGAACCAGGAAAAATGACTTCCAGCCTCGCGGAACTTTCTCTCGACCAGGTGTCCATCGACACACTTCGTCTGCTTGCCGTGGACACGGTGGAAAAGGCAAAAAGCGGCCACCCCGGCGCGCCGCTGGGCTGTGCCCCCATTGCCTACCTGCTGTTTCACAAGCTCATGAAGCACAACCCGGCGCACTCCAAGTGGGCTGACCGGGACCGCTTCGTGCTGTCCAACGGCCACGCCTCCGCGCTGCTCTACTCCACCCTGTTTCTCTCCGGCTACAAGGTCACCCTGGACGACTTGAAGAGCTTCCGGCAGTGGCACTCGCGCACCCCCGGCCACCCGGAGCGAGGCGACACGGACGGCGTCGAAGTGACCACCGGTCCTCTAGGCCAGGGCATGGCCATGGCCGTGGGCATGGCCATTGCGGAAAAGCACTTGGCCGCGGCGTATAACCGGCCGGGCTTCGAGGTGGTGAACCACTTCACCTACTCCCTGTTGGGCGATGGCGACCTGATGGAAGGCGTTTCGCACGAGGCGGCTTCCTTGGCCGGAACCCTGGGGCTGGGCAAGCTGATTCTCCTTTACGACGACAATTTGATCTCGCTCGACGGGCCTACCAGCCTGAGCTATACCGAGGATCCGCTGGAGCGCTTCGAGGCCTACCACTGGCACGTGCAGCGGGTGGCGGACGGCAATGACCTGGAGGCTATCGAAACCGCCATTGACGCTGCCAAGGCCCAGACCGGCAAGCCCTCCATTATCGCCGTGCGGACGGTGATCGGCTACGGCAGCCCCAAGGCAGGAACCAACAAGGTGCACGGCGAGGCTCTCGGCGCGGCGGATGTGGCGGCAACCAAGAAATTCTTCGGCTTCCCCGAAGACAAGGGCTTTTATGTTCCCGCCGACGCCCTGGAAAACTGGCGCACCGCGGTCGATCGCGGCGCCGGCCTTGAAGCGGCTTGGAAGACGCTTTTTGAAGGCTACCGCGCGGCCAACCCCGAGCTGGCCGCGGAATTCGAACGCACCCAGAAGGGCGAACTCAAGGCCGGGTGGGAGAAGGCAATTCCCAGCTTTCCGACAGCCAAGCCGCAGGCCACGCGCAACGCCGGCGGAGCGGTAATGAATGCCATCGCCGAGGCGGTGCCGGAACTGTTTGGCGGAGCCGCGGACCTTACCTCCTCCACCAAGACCATCTTCAAGCCCGGCGTCAGCTTCCACGCCGACCCGGCCGGGCGTAACGTCTTCTTCGGCGTGCGCGAGTTCGGCATGTGCGCCGCGGTCAACGGAATCGCCGCCCACGGCGGACTGATTCCCTTCGGCTCGACGTTTTTCGTTTTTTCCGACTACGCCAAGCCGGCCATCCGGCTGGCCTCGCTGATGCAGGTTCACTCGCTCTTCGTCTTTACCCACGACTCCATCGCCCTGGGCGAGGATGGCCCGACCCACCAACCGGTCGAGCAACTGCTGGGACTGCGCGCCATTCCTGGCCTCACCGACTTCCGCCCGGCCGACGCCAACGAGACCGCCGCGGCGTGGAGGGTGGCCCTGGAACGCAAGGGACCGAGCTTCTTTGCCCTCAGCCGGCAGGATTTGCCGGTGCTCGATCCGGCCGTGCACGACCTCTACGCCGGGGTCGCCAAGGGCGCCTATGTGCTCGAAGACGCGGCGAATCCCCAGGTGGTGCTGATTGGTACCGGAGCCGAGGTCTGGCCGGCGCTCGCGGCCGCCAAACTCCTGGCAGCGGACGGAATCGCGGCCCGGGTGGTCAGCTTCCCCAGTTGGAAGCTCTTCGAAGAGCAAACGCCGGAATACAAGGCCAGCGTGCTCCCCGCCGGGGTTCCGAAACTGGCCATCGAAGCCGGCGTTACGCTAGGGTGGTGGAAGTACGTGGGCCAGGACGGCGACGTCATCGGAATTGACCGCTTTGGCGCTTCGGCCCCCGGGCCCAAGGTGCTCGCCGAGCTTGGTTTCACCGCGGAAAACGTGGCTGCGCGGGCTAAGAAGCTGATCAAGAAGTAACACAGTGGTCAGTTGTCAGTGATCAGCTTTCAGTGATCGGTTTCCCGCGCTTCATCATTCCGGGCTGTGGACCCAATTCGCAGCCCCGGAACTGACAACTGATCACTGACCACTGACCACTGTTCCGAAAGGACCGACTTTGAAACTCGTCATCGCATCCGACCATGCGGGATTCTCTCTGAAGGAAGAAGTGCGCGCCTATCTGGCCAAGGCGGGCCACGACGTGGTGGACCTTGGCGCTTACACCGGCAACAACCCGGACGATTATCCCGACTTTGCCGAGAAGGTGGGCCTGGCGTTGAAGCGGGGCGATGCGCCGCGCGGCATTCTCATCTGCGGCTCGGGCGTGGGCGTCTGCGTCGCGGCCAACAAAATTCCCGGCATCCGCGCCGGCATGTGCCATGACACCTACTCGGCCCACCAGGGCGTGGAGCACGACGACATGAACGTCGTGGTGCTGGGCGCGCGCATCATCGGTTCTGCGCTGGCCTTTGAAGTGGTGGACCGGTTTATCGGCGCCAAGTTCATCGGCACCGAAGAGCGGTTTGCACGGCGGTTCAAGAAGGTTCTGGCCATCGAAGCCAAGTACATGTGCGGCGACGGCTCGGCAAACCCGGCTTAGACCCAGAAGACTCTCGGGCGGCAGGGGTGGGGAGGTCCACTTCTTGCCGCATTTCAACCCAGGGGAAGTTCAACCCATCTTCATTGCAGGCAGAGAAACGGAAAGGCGCCGATGTTCCCCTTCGACGTGATCCTCTTCGATGTGGGCGGGGTCCTGCTGACCAACGGCTGGGACCACCGCGAACGCGCGCGCGTGCTCGACGAGTTCCAGTTGGACGGCGCCCAGTTCGAGAGTCGTCACCCCGCGCCCTATCGCGCCTGGGAGAGTGGCGCGATTACTGTTAGGGCCTACCTCGACGCGACCGTCTTCTACGAGCCGCGCACCTTTTCCCACAACGACTTCTTCGACGCCATCTGCGCGCAATCCGCCACCCTTCCCGATGGCGCATTGGGAATCCTCAGGGAACTTGCCGCATCGGATAAGTATTTGCTGGGCGCATTGAACAACGAGGCCCGGGAGACAAACGACTTTCGCTTTCAACAATTCGGGCTGCGCAAGCTTTTTGGGCTGGCGCTGAGTTCCTGCTACCTGGGGCTGCGCAAGCCCGACCCGGCCATCTACCGGCGGGCCTTGGATATTCTCGGCCGCCCGCCGGAGCGGGTTCTGTTTATCGACGACCGGGTAGAAAATGTGGCCGCCGCCGAAGCTGCCGGAATCAGGGCCCTGCATTTCCAGGGCTACGAGCCGCTGCGCGATGCATTGGAGATCCTGAGAGTTCTTTAGCCTTTCCACACAGGAGGAAAACGATGCAACTGGGATTGATTGGCCTGGGCAAGATGGGCGGCAACATGGCCGAACGGCTGCAACTGGGCGGCCACCAGGTGGTGGGCTTCGACTTCAATGCCGAGGCCGTGGCGCGCCTGACGGCAGCCGGAAATGTGGGCGTCTCCACCCTTGAGGATCTCGTCCAGAAGCTCTCCGGCCGCAGGGCCATCTGGATCATGGTGCCCCAGGGTGATCCGGTGGACCAGACCATCGCCAAACTCGAACCCCTCTTGAATCCCGGCGACATCCTTATCGACGGCGGCAACTCCAATTACCAGGACTCGATTCGCCGCCACGGGGAAGTCACCGCCAAGGGCTTCCAGTTTGTCGACGTGGGCACCTCGGGCGGCGTGTGGGGGCTCAAAGAGGGCTACAGCATGATGATCGGCGGCGACCAGGAGCCGGTCGAGTTTCTCCGTCCCATCTTCGAGGCCCTGGCGCCGGCGGCCGACAAGGGGTGGGGCCATGTGGGCCCGGCCGGCTCCGGGCACTTTGTCAAGATGGTCCACAACGGCATCGAATACGGACTCATGCAGGCCTACGCCGAGGGCTTCACCATCCTGGAAAAGAAACAGGAGTTCCACCTCGATTTGCCCCAGATTGCCGACATCTGGCGCTACGGCAGCGTGGTGCGCAGTTGGCTGCTGGACCTGACGGCGGAGGCCCTGTGCGGCAATCCCACGCTGGACGGTTTGCAGGCCTACGTCGTGGACTCCGGCGAGGGCCGCTGGACGGTCTTCGAGGCCATCAACCTGAACGTTTCCGCGCCCGTAATTACCGAGTCGGTGATTCGCCGCATCCGGTCCCGCGAGGAAAACAACTTCACCGACCGCATGTTGGCCATCATGCGCAACGCCTTCGGCGGCCATGCGGTGAAAAAAGACTAGTTGTCAGTGAACAGTTGTCAGTTGTCAGTCAAAAATGCTTCAAGCCAATCGACTGTGCACTGCTCCCTGATAACTGCTCACTGACAACTGATGACTGACAACTGATAACTGACAACTGATCACTGACAACTGATCACTGACAACTGATCACTGACAACTGCGAGGAACGAGCCATGACGACGATTCAGATGAGCGTGCGGCCGGAGGATCTATCCCAGGTCCCCCACGGCAACGAGCGAATTCCCGAGCCGGGCATCCTGGTGATCTTTGGCGCCTCGGGCGACCTGACCAAGCGCAAGCTGCTTCCGGCGCTGTTTCACCTGGAGCAGTCGGGTCTTTTGCCGGAGAAGTTCGCCATTGTGGGCGTGGCGCGTCGGCCGCTGGGTGACGAGTTTGCCGCGGACATGCGCGACGGCATTGTCAATTTCGGCAGCGTGGACGCGGCCGACCCCAAGCTCGATAGCTTCGTCTCCAAGATCAGTTACTTTCCCCTGAACTTCGACGACCCGGCCAGCTACGCGGGTCTGAAGGCGGAGCTGGAGCGGATTGCCAAGGAGAAGGGCATCGGCGGCGAACGGCTCTTCTACCTGGCCACCGCGCCGGAGTTCTTTGCCGGCATCATTGAGAACCTGGGCGCGCAGGGCATGGCGCAGCCCGAGCAGGGCAAGGCGTCGGTGGTCATCGAGAAGCCTTTCGGCCACGATCTGGCCTCGGCGCGCGAGCTCAACCAGCAGGTGAACGCCGTCTTCCACGAGAGCCAGGTCTTCCGCATAGACCACTACCTGGGCAAGGAGACGGTGCAGAACATCCTGGTGTTCCGCTTTGCCAACGGCATCTTCGAGCCCATCTGGAACCGCAATTACATCGATCACGTGCAGATTACCGCCGCCGAAACGCTGGGCGTGGAGGGCCGCGGACCGTTCTACGAGAAGGCCGGCGCGCTGCGCGACGTGGTGCAGAACCACGTCATGGAGCTGCTGAGCTTTGTCACCATGGAGCCGCCTTCGAGCTTCGATGCCGAGGCCGTGCGGCGGGAAAAAGTGAAGGTGTGGCGCGCCATTCCGCCGCTGCCCATCCTCGACGCGGTACGCGGCCAGTACGGGCCGGGCGTGATCGACGGAAAACGCGTGGTCGGCTATCGCGACGAGGAGCGGGTCAATCCCGAGTCGGGCACCGAGACCTATGCCGGGGTCAAGCTGGAGATTGAAAACTGGCGCTGGGCGGGCGTTCCCTTTTACCTGCGCGCCGGCAAGCGGCTCAAGAAGCGCGCCACGGAGATCAGCATCCAGTTCAAGCAGCCGCCGCTGTTGATCTTCAGCCGCATGGCGGCCAGCGCGCCGTGCCAGCAGATTCAGCCCAACCTGCTCACCATCCGCATTCAGCCCGACGAGGGAATCTCGCTGCGCTTCGGGGCCAAGGTGCCCACTACCCCGAACATGGACGTCTGCCCGGTCAACATGGACTTCGACTACGCCGGGGCCTTCGGCGAGTCCAGCGCCAACGGCTATGAGCGGCTGCTGCTGGACGCCATGATCGGCGACCAGACCCTGTTTTCGCACCGCGACGGCGTGGAGATCAACTGGGCCCTCTACACGCCGATCCTGGAGGCCTGGGCGGCCAAGAAACCCGAAGTCTTCCCCAACTACTTCGCCGGCTCCTGGGGCCCCGAGTGCTCCGAACGCCTGCTGGAACGCGCCGGACATGCGTGGAGAAACGATTTGGGACGAAAGGCTTAAAAGCAGGGAACAGGGAACAGGGATCAGGGATTAGGGAACAACCGATTATGGGGAGGCTAGCGGTCTTCTATCCAGGCTCAGAGCGTCCCCGGCCAGCCGCCCATCCCGCCCTGTGTTCGTCGACTGGCGCCCGGGGCATCCCCATATGCGCTAAGGCAAGGAAGGATTGCTTCCGGTTAGGCGGTGACACACCAGTAATCTAGCTGATCCCCGTCCCTCTCAAGCGTTGTTCAAATCTACCGGCTGAACGGCCTCTTTCGGAAGGTAGGGACGAGCTTGGAAGTGACGGCAACCTGGATCTGAAGGCTTGATTCCGTACCTCCAACCGTGCTGGCCGTTTCATCCTCTCTGAGAGGTTCCCCGGTGGTCTTAATAAAAGATCTCGAAAGGGAAATATCGCCCGCTTGATTGGAATTCCAGGTGCCTTGGGCATGTTTCGCGATTGGGCCGTGAGTGACCGTTTGCTCGAACGTATGGTCTGGCTTGAGGGTCAAGGTCGCCGGTACTCCCTCCTCATCTCCGGCGTAGGTTCCGGCCACCGTTCCGCCGGTCGCCGAGCCGACCTTGCTATACCACTCGATGTCATAGGTTGATAGGGTGATTGAGCCGGGGAATATTCCGAGCACTTTATTAAGATCGCCGTAGGCCAACCCGTTTGCCCCAAGTTCCTGTCCTGTTACTGCGAGGAAATCTTTGGAAAACTCGAGGCCGCCATAAGAAGCTACGTGGCTCCAGGTTCCCTTGGCCTGTCGAACGTTGCCAGAGCGGTTAAGCTCTTGTTGGAAGCTGTGGTCAGGTTTGAGAATCAGTGTGGACGTTTCGCCGTTTTGGGCGAGATGGTAAGTGCCGGACACGACACTATCGCTGTAATCAGAAGCGACGGCAAACCAAATTCCAAAGCAAAGCCAGCCTACGATCAAGACGGCCACTGCTCTCAATAGGCCGAAAAACCATCGCGCTCGCCTAGACTTAATCATTGCAGCCGCCTTTCGAGAATAGATTACACAAATGCATTCGTCTTTCAGTTGCTCCGGCCTTATTGTCGCCAACCCGGAGGCTACCGTGCGCGGTCGAAATCCACCATTCTCCATTGAATGAGGATGGACGGTGCCGCCTATCTTGGCGCTGGTACATCGAGTACCCCCCCACCGGTATTTCGGAAGCAAATCCCTTGTTTTGTTCATCTTACGGGCAGGGGTGCGCCGTAAAATCTTGAAAACAAAGAAGTTCCCTTCAAAATATTCCAGGATAAGGAGTTACGCTGGGCTTTGGCCTCAGTGGGCAGTCTCTGACCGCCAGGCAGCGGGTCGGGACGACGATCGGAAGGAGGGCTCCTGAGGATGATTGTGCGGCAAAGGGGAGAAATAATCTGCAAGCACCGGCGGTGCGGCCGAGACGCTTCGCCCATGAGGTCCGTGGTATCCCACCCATGCGACAGAAAAGACCTCGCATGGATGGGGCACCGGGCTCCGATTCGAACCCCTAGCCCCTGACCCCTAACCCCTAGCCCCTAACCCCTAACCCCAGCCTTACTCCCGGACGACCTTCACGAAGATGCCATCCGGCAGTTCGCCTTCCAGCAAGTGAACCACGCCGCCCTTCACGTAGCCCTCCAGGATTTGGCGTGCAGGCTTGGCGGCCGCTGGCGGGCTGGGGCGCGCAATGGGCGTCGTCTCCAGCTTGCCGTAGGGCCGGGCCGATGGCTGGCTGACTTGCCGACTCGCTGGCGTGCTCACTCCGCCAACGCCGCTCGCTCTGCCAGCCTCGCTTCTGTCATTTTTCCCTGATCCCTGTTCCCTGATCCCTGTTCCCTGGCCCTTCCCCATCCCCCGGTCCATGGCCTCGTTGGCCAGCCGGTCAGCTTCCTTGTTGCCGCCGCGGAGGGTGTGGCGCATCTCGAAGCTCTCGATGCGCCGGGCCAGTTTCTTGGCCTCGGTAAACAAGGGCAGCAGCACCGGGCTCTTCACCGAGTACTTGCCCTGCATCTGCTTGACCATCAGTTCCGAGTCGGAAACCACGGTGAGGCGTTTGGCTCCGTTCTCGATGGCCCAGCGCAGCACCGCCAGCAGGCCCGAGTATTCGGCAAAGTTGTTGGTCTGGATGCCGAGGAATTCATTGAGTTCGGCCACCGTGCGGCCCTTGGCGTCCTCGACCACGGCGCCGTAGCCGGAAGGCCCTGGGTTGCCGCGCGAGCCGCCGTCGCAGTGGGCGGTGAACCACTCGCCGGCCTCGCCGGCGGCGGAGTGAGCTGAAGCATCGAACAGATTTCCATTCATCGTCTTCCAGTGTACCGGGCCCAGGGGCGAAGCGCGCCGCCCTGCATGCTTACCTCCGACGCCCATCCGCGTCTATTGGAATGCGGACATTTCCCCATCCCCCGGAGCGCAGATTCGATGGCAGCCGATGCGGTGATTTACCCCACTTTCCCGGTTCGAGTCCCGGCAAGCTTGCCCTGGCCCGCCGCCAGGAGGGTACAATCCTCCCCAGAGATGGCTGCGAGCAGGGCAATGAACGGACCGAAGAGCGCGCAGGAGCGGATGGAGGCGCGCGCCCCGGAGATGGAGCTGATTCGCGAGGCGCAGGCGGGTTCGCGGACGGCCTTTGACGCCTTGGTGCGGCAGTATGAGCAGCAGGTTCTCCGGCTGGCGCTGCACCTGACCGGTTCCGAGCACGACGCGGAGGATATTTACCAGGAAGCGTTCCTGAAGGCCTTCCGGTACTTGGGCAATTTCCGTTTCGAGTGCTCGTTTTACACCTGGATTTACCGCATTGTGACCAACCTCTGCCTGGACCAGTTGCGGAGGCGCAAGACCCGGCGCGAAGACCACGCCGTCATCCTCGACCACTCCGGGGACGAGATCGATATGCTGGCCTCGGTCTCCGACGACCGGTCGTTTTCCAATCCTGCGAAGGAGCTGGACCGCAAGGTGCTCGGCGAGCGGATTCAACTGGCGCTGGGCAAGCTGACGCCGCGGGAGCGGATGGTTTTTGAACTGAAGCACTACCAGGGTCTCCGCCTGCGCACCATCGGGGAGATGCTGAACACCACGGAAGAAACAGCCAAGAATACGCTCTTCCGGGCCACCAAGAAGTTGAGAGCACAGTTGGCTGGTTTGAGATAAACAGTTGGCTGGATTGAGATAACAGGACTGAGATGACGGGATTGCGGTAAACCGCGCCACGGGCAGTTCCCACTAGGGGGACGCCGGATTTTCGGGATGCGGAAGGTTACTCTTTTGAGGCTGGAAGGACGTAGAACCATGAATTGCGAACTTGCACACGAACGGATTGTGACGGCGGCCTACGGTGAACTGGCCGACGAACAGATGCACGAGTTGGAGCGGCACATGGCCCTCTGCCCGGATTGCCCCAAGGAGCGGGAACAGTTGCTGGCGCTGAAGCTGCTTGCCGATGCCCATCCGGTGCTGGAGCCGGACCCCAACCTGGTGGCGCGCGCGCGGATGCGCCTTGAAGAGGCCCTGGACGCCCTGCCGCCCAAGCGCTGGTACGAGCGGCTGGGCCAGCGAATCCTCAATAATTCTGCCAGTTTGCAGGCCGCCCCCGTGGCCGCCTGCCTGTTGCTGGTGGCCGGGGCTGGTGCGGGCCTCGTGGGCGGCTACCAGTTCGCCCAGAGCCGCGCCGCGCGCACCGCCGCCGTAGCCGTGCTCCAGCCGCCCGCGGCGCCCCCGCCGGCGCTCGCCTCCACGGCGCCCGCGGAGATCGCCAACATCTCCAGCATTGTGCGCCAGCCCAATAGCCAGTTGGTGGAAGTGCGCTACAACCAGGTCATCCCGCAGCGCATTCAAGGCTCGCTCGACGACCCCGCGATTCGCCAGTTGCTCATGCTGGCCAGTGAAAACTCGGCCTCGGCCGGGGTGCGGGACGACTCCGTGGGCCTGCTGGCCGCCGAGTGCCGCGCCGGACACGGCTGCAAGGCGGCGGGCATCCGCGATGCCCTCATGGTGGCCCTGCGCTACGACAAAAACGAGGGCGTGCGCGAGAAGGCGCTCCAAGGCCTCGAGCCCTATGTCGCCGAGGATGTGCGCGTGCGGGATGCGGTGCTTGAGGCCCTCCTCAACGACAGCGACCCCCGCATTCGCACCGCGGCCATCAACATTCTGGAGCCGGTGGAAGCCGATACTAGCGTGCGGCAGGTGCTGCATACGGTCGCCAACTCCGACCAGAACCCACACATCCGCACCGTTTCAAGGCAGGTCTTGAGCCGGGTGCCGGAGATTCAGTAGCTCAACCCCTCCGGGGACCGCATCGCAAGTTCAGAGTGCGGCTCGGAGGCTGTTCGCGGTCTCCCTCCCATCGCGCTGTTCCGGGCTGAGAAACCGCGCAGGAAACCGAAGCAAAAGAAACTGCGGGAGAAGACAAAATGAAGCGCTTTTCGAGGCCGTACCGGAATCCGAATCCGAGTCCCAATCGGAATCTTGCCTGGATGCTGTTGCTGGCCGCATCTGCCTGTGTGGCCATCGCGCCCCTTGGCGCGGTGGCCCAGGCCCGGGGGCTCGTCGAGCTGCTTGAAGAGCCCAGTCCGCTGGCGCTGCACTCCGGCTCACAGGGCTACCTCGGTGTCGACCTGGCCGATGTGGACCAGGAGAAGGCCCAATCGCTCAAGCTCAAGGAAGTGCGCGGCGCGGTCATCACCCTGATCGACCATGACGCTCCCGCCGGCCAGATCGGCCTCAAGGTCAACGACGTGGTGCTGGGGCTGAACGGGCAGACCGTAGAAGGCGCCGAGCAGTTGCGGCGCATGCTCAAGGAGATTCCGGCGGGCCGCAAGGTGAGCCTGCTCATCAGCCGCGACGGCAACACCCAAACCCTGGCCGTCGAGCTGGCCGACCGCAAAGCCATGGAGCACGACGTCTGGAACAAAATCGGCGCCGGCGGCGATGTCTTTGCGCAGACTCCCGGGATGGGAATCCTCACCGGCGGGGGCGACGGATCGCTGCCCGGCGGCTTCCACATGCCCTTCTTTGGCAGCAGCCTCAACGTCGGCGCGCTGGTCGAGCCCCTGACCTCGCAAATGGCCGAGTACCTGGGAGTGCCGAGTGGGCTCATGATCAAGCAGGTGGCGCGCAAAAGCGAGGCCGCCACGGCGGGACTCAAGGCCTTCGACGTCATCCTCAAGGTCGGCCCCGAAGCCATCACCACCCTGGCGGATTGGGACCGCTCCCTCCGCGCCAACCAGGGCAAGCCCGTGCCGGTCACCATCCTGCGCGACCGCAAGCAGCAGACGCTGACCCTCCAGGTGGACTCCAAGCGCCACAGTGAATTGGAAATGGAAGAGATTTTCCCCGGCTGCGATGAACGGATGGTGGCCGAACTCGAGCAGCAACTGGCCGGGCAGTTAGGTCAGCAAACCGAGGCCGCCGCCGAAGCCCTGCGCCGGCAGGCCCAATCCCTGCGCGACCAAATGGGCAACCTCCAGCCTCTCAGCTCTCAGCAGGCTGAGGAACTCCGCTGGATGGCCGAGCAGATGCGCCAGAACTTCAAGCCCGAAGACTTCAAGATCGACTCCAGGCAGATGGACGAGCTGAAGCGCCAAATGGACGAGTTTCGCCAGAACTTCAAGCCCGAAGACTTCGAGATCGCACCGCAGCAGTTCGACCAGCTTCGCCGGCAGATGCAGCAGTTGAAGCGGCAGATGGAAGAGTTGAACACCCAGGGGCTCGACGGCCGCGTCTGACCAGCGGCCGGCCTCAACAAGCTGCGGAAAAACTCGCTGTCTTCAAAGGGCGCGGCGTTAGCCGCTCGGAACAGTCCAGCTTTGAAAGGGCACGACCGGGGTACCCTCTGGGTCGCGTGCTGTAAGTGCCTTAAAATCAACGCGGTCTTCAGCCTCTGAGCCACCCTTTCTCCGCAGCCCGTCAAGCCGTACTCACAAACTGCGGCACAAAGGGCGCCCCCGCGGTTGCAGGTCGGCGCCCTTTTTTGTCGGCTTCTGCTATCGGGGCGTCAACGCTGATCCCATCCGGCCAGCGAAGAGCCCTTTTCGCGGAACAGGCTCGCGCAGGTCCTCACCACGTCCGCATCCAACCCGGTTCCCGCCTGACTTTCGATCTCCTTCAAGGCGACCTTCAGGCCGAGCCCGGGTCGGTAGGGACGGCTGCAGGCCATCGCCTCAACCATGTCGGCAACCGCCAGAATCCTGGCGCCCGGCAGAATCTCGTCGCCCCGAAGCCCCCTCGGATAGCCCGAGCCGTCCAGCCGCTCGTGATGCTGCAAGACCGCTTCGGCGATGGGCCAGCGGAAGGGAACGTCTTTCAGAATCGCATGACCGGTCTCAGGATGTTCCCTGATCAGCGCCCACTCGGTCGGGGTCAGCCGGGTGGGCTTGGCCAGGATTTCAGCCGGTATCGAGATCTTGCCCACATCGTGCACCAGGGATGCTACGTGCAGTGCCTGCAGCCCGTCTTCGTCCCAGCCCATCTTCCTTCCAATAGCGCAGGCAATCTCCGCCACCCGTCTCTGGTGGCCCGCCGTATAGGGGTCGCGCATCTCAAATCCGGTGGTGATCGCGGCCACCACCGCCGACAGGGCCTCCGCCAGTTCCTTTTGCGCCTGGTCGCGCTCCAGTTTGACCGCCACCAGATGCTCGCGCCTTTCCAGCTCGCTTGCATCGCGAATCACGCCCACTGCCAGCAGCAGACCATCCGCATCGAAACCCTCGCTCGACGAAATCGAAACCGGTACCCTCCCGCCATCCTTCCGCTGGACGTGAAAACCATCCACGGTGCGGCCGTCGGCGATCGACTTTCTGAAGGCATCCTGAACCGCACCGCGCTCATCCTCCGGGTGCAGCAGCGTCCGATCCATCCCCATCAGTTCCTGGCGGCTGTAGCCGGTCAATCGCTCCGCGGCCGGATTTACATCCACCAATCGCCCCGTCCGGCAGTCAGCCACGAACATCGCATCGCAAGCATGGTCCCAACCCAATTCCAACAAACGGCCCAGGCGCGAAGTGGTCGGATTCTGGTTCATGGCCCTCTCAATCTGTGCCGCTGCGAGGTGCTGAATGTAACCCCATTCTGTCACCCAATACAATTCCATGCTGTCACATCGGCACATCCCCGTACCTAGACGTTCACTGAAGGTTGACTCCGAAGCGGCTTTCTAGCCCATGCGCCGATCCAGTCGGAGGATGCGCTTTGCGTTCTCCGAGGAAACCTTGACCCGTTCATTCTCCGAGATCTTCGCATGTTCGATGAACTGCGCCGCCACTTCCGTCCTCTCAAACGGATAGTCGACAGAGAACATCACATGGTCTTCTCCCATGGCGTCCAGCGCGCAGCGCACAGGCGCATCGGCGCAAACCCCGGATGTCGTGATCGCGATGTTGCGCTTGATGTAGAACGACGGCATCTGGGCCAGAGTCCTCGAACCACGATTGCAGATCGTCCAGCGGCTGTCGAAACGCCACAGGTTCATCGGCAGCGTTTCACCCATGTGGCCGAGCACAAGCCGGGCCTTCGGGTAACGTTCGAATACCCCGGCAAATACCAATCGCAACGCGTGAACCGCCGTCTCGAAAGCCCAGCTGCAGACCGGGCCCCAAAGCTCGCTGTGGCCGGCATAGCACGCCGGATGATCGACCGGATTCGCCGGGTGAAGATACACCGGAGCCTCCAGCGCCGCCGCGCGCTCCCAGAAAACCGAATACTTGTCCAGATCCAGATACTCGCCGTTCGTCTGGCCATTGATCATCGCGCCCTGCAGCTTGAGCTCGCGCATGGACCGCTCCAGCTCATCGGCCGCCTCCCGGGGATTGTGCATGGCCAAATGCGCGAATCCACCGTATCGGCTGGGACGCTTCTGAATCTCCCCAGCCAGAAAATCATTCGCCGATCTTGCCTTCCTCAGCGCAACCGCGGCGTCCTTTTCAACCTGTACACCCGGCCCGGCAAGAGACAGCACCGCCAGGTCAATCCGGTTCCGATCCATGATGGCGATGCGACGGTCGCCAAGATCGGGCAGAACCCCCAGGCCCAGCTTCGCAATCTCCGGGCTGATATTGGGGTACGTCTCCGCAAAGTACTCAACAAAATCAGGCAACAGAAAATGTTCCTCGAGCGCGATCTTCCCTGCGGGCTGCCCCTTGCCCACATCGGATGCAGGCTGGCTCTGAGGCGTTCTTGCCAGAGCTGATGCCGCATTCGCCCCAGCCGCCAGCGTCGCGCTCTTCAGAAAATCCCTTCGTTTCATCCCCTGTTTCTCCTTGGCAACTCCGGAAAACGGCCGTACATCGGTTCGTTCACCTCAGAATCGAGCCTGAAGTACGACAATGAAATCAAAATTCGCTGAATGAGACAAGGCAACCTGAGCATCGTGTCCTGCCTCAGCAACGTGCCGCCACAATGAACGCCGCGAGAATAGCCCAGGCCAAGCGAAGCGCAGGCCGGCGAGGCGCCAGGAGAAAATCCAGCGCCCCGTAGGGGCGCAAAGAACCGTGAACCCCAAACCCCGGAGTTAGAAAAGCCGCGGCTTCACAGACTGCGGAAAAACTCGTTGCTCTAAGTGCCGCAAAATCCTGCGCGGGTTTCAGCCCCTGCGGAACCTTGTCTCGTATCTTCGCCACTTCGTTTGCCGTGCTCCCGCAGCCCCATAAGCCCCGCGAAAACTCCGCGTCAGCCAATATTCGCACTCGGCAAAAGATAACCCTTCTTGCGAAAAAGCGATAGACACACCCTGACCACTTCCGCATCCAACTGGCTGCCGGCCCTTCTTTCAATCTCCTTGAGCACCGCATCGATCTTGGATGTAGCCCGATAAGGCCGGTAGGAGGACATCGCTTCCACCGTGTCGGCCACCGCCAGCACCCTGGCCTCAAGCAGAATGGCGTCTCCCTTGAGCCCCAGCGGAAACCCCGTGCCATCGACCCTCTCGTGATGCTGGCGCACGATTTCGGCCACCGGCCAGGGAAAGGGAATGCCCTTCAGAATTGTGTAGCCCGTCTCAGAATGGGTGTTCACCATGGCTTGCTCCGCCGGGGAAAGCTGGTGCGGCTTGGTCAGAAACTCCGCCGGCACCGAGATCTTTCCGATATCGTGCACCATGGCCGCCAATCGCATTCCGCGCAACCGGTTCTCCGGCCAGCCCATCTCCCGCCCAAGGTCGCAGGCAATCTCCGCCACCCGGCTCTGGTGGCCCACGGTATAGGGATCGCGCAACTCCATGGCCGAGATCATCGGCGCCACCAGTGCCGAGAGCGCCTCGCCAAGCTGCCTCTCGGCCCTTCCCAGTTGCTCCCGCTTCTTGTGCAGACGCTGCTCCTGGTCCAGCGAATACACCCCCCGGCTGAGCTGGCCGGCCAGTTGCTCGAACACTTTGATCGACGTGGGCGAAAACGCGCTGTAGTGAAACGAATAGATGACCAGGGCGCCGCGCCAGCCGCGCTCCACTGAGAACGGAATGCAGACGCTGGAATGAATGCCCATCTTCCGGGCGCGTTCCACCCAGGACGGAATCACGCGGGCGCCGGGGGCATCCTCCACGATTTGCAGGGTATTGGTGCGAATGCAGGTGCCGGTCGGCCCTTTTCCCGTCGCTTGGTCCTCCGACCAGCTCAAGTGCAGCCCTTCCAGAAAGCTCGTTGCCTGGCCCGCCGAGGCGGCAATGCGAATGCGCTTCTCCGGGTCGTCTTCGGCAATTCCCACCCAGGCAAGAAGATAGGCGGGATCCTGCGTGATGGCCACACAGATGGCCTGCAGCAGGGACTCCGACGAGCGCGCCTGGCCCAACGCAAGAGAGGCGCTGGCATAGGCGGACAACGCCCAGTTCTGGGTGGCCAGCAGATGCTCGCGCTCCATCAGTTCGGAGACGTCCCGATAGATGCCAACGGCCATCGACCGGCCCTCCGACTCGAAGGGCGCCGAGGACGAAATGGAAACGGGCACGCTCGCGCCGTCTTTGCGCAGCAGGTGAAGGCCATTGAGAATGGGCCTTGGAAAGGCAGCCTTCTCGACCGCATGTCGCATCGCTTCATGCTCGGCCTCAGGATGCAGCCGGGTGAAGTGCTGGCCCAGAAGTTCCTCGCGGGTATAGCCCGACAAGCTCTCGGCTGCCGGGTTGAGATCGGCCAGAATGCCCGTCTTCAGGTCCGCCACAAACATCGCGTCCCGGGCATATTCCCAGCACAGCTCATAAAGATCACCCGAAACACCCGAATTTGGCCCGGAATCCATGCCCTTTTGGCCCCACGCTCAATCTTCCACAGGGCATCATGTGCGCCCCAGGCATCGGATGTCAATGCCTACTCTCATTCCATGACGTTGGCCCGACGCTCACGACCGGCCTCCTGCAAAACCGTCCCCGCCTACACCTGCGCGTTCCACGAAATGTTCCGCCACTCCGATGTCTTCCAAATGGGCGCATTCACCTTCGCAGCCGCGATCATGAGTTCCAGCCGCACCGAAGCCCTCCTCAACCTCGCCGTGCTGAATCCCGCGGATTCGAGGCAGAGCATGAGGCTGGCAGTCAACGGTGTCAAGCTTGCGAGTAAAGGGAAATCCCGGCAGATAGCTTCCTCCAAAGTGGACGCGGCTGCCGCGGCCGGTAAGACGCCAGAAGTTTCCATGGATGAACATGCGCTCGGCGCAATTCCGGATACAATCGAGGGTGCCATTCAGTGTCAGCATCGATTCGCATCCACTGCGGCAGCGCAACCGGCACGAAGACAGCAAATTCTGGATGAGGACAAACATGAAGGTTACCAGGTTATGTTCGGTACTGATGTTGGGGATGGCCGTGGCAATGGGTGCGACGCTCTCGGCGCAGGTGCGGACCATTGTGCCTCCCGTGGTTCCGGGCGCGAGGCCGGTCGCGGTGGAACACATCAAGATCCACGGCGCGGCGTTGGAAGGCAACCTGGAAGGCGACGCCGTCGATCGCGACGTGATCGTCTTCCTGCCGCCCAGCTACGAAAAGGAAAAGCATCGCCGCTATCCCGTCGTCTACGCGTTGCACGGCTATTCGATTGGCGCCGAGCAGTGGACGGGGGAAATCCATGTGCCGCAGACGATTGAGGGAGCCTTTGCCAGGGGCGCGAAAGAGATGATCGTCGTCTTGCCAGACTCGAAGACCATCTACAACGGCTCGATGTATTCAAGCTCGGTAACCACAGGCGATTTTGAGAACTACATCGCCCACGATGTCGTCACCTATATCGACGCGCATTACCGCACGATTCCCGAGCGCGCCAGCCGCGGCCTGGTCGGCCATTCGATGGGTGGCTATGGCGCTTCGCGCATCGGCATGAAGCACTCTGACGTGTTCGGCAGCCTGTACATCATGAGCCCTTGCTGCATGTCCCCGATGGGAAGCGGCGGTCCCGGCCCAGCGGACCGGATGAAAGATATGGCGATCGCCAACGAAAAGAAGGCTGCCGCGGCAAAATCGCCCGCCGAATTGGCATCCCAGTCGCCGGGCTTTGGCGCCGCGCAATTCGCAACGGCGGCGGCATGGGCGCCAGACCCGAAGAACCCGCCGCTGTTTTTCGATCTGCCGACGAAGGACGGAGTTCCGGTTCCGGAGGTGCAGGCCAATTTCACGGCCAATGCGCCCCTGGTCTTCGTCCACCAATACATTGGGAATCTCAAGCAATACCGCGCCATTGCCATGGACGTGGGCGACCAGGACGGCTTGCGCATCGACGCCGGCAAGTTGCATGACATCTTCGATCACTACGGAATTGCCAACAGCTTTGAAATCTATCCGGGCACGCATACCAGCGCCGTGGCTGACCGGTTTCAGAATCATGTCTTGCCATTCTTCAGCAAGAACCTGTGCTTTGAGGCCAACTGCAAGTAGAGCGCCTATCCGGGGATCGCGCCGTCCAACCCGCGTTATTGGCAGTTGAAGTTCTTGGCGTCGTTCGTGTCTCCGCGCCCCGCATACTGCGCGTGTTTTGGGTATGCGCACAGCGGCCGGCTTCGGCCGGGAAATGTCTTTCCCGTGGCGATAACCGACGTCGGCGCAGCTCCCTTCTCAACCCAATTCACCACTGCGCCGAGCATATCGAACTGGTCGAGCGCCGGACCTCCTCCGCAGTGCCCCATCCCCGGTACAAGAAACATCTCGCTCCACTCGGATACCTTCTCCGCACCGCCATTCGTCGTGGCAAGGGATTGATAATACCCCAGCGTATCAAGCGGCGAGAACCACGGATCGCTGTCTCCATGAAAGAAGATAAGTTTGCCGCCGTTTCCAGCGAAGGTGGATAGGTTGGTCGATGCAGGCTCAACCAGGGGGTCGGAGGCATGAAGAGCCTCCTTATCGACATCGATTTCCATTGCGGCCGGATACGGACCGAAGATTCCGCGGGCGCCGAGAGCGAGCAGCCCCGGAATCCCACTCGTGCCGGCAATGCCAGCGCCATAGAGAAACCCTGGGTACACCTGGGTTCCGTAAGTGTTTCTGGGCCCGGCAAAGGCCTTCTTGATGGCTGCAACCTTTTCCGGCGCAATGCAGCCATCGCTCTGGCCAACCTTGCAGGCGAGCTCGGCGGGGTCGAAATCGCAGCCCATCGGGTCGGAGATCATCCCGTCGGCCACTCCATCCTTCGCGTCGCAGCGATTCATCAAAGCGTCCATGAAGAGCTTGCGATCACCCTCGGTTAGAAACTTGTCAATGGCCGGTTTTCCCGAAGCGTCCTTGGGCGCAGCCTGGTTGTACGCCACCGGAATCCATTTGCCGATGGCGAGATTCGAGAGACCGGTCCGCATCGCCGGATCGCCCGATACGATGCCATTGAAAACCGTGGGAAAGCGCTGCGACAAGATCATTCCTTCGCGTCCGCCCGTCGAGCAGCCTACAAAGTAGGAATACGCGGCAGGCTTCGCGTAGTACTCAGCCACAATCTTCTTCGCCAGCCCCGCCACCTCGGCATTGGCCTGATATGCGAAGTCAAGATACGCTTGCTGATCGCGCATGAATGAGAAGTCAAACGGCCCCGTCTTCGCCTTGTGACCCGTATCCGTGCTGGCTACCGCGAACCCGCGGACGAGAGCAGGTTTGTCGCCGGAGTACGATGCCCCAATCGGATAGGACACTTGGCCGTTGCCGCCACCTCCACCCTGCATCATGAAGTCCCCATTCCATGCGGCCGCTTCAGGCAGGGCCAGCGCAAAACCAATGCCGAATTCTTCGCCGTCCGCGCCTTTGCGCCGCTTGATCACGCCATCCACGCGGCAATGCGCAGGCAATGGGCCAATAGTCGGACCTCCCGGATACGCAGGCGGAATCGTCGTGCCCGCCGGAATCATGGCCGCCTTCGTAATCTCGACACCAGCGATCTTGAGGCGGCCAAGATCCACACACAAGTCTGCCGGCTGAGCTCCGGTAAAACCCGCAGCACATAGGACTGCAAGGAACAAAACGAATAGCCTGATACGAATCATGAAGAACCTTCCATCTCACTCTGAGCGGGTGACTCGTCATGTGCGCAAAACGTGAGATTCGCGCCACGCCACGGGCATCCCCTTCGGAGAGCGCGTCGCGCTTCCGCCACGAAATCCGCTTCGGAAAAACTCTGCCCAGAACCCCGCATCCCACGAATGGTAAATCCCTCTTCCACGCTGAGTCGATCTTTCTGAATCCACGTGGGACCACCAGGATGAACCAGGGAATTCTTCGTGCGCAACATGCTCACGGCCATTCTCGGCTCGCTCCATAACCGCTTCTATTCCCCCCTTCTTGAGCGATCCGCCGAACTGGCTTCCTCCCCTGAACGATATCCTGCCAGCACTTGCCCACGAGCCCATTCAGCAGGCCGCCGATCTCACGCCGGCTGCATGGGCAGCAAGACACACTCCCAACCACCTTTAAGCTCGCGGCCTCACGGAGTCAATTGTGAGTTTGGCGGTCGGCAACTTGTTGATCGCGGTGCGCGATCACGTAATCCCTGATCCGCTCATAGACCTGGCTGTTCACCACTCCCAACTCCACCAGGTCCAGCTTGGTGCGATAGGGCCGGAAGCGAACAATGCGGCCCGCCCAACTGCGCGTCATGCCGGGGACCTTCAGCAATTCATCGACGCTGGCGTGGTTGATGTCCACGCGCTGTTCGGGGGGCGGGGCCGTCGCCGATGTTTTGGGAGCTCCGCTCGTATCCCGATCGTGGTACTGCGCCCCACCGGCCAGGCACACGCACAGGATTGCAATCGCTGCCGCCGTCGATCGCGCCCCTTTTCGCACCACCTCATTTTCCTCCCCTCCCCGCCCCGCCCGCAAGCGCTCGGCAACAACACTCCGTGTTCCATCTCGATCGACGTAGAAGTCATGGCCGGCTGCGCACTCTCACCATTCGCGTTCTATTCGCCGAAAGCGCACTTCCCAGCCCCCTGCATGTGCGCCTCTTGGAGCCAGGATGGTGTTTTTCGAACTCCGCAAACTCCATCGACCTGCAACAATTGATCCATGGCAATACTCCCCGTTGCTCCCCTCCCCGGCGGTAGCGCTCCGAAGCGCGTCTTTGGCCGGGTCAGTCTTATCTTTTTGTTTCTAATGGCCGCATTGCTGGTGCTGTGTCTTGTCTTCTCCTGGACCACGCGCGACTCGATGGCGCATCTCTCCTTCCTCTCGGGGCGCAGCAGCATCCTCAGCCTTGCCGACAGCCGCAAGACCCTCGTCGATCTGCGCCCCTGGCAAACGGCCGAGGCTCTGGCGCCGCTGGCCGTGACCACCGAGGAAACCGAGTTTGCGCACGAAGCCGAGCGCCTGGCCGATCACGAAGTGGACCAGGCCTTTGCCGCTGCGTTGCGCCAGGCCAGCGCACAGGCGCAGCATCGCAACCTCACGGGCGAAGCGCTTGCCCTGTCGCAGAGAGTCGAACAGCTTGAGCAACTCGTCAAGGACGACCAGGCGCTGGTCAATCGGCTGACCCCCGCATCCGCTTCCCCGGCTGGCCCGGCGAAAGACGCCGCGCAGCCATCGCAAGGCGACGACGATCTGGATGTCGCCAAGGCGCAACTCGGGCTGGATACCGACCAACTGGCCGATGCCGAGCAGGAACTCGATCGCGCATCGGGCGATGACCGCGCGCAAATCCAAAGCGAACTGGCCGCGCATGAGGCGTTGATGCGCAAGTACGACAGCGATGCGCACAGCTCTGGAGAGGTAGCGGTTCTATCCGCTCGGCGGCACGGCACGCTGGCCAGCCGTGTGGCTGCATGGAGGAGTCAGCTCGACCGCTATGCCTTGATCCAGCAGGCGATGCGGCAGGCACAGGCCGATATAGCCAGCTTGACTGCCGCGCACAATGCTTTCGAGGCCCGGGCCAATGCCGCCGCGCCAGGCGCCAACCCGCCGGACCGCGCATCGAAGCTTGCGAACCTTACAGAACGGGCAGAGCAACGACAGCTTCTCACCATCTGCAACGACCGCATTCAAACCCAGCAGCGGCTGGCCGCCGTTTATGGCAAGTGGTCCGCCCAGGTGCTCTTGCAACACCGCACCTTGCTGCATCTGATCCTGCAATCGTTGGCGCTGATCGCCTTCATCCTCATCTGCATCATCCTTGGCGATGCTCTGGTGCGGTGGCTGATGGCCAATCCAGCGCTCGACCGAAGGCAGATGCAAACCCTGCGCTCCGTCCTGCAGTTGGGCGTTCAGGCTGTCGGCGGACTGCTGATTCTGCTTGTCGTCTTCGGCTGGCCGCAGCAAATGTCAACGGTTCTAGGCCTGGCCACTGCCGGGTTGACCATCGCCATGCAGGATTTTATCCTCGCGTTTTTCGGCTGGTTCGTCCTCATGGGGAAGAACGGCATTCGCATCGGCGATTGGGTTGAGATCGACGGCGTGGGCGGAGAGGTGACCGAGATCGGTCTGATGAGCACCACCCTTCTGGAAACGGGAGACCTGGCGGAAAGAGGCCATCCCACCGGCCGCCGCATCACTTTCCTTAACAGCTTCGCGATCCGCGGAAAATACTTCAATTTCTCCACCACCGGGCAGTGGATGTGGGATGAGATCGCCGTCACC
>Ga0302320_10001316_pt1 | contig 59560 bp, 49 predicted proteins | sample Bog_T0_3_FD_202130 | JGI IMG/M metagenome (GOLD analysis project Ga0302320, IMG submission 202130) | Peat permafrost microbial communities from Stordalen Mire near Abisko, Sweden - Bog_T0_3 | ecosystem: Environmental > Terrestrial > Soil > Wetlands > Peat | place: Sweden: Abisko, Stordalen Mire... | reverse complement strand
TTGCGCCGTTTCCGCTGACGGTTGAGATGGTGAGCCGCTTCCGCACTCCTAAGCAAGTCAAGGAAGTGTTGCAGAAAGTGGAAGCCGGGAAAGTGGATATTCTGATCGGAACTCATCGGCTGCTTTCCAAAGACGTAAAGTTTGCTGATTTAGGCCTGCTGGTGGTGGATGAGGAGCAACGCTTTGGTGTGCGCCACAAAGAACGCATCAAGCAAATGCGCACCGAAGTGGACGTGCTCACTATGTCGGCGACGCCGATTCCCCGCACGCTGCACATGTCGTTGGTCGGGCTGCGCGATATGAGCGTGATCGAAACTCCGCCGAAGGATCGCATGGCGATTCAAACAGTCGTCGCCAACTGGGACGAGAAGCTGATCCAGTCTGCCATCGAGCAGGAGCTTGATCGCGGCGGACAGGTTTATTTTGTGCATAACCGGATCGAGACGATTTTTGAAATCGCGGCGAAGATTCAAACCATGGTTCCGAACGCTCGCATTTTGATCGGTCACGGTCAGATGGGTGAGGGCGAACTAGAAAAAGTGATGCTGAAGTTCATGCATCACGAGGCCGATATCCTCGTCTCGACCACTATTATTGAGAACGGTCTCGATATTCCCCTTTGCAACACCATCCTCATCAACCGTGCCGACCGGCTGGGACTGTCAGAGTTGTACCAATTGCGCGGGCGCGTGGGCCGCTCGAACCGGCGCGCGTACGCATACTTGCTTCTTCCGTCGGAGATCGAACTGACCCCAATCGCGAGACGCCGCCTTGCTGCTTTGAAGGAATTCTCCGACCTGGGGGCTGGTTTCAAGATTGCCGCGCTTGATCTTGAACTGCGGGGCGCGGGGAATCTCTTGGGTGGTGAACAGAGCGGCCACATTGAGGCCGTCGGGTTTGAACTCTACACGCAGATGCTGGAACGTGCGGTCCGTGAAATGAAAGGCGAGGCTGGAACCGAAGTTACGGAGATCCAACTTAATTTGGGGCTGAACATCCGTATTCCGTCCGATTACATCAAAGAGGAGAATCAACGGCTGCGGATGTACAAGCGAGTCGCGGGCGTCGAGACGGACTCACAACTGAAAGATGTGCGCTCGGAACTTGCAGACCGGTACGGCGAGGCACCGAACGCGGTTCGAAATCTGCTTGATTATGCCGCACTGAAGTTGCAGGCAATGAGGGTGGGCGCGAATGCAATTGAGCGCAAGCGCGAGTTTGTAAGTATTAAGTTCAGTCCGAATGCGGCAATCGATCCCGGGAAACTGGCGCGTTTCGTGGCGTCGCAGCGTGGGGCGCAGTTTACTCCGGAGGGAACCTTGAAGTTTTCGATCAAGATCGACAGCGCCGGGGGGATCCTGCAAACCCTGCGTGATCTACTGGAAGAATTAGAATCGCGACAAGAAGCAGCGCGCGAAGTATAAACGCCGCTATTGGACTTCTCGATAATCATGATGAATAAAGTGACCAACGAGCGACGAACCGAAGGCGACCGGCGCAAAACCCGTAAAGTACGCAAGGCAATTTTTCCCGCTGCTGGATTGGGCACTCGATTTCTTCCTGCCACCAAGGCCCAGCCCAAAGAGATGCTTCCCCTGGTGGACAAGCCCATCATTCAATATGGGGTGGAGGAGGCAGTGGCGGCGGGATGCGATCAGATCATCATGATTACTGGGCGCGGCAAGAGCGCGATCGAAGATCATTTCGACGTCAGCTATGAACTTGAGAAGATGCTCGAAGAAAAAGGGAAGCACGATTTGTTGAAGATCGTGCGCCAGATTTCGGACATGATCTTTGTAGCGTACGTGCGTCAGAAAGAGGCACTGGGCCTGGGACACGCGGTGCTCACGGCGCGGGAATTGATCGGCGACGAACCCTTCGCCACGTTGTTGGCCGATGATGTGATCGACGCGAAAGTGCCGGTGCTGAAGCAACTGATGGACGTTTTTAATGAAAAGCAGTGTTCGGTTATCGCGACGCAAGTCGTCGAGGGGCCGGCGATTTCTTCTTATGGCGTCATCAAAGCAAAAGAGGTCGAGGGCTCTGGAGGAAAGCTTTACGAAGTTTTGGATTTAGTGGAAAAACCCAAGCTCGAAGATGCTCCTTCGAATCTTGCGGTGATTGGGCGCTACATTCTGACGCCCACAGTTTTCGAAACTCTTTCTGAGATTAAACCCGGTGCTGGTGGCGAGTTGCAGTTGACCGACGGGCTGCGTGGACTGCTGCAACGCGAAAAGATGTACGCCTACGTCTACGAAGGCCGGCGCCACGACACGGGAGATAAACTCGGCTTCCTCAAGGCGACGGTTGAGTTTGCCTTGAAACGCCAAGACTTGGGCGGTGACTTTCGAGAGTATCTGAAGGGCTTGAAATTGTAGCCCTCTTCTCGCAACGACAAGTTTTTCAGTTTCGCTATCCGACTCCTCACTCCTCCATCGTTGCATTCAGCTTCTTTGATTTTTCTTCCACGCCGCGGGCGAGTTTCAGTTTGTAATCTTCCAGTTTTTTCGCGATGCCTGCATCCGCGACCCCTAAAATCTGCGCGGCCAGAATTCCGGCGTTGGTCGCGCCGGGCCTCCCGATGGCGACAGTTGCCACCGGGATTCCCGCGGGCATTTGGACGATTGCCAGCAGAGAATCCATGCCTTGAAGAGAGGTCGACGGGATAGGGACGCCGATGACCGGCAAGGTTGTGTGGGCAGCGATCACCCCCGCGAGGTGCGCGGCTCCACCAGCCCCTGCGATGATTACGCGAATTCCGCGTTGGGCGGCTTTGCGCGCATAATCGGCGGTGCGATCTGGCGAACGATGGGCTGAGGTTACGTCGATTTCGTAGGCGATTCCAAATTCGTCGAGAGCCTTGCCGGACTCCCGCATAATCTCCAGATCAGAGTCGCTGCCCATTACGATGGAAACTTTTGGATTGCTCATGATGGCGTTTTCTTTCGTCCTCGCTAGTGAAATAGTTTACTGCTTGGCTCAATTCTTTTTCAGCGCCCGCGCTGCGATGTCCTTCCTGTAGTGGGCTCCTTCGAAGGTTATCATTGAGCACGCTTGGTAGGCGCGCTGTACCGCCGCTTCGAGTGTTTCCGCCCGGGACGTGACACCGAGAACCCGACCGCCGGCGGTATAGAAATCCTCGTCTCTCTTCGACGTACCGGCGTGAAAAACTTTCACCCCGCTTAATTTCGCGGCTTCCTCGAGGCCAGTGATTTTCTTGCCTGCCTCGTAGGCTTCGGGATATCCACCCGAAGCTATCACAACGCAAATCGCGGCATCGTTCGACCATTTAAAGTCGCCATCGCTGGTGCGACCATCGATCGATGCTTCCAGGGCCTCAACGATGTCGCTTTCGAGGCGCATCAGGATGGGTTGCGTCTCGGGGTCGCCGAACCGGCAGTTGAATTCGAGGACCATGGGGCCGCGTGCGGTGATCATGAGCCCGCAATAGAGGACACCCTTGTATTCCGCACCTTCGGCTTTCATGCCGGCAACGACCGGACGCGCGACGTGAGCCAAGAGCCAGTCGCGCATCTGGTCATCGATGATTGCCGGGGTAGTATAGGCGCCCATTCCTCCCGTATTGAGACCGGTGTCGCCGTCGCCAACGCGTTTGTGGTCTTGCGCCGCGACGAGCGGTGCGACTCGCTCGCCGTCGCTCACAACGAGGAATGACAGTTCATCGCCCTGCAAAAACTCTTCAAGGACGACGCGGGCTCCGGCCTCGCCGAGCATCCGGCCGCTTAGCATTTCATTCGCGACGGTGGAGGCTTCGTCCTTGGTCTTGGCGATCACCACACCCTTACCAGCGGCCAGACCGTCGGCCTTTACCACGATCGGAGTGTGGAAGTGGGGTAACGCATCCCGCACCTGTTCGACGGAATCGCAAATAGCGTAGCGTGCCGTGGGAATGTGGTGGCGTTGGAGAAATTCCTTGGCAAAGCTTTTACTGCTCTCGAGTTGTGCGGCGGCTTGTGTCGGGCCAAACGTACGCCAACCGCGGCGGGTGAATTCGTCGACTACGCCGAGCATTAAAGGCAATTCAGGACCAACGATTGTGAGGTCGGGCTGAATTTTATTGGCGAGCGAGACCATGGAGTCCAGGTTCTTTACGTCGACGGCCACGCACTCAGCCTCGTCCGCGATACCGCCGTTGCCGGGCGCACAGTAGATTTTGGTGACACGCGGCGATTGCCTCAACTTCCAGACCAAGGCATGCTCGCGTCCGCCGCTGCCGATAACGAGGACTTTCATAGAGGAAACATTTAAGGGTAGGGGCGGGAGAAGATGATGTCAAACGGAGTCTCTAAGAAAAACTCGCCGGATCGCGCAACCGCAGCGAGGGAACGTTGGAACTCTGGCGGTCGATTCGGTAAGGCCAGAAAGCGTGAACCGGAAAACGTTACTCCAAATTAACCATAATTAATGCTTCACCGTATAATAGGGTTCACGTGATTACGGTATCTAAAGAAGATTATTTGAAGGCGATTCTCGAAGCGGAGAGCGAGGGCGAATCCGTTATTTCGGCGACGCTCGCGCACTGGCTTCACGTTTCTCCGCCGGCTGTGACCATGGCTTTGCGCCGTCTGAAGAAGGACGGACTGGTGCGTGTCAAAATCGACGGGCACGTTCGCCTGACGGCTTCTGGAAAGAAGATTGCCCGTAAACTGACAGTTCGGCACCATTTGATCGAGCGCATGCTCGCCGAAATTTTTGGGATGGAGTGGTTCAAGATACATGACGAGGCCGAACGACTGGAACACGCGGTTTCGCCCGATTTTGAAGCCCTTCTGCTCGCCAAGTTGGGACGTGGAGTCGCATGTCCACACGGCAATCTGACCGAAATGGAAAGCCCCGCGAGCCGGCGCCGGCGGGGACTGCTGTTGCTGTCGGAGGCTGAGGTCGGAAAGAGCTTCGCTGTGAGCGGAATCTACGAACGTGACCGGCGCCTGTTGGAGTTCCTCGAAACTCGCGGCATTCGACCCGGCGCGAAGCTTAAAGTGCTCGAGCGCAATTATGACAAGACTTTGTCGATCCAGGCAGCGACGGGTGTCGTGGTTCTCGGCCGCCCGGCGGCGGATAAAGTGTGGGTTGCGGGAAACTCGTCTCATCTTGGTAATTAACTAGGATTAATATCAAGGTATACACTGCAGTGTACAGGTCGCACTTCGCCGAACTGCCGAAATGGAAATCCGAAGGATGGCCAAGACGGAAAAAGACACGGACATAAATACGGTGCAAACGGGGCTACCGCTGTCCGACGATCGCATCAGCGGTCACGTTTCGCTGGAAAATGTCCACAGCTCGATCGACGTGCCACATCATCAGGCTGGCTTCTGGCAACTGTGGCGTGCATTTGTTGGTCCGGCGATTCTCGTCAGTGTCGGCTACATGGACCCAGGAAACTGGGGAACGGACCTGCAAAGCGGGGCTCAGTTCAAATACGGACTTTTGTGGGTGGTCGCGCTGGCCAGCCTGATGGCCATCTTCATGCAGGTGATTTCCGCTCGATTAGGGGTGGTAACGGGGAAAGACCTCGCACAATGCTGCCGCGACTGGTATCCGGAGTGGACGCGATGGCCGAATTGGCTGATGAGTGAAGTCGCCATCGGCGCCTGTGATTTGGCAGAAGTACTAGGGAGCGCAGTGGCGCTCAACCTGATGTTTCATATTCCAATGCTTTGGGCCGTCATTATCACGGGGCTCGACGTGCTCCTGTTGCTGGCTTTGCAACGTTTTGGGATGCGAACGATCGAGGCGATTGTCCTTTTGCTCATTGCAACCATCGCCGTTTGTTATTTCATAGAGATTTTTGTTCTGCCCCAGACCCAACCCAGTTTTCTCGAAATGGGGCGGGCCCTAATTTCGCCGCACATCCGGCAGGCCGGACTCTTGTATCTGGCGATTGGGATTATCGGGGCGACTGTGATGCCCCACAACTTATATTTGCACTCGGCGTTGGTGCAAAGCCGCAAGCTGCAAAAAGATGAACCGTCCATACGAAGCGCGATTCGCTTCAACACCATCGATTCGATTGCAGCCCTGACGATCGCCTTTTTCGTCAATGCAGCCATTCTGGTTCTCGCTGCGATGGTCTTTTTCGGGAAGGACAGTGTGGTTGCTTCGGGCGGCCACCTGGTTAAGTTCAGCGCCGATAGCGATTGGATCCGGATCGCCTACTTGACGTTGGCTCCGCTACTGGGCACAACGGCCGCGAGCACGTTATTTGCGGTTGCTCTTCTGGCCAGTGGCCAAAGCAGCACCATCACGGGCACCCTCGCAGGACAAGTGGTGATGGAAGGTTTTATGCACTGGCGCATTAAGCCCTGGGTGCGACGGCTGATTACCCGCACGCTCGCGATCCTGCCAGCGGTGTTTATTATCGGTTTGCGCGGTGACAGCAGCGTCACCGACTTGCTCACGCTGAGTCAAGTGGTGCTGGCCCTGCAGCTTCCGTTCGCGATGTTTCCGCTGCTGCACTTCACAAGTTCGGGGAAGCGGATGGGGAGTTGGAAGAACGGCTGGTTTCTTCTGGCCACTGGTTGGGGCAGTGCTATTCTGATCACCGTCATGGATGTCTACGGTATACCGGACTCATTGAAAGCTGCCTGGCATGTTGTGGCGGGAGGATAACAGCTGGCGGATAACACCGTGGCTTGGCGACCAACGGGATAATTATGTACGACACAATTCTGGTGACGTTAGACGGAACCTCTACGGATCGTCCGATCATCGAGCACATCAAACAGCTTGCAAAACTAGCGCACAGCCGGTTGGTCTTGTTGCACGTAGCTGATGGATGGGCGGCTCGCACCTACGGCCCGGACGCGGTCAGCGCGGAAATCACCGAAGACACGGCTTATCTGAAGAAGGTGCAGGCGGAATTTGAAGCGGCCGGCATCCAGGCGCAAGCCGAGCTCTCTTACGGCGAGCCGGCGGATCAAATCATCAAATGGGTTCAGCAAAAAGGATGCGATCTGGTCGCCATGAGTACACACGGACATCGCTTCCTTGCCGACGTCTTTCTCGGAACCACGGCGACTCGAGTCCAGCACAACATCAGCGCCCCCGTTCTCCTGCTGCGGGCAAAGTGAAAAGTTAGCTTCTGATTTCCTCCCTCCCAAACACCCACGGGTATGACATGTAGGCGGCAAGGCGACCCACACGGGCCTGCGAAACCGATTACACTAGTGGGTTCCCTTGGACTCTGCACTTCGCTCCTGCGAAGCTCGTGAAGGAAGGCCATCATGTCGTTGAATAGCTTCGGCGCTCGCTCTAATTTCAAAGTCGGTGATAAGGAATACGAACTTTATCGGATCGACGCCCTCGATAAGCAAGGCATCTCCACGCAACATCTACCGTTCTCATTGCGCATCCTGCTGGAGAACCTCTTGCGTACAGAAGATGGCCGCAACGTAACCAAGGACGAAATTCGCGCCCTCGCCGCCTGGAACAGGAATTCAAAGGCTGAGAAGGAAATCGCTTTTACGCCCAGCCGCGTTCTCTTGCAGGATTTCACTGGCGTTCCCGCAGTGGTCGACCTTGCCGCCATGCGCGATGCCATGAAGCGCCTGGGCGGCGATCCAAAGCTCATTAATCCTCTGCAGCCGGCCGAACTGGTAATCGATCATTCGGTGCAGGTGGACGAATACGGATCGTCCAACGCCTTCGATGTAAATGCTCTGCTTGAATTTCAGCGGAACCAAGAACGATATGCGTTCTTGCGCTGGGGCCAAACCGGTTTCCGCAATCTCGCGATTGTCCCGCCCGACACCGGCATCGTTCACCAGGTGAACCTCGAATACCTGGCGCGCGTCGTTTTCGTCCACGAGGAAGGCGGCAAGCGCACGGCGTACCCCGATACGCTGGTTGGCACCGATTCGCACACGACTATGGTCAACGGACTCGGCGTGCTGGGCTGGGGAGTGGGCGGCATTGAAGCCGAAGCGGCCATGCTGGGGCAGCCGGTATCGATGCTGATTCCGCTGGTCGTTGGCGTGAAGCTCACGGGACGCTTGCCGGAAGGTGCGACGGCCACTGATCTCGTCCTTACCATTACCGAAATGCTTCGCAAGCACGGCGTAGTCGGAAAATTCGTCGAATACTTTGGCCCCGGCCTGCAAGACTTGCCCCTCGCCGACCGAGCGACTATCGCGAACATGGCCCCAGAATATGGCGCGACCTGCGGCATATTTCCAATCGACAAAGAAAGCCTCCGCTACCTGCAACTCACCGGACGCAGCGCGGACCGGATCGCATTAGTTGAGTCCTATGCGCGCGAGCAGGGCCTTTTCCATGATGCCCATACCCCTGAAGCGGAATACTCCGAACTGTTAAGCCTCGACCTTGCCACCGTCGAGTCCAGTCTGGCCGGACCAAAGCGCCCGCAGGATCGAGTTGTGTTATCGAAAGCCGGAGAATCGTTTGCCCAGGCGTTACCCTCGCTAATCAAGCCGAAGACGAAGGCTGCGGCCGCAGCTCCATCCGACGCCGCTCGCAAGCAAGTGAACAGCTGGGAACAAGAGGGTGGAAATCCCACCTCCGTTGGGGTGGAAGATCCGAACATCCACGAGCACATTGCCGGAAATGGCAAGGGTCTGCGCCATGGCAGCGTTGTCATTGCGGCGATTACAAGCTGCACCAATACTTCGAATCCTTCCGTGCTCATTGCCGCGGGGCTTCTCGCCAAGAAGGCGGTCGAGCGCGGATTGCAAGTGCCCGCGACCGTGAAGACCTCCTTGGCTCCGGGCTCGAAGGTTGTGCTCGACTATCTGCAAAAGGCCGAACTGATGCTCTATCTGGAGAAGCTGAAGTTCCACATCGTGGGCTACGGCTGCACCACTTGCATCGGAAACTCCGGCCCCCTCCCGGTCGAGGTTTCGAAAGAGATTGAAGACAAGAATCTGGTCGTCGCTTCGGTCCTCTCCGGCAATCGTAACTTTGAAGGGCGAATTAATTCTGAAGTCCGCGCGAATTATCTGATGTCGCCGCCGTTAGTCGTGGCGTTCGCGCTCGCTGGCCGCATTGACATTGATTTGCGCAAAGACGCCGTCGGCACGGGAAAGGATGGCAAGCCGGTTTACCTGGCGGATATCTGGCCTTCGCAGCAGGAAGTCGAGCAGTCGATGGCGAGCGCCATTAACTCGGAGATGTTTCGCAAAAGCTATGCCGAGGTCTACTCCGGAGACGAACGCTGGCGCGGGTTGCCCGTTCCGAGGGGCGAGACATACGCGTGGGAAGGTAATTCCACCTACATTCGGCAGGCTCCTTACTTTGATGACATGAACCTCAAACCTTCATCCATCGAGGACATCACCGGCGCACGCGTCCTGGCGGTTCTAGGCGATAGCGTTACCACGGACCACATCTCTCCTGCCGGTTCGATTAAGAAAGATGGTCCAGCAGGAAAATATTTGATTGCCCATGGTGTGCAGCCTGCGGATTTTAATTCGTACGGGTCGCGTCGCGGCAATCACGAAGTCATGGTGCGCGGTACGTTTGCCAACGTTCGTCTGCGGAACAAGATGGTAAACACAGAAGGTGGATTCACACGTCACTTGCCGGACGGCGCAGAGATGTCGATCTTTGAAGCCTCCGAAAAGTACCATATTGAGAAGACGCCGCTCGTGATTCTTGCCGGCAAAGAATACGGCTCTGGATCTTCGCGAGATTGGGCGGCCAAAGGCCCTCGATTGCTTGGAGTTCGGGCGGTCATCGCTGAGAGCTACGAAAGAATTCATCGCTCGAACCTCGTCGGCATGGGCATTCTGCCGCTGCAATTTCTGCCGGGAGAAAATGCCGACACGCTGCACTTAACCGGCGAAGAAATATTTGAGATCGCGGGAATTCGTCAACTTGTCGAGAACTTTTCCTCCGGTCGCAAAATTACCGTGCGCGCAAAGGGTGCCCACTCCGCGGAATTTCAGGCTGTGGTGCGTATCGATACTCCGCAGGAAGCCCTTTACTACGCGAACGGCGGCATACTGCAGTACGTCCTCAGGCAGTTGCTGGCTGGGAAGGCACAACCCGAGACAGTGACGGCTTAGTTCCGTTGGTGCGATTTACGTTGTTTTTGAGTCGAGGGAATCCAACATCCAATACGGGGCAAAGTCGCAGTGATCGCGGTTTTCATCGTGCGCAACGCTGTTGATCCCACGACCGTTCTGACCGCGTGCTAATCTCAAAACTCCGAATGCCTTTCGCAACTCAATATATTCCGGCTGCGTATGGCCTCACTGCGGTCGGCGTCTGGGGCACCAGCGATTTTCTAGGCGGAATCGGCGCACGGCGGGCGAACGCGTTCCTGTTCACAGCTGTCGTGCACCTCAGCGGCATGGTCGTAGTCGGTGGTTTGGCTCTGATGACGCACGCTTCGTTTCCGGGACGAGCAAGTTTGGCGTGGTCGGCCATGGCCGGATTACTCGGCGGCTTGGCGCTGGTCTTTTTTTATCGTGCGTTGTCCGGCGGAAACATGGGGCTCATCGCCCCCGTCGCAGCCGTTCTGAGTGCAGCAATCCCGACTGTTGTGACCGCGTTCGAGGGAGGCCTACCCGGCACTCGTCACGTCGTCGGATTCATTCTTGCAGGTGTTGGCGTCTGGCTCATCTCGCGGACAGAAGGCGCTCTCGGCCGTCCCGAGGGATTAGGCACGGCAGTTCTCTGCGGGATCGGCTTTGCCGGCTTTTATTTGTGCATTCACCGTGCTGGCGATGCGTCAACGTTATGGGTCGCGGCCGTCTCGCGCAGCGCCTCCTTCCTGATTACCACAGCTTTCGTTGTATTCGGAAAACACATCCGCGCGATTCCCGCGCCAGTCCTAGGGATAGCCGTTGTGGCTGGCATCCTCGATATCTCCGGCAGTGCCGCATTCATCCGCGCGGGGCAAATCGGGCGGCTCGACAGCGCCGTGGTAATCAGTTCCCTCTATCCAGCGGTTACGGTAATCCTGGCCCGCATTTTTCTACACGAACATTTCAGCCGGACGCGTACCATCGGCATGGTGGCTGCGCTCGCCGCGGTTCCGATGATCGCAGGATGATTGCCGGTTGATCGCAGTATGTCGTTTTTGCACATTCTGAAATCGAAACGCAAGAGCAGAAGTTTCCAAAGCGGTGATTCGTGGCTCTAGTCGAAGTTCGCAATCTCGCGAAAGTCTTTCATCTCTCCGAGTCCCCGTTCGGTGGCAGCAGAGGAGCAGTGATTCGAGCGGTGGACGATGTGTCGCTCGACATCCGACAAGGCGAAACACTCGGCCTGGTAGGCGAATCCGGCTCAGGCAAAAGTACGCTCGGACGTCTGATTCTTCGCCTCCTAGAGCCGACTGCCGGGCACATCACTTTTGACGGGGTTGATCTCATCAACGCATCCCGTTCGGAAGTGCGTCGGCTTCGTTGCGGCATGCAGATCATCTTCCAAGACCCGTTCGGCTCGCTCGATCCGCGCTATCGGGTTGAAGATGTGATCGTTGAACCGCTCATTCTGCACGCAAGCTCGTTGTCTGAAAAACTCAGTCGCGATGGCCGCAAACGCCGCGTGGGAGAACTTCTGCGCGCAGTTGGGATGGACGAATCGGCGATGTCGCGTTACCCGCACGAATTTTCGGGAGGGCAGCGACAGCGCATTGGCATCGCGCGCGCCCTGGCATTACGGCCCAAGTTCATTGTTGCGGACGAGCCGGTGTCCGCTCTCGACGTGAGCGTAGGAGCGCAGATTGTGAACCTTCTCCAGCAACTACAACGGGATTTCGGTTTGACGTTTCTCTTTATTTCTCACTCGATGCCCGTAGTGCGTTATCTCTCGACGCGCATCGCGGTGATGTACCGCGGCAAAATTGTTGAAGTCGGAGTAGCAGAACAGGTCACATCTTCTCCGCAGCACGACTACACGCGCAAATTGTTATCGGCCACTCCAGAAATGGCCGCATCCTAGCTTCTTCGTTCATTCCTGTTGTCATTACGGCAGCACGAAACTACAATCTCTTCCTGTTCGGAGGAGAAGACATGGCTAGCAACCCTTCCGCGCCAGCCCAACAACCGCAAATCTCTCAGGTTCCCGATCGGGAAGTGGCTCGGTTGTCTGAAGGGCGACGACTGTTGAACACTTTCTTCGCACCTAGCAAAACTTTTACCGATCTCAGGAGAAGTGCCAGCTGGTGGGCACCTTTCCTGATTATCGTGATTGTTTCCACGTTGTTTTGCTATGTCGTTGACCAGAAAGTCGGCTTCCGTAAGGTCTCCGAGAATCTCATCCAGTTGCAACCGAAGCAGGCGGAGCGAATCGACAGCTTGCCGGCCGATCAACGCGAACAAGCTATGAGGCGACAGGCAGTCGCGACCAAAATGTTTTCTTATGGCATTCCGGTCATCGCGCTGATCATCTACGCAATAATGACGGGCGTTCTATTTGCATCCATCAAGTTTGCCGCGAACGCTGACGTGAAATTCAAGACCCTGTTCGCGCTGGTTGTTTACAGCCGCCTACCGCAATTGATCATGTCACTTCTGGCCATGCTTTCATTGATGGCAGGAGTGAGCAGCGACGCTTTCAATATTCAGAATCCCGCTGCGACCAATCCTGGATATTTTCTAGACCCGAGCGCCTCTCCCATATTGCGCACATTGCTATCGTCGCTGGACGTTTTCAGCATCTGGACAATGATCCTACTTGCGATTGGCATTACCTGCATCAGCAAGGTCAAACGGGGCACTTCTTTCGCCATCATCTTTGGATGGTGGTTCCTTCTGCTGCTAATTCGACTTGGTTGGGTGGCGGCGTTCTCCTGAGTCGCTTCGCGATCGCAACCGTATGCGCTAAACATAAACATAACAATGCACACTGCGGACGTCGTTCTGATCGGAGGTGGCATCGTCGCCTCGAGCATTGCCTACCACCTGACTGCAGCTGGCTGTAAGAATGTGCTCGTCATCGAGCGCGAATCCGCACAGGGCAAGGGATCAACCGGTAAGAGTATGGGCGGGGTGCGGGCGCAATTTTCCACGCCGGTCAACATCCAGATGTCGCTTTACTCGATTCCCTTTTATGCGAGCTTCGAAGAGCGGCTTGGTTGTCCGTGCGATTACCGTCCTCAGGGGTATCTTTTCTGTGCAACGCACGAGAAGCACATGACCTACCTGTGCGCGAACTATGAAAAGCAGGTAGCCATGGGACTAAGAGATGCTCGAATCATTTCCGCGGATGAGATTCGCCGCCTCTTTCCGCAACTCCGTGGCGATGACATGGTTGGCGGCAGTTTCTGTTCGACCGACGGATTCGTCGATCCCAATAGCGCCATGGTTGGATTCATGACTTGGGCCAGCGATCACGGAGCCTTGCTCTGGAAGAACGCCGCCGTGACTGGAATCCGCAGCAAAGACGGGAGCTTCGAAGTTGCGACCACTCGCGACACTGTCTCGACGCGCACAGTCGTCAACTGCGCGGGAGCCTGGGCGGCTTCGATTGCAAAGATGGTTGGCATCGACCTTCCTGTTGAACCCTTGCGTCGCATGCTGGTTCCGACGGAACCTTTCGATCAATTCCCGCACACCGCCCCGATGATCATCGATATGTCTACCGGCTTCCACTTCCGGCCCGAAGGTCGGGGATTTTTGCTGGCGTGGAACGATCCCGACGAAACAACCGGCTACAAGACTGAGTTCGATCCAAGCTTCGTGGAGAAGATCCTCGTTCGCGCCGCAGATCGTGTTCCCGTCTTCGAAAATGTTGCCGTCAATCCCAAGCGTGCATGGGCTGGACTTTACGAAATGACGCCCGACCATCATCCGATTCTGGGCGAATCTCCAGAGGTACCCGGCTTCTTTTTTGCCAATGGTTTTAGCGGGCACGGCGTCATGCACTCGCCTGCCACCGGCAAGATTCTCAGCGATTTGATCCTGACCGGAGAGACAGATCTGATCGATGCATGTCTTCTAAACTTTTCGCGATTTGCGGAAGGGCGGACGATTCACGAGACTGCAGTACTGTAGCCGAGAGGCGAGCATTTACCATAGCGTCGTCATATCAGGACCTGGGCAAGAAGCCTAACCCGCTGTGGGCTGTTCTGGTTTTAGGTTCTTTTCCAACATGCCTCGGGAACTCAACTACTGGCTAACCACTGTCCGGATGCCGGCCGGCTCGGCTGAGCCGTTGCCGGAGCTGGCCGACGTTGCCATCGTCGGCGCAGGATATACCGGCCTTTCCGCTGCCCTATCACTTGCCAAACGCGGCGCAAAAGTCGTCGTGCTGGAATCGGAGACCATCGGCTGGGGTGCAAGTTCGCGCAACGGTGGCATGGTTCTCACCGGACTGAAACTCGGCGTCAACAAGCTCATCTCAACTTACGGCCGCGACCTGACGCGCCGCATGTACGCCGCGTCTCTGGAGACAATCGACACAGTCGAGGCCGTCGTAAAGAACGAAAGTATCGAATGCGACTTCAGCCGGTCCGGCCATCTCGAAGTTGCGTGTAAACAAGCGCACTTCGATGACTATTCCCGGCAGGCGGAGGTGATCGCACGCGAATTCAATCACCAATTGCGCGTCGTGCCGCGCGATCAACTCCATGGCGAGACCGGATCTGGCATCTATTACGGCGGTATGGTCGACGAAGTTTCGGCCGGACTAAATCCCGCTCGCTACGTAGCAGGCCTCGGCGCAGCCGCAATCCGCGCCGGCGCCCAAGTCATCGAGCGCACTCGTCTGCAGAATATTCAGCGTGAATCGCACAACGGCGCGCCTGGCTTCCGGCTGAATACCTCTCGAGGTACGACCTGGGCACGCAGCGTTTTGGTGGGCACCAGCGGTTATACGGGTTCAGCAACTCCCGCACTCAGAAAAAAAGTTATTCCGATTGGCTCGTTCATTATTGCAACCGGAATTCTTCCGGAAGCGTTGGCCCGCGAACTGAGTCCTCGCAACCGACAGATCTTCGATTCCAAACACTATCTCTATTACTATCGGCTCACTCCCGACAACCGTATGTTGTTTGGCGGCCGAGCTGCCTTCTTTCCTGAAAGCGATCAAACGATTCGCAGGAGCGCGGAAATTTTGCGCCGCGGCATGATCGAAGTCTATCCCCAACTGCGCGATATCAAAGTCGAATATGTATGGGGAGGCACGATCGATTTCTGCTTCGATATGATGCCGCATGCGGGCAAGATCGACGGGCTGTATTTCGCGTTGGGATACGCTGGACACGGTGTTGCAATGGCAACCTATCAAGGCTTAAAGATGGCCAATTGGATCGCGGAGGGAGAGACGGACAATCCCTTCACACAAATCCCCTTTCCCGGTGCTCCGCTCGGGCTCTACAACGGAAAGCCATGGTTTCTTCCGTTCGCCGGGGCTTATTACAAAGTTCTAGACTGGGTGTCGTAGGAGCAGATGTCGGGTCTTAGGTCTCAGGGAAGATCTGGTTCGGGCTTGGTTTTCGTAAAGATCTAACACCTGACACCTGAGACCTTCTCGGAGAATACATGGCTATCTTTGGACTGATCGAATACTCGGACGCAAGCCCTGAAGTTCGCGCGATTTACGACGACATTATGTTTACGCGCAAGACCGACTGGATTAACAACTTTTGGAAGGCGATTGCACACGATCCAGTGATGCTGAAGCGGACATGGGAGGACATCAAGCAGATCATGGCTCCCGGAGCCTTGGATCCCCTGACTAAAGAAATGATCTATGTGGCAGTTTCGGTATCGAACCAGTGCGAATATTGCATTGCTTCGCACACAGCCTCGTCTAAGAATAAAGGAATGACCGACGCTCAGTTCAAAGAGTTGATGTCTGTCGTTGGAATGGCCAATGAAACGAATCGGCTGGTCGCTGGATACCAGGTGGAGGTCGACGAGCGTTTCAAACCAGAGACTAAGAAGTGACATCTAAGGTCACGGATTGCTGAGCAGTTGACGAGTGATCGAACTGCACCGACCGCAAGGTTTTATAATCAGCGGGCGCGGTCGAAAACGCACAGGGTAAAGCGCCGGATGTAAATTATTAGTTGTCGATCATCAGTCATGAATCATCAATCACGTATCAGATAACGATCAACGCGCGAAAGAGGCGGCAGTATGGCTGAGATGACGGTGACGCCGGTTGCAACCCACGGGTTCTTCTTGGACGGGAAGTGGCTGGAAGAGGGGGACATCGTCGATGTTCATGCGCCCTACGATGGCGCGCTGGTCGCGCATGTTTATCAAGGCCGACGTGAACACGCAGAGGCAGCGATCGCCGCTTCCGTGAAGGCTTTCGGGACGACGCGACGGCTGCCCGCCTTTGAACGCCAACGGGTTTTGCGGCGGATCGCCGATGGTATACAAGATCGTAAAGAGGAGTTTGCGAGCACGATTGCCCTGGAAGCGGGCAAACCGATCAAGAGCGCCCGCAGCGAAGTGGATCGCGCGGTATTCACTTTCCAAATCGCAGCGGAAGAAACGATTCGCGCGTACGGTGAGTATCTGCCGCTGGACTGGCAACAATCCACGGCCGGACGTTGGGGGATCGTGAAGCGATTCCCGCTCGGTCCGGTCGCTGGCATCACGCCTTTTAATTTCCCGCTCAACCTGGTCGCACACAAGGTGGCCCCGGCCATTGCTGCCGGCTGCTCCATGGTTCTCAAACCCGCTCCGCAGACGCCGCTCACGGCCTTGCTGCTTGCAGAAGTGATCCAGCAGGCGGGATGGCCCGACGGGGGGTTTAATGCCGTATTGCTCTCAAATGAGGATTCTGGATCCCTAGTGAGCGATGAGCGCATCAAGCTCATCAGTTTCACCGGAAGTGCCGCCGTCGGTTGGGCCATCAAGAATAATGCGGGCAAGAAGAAGGTGGTTCTCGAATTGGGTGGGAATTCCGGTGTGATCGTTCATAGCGATGCTGATCTCGCTTACGCGGCCGACCGCTGCGTGACCGGAGGATTTGCCTATGCGGGGCAATCCTGCATTTCTGTGCAGCGCATTCTTGTCGAGCATTCTGTTTACGGCAAATTTACCGAGCTGTTGCTGGCGGCAGTGAGCAAGCTCAAGGTCGGCGATCCACTCGATGAATCGAGTGACCTTGGGCCGCTCATCCGCGAAAGCGACGCCATTCGAGCTGCGGAGTGGGTGCAAGAGGCGGTCCGTGGGGGAGCCCGTCTGCTTTGCGGTGGCCATCGCAAGGGCTCGTTGTTCGAGCCTGCCGTGCTGACGAGCACCAAGCCAAATATGAAAGTGAATTGTCAGGAGATTTTTGCGCCCGTGGTAACGGTCGAGCCCTACAACGATTTCGCTTCCGCGCTGAAGCAGATCAACAACTCTCCTTATGGCCTTCAGGCAGGACTGTTTACGCGCGACGTCAAACTCATTTTTGATGCTTACGACGAACTTGAAGTGGGCGGTTTAATTGCGGGCGACGTCCCCACCTTCCGCGTCGATCACATGCCGTATGGTGGAGTTAAAGATTCCGGATTGGGCCGCGAAGGTTTGAGGGATGCGATCCAGGAGATGACTGAACCGAAACTTCTGGTAATGAATTTGCGCTAAGGATTTTGGCGTTCGTTCAGATCGGTCAAGTTACAGGTCGCCGTTTTAATCAACGCGAGAAAAATTTCTGTCTATTTTTTCTACACGATCTAAACTTCGTCTTGCGGCAGATAAAAAACTTTCTTTGTCTATTCCAATTCGTGGGTGAGCTGTTATACTCACGTGTTTCAGTGTCCTGCGTCACCGAACTGCGTGACGTAATTCATGCCCACGTGTTCAGCCGGATGCGGCGCGAGCCGGTTCCGCAATAGATAAAGACGTCATATTCGATGCAGATTTTTCCGCGCAGCAGTAATGCCATAGCCCGAGCCTCTTTGGCCTTGGTGGTGATCGCCGTGGGCGGGCTTTTCTGGGTCTTATTGCAGTTGGAGCGGACTCCGTACATCACCAACGCAGGGGTGCGGAAATCGCAGCCGGTCCCATTCAGTCATCAGCACCATGTAACTGGGCTTGGTATCGATTGCCGCTACTGCCACACTTCGGTGGAGACATCGAGTTTTGCCGGAATCCCTCCGACCAAAACCTGCATGAATTGCCACGCGCAGATATGGACCAATGCTGCTTACCTGGAGCCGGTCCGCGACAGTTACCGTACCGGTCGCTCTATTGAATGGACGCGAGTCAACCAGTTGCCGAACTTTGTCTATTTCAATCACAGCATTCATATCAGTAAAGGCGTCGGCTGCAACACCTGCCACGGCCCGATCGACAAAATGCCGTACACCTACCAGTACGCGTCGCTGCAGATGGAGTTCTGTCTCGATTGCCACCGCGCTCCCGAGAAATATCTTCGGCCTCGCGAGCAGGTTTTCAACATGCGTTATGAGGAACCTTCGTCGGGCGAACCGGTGGTCGTGAACGGAACTTCATTCTCCGATCAAGAGACGCTGGGAAACTCCCTGAAAGAGAAGTACAAAGTGCGTTCCGTGAAAGACATCACCAGTTGCAACACCTGCCATAGGTAACACCCGGTTTTTACTGAGAACTGATCGCTGACAGCTGAGAGCTGATTTAAATCAAAGATGAGCATCGACGAGCACAAAACGAAGCCGGTCGAGAAGACTGCAAGCCCTTCTGCCGTCGCCGACGTCTGCCCCACCAAGCGGAAGCAGCTTGACCTCGCAACGGTCAAAGAGCAAATCGCGGATACGACCGGTCCGGAATATTGGCGCAGTCTTGAAGAATTGGCTGGCAGCGAAGAATTTCAGGAGATGCTGCACCGCGAATTTCCCAAAGGCGCTTCGGAGTGGCTGGACGATTTCTCTCGCCGCGGCTTCCTGAAGACGATGGGCGCGTCGCTCGCGCTGGCCGGATTAACCGGATGCACGAAGATGCCAAACACTGAGATCGTTCCCTACGTGCGGCAGCCGGAGAATTTGATTCCCGGCCGTCCGATGTTCTACGCCACCGCGTTTACACTCGGGGGCTACGCCTCGCCGATCCTCGTCGAGAGTCATCTTTATCGGCCGACGAAAGTCGAAGGCAATCCGCAGCATCCGGCGAGTCTCGGCGGCACCGACATTTACGCGCAAGCTTCCATCCTTGAGCTCTACGATCCCGACCGCGCGCAAAACGTAACTTATTTGGGTGACGTCCGATCGTGGGACGCCTTTATGGAAGCGGTTCGCGGCCCCATGAACGTCGAGAAAGGGATCGCGGGCGGCGGCGTTCGAATTTTGACGCAGACAGTTTCGTCCCCGACGCTGACGGCGCAGACTAAAGATTATCTTGAAGCCAATCCGCAAGCGAAGTGGCACGTCTACGAGCCGATCAACCGCGACAATGTCTATGAAGGTGCGAAGCTGGCGTTCGGAGAGCCGGTCGAAACGCGCTACGACTTGTCGAAGGCCGACGTCATTGTTTCGCTCGATGCCGATTTCCTCTACGCCGGATTCCCCGGCTCCGCCCGCTACACCCGCGATTTCGCAGCGCGCCGCAATCCCGACGCGAATATGAATCGGCTGTACGTGATCGAAAGCACGCCGAGTTCGACGGGAATGAAGGCCGATCATCGGCTGCCGATGCGTGCTGGCGATATTGAGAATTTCGCCCGCATTCTTGCGGGCTCTGTGGGACTGAATTCTGGCGGAAATGGCAGCAGTGAGCCGAAGCTCTTCGTGCCTCCGCTGGCAAAAGATCTGCTTGCGCACAAAGGTTCGTCGTTGGTCATTGCAGGCGATCACCAGTCGCCCGCGGTTCATGCCTTGGCGCACGCCATCAATCAAGCGCTCGGCAACGTCGGCCAAACCGTCTTCTACACCGACCCGGTGGATGCTAACCCAGTCAACCGCAGCGAATCACTCCATGCGCTGACCGAAGACATTCGCGCCGGCAAAGTCGATCTGCTGCTGATTCTCGGCGGCAATCCCGCTTACGACGCACCCGCCGAACTCGAATTTGCTTCGGCTTTGAAATCGAATGCAGTCGGCCTGAAAGTTTTTCTTGGCTCCCATCGAAACGAAACGGCTGAACTCTGCCAGTGGCATGTGCCTGAAGCGCACTATCTCGAATCATGGAGCGACGCTCGCGCCTACGACGGCACTGTAAGCATCGTTCAACCTCTCATCGAGCCCCTATATGGCGGCAAGACGGCGCATGAATTAATTGGCGTTCTAGCGGGACAGTCTGGCGTGGCTGGGCGAGATCTAGTTCAAAGTTACTGGCAGAAGCAGCATAGCGGGGCGGATTTCGACGCGTTCTGGCGCAAGTCTCTGCACGATGGTTGGGTAGAAGGCACCACTTACTCCCCTAAGAATGTTTCGCTGAAATCTGCAAACGCGACCGCGCAATCCGACTCCGCGGCTACGCCCGGTTCAGGTACGTACGAAATCAACTTCCGCCGCGACCCCTCCATTTATGACGGCCGTTTCTCGAATAACGGTTGGCTGCAGGAACTTCCGAAACCTCTGACCAAATTGACCTGGGACAATCCAATCATGATTGGGCCCGCCATGGCTCAACGGCTGAATCTCAGTTTCAAAGACGTTGTCGAGTTGGAATTTAACGGGAAAAAGGTCAGCGGCCCCACCTGGATTCAAGCCGGACATCCCGACAACTCGATCACGGTCTTTCTGGGCTACGGCCGCACTCGCGCCGGCCGCATCGGAACCGACACTGGTTTCGACGTCTACCCCATGAGAACCAGTCAGTCTCCCTGGTTCGCCAACGGAGCCAAGCTCACGCCAACCGGTGGAATCTATCAGCTCGCGAGCACGCAAGGCTATCAGACGATGGAGACGCCCGATGGCAGCGAGCGCGCTTTGGTCCAGGAGCGCAGTCTCGAGGAATATAAGAAAGAACCGAATTTCGCGAAAGAAGGCGAGCCGCCTAAGGAACTCACGCTCTACAAGCCAGAAGAGTTCGCCTACCAGAAAGAAACTTACGCCTGGGGCATGGCAATCGACTTGAACGCCTGCGTCGGCTGCAACAACTGCATCGTCGCTTGCCAGTCAGAAAATAATATCGCCGTGGTTGGTAAAGAGCAGACTCTCAAGGGCCGGCACATGCACTGGCTGCGCGTCGACGCTTACTACAACGGCCCGCGAGACAATCCCAAGGGATTCTTCCAGCCCGTCCCCTGCATGCAGTGCGAGAACGCTCCGTGCGAGTTGGTTTGTCCCGTGCAGGCGACCGTCCACAGCAGCGAAGGCCTGAACGATATGGTCTATAACCGCTGCGTCGGCACCCGCTATTGTTCCAATAACTGCCCCTACAAGGTACGTCGATTTAATTTCTTGCTGTTCCAGGATTGGGAAACTCCCCAGTTCAAACTCATGCGCAATCCCGACGTATCGGTGCGAAGCCGCGGTGTCATGGAGAAATGCACCTACTGCGTGCAGCGGATCAATGAGCGCCGCATCGACGCCGAGCGCGCCGACACAACCATCAAAGAGGCCGATCTGCAGACTGCGTGCCAGCAGTCGTGTCCTGCCAACGCGATCGTCTTCGGCAACATCAACGATCCAAATAGCCAGGTGAATAAATGGAAAGGGCTGCCCAGGAACTACTCGCTGATGGGCGAGTTGAACACACGGCCGCGCACGACCTATTTGGCGGAAGTTCGCAACCCGAATCCCGAATTAGAACAGGCAAAATTAGAAGTTTCGAAAACAGATTCAACCGCGTAAAAGGCACGCAGCAGACGATCGTGGAGCACAAGTAAGGTATGGCTACCAACACACAAATCCCGGCGGCAGACAGGCGAGTACCGGTTATTGCGCCCGGCCACACCTTCTCCACCATTACCGAGAAGATCAGCAACATTGTTCTAAAGCGGCCCGTCTCGCTGGGATGGATCTTCGGTTTCCTGATCATGTTCTCGTTGATGAACATGCTGATGATCGCGCTCGGCTATTTGTTCATTAAAGGTACTGGGATTTGGGGCATCAATATCCCGATCGGGTGGGGCTTCGCCATCGTGAACTTTGTCTGGTGGATCGGTATCGGTCATGCCGGAACGCTGATCTCTGCGATCCTTGCGCTGCTTCGGCAGACATGGCGTAACTCGATTAACCGATTTGCGGAGGCCATGACGCTGTTTGCGGTGGCTTGCGCCGGTATTTTTCCGCTGGTGCACACCGGCCGTCCGTGGCTTGCTTACTGGCTCTTTCCGTATCCGAACACCATGCGCTACTGGCCGAATTTTCGAAGCCCGCTGGTGTGGGACGTCTTCGCGGTTTCGACCTATCTTACGATTTCGCTGGTGTTCTGGTTTATCGGATTGATTCCCGACGTAGCAAGTTTGCGTGATCGCGCCGAGAATCCGATTCTGCAGAGAGTTTACGGTCTGCTCGCGATGGGATGGCGCGGTTCCGCCCGGCACTGGCACCGGTACGAGACCGCGTATCTTCTTCTGGCGGGGCTCGCGACACCCCTGGTGCTGTCGGTGCATACCGTTGTCAGCTTTGATTTCGCGGTCGGCATCGTTCCGGGGTGGCACACCACGATCTTTCCGCCTTATTTCGTCGCGGGTGCTATCTACTCTGGATTCGCTATGGTGATCTGTCTCGCGATTCCGATCCGCTCAATCTACGGATTGAAAGATTTCATTACCGAGCGGCATCTCGAGAACGCCGCGAAGGTCATGCTGGCGACCGGTCTTATCGTAGCCTATGGCTATGGCATGGAAGCGTTCATGGGTTGGTACAGCGGGAATAAGTTCGATTCGTTCCTCTTGTGGAACCGCCTGCATGGACCGTACCGGTTTTGGTACGCGGCGTTGCTCGCCTGCAACATTGGCATTCCACAGGTGCTGTGGCTCAAGAAGTTCCGAGTCTCGACGGGCTGGCTCTGGATCATCTCGTTTGTCGTGTTAGTGGGCATGTGGCTTGAGCGCTTTATTATCGTCGTCGTCAGTTTAAGCCGCGATTTCATCACTTCATCGTGGGGAATGTACTATCCGACGAAGTGGGACTGGATGACGTTCATTGGGACCCTCGGCATGTTCCTGACGTTTATGTGGCTTTTCGTTCGCGTGCTGCCTATGATTTCCATCTTCGAATTGCGCACACTGCTGCCTGAGTCGCATGTGCACGAGGAGACGGAGGTGAAGCAATGAGCGATGTATCGGTTTACGAGTCGCCGATCCAAGACTCGCCCAGCTACGGCTTGATGGCTGAGTTTGACTCCGCCCAGGAACTGATGGATGCGGCGCACAAGACACACGCCGCCGGATATCAGAGGATTGACGCGTACAGCCCATTTCCCATCGAAGGTCTCGCAGAAGCGATCGGCTTCCATAAGAACCGCGTTGCGCTGGTCGTTTTGATTGGCGGAATCATCGGAGGACTGTCCGCCTACGCGCTTCAGTATTGGGTGGCCGTGATCACTTACCCGACAAATGTTGGCGGACGTCCTTATCACTCCTGGCCTTCGTTCATTATTGTGACTTTCGAACTGACAATTCTCTTCGCGGGACTCTCGGCGGTGATCGGGATGCTTGCGCTGAATGGTTTGCCGATGCCATATCACCCCGTCTTCAACGTGGGGGAATTCGCCAAGGCTTCCGAGAACAAGTTCTTTTTGGTTGTGTTTTCGAGCGACCCCAATTACGACCCGGCCGATACGCGAACGTTTCTCGCGGGCCTATCTCCACGCATGGTCGCGGAGGTGCCGAGCTAACTATGCCTTTCGCTCCCAACCTCCGAAGAGTATTACCTGCGCTCGTGGCGCTGCTTGCGGTCACTGCAGGATGTCGTCTCGACATGCACTTGCAGCCCTATTATCGCCCGATGGCGAAGAGCGATTTTTTTGCGGATGATCGTTCCGCACGATTGCCCGTCGACGGAACAGTCGCACGCGGCGACCTTCGCGAAGATACTTATTTCTACACCGGAAAAATAGGAACGGCGCTCGGCGACTTTATGCCTTTTCCGGTGACTAAGGAAGTTTTGGAACGCGGACGCGAGCGCTTCAACATCACCTGCACGCCCTGCCACGGTCGCGTGGGCGATGGCAACGGATTTATTCCGACCCGCGGTTTTCGGCGTCCGCCCTCGTTTCACATCGATCGCCTGCGAAAGGTTCCAATCGCGTACTTCTTTGACGTAGATACCAACGGATTCGGTGTAATGCCCGACTATTCTGCGCAGGTTTCGACACGCGATCGCTGGTGCATCGCCGCGTACATCCGCGCGCTGCAGTTGAGTCAGAACGCGACCAAGACCGACGTGCCGGCAGGCCAAGAGTTTCCCGCACCCGCGCCAAAGTTCCGCGATATCGGCACAGGAGCCACGTTGCCGCAGCTGGCGCCCCACGCTCCCGCCGCGGAAGGGGAATCCAAATGACCACGGCCACCTTGAACAATTCCGATTTAATGGCGCCGCCCGTGGTGCAAACGCTGCAGACGCAGTCGCTCTTCGTCGGCTTGATCGGAGCGATCGCCTCCGTAGCCGGCGCGTTCCTGATTCCCGAAAGTTTCTATAGCGCATACCTCGCGGGCTTCATGTTCTGGCTCGGCCTTTCCCTGGGATGCATGGCCATCCTCATGCTCTATCACTTGGTCGGAGGCGCGTGGGGCACCGTAATTCGCCGCATCCTCGAATCGGGCATGATGACGCTGCCCATGATGGCCGTTCTGTTTCTGCCGATTCTCTTCCACCTTCCCCGGCTCTACCGCTGGGCGCGGCCCGAAGTCCTATCCGATCCGAGGACCGATCCAAAACTCATCGAAATCGCCCACGATTACCTCAATTTCAACGGCATCCTGATCCGCTACATCCTCTACTTCGTGATCTGGATCGCGATGGCCTACTTCCTGAATCGCTGGTCCACCGAACAAGACTCTGTCGCGGGTCAAAGCACGTTACGCTTCCGCGCCATCAGTTCCATAGGACTCGTGATCTACTCGCTCACGATCTCCTTTGCTGTCATCGACTGGGTGATGTCGCTGCAGGCGCGCTGGATCTCGACGATCTACGGCCTGATCTTCGTTGCCGGCGAGGCCCTCTCCGCCTTCTGCTTCTGTGTGGTGATCGAGAGCATCCTCGGCAAGCGCAAGCCTATGTCGGAATATCTGACCGACACCGAAGTTCACGATCACGGCAAGCTGATCCTGGCTTTCGTGATGGTTTGGACCTACTTCAACTTCTCGCAATGGCTCATCATCTGGGCGGGCAACTTGCCCGAAGAAATTCCCTGGTACATAAGCCGCATGAATGGCGGGTGGGAGTACGTCGGCCTGTTCCTGGTTTTATTCCAGTTCGCCATCCCGTTCGCGATGTTGCTTTCACGCCAACTGAAGCGCAAGGCGCGCACTCTGGCGCCTCTCGCGCTATGGATTTTGCTGATGCGTGTGATCGACATTATCTGGCACATCGAACCGGTCTCGCATCCGACGTTCCATATAAGCTGGCTGCACATCACGGTTGTGGCCGGAATCGGCGGCCTTTGGCTGGCCTACTTCTGTCACAACCTCAGGTCGCGTCCCCTGCTGGCGGTCAATGCGCCGCAAACGTTGCGATTATTTGAGGAGCGGTCACATCATTAAGTAAGTTGGGTGAAGAAAAATATGACTGACGAAATCAATCACGGGCTTCACAGCGACGATGTCGGTTTCGAGCACGAAGACCTCGGCACACGCGGAGTCTTTGCGTTCATGATTGGCCTCGCGGTGGTTGGCATCGTCATTTACTTCATCGTGGTTGGGATGTACACGTTTCTTGATAAATACGAACGTTCGCAGATGGCCACATCCAGTCCTTTGGTTACTACAAAAGGCGCCATGTCGCGCGTGGTCACGCAAGCAGACATGGATCGGACGTTTAAGGACAACGGTGCGCCCATGCTCGAGACCAACGAACGCGGCCAAATGCTCGACTTCCTGATGAATCAGGAGAACCAACTCAACAGCTACGGCTGGGTCGACGAGAAATCTGGCGTGGCGCATATTCCCGTGGAACGTGCGATGGATTTGATGGTGCAGCGTGGTGTGCCGGTGTATTCGGGACCGGGCAAAGATTCGAAAACAACGGTCGCCGCAAAGTCGGCAGACCATCAATCGGTAGCGGCTAACAATTAGAAGCTGTTTCCGGCGATCTAGCGGGACGTTAACACATGGGGGGCGGTCGTCGCGGCCGTCCCGTCGAGCGAAGCTCGGCGAAGGAAAAAGCAGTGCGCAGAATTGGTTTCACCAACTCGATCACCAAGGCAGCGTTGCTGTTGACGTTTGCCATCGCCCCACTTTTTGGGCAGGTGCCGCGCGGTCCAATGAGTGGCGGGATCATGAGTCCGCCGGCGAATCAACGTCCTCCCGGACTCGAATTTGTTGGGATCGAGCAGCACCTGAACGCGGACGTTCCCACAAATCTTGATTTCCGCGACGAACTCGGAAAACCTGTAAAGCTCTCGGATTATTTCGGTCAGGGTCGTCCTGTCATTCTGAATCTCGGCTACTACCAGTGCCCCATGTTATGCAGCGAGCTGTTGCAAGGGCTGGTTGGTTCGATGAAGGCGCTGACTTTTGATCTGGGCAAAGACTACGATGTGGTCACAGTGAGCTTTGATCCGCGCGAGACCACCGAGATGGCTGCCGAGAAGAAGCGCGACATCATGAAGCGCTATGGCCGTCCCAATACCGAGCAAGGCTGGCATTTTCTCACCGGAAAGGCCGATCAAATTGAGGCGCTCACTAAGGCTGTGGGATTTCAGTTCCAGTTCGATCCGAAGACTGAACAATACGCGCACGCTGCGGCCATCGTAATGTTGACGCCCGACCATCATGTTTCTGGATACTTCTACGGCGTTGAGTTTTCGCCCAAAGATTTACGCTTCGGACTGGTGCAGGCCTCCCAAGGCAGGATCGGCAACATCGGCGACCAGGTGCTGCTCTACTGCTATCACTACGATCCGCGCACCGGAAAATATGGCGCGGTCATCAGCAATATTCTGAAACTCAGTGGCCTCGCAACCATGCTCGTTCTGGGAACCTTTATGTTTGTCATGTTTCGCATCGATCGACGTCTCGCTCAGGCTTCCGGTCGCGCTGCGGGCCATGGCGAATTGGGTCGAGTCAGGTAATTATGTCGAAATTTCTACCATTGTGGCCGGATCAAGCGTCGACCATGGCGAGTCAGGTAGATATGCTTTACATCTATCTGCTCTTGGTTGCCGGCGTCATGACGACGGTCATCTTCCTCGCCGTCACCGTCCTTGCGATCAAGTATCGCCGCGTTCCAGGTCGCGAAGCCACGCCGATCGAAGGATCCACCATTCTTGAAATCGGCTGGTCGGTGATTCCGTTTTTTGTGATGCTGACGTTCTTCATCTGGGGCGCTGTCCTATTTTTCAAGGAGCGCACGCCTCCTGCAGATGCCACAGAGGTTTACGTGGTCGCCAAGCAGTGGATGTGGAAGGTCGAGCATATGGAGGGCCAGCGCGAGATCAACCAACTGCACGTTCCTACGGGTCAGAACGTCAAGCTCATCATGACCTCGCAGGACGTGATCCACAGCTTCTTCATTCCCGCATTCCGCCTCAAGCAGGACGTTTTGCCCGGCCGCTACACGACCCTCTGGTTCAAAGCGACTACGCCCGGGCGCTATCACCTGTTCTGTGCGGAATACTGCGGAACGATGCACTCCGGAATGGGCGGCGACATCGTTGTTATGGAACCACAGGACTACGCGCAATGGATGGCTAGCGGCCAGACCGCACCGTTACAAGATACCGGCAAGGAGTTGTTCGCGACCTTGGGATGTGCGACCTGCCATCGTTCCGACGTGCAAGGCCGGGGCCCAAATCTCGAAGGCGTCTACAACAAACCAGTCCTGCTTGAGGACGGTCGCACCGTGACTGCGGACGAGAATTATGTGCGGGAGTCGATCCTCAATCCTACGGCAAAGATCGTTAGTGGATTCAAGCCCGTGATGCCCACCTTTCAGGGCATCGTGAGCGACGAGCAGTTAAACGCGCTGGTGGCTTATGTGAAGTCATTAAGCCAGCCACCCACGGGAACCGCCGCGCTGCAAACCCAGCCGGCGAGTTCTTCGGCACAACCCCAGAATATGCAGGTGCAATAATTATGGCGAGTGCAGTCATACCCGCGACGCAGGCTCCGAAGCTGAACTATCTCAACAACGGGCACAGTCTCAAGTCCTGGCTGTTGACGACCGACCACAAGCGGATCTCGCTGCTCTATCTCGTCTCGGTTACGATTTTCTTTTTTCTTGGCGGATTCTTCGCGATGCTCATCCGCCTCGAACTACTTACGCCCCAGGGCGACCTGATGCAGGCGGACACCTATAACAAGGTGTTCACCATGCACGGCATGATCATGGTCTTTTTCTTTTTAATTCCTGTTGTGCCCGCGGTGCTAGGCAATTTTCTTGTGCCGCTGATGATCGGCGCGAAGGATCTGGCATTCCCGCGCATCAATTTGTTGAGCTGGTATCTCTACATCATCGCCGGAACCCTGTTCCTCCATTGCATGTTGACCGGCGGCGTTGACACGGGATGGACGTTTTACACTCCCTACAGCACAGTCGGCAGTAACACCAACGTGATCGAGGCCGGACTGGCGGTGTTTATCGCCGGTTTCTCTTCCATTTTTACGGGTCTCAACTTTATCGTCACGATTCATCGCATGCGCGCTCCTGGCATGACTTGGGACCGGCTGCCGCTTTTTCTGTGGTCGATGTATGCGACCAGCCTCATCATGATTTTGGGAACTCCGGTTGTGGCCATCACGATCGTCCTGGTTGCTGTGGAGCGTCTCTTCCATCTCGGCATCTTCGACCCTCACCTCGGGGGAGACCCGCTCCTGTTTCAGCACTTATTCTGGTTCTACTCCCATCCGGCGGTCTACATCATGATCCTGCCTTCCATGGGTGTGGTCAGCGAACTGATTGCCTGTTTTGCGCGCAAGCGCATCTTTGGATATAAGTTCGTCGCCCTTTCGAGTGTCGCTATCGCAGTTCTGGGCTTCCTCGTTTGGGCTCATCATATGTTCGTGGCCGGTATCTCGCTCTACGCCGCGATGATATTTTCCTTCCTCACCTTCTTCATCGGAGTGCCGTCGGCAGTCAAAGTCTTCAACTGGACTGCTACCCTCTACAAGGCTTCGATCTCCTACACAACGCCAATGCTCTATGCCTTTGGCTTCATCGGCCTTTTCACCATAGGCGGATTGACCGGCTTGTTCCTGGCCACTCTTGGCATCGATGTTCACGTCACAGATACCTACTTCGTGGTCGCTCACTTCCACTACGTCATGGTAGGTGGCGTCTTGATGGGTTATCTCGGGGGTATGCATTTTTGGTGGCCGAAGATCAGTGGCCGCATGTATCCAGAAGCCTGGGCGAAGCTCTCCGCCCTGCTCGTTTTCGTCGGCTTCAACCTCACATTCTTTCCGCAATTCATTCTCGGCTATGTAGGCATGCCGCGGCGCTATTGGCAGTATCCGCCGGAGTTCCAAGTGTTGAACGTGCTTTCCACGGCTGGCGCCAGCGTGCTGGCGGTTGGATATCTTCTGCCGATGATCTATTTCCTCTGGTCGCTGCGCTATGGGCCAATCGCATCCGCGAACCCATGGGGCGCGGCTGGTCTGGAATGGCAGACGACATCGCCGCCTCCAACCTTCAATTTCGAGGAAACTCCCGTCGTGACCTGGGAGGCCTACAACTACGAAGACATCCCGATGCCAAAGGAACTGGAGGCTCCCGTTGCACGATAGCCAAATGAGCGCCAGCCACGCGACCACGCAAGTGGCGACCCTGGATCATGAAGGCCACAATCCGGCGCTTCTGCATCATTTCGTCGACGCGCAACAACAGAAGAATGCCGCTTCGCTCGGCATGTGGCTGTTCCTCGTCACGGAAATCATGTTCTTCGGCGGCATGTTCTGCGCCTATCTCATTTATCGGCTGCAACATTTCAATGCCTTCGCTGCAGGAAGCCAGCAGCTCAGCATCACGATGGGCGCAATCAATACGGCCGTTCTGATTGTTAGCTCCGTGACCGTTGTTTTGGCCGTGAAGGCCGCAGAATCCGGCAAACGCAAGTTGCTCACCGGATACCTGGTCGTTACCGTTCTGCTCGGCATGACATTTTTGGTTATCAAGGGTTTCGAGTACAAAGAGAAATTCGAGAAGCATCACGTACCGGGCGCAACTTTCAGCTTTACCGATAAGTTTGACGATAACGGCCAGCAGATCCCGGTGAATCCGAAAGAGGCCGAACTCTTCTTCTCCCTCTATTTCGCGATGACCGGAATGCACGCCCTGCACATGATCATTGGCTGCGGGCTATTCGGCACACTAGCCGTGCTTTCCTGGAAAGGCCATTACACTCCGAACTATTTCACGCCGATCGAAAATGCCGGCCTGTACTGGCACTTGGTCGACATCATTTGGATATATCTGTTTCCGTTGCTCTACTTGATAAGCAGGCACTCGTAAAGCGAGGGCCGCGCAGGCTGAGTGTTCTGATGTAGAGCTTTAGACCGAAAGTAGATTTTGAGGATCGCCATGGTTGACCAGCAACACCCAGAACAGGAACAAGTCGAACACGAGCACACGACTCACTCGCAGGGATTCTACCTGGCGATCGGCATAGCCCTGCTCGTCCTGACCGCGACCACTGTCGGTGCCGCTTTCATCAACCTCGGTCCTTTTAATCCGGTTGTCGCACTCCTGATTGCAACCATCAAAGCCTCCCTTGTCGTCATCTTCTTCATGCATGTAAAGGGCGCGAGCGAAAAATTGACCGCGGCGGTCGTGGTTTCTGGCTTCTTTTTTCTCGCAATTCTGCTATCCCTATCATTGGCGGACTATTTGACACGATCCTGGCGCTAATTGATCGAGACTGCTCTGCGATAGAATCCATCACTGTGGATACAAAAGGCGCACTCCCAGATCCCCTGAAAATATGGTGGTTATTCTGCGCACCAATTGGGCTGCCTTTTGCGGTTCGTATCGCTTGGGAGAAAACAGTATGGACCTGGTCTCGCGGACCACAGATGGTTGGTTTCAGCCTAATGCACATTCACCCAGGGCTCGCAGTCGTCGGTCTATTAGGCTCCCTGGCTATGATGCTCTGGCTATCGCCCGCGATGCCGTACTCAATCATACGGCGGCATGCGATTAGCATCGTTGATCTTGCGATGCTGGTCTGCGCTGTATTTGTGACCGTGGCAGTTACGATCCCTGACAATTTCTTCGCCTAAAGTGCGACTGCGACCCGCTTCTGCAATCTGACCTCTGACCTCGTCAATGCTCTTGCGTCCCGCGCCCACATCCTCGAAGATACTCTGTACCCATGGCTCAAGACACAGCTTCTAACCCGCCCCGTTTGGCGCAATTCGAACCACCCGCCCTGGAAGCCGCTCTGCGCCGCCATCTTCGCGGAGAAGTTCGCTTCGACTCCGGTAGCCGAGCTCTTTATTCCACAGACGGATCAAACTACCGGCAGGTTCCCATCGGAGTGGTGCTGCCCCGAGATAAAGAGGATGTAATCGCAACTATCGCTCTCTGCCGCGAATATCATGCTCCGGTCTTGGCGCGTGGAGGAGGAACGTCACTCGCCGGACAGTGTTGCAACGCAGCGGTGATCCTCGATTTTTCAAAGTACATGGCGGCCATTCTCGAAATCGATCCGGTTCGTCGCATCGCGCGGGTTGAGCCGGGAGTCGTCCTTGACAAGCTTCGCGCCGAGGCCGAAAAACATCACCTCACTTTCGCCCCTGATCCCGCCACGCACGATCGCTGCACTCTTGGAGGTATGATCGGGAACAACTCCTGCGGCGTCCACTCGATCATGGCCGGCAAGACGGACGACAATATCGAGTCGCTCGAAGTCCTGACCTATGGCGGACACATCATGCACGTTGGTGCGACGAGCACCGACGACTTCGATCGCGTGCTTCGCCAGGGCGGACGTAGCGCCGAAATCTACTCTGGCCTGAAGTCGTTGGCCGACCGCTACGGCGAGCAAGTCCGCCGTCAGTTCCCCAACATCCCGCGCCGCGTCTCCGGATACAACCTGAACCACCTGTTGCCCGAAAATGGCTTCCACGTAGCCCGAGCCCTGGTCGGATCAGAAGGTACCTGCGCCACGGTTCTCGAAGCGACGTGTCGTCTCGTGCAGAGTCCGCCAGCACGAGTACTTCTCGTTATCGGATGGCCGGACATCTACATCTGCGCGGACCACGTCCCGCAAATCATGGAGCATCATCCGATTGGCCTCGAAGGCCTCGACGAGATCATGGTCGATGCGAGTCGCCGCAAAGGCGTGAATCTCGAAGGGCTCGCACTGCTACCCGAAGGCGCCGGATGGCTGATCGTCGAATTTGGCGCCCAGACGATTGCGGAAGCCGAAGCGGAGGCACGCAATCTGATGGCAAATTTGGATCGCCGCCCAATACTCCCCAACTATCGGCTATTCGTCGATGCGCAACAGGCTCGTCGAATTTGGGATGTTCGTGAATCGAGCCTTGGCGTGACCTCGCACGTTCCCGGCGAGCCGCTACGCTGGGAAGGCTTTGAAGACTCCGCTGTCGCTCCTGAAAAGCTCGGCGCCTATCTGCGCGACCTTCGAAGCTTGATGCAAGCCTTCCACTACGGTGGCTCTTTCTACGGACACTTCGGCCACGCTTGCGTACACACTCGCATGGACTACGATCTCGAATCGGTCGAGGGGGTGCGAAAGTTTCGCCAATTCATGGAGGAAGCCGCGGATCTCGTCGTCCGTTACGGTGGCTCGCTCTCGGGTGAACATGGCGACGGACAGGCGCGAGCCGAACTTCTTCCCAAAATGTTCGGCCCGGAATTGATGCAGGCTTTCCATGACTTCAAAACGATTTGGGATCCCGATTGGAAGATGAATCCCGGAAAGCTCATCGATCCGTATCGCCTCGACGAAAATCTGCGCCTGGGCGCAGGTTATGCCCCCTGGCAACCCGAGACGCACTTCAAATTTCCCGAAGACCACGGGAGTTTGGCCGCCGCCACACTCCGTTGCGTCGGAGTTGGCAAATGCCGTCGCGAGTCGGGCGGAGTCATGTGTCCCAGCTACCGCGTCACGCACGACGAAGAGCATTCCACGCGCGGACGCGCCCATCTCCTGTGGGAGATGACGAAAGGCGACGTCATTCAGGACGGCTGGCAGAACGAAGCCGTAAAAGAATCGCTCGACCTCTGTTTAGCCTGCAAAGGATGCAAGAGCGATTGCCCTGTTGGCGTCGATGTCGCGACCTATAAAGCAGAGTTTCTCTCTCATTATTACGAGACCAATCCCCGCCCCTTGCACGCTGCAGCTCTCTCGAATTTTGATCTTTGGATGCGAGCCGCATCGCATCTGCCCGGTCTCGTCAATTTGACGACGCAGCTACCAGGCCTGCGCGACCTCGCCAAACTCGCAGCCGGAATTCCCGGCCAGCGCCATCTTCCCGCCTTCGCTCCGCAGACATTCAAATCGTGGTGGGAGAAGCAAAGTTCGCGACGCGATGCAGGCTTTCGTCCGAACCATGAAGCGAATCGCCGCGAAAACTCTGTCCTTCTCTGGGCGGACACCTTCAACAATCACTTTCTTCCTTCGACCGCGAAAGCTGCCGTCGAAGTCCTGGAAGCCGCCGGATTCGACGTCGCCGTCCCTCGCGCTCACCTCTGCTGCGGACGTCCGCTCTACGACGTTGGCATGCTCGACCGTGCCAAGCGTTTGCTCCTCCAGATCATGGACACACTCGAGTCCGAAATCGAAGCCGGCACTCCTATCGTCGTCCTCGAGCCGAGTTGCGCCTCCGTCTTCCGCGACGAGCTGGCGAACCTGTTCCCCAAAGATCAACGCGCCATCGCCCTTTCCCGGCAAGTCTTCCTGCTTAGCGAATTTCTCGAACAGCGCGCCGCCGATTTTCGTCTCCCCGAGTTGCCGCGCCGCGCCCTGATCCACGGACATTGCCATCACAAAGCCATCATGAAGATGACTGCCGAAGAAGCCGTCCTGCACCGCATGAGCGTCAACTTCACCGCCCCAGCTCCCGGATGCTGCGGCATGGCGGGCGCGTTCGGCTTCGAGAAGGGCAAATACGATGTCTCGAAGGCGATCGGTGAACTGGAACTTCTTCCCGCGGTCCGGCAGGTTCCGACCGACTGGCTGATCGTCGCCGACGGTTTCAGCTGCCGCGAGCAGATTGCGCAGGAAACCGACCGTCACGCGCTCCATCTCGCCGAAGTTCTCCAGATGGCGCTCCGCGAAGCGTCCGAAACGCCGGAGGGTTTCCCGCTGTTCGATCCGGCACCGCAACAATATCCGGAAGATGCGTGGTTTCGGCCGCACCAGGCCGAAATCCAGAAATCGATGAAGAGGACAGGATTGGCGGTTGCTGGCATAGCGGGTGGAGTGGCATTGTTGCTGGCGCTAGCCAGAAAGCGGTCCACGTAGCAACCTACGGGATTGAGCCCCAAAGCGGTTTGGGCCAGTTCGGCGAGCCTCGTAGGCCTCTCCTGTTGTGTAAGCCATTGATAGGCAGTGCTTTAGCATGTCCACTGCCCATTCTCCCCACTTTCTGGGACAATAGACATAGACAGTTTGGCCTCCTCGTCGCGGCTTTTCGGCCTCCTTATTACTTCGGATCGCGCCGCCTTTGTTGTTGAGCATAAGAAAGCTGACATTTTATGGAAACCTTGAATACGCCGGTCATTTCTCCCTTGGTCGTCCCAACTCCGTCTGCGTCCGTCACCGTCGTGAATGCCCAGAATAAAGCACTGCAAGGATCGGTGCTAGTACTGATCCAGTTCGACGTGTGCGAAGAGATCAATCTCGACGCTTTGCGTGACATCTTCGGAGCGCGGCGGCAGGAGGCCAGCTTCAAACACAATGCTCCGGGATACGTGCGCTTTGAGCGCGCTCCAGTGGTCGAACCGGTTGAACCGCTGGTGCTCGAAAGCGGCGAGCGGCTCGATGTGCAGATCAAGTACTACGATTACGGCGTTTTGAGCGTCGTCTTTGAGCTGCCTTTCTCGGGCGACTGGGAGACGCTGGTACGGCTCGCGGGCCGTTGGGTTTGGGATACGGATTTCACCAGCTTCGCGCAGAAGATCGTGAAGCAGAAGATCGAGCGCGCTCGTCCGGCGCTGGTGAAGCTTTACGACACATGGCTGCATGAAGACTACTTCGTCTTTCACGTGCGCGACATTGGCGGAAATCCGTCATCGGCCGAACTGCTGGCGGCCTACGGCGGACGGATCGCGCAGATCGTGCGCGGCGAAAATATGCCGCTCTCCGAAGGAGAGCAGCAGGAAATCATGCAGTCGAAGATTTCGTATTATCCCAACGACCTCGCCGTGATCAGCTGGAATGGCGCGTTTCTATACGACTCGACCGCGGGCGCAGAAACGGTGATTCAGCTTCTCGAATACGCCAACTCGCAGTTGCTGGAATTCCGACACTATGACGAACTGCTCACGCGCGAACTGAAGAGTGTTTACGACTTCATGGATAGTGGCTCGACGGGAATCTGGGCGCGCTGGAAAACGGCGAAACGCGCGACACGATTGCATACCGTTCTGCTCGATGTGGACGAACTGACGGAACGAGCCGACAACGCCATCAAGTTTTTGAGCGACATGTTCTCGGCGCGTTTGTACAAAGTTGCCGCTTCAAAGATCGGCGTGACCGATTACAAAGACCTGGTGAATCAGAAAGTCCACACCGCGGAAGAGTTGTATCGCTTCATGGTCGATCAATTCCATCAGAGCCGCGCGTTCGTGCTGGAGCTGATGGTGGTGATAATTCTGATTATTGACTTGATTTGGCTGTTTAAGGGATCGACTCCCATCTAGCTGTCGGCTCTGAGCTCTCAGTTCTCAGTAAGACCTTTGAAGCAACTCTGCTCTCGGACCGCAGGTCTCCGCTATAGACCCCCATGGCCGTGGTTTGTTGAAATCAAAGAGTTGGCGGTGAGTCCTCCAAATCCTTGGTTTTACAGGACCTGCTTGTAAGGTCTTTATTCGTCAAAGACTTTAGGCGCTAGTTCAAACCAAATGTCACATTTCGACAGACCATCCTCTTAGTCCAAGGTTTGACGAACTCAGCGAACCGCCGGCACTTTCGTGCGCGCAAGTCGGTATCTATGTGGCGCGCGGTTTGCTTGCGAGACTTTGCGAGAAAGCTGGTTTCTTAGGATTGTCCAATGCTGGAAAAGCCATCAACTCTTTGTTCCAGCGATTCCAGAATTCCGGATGGAATCAGGCCGCGTTTCGTGCGGCAAGGATGACGACTTCTTATCGAGGGTGCGGGTCCGGCGACTTACGTCGGGGACCCGAAGACTCGGACGATGGAGATGCACAATGTCGACTCAGCAACTGAAAGTCATGGCCAAGCGAGGGATTCCGAAGTGCCCGACGGGGATTCCCGGATTGGACCAGATCACCGAGGGCGGTCTGCCGAAAGGCAGGCCCACGCTTTTGTGCGGGACAGCGGGCTGTGGCAAGACGGTTCTGGCAATGGAGTTTCTGGCGCGGGGAGCGGTCGAGTTCAACGAGCCCGGCGTGTTCCTGGCTTTCGAGGAGACCGATAAGGAACTGAGCCAAAATGTCGCCTCCATGGGCTTCGACCTTCCGGCGCTGTGTGCCCGCAAGAAACTAGTCGTGGATTATGTGCGGATCGAGCGCAGCGAGATCGAAGAAACGGGCGAGTATGACCTAGAAGGATTGTTCATCCGCCTGGGCAACGCGATCGCTGCCATTGGCGCGAAGCGCGTGGTTCTAGACACCATCGAAGCTCTGTTCTCGGGGTTCACGGACACCAACATTCTGCGCGCGGAACTGCGGCGGCTGTTCCAATGGCTGAAGGCGCGGGGAGTCACAGCGGTCATCACCGCGGAGAGCGGAGACGGGAAACTGACTCGGGCCGGCATTGAGGAGTACGTGGCCGACTGCGTGATTTTGCTCGACCACCGGGTCGAGGAGCAGACTTCGATCCGACGGTTGCGCGTGATCAAGTACCGGGGCACACTGCACGGAACGAGCGAGTATCCATTCCTGATCGGAGCGACCGGCCTTTCGGTTCTTCCGCTCAGTTCCTTGAAGCTGGAGCATAAGGCGCCGATCCAAACAATTTCGAGCGGTGTTCCGCGGCTGGACGCGATGCTTGGCGGAAAAGGTTTCTACCGCGGTACGAGCATTCTGGTGTCTGGTGGCGCGGGGACTGGGAAAAGCAGTCTGGCTGCCCACTTTGTACGGGCGGCGTGCAAACGCGGAGAACGAGCCCTGTACATGGCTTCGGAACAATCGACCGATGAAGTGCTGCGCAACATGCGCTCCATCGGAGTTGATCTTGAGCCCTGGTTGCGGCGCGGTCTGCTTCAGTTTTACGCGGCCCGACCCGGCACCTTCGGGTTGGAAAAGCATCTGGTCACGATTCACGACATCACGACTACGTTCGACCCGAAGGTGGTCGTCATCGATCCGATTACAAATTTCGCGTCGGTCGGCTCCCACTCCGAGGTCAAGTCGATGGTGACCCGCCTGATCGACATGCTCAAGGGCCGGCAGATTACGGCTATGTTCACCAGCCTAACACCAGGCGACAGCTCGGCAGAACTCAGCGAAGTGGGCGTCTCTTCACAAATGGATTCGTGGCTGCTGTTGCGCAACTTGGAATATAACGGCGAGCGCAACCGCGGGTTGTACGTCCTCAAGTCGCGCGGAATGGCCCACTCCAAGCAGATTCGCGAATTTGTGCTCACCAATCACGGGGTGCAGCTGCTCGATGTCTACATCGGGCCTTCGGGATTCCTCACTGGTTCAGCGCGTGTCGCGCAGGAAGCCAAGGAGAGGGCGGAAGCGGACGAGCGTCAGGAACAGCTGCGGCACAAGGGCTTCGAACTGGAACAAAGGCGCCAGCAACTTGAAGCCCAGATCGCCAAGATGCGTTCCGAATTCGCGTGCGAGGAGCAGAGTTTGTGGCGCGCCGCCAAGCAGCTCGAGTTGCGGGAAAGGCAGATCGTCCGGGACCGTGTTCAGATGGGCCGCACGCGCCAGGCAGACAGAATCCCGGCACACAGCGATGGGCACGCCCGAAAGCGAGGCAGCCCGACAAAGCAGGTGCAACAGGTGGGGACGGAAGTGGCGATGAGAGGAGCCACGGAATGAATCGGACAAAAACGAAACGAGACACGCAGAAAAAAGCGCGAAAAGGGAACGGGGAGCTTTGGAATCTGCGCCTTTACATCGCGGGAGAGACCGCGCGATCGATCGCGGCGCTGCGGAATCTGCAGAAAATCTGCGACGAGCATCTGCCGGGAAAGTACCACACCGAGGTGATCGATCTTCTCGAGAGCCCGCAGCTGGCGGCGGGAGACCAGATTCTCGCGGTTCCCACGCTGGTGCGTCTGCTCCCTCCTCCTCTCAAGAAGATCATTGGAGACCTGTCGAACACAGAACGGGTGCTGGTGGGGCTTGATGTGGTTCCGCGGTAGATTTCACGCCGGCGCGGCGGCACGCAGGCGTGAAGACAGATATGCTTCCATGCGCAATCGAAAATTGCCTCGCTGTTAAAAGGAAGAAGCTGTGGCGTCTCCATCCATGAAGGCCCAATGCGGGCAAAACCTGCGCGTGGAACTGGAGCGCGCCCAGGCTCGTCTGGGCGAACTGGAAGCGACCATGAGCGCCATCTACCACGGGGAGGTGGATGCGTTGGCCGTCGGAGGCCCCCAGGGCAGCCGGATCTTCACGCTGCACAATCCGGAAGAGCCTTACCGCATCCTAGCGGAGCGGATGAACGAGGGAGTCGCCACGCTCTCGGCGGAAGGTGCGATTCTGTTCTGCAACCAAAGATTGGGGAAAATGACAGGACTTCCAGTCGAGCGGCTGCTGGGCGCGCCATTCGCCTCAAATCTATGCGAGGAGGATCGGGCCGGCTTTCCTGCGCTGGTGCAAGTGGCAATACAGCAGCATGATGTTCGTTCCGAAGGACATCTGCTGCAGGAGAATGGGAGCCTGCTGCCCGCGCAGTTGTCGCTCAGCCGTATCCTTCTGCAAGAGTCCAGGGAGGGTATCTGCCTGGTTGCCACCGATCTGAGCGAACGGGCGCGGGCCGAGGAAGAATTGAGGCTCAGCCGGGAGCGGCAGCTGCGCCTGAAAGACGAACTGCTCTCCCACGTTTCGCATGAATTGCGCACGCCCCTCGCCTGTATCCATCAGTTCACGACGATCCTGCTGGATGGCCTATCGGGCGCGCTTTCCGGCGACCAAAAAAGGATTCTGGAAATCATCTTGAAGAGCGCCAATCAGCTTCGGTCCATGATCGACGATCTGCTTGAGACCGCTCGCATTGAGGCGGGAAAGGTGAAGCTCGTCCGCTCCTGTGTCGTGCTCCACGATGCAGTTCGGGAAGCAATCCAAATGCTGCGTGGGACCGCCGCCGAGAAAGGTATCGATCTTGAAAGCGAAGGCCAGGTCGAGCTCCGGGTCTATGCCGACCCTCGGCGGGTGTTGCAGATTCTGCTGAACCTGATCGGCAACGCCCTAAAGTTCACGCCTGCCGGGGGACACGTCGCGGTCAAATATGGCGTTGCACCCGGGGAACCCGCTTACGCCCTGCTGACTGTCAAAGACGACGGCTGTGGAATCAGCGAGCCGGTACAGTCGCGGGTGTTTGAGCGCCTTTATCAGGAAGAGTGTTCCGTCGATCATGGGCAAGAAGGACTGGGATTGGGCTTGGCCATCTGTAAGGAATTGGTCAGCAGCCACGAGGGCAAGATCTGGGTAGAAAGCCAACGCGGCCATGGCAGCGCCTTCAGCTTTACGCTGCCGATGTACTCGCTGGAGAAGATACTGTCACCTGCGCTGACGGAAAACGGAACCCTGCGCAAAGCGCTCTCGCTGATCCTGGTGAGAGCAGCTCCCAAGCGCACGGCTGCCCTGGCTCCGCAATGGAACAGGATACGCGGCAAGATCAATGAGCTGTTGTGCCGTTGCAGCCTTCCTGACAAAGATGTAGTGCTGCCCCCGGTGGGACGAGAGCCGGATGGCGAGGTGTTTGCCGTGCTGGCGGGAGCGGACGCTCGCGGGGCGGAAGTGCTGGTTCGGCGAATTCGGCAGCAGATGAAGCGTTGCCCCGAATTGAGCGAGAACTGTGTCGCAAAGGTTTCGAGCCTGGTTGTGCGAGCGACGCAAGGGTTTGACACCTCCACCAGCGAAGCCGTGAAGGTATTGACCGGTGACATAGCCCGCGCGGTTTCGCAAGCCATGAACATGAGGAGGAAACGGACATGAACAAAGCCAAGATTCTGATTATCGACGACGACGACAACATGCGCCTGGCCCTGCACATGCGCCTGAAGGCGGCAGGCTACGCAACCGTCTTCGCAACGGATGGGTTAAGCGCAACAAATGTGGCTGTCAAAGAAGTTCCGGATCTCGTGCTGCTCGATCTCGGCCTTCCCGCCGGTGACGGCTTCATCATCATGGAGCGCTTTCAGCGCAACCCGAAACTGTGCTGCATTCCGATCATTGTTTTGACCGCGCGCGAAGTGCGCGTCAATAAGGATCGTGCCTTGGGTCACGGCGCATATGCTTTCTTTCAAAAGCCGGCGGAAAGCGAAGTACTCATGGCTGCCATTGAGCGAGCCCTTAGGGGATCTGGCGCCCTCGCAAAGTAGTCAGGATGCAAGCCGCTGAGCCAGATGTCTGCGGATAGCACCGGGATCCACGATGACAGTTTGATTACAGGCAGTGCGAGTAATCTCTACGACACGACTTTGGGCGCCGGGACGAGTGGAAGTGGCGTCGCGTTTGAGGACGCCGTCGAGAGTAAGAAGGCAGAAGTCGGACTGCGGAAGTAAAGAGCAAATCTCATTGGTTCCAAGACCAAAGGCAAAGTCAAAACCAAGAGCAGCGGGCGGGGGCGCCCGGTTCTACCTGGGCGGACGCAAAAATGCCCGGGGCTCTTTGCGAATCCCGGGCATTTTGTTTTGCTTAGAGATCGTTTCCTAGAAATCGGTGAGACGATCCGGTGACGTTACTAGACTGCGGTAACGTTCTCCGCTTGCCAGCCCTTGGGGCCCTTGGTCACGTCGAACTGCACGGTTTGGCCTTCTTGGAGGCTCTTGAAGCCGCCAGCTTGAATCGCGGAGAAATGCACGAAAACGTCCTCGCCATTCTGACGGCTGATGAAGCCGTAGCCCTTGGCGTCGTTAAACCACTTCACTGTTCCTTGTTCTGCCATTGATGTTCCTATTCTTGTTTCTTAATTGAAATGTGCTGAGAAGATTCGCTGCTTGTAGAGGGGGTGGCGCTGGTTGGCGGTACCGACCTTCAACTCACTGTGAGTCCTTAGCGAGTTCTAGTGTAGCACAATCGTACGGGGAAAGGGGAGTAAATTCGGAGGATGAGGGTGGTGTGGGCAAGCGGTTTGATTGCATGGAGTTAGAATGGCGAATGCGGACGGCGACAACTTCCGGATGATTGCCTTTCTTACACTCGAACTACGGATGGAAATGGCGCAATCGCTGAAAGACAAACGGCAGGTGACGCGGAGTCTGAAGGACCGGCTGCGATCGTCGTTCAATGTGGCGGTGGCGGAACTGGAGCCGAGTCCGCTGTGGAACCAGGCGACGATTGGGGTGGTCAGTGTGTCGCATTCTCGCGATTATCTGGATGGGTTAATGAAGCTGGTGGAGCGGGCGGCGACGCGAATTGCGAACAATGCGGGGGCGGAGGTGATGGATTCGTTTGTGGAGTTTTTATAGGAGAAAGGCTACGGGATGCCAATTTTTTCTCCGCAACTTTCCCCGACAATCCGGGTTAGCGCATCTTAATAGCTAAAATACCAGGAGCATCCATGAATCCCCTTGCGTCAAACCAGCCTGTCCTGCGTGTGCTTACCCTTGTGTCTGCCCTTAGCCTGATCGTTCTGTTGGTTGCTTGCGGGTCGAGCAACTCGAACCCACCGACAAATCCCGTCGGATTCAGTACCAGCAGTCTTTCGGGCACGTACGTCTTTACCTCGCAAGGTTACGACGCCGTCCAAGGACTCCCCCTGAATATCGCTGGCGTACTCGTGGCGGACGGAAACGGCTCGCTAACATCCGGCACCATCGATATCGTTGGCCCCGATGTCTCGGAACCTTCTCCAATCGGCCAGCCTCTGACGGGTTCTTATACCGTCTCCTCCGACGGACGCGGAAAGGCTACGCTCAAGAGTTCATATACAACTTTTGGATTGGATTTCGTGCTCTCCTCAAGCTCGCACGGATTGGTTACCGAGTTCGACGGCAACGGTGGCGGCAGCGGCACCCTCGATCTCCAAACAACGCCGATCACCAGTCTGAGTCAGCTAGCCGGGCCATTTGCCTTCAGTTTGGCCGGCGCCGATAGCAACGACAACTCTTTCGCTACTGAAGGAGCTTTTACCCTCGGCTCGAATGGATCCTCCACAGCTGGCGTCGAAGATTTTAATGACGCCGCCAACGTTATTCCGAATGTCGCCTTGAGCGCGACGGCAACGGTTGGATCCGGAACCGGGCCTGGCACCCTCACGCTCAGCACAGCGAACTTCGTGCTCACATTCGACTACTACGCCATCGACGCCACTCATCTTAAGCTCATCGAAACCGATCTTAACCAAGCCCTTGCCGGAGATGTATTCACTCAAACGGGCGCGACCATTCCCACCGGCACTTCCGTGTTCTCCATGTCCGGTGGTGTCAGCGGCCCGCTCGCCAACGCTGGATTTCTCAGTTATGACGGGAATACATTCACTGGGACAGAGGACGTAAACAATAACGGCACTACCCTTTCTCAATTGGGATTCACTGGCATTCCATCTGCGGTCGGCCCGGTCGGTGGCCGTCTGATCGTCAATCTCAGTGGTTTCGACCCCGCGACTCAATGGGTTTTGTATCCATCGAGCGGAGGAGTGCTCTTGCTGGAAACCGATTCCTCAAACATTTCCATCGGTGCAGCCTATGCGCAGCAGAGTGGTGCCGCTCTCGCCTCTACGCAGGCCTACGGGATGAATCTGAGCGCTTTCAATACCACCAATAGTTATGCGGAAAATGATATCGCACAATTCACCACAGCCAGCAACGCCTTCACTGGAGTTGTTGATATAAGCGACAATTACGGTAATGGAGACGTTCTTGCTTCACAGACCTTGGCTGGAAGCTACACGCTCGACACCCCATCGACCGGACGCGGCGAAGCGACCACGACAGCCAACGGCGTCAGTTACGTCAACTTCAACTTTTACGCGGTGAATGCCAGCCAGTTCCTCATCCTGGAGACCGATAGCAACCAAATCGGCGCGGGGGTGTTGCAGTCGCAAACTCCGCCATCCGGTTCGGTCGCTCAAGCGCGGGTGTTGATCGTTCACCCAATCGTCCGTCCACACGGAGCCCTGAAGCGCAAATAAGACTCCGCTAAAGCGACGAAGGCGCGGCGTTAGAGCCGCGCCTTTTTTTGCTGTCTGTCACCCCTTGCTGGACCAGTCTTTCCAACTCACCGCGTTAGGAAAACTCTTGCTACGAAGTGCTCGCTCGGCTTAGAGCCTGTAGCGAGTCCTGCGGGACGGCCTTGCTGGAAATATCCGGGTGGGTTCCTGGCGTTGTTCAGATACAAGAAGAGATTTGTGAGGTTATGATTCGCTGACGCCTGGTGAACGTGGGCGCCGGGGTCATTGACGGGCGTGAGAGGATGCGGATCAGCCATGAGATGGGAGGAAGAGATGGTCTCGCCGGCGAGCGCTTGTTTGATACGAGTGAGGGGCGTGGTGCAGGGGGTTGGATTTCGTCCATTTGTTTATCGGCTGGCATGCGCGAAGCGGCTGGCGGGGTGGGTGTTGAATGGCGAGGAAGGCGTGGAGATTTATGTCGAGGGCAGTGACGAGGGATTGCGGAGTTTTGTGGAGGGGCTCAGGACGGAAGCGCCTCCGGCAGCTCGTGTTGTTGCGGTCGAAGTCGAGGCAGTTTTGCCGCGGGGAGTTGGCGGTTTCACGATTCGCGAGAGCGAGCGGCGGGAGCGGCCGACGGTGCGAATTTCTCCCGATCTGCCGGTGTGCGATGAGTGTTTGAGCGAGCTGTTCGATCCGACGAATCCGCGGTATTTGTATCCCTACATCAACTGCACGAATTGCGGGCCGCGGTACACGGTGGTGCTTGGGCTGCCCTATGACCGGCCTGCGACCACGATGAAGGATTGGGCACTCGACGAGTATTGCGCGGCGGAATATGAGGATCCGGGGAACCGGCGGTTTCATGCGCAACCGGTTGCGTGCCCGGAGTGCGGTCCGAAATATTCTTTGCGGAGAGCTGTGACTGCGGCAGGCAGCGCGGAGGTTAATGCTTCTGGAATCGAGATTAAGGAGAGTATTCGCGGCGCGGCGGAGCTTCTGAACGCGGGAGAGATTGTTGCGATCAAGGGATTGGGTGGGTATCACCTGGCTTGCGATGCGCGGAATGCGGCTGCGGTCGCGGCTTTGCGGGAACGGAAATTCCGGAAAGAAAAACCGTTTGCGATGATGGTGAGGGATCTGGAGGTTGCGCAAGAGTTAGTGGTGCTTTCGACGGAAGCGGAAGAACTGCTTACTTCGATGGCGCGGCCGATTGTGTTGGCTCCGGCTCGGGGCGAGTTGGGGGGGCTGGATCTTGAGGGGGTGGCTCCGGAGAACGACGAGTTGGGCGTGATGCTGCCGCATACGCCGTTGCAGCATTTGCTGTTTGCGGCGGGGGCTCCGGAGGTTCTCGTGATGACGAGCGCGAACCGTTCGAGCGAGCCGATCGCTTACGAAGATGAGGATGCGCTGCAACGCCTCTCGGGAATCGCCGATGCGTTTCTGGTGGGAGAGCGTCCGATTGCGCGGCGCGTGGATGATTCGGTGGCTCGAGCGGGTGTGATGGGGCCGGTTATTCTGCGGCGCGGGAGAGGATACGCGCCCGGAGCGGTGGCGCAGTTAGCGGTGGAGCGTTTGCCGGGCGTGGCGGCTGGAAGTCGGCCGATCCTGGCGCTGGGAGCGGACTTGAAGAATTCTATTACGTTGGTCGTGGAGGGACAGGCCTTCGTGAGCCAGCACATTGGTGATTTGGAACATGGGGAGGCGTTTCGGGCGTTTCGGGAGACGATTGACGATCTGGTGGATATGTATGAAGTGAGTTGGGACGATGTGCTGGTGGTGCATGACGCTCATCCGCAATATGTTTCGACTGGGCATGTGGGTGCGCTGCCGAGCAGGCACGTTATGGCGGTGCAGCATCATCGGGCACATATTGCGTCGGTGCTGGCGGAGCGCGGCGAGTTTGACAAGCGGGTCTTGGGCGTCAGCTTTGATGGAACTGGATATGGAGACGATGGCAGTGTCTGGGGTGGGGAGTTTTTTGTGGGCAGCGTGGGGGATGGGTTCGAGCGTATCGCGCACCTGCGAACGGCGGCGCTGGCGGGGGGAGATGCGGCGGCGCGATATCCGGTGCAGGCTGCGACAGGATTTCTATCGCAACTGGATGGGTCAGAGGATTTGAGTGCGGCGCCGTTTGATTTTCCGGAGCGATATCGAAGCGCGATGCAACTGGTTCGAAAAAATGTGAGGACATTTCCAACGACTTCGGTGGGGCGGTTGTTTGACACGGCAGCGTCGCTGCTGGGTTTTACGCGGGAGATTACGTTTGAAGGGCAGGCTGCGATGTGGCTGGAGCAGATGGCGCGACGGGCGTCGGATGTTGAGGCGTATGCGTTTCCGTTTACGGATGGCGAATTGGATTTTCGTCCGCTGCTCGAAGCGGCGGTGCGAGATCGAGTTGCGGGACGCGATGTAGCGGAGATTGCGCGTGCCTTCCAGCATGGAATTGCAAGAGGATTGCGCGACGCCATCGTTACATTGAGCGACCTACATGGACTCGACACGGTGGTGCTCTCGGGCGGTGTTTTTCAGAACGAGCTGTTGCTGCGAGATGTGAAGGCCGCAATGGAGAATGATTCGCTTGCGATCTGGACGAATCACGCGGTGCCTCCGAATGATGGGGGCATCAGCCTGGGACAGGCGGCGCTGGCGGCGTGCGCGATGCGCAGAGGAAAAGCAAACTGAGGGCGCTGTCGAGTAATTCCACCACGGAGACACGGAGAAAAGCGGTGCTTTTCATAGAAACCTTTCTTGCTTTTCCGCCTCTGCGAGCAGCGGAAGACGCGGCTCGCCGCTTCTCTACGGGAGGTTATTTTGTCGGGTAGCGGAAGCACTCGACTATGTGGTCGTTGACCATTCCGGTGGCTTGCATGAAGGCGTAACAGATGGTTGAACCTACGAGTTGAAGCCGTGTTTTTTCAGGTCTTTGCTCATGGCATCGGATTCGGGCGTGCTGGCGGGAAGTTTGTTTCCTGCTTTCCAGGAATTGACGCGCGGTTTGCCTCCCACAAATTGCCAGATGTAACGATCAAACGTACCGAACTCTTTTTGCACGGCTAGGAATGCTTTCGCGTTGCGGACGGCGGAGGCGATCTTGAGGCGGTTGCGGATGATTCCTTCGTCGCGGAGAAGTTGCTGCGATTTTCGTTGGCCGTAGCGCGCGACTTTCTCGGGATCGAAGCCGTCGAAGGCTTGGCGATAGTTCTCGCGCTTGCGGAGGATGGTGTCCCAGCTGAGGCCCGCTTGCGCGCCTTCTAGGATCAGGAATTCAAAGAGGACGCGGTCGTGGTGCTGCGGAACGCCCCATTCGCGGTCGTGATATTCAATGGCGAGATCGTTGCTTGCCCAGGAGCAGCGGACGATTGGCTTATTTTGCTTTTTATTTTGATCGGCTGATGTCATTTGGTCGCGAGAATGTCGTCGATCTTCTTTAGTTCGTCGGCGGAAAATTTAAGATTCTTCAACGCGGCTACGTTGTCGTCCACTTGCGAAACTTTGCTGGCTCCGATGAGGGCGCTGGTGACGCGGGGGTCCCGCAGAACCCAGGCTACGGCCATCTCGGCGAGGGTTTGACCGCGCTTCTTGGCGACTTTATTCAGAGCGCGAATTTTTGTGAGCTTGTTTTCGCCAATGTCTTTTTTCTTGAGATAGAAATCGCGAGCGGCGCGGGAGTCACTGGGAATTCCTTTGAGGTAGCGGTCGGAGAGCAATCCCTGGGCGAGGGGGCTGAAGACGATGGAACCGACGCCTTCTTTTCCGAGGACGTCGAGCAAGCCGTGTTCGGGATCGCGAACGAACATGGAATATTTGGGCTGGTGGATGAGGCACGGAGTTCCGAGGTCGCGGAGAATTTTGAGCGCATGGGTGGTTTGTTTGGGATCGTAGGCGGAGATGCCGGCGTAAAGGGCGCGTCCGGAGCGAACAGCGGTATCTAGGGCTCCCATGGATTCTTCCATCGGGGTGTTGGGATCGGGGCGATGATGGTAGAAGATGTCGACATAGGGGAGACCCATGCGTTTCAAGCTCTGGTCGAGGCTGGCGAGCATGTACTTGCGGGAACCGAAATCCCCGTAGGGGCCGGGCCACATGTCCCATCCGGCTTTGGTGGAGATGATAAGTTCATCGCGGTAGGGACGAAAATCTTTTTTGAAAATCTGGCCAAAGGTTTCTTCGGCGGATCCGTAGGGCGGGCCATAGTTGTTGGCGAGATCGAAGTGAGTGATGCCGAGGTCGAAGGCGCGGCGGAGCATGGCGCGTCCGTTTTCGAGATTATCGTCGCCACCGAAGTTGTGCCAGAGGCCGAGCGAGATGGCGGGAAGTTGGATGCCGCTGCGTCCGCAGCGGCGATATTGCATGGAGTCGTAACGGTTGGCGGCGGCGATGTACATACGATCGTTGTTCCTCGGATATGGCTAAGTTTGTATGACGGATTATTTTAGCTGGTTCAGGGGGAGATGAGTCGGGGAGAGACGCTTTGTGCGACGTCGAGGGTCGCGGCAGGGAAGGATGAGATCCGGCGCTGCGCTCGGGATGACAAGATTAATATTCGAGATAACGAATGAATGCCCGCAATTATGAAAGTGCGAGAACAGCAGGTCCTTCGCTTCGCTCCGGATGACAAACTAAAGGCGAGGTTCAGTTGTGCCTGGAGGGTCAGTCGTATTTTTCGTGGCGGATTGACTTGCGGTCCCAGCCTAGGGTTTTTAGGAGGTCGCGGTTGGCTTGGACCATTTTATCGAGGCCGCAGATGTAGGCGTGCATGTCGGAGCGCATGCCTACGATTTCTCCCAGGTGTTGCTGGACGTATCCGCGAAGGCCCTGCCAGTTTTCGGGAGCGCGGCTGAGGGTGGGCTGGAAGTGAAAGTTGGGATGATTGGCGGCGAGTTGTTCGAATTCGTCGCGGTAATAAATATCCTGGGATTGGCGGGATCCGAAGAGGAGCCAGAATTGATGATCTTGATGGCGTTCTTTTTCGGCGAGCAGCCAGTGCAGCATCGAGCGGAAGGGGGCGACACCGGTTCCAGTGGCGATGAAGACGGTGTCGCGAAGGGGAGGACGGAGAGTGAAATCTCCGAAGGGACCCTGAAAGGTGATGGTGGCGCCCGGTTCGAGGTTGCAGAGATGGTTGGACATGAATCCGTCTTGGACGCGGTTGAGGCAGAAGGCGACCCTTCCGTTTTCGGTGGGAGCCGAAGCGATGGAGTAGGCACGGGTGATTTCTTCGCCTTCGGGCGTGGTGGCTTTTACGGAGAGCCATTGTCCAGGGACAAAGCCGAAATGAGGGAGTCCGGTGACTTCGAATTCGATGTGTTTGGTGAATTCAGAGAGCGCGGCCGAACGGAGAACGCGGGCCTCGAGATTTTTGAACTGGGGCATTTTAGTATATAGATGACTTAGGGGGAATGCGGGTCGCTGATTTCCGGCGGGGTAAGATTTTGTCGCGGATAAGAGCGGTGGTGGGAGCGCTGGTGCGGCAGGGCTCAACTCTTTCTTTTGAAAATAAGGATTTCGGAGCCGGGGAGATGATGGGCTTCGGATTCTTCGCCCCAGAAATAATGGGATTCCGGCTCCGCGACTTCGACGATTCCGACTTGATCGAAGCCCGTGGAAACATATTGCTTGATTGAAGAGCGAATCGCGGCAGCCTGCGGAGAGCGCGGGTCGAGCAGCCAGGAAAACGAAATGTTCACCAAGATCACATAAGCGGGGCGGTTGGCTTCGACCTCCTGCATCATTTGCTTTTGCATGGTGGGCCAGTAAGGCTGGTCCTCGCCGAGGCTGTAGGTGTAGATGTAGCCGCTGGCGGAATGGCGCTGCGCTTCGAAATAAATTTCGGGTTCGGAGCCGAAGACCATGATTTTGTCGGCAGGCGTAGTGTGCTGGCGGATGTACTCCGCGACCTGCACGGCTTCGGGAAAAGGATTTAAGGAATAGCACACACGAGTTGCCTGGAGTGGCGAGAGTCTGAAATAGAACTGGGCGTTATGTTGGATGGCGAGCGCCCAGGCTGCGGTGAACAGCAGCGCGGGTAAGAAGCGCAGACTGCGAAAACCGGGCCGCGCACTGAGCAAGTCGATACCGGAGGTGACCGCGAGTGCGATCAAAAGAGCGACGGCGGGTAAGAAGAGAATGAAATAGTGGGGCCGGAAATGAAGGCCGGGGCAGACTGCGGCGAACGAAAAGATCGTCAGTCCAGATACAAATGCTCGATGCTGGCGGAGATTGGGGTTGAGGAAGAGGGCGACAAGGCCGAGGAGTGCGAAGATCCAGAGCCAGGGGGCCGTAAAACTGAGGGTGTAGAGAGAGGAAGCTTTGAAGAGGGCCCACGCCTCCGACAGAGAAACGGCGGTGGCGTAACGGCGAGCGTAGGAGAAAGTCCAGAACCAGAAATTGTGGAAAACACCGGCGCGAAAAAGAAGAATGCAGGTCAGGGCGAAAGGTAACGCCGCAGCGAAGAGGAACAGACCCAACTGCTTTGACCGGTTTTTCCACTCGCGGTTATCCGTCGGCCAGCCACGAACCGCCAAATAGAAAAAAGCGAATACTCCGAAAAAGATTCCCGGCTGCTTCATGAGGAAGGCAATACCCAAGGTGAAGCCGGAGAAGAAAAACAGCGTCAGTTTTGTTGTTTCTTCCGCGCGCAGGAGCAAAAGAAGTCCAATCAGAGCTGCGAAGATGACGAAGTGAGTGGCGTGGGCGGCGAATCCGTAGACACCGGGATTGGTCGAGAGAAAGGCGTAACTGGCGCAGGCGATCACTCCCGCCAGCGAACCGAAGAGGCGCGCTGCGATCGCGTAGAGCAGGAGAAGTGACAGGGAGTTCATGAGAAGAAGGCCGAGGTGAATTCCGCGGGCAGTTTGCCCAAAGACGGCGAGGATTGAGGCGTAGGCCGCATAGCTGCCCGGCAGTTTCATGTTGTAGGCGAGTTGATAGGGAGGAATGCCCTGGAGAATGAGCTGTCCCGCGTAGGCGTATTCGCCCTCGTCGCGTTCCGGAGGCATGTCGGCTAAACGCCAGCGGATCGCACCAAAAAAAGCGATGATGAGCAGTACGATGGCGATGTTCCAGTTAAAGACGCGACGCCAAGATCGACTCGATGGGGTTTGCGCTGCCGTGCCGGACGCGTCTTGCTCTATGGTGGCCATGTTTCGAAGGGTATGGTGGCACCTTAACAACTATGGTTGAAGGGGGCAAGACAAGGGGTTGGCGGGTTGGTAACGTCGGTGCACGCCGACGCCTTCGCAAAATGGATTCTTCTATTCGACGGTGACGGATTTGGCTAGGTTTCTGGGTTGGTCTACGTCGCAGCCTCTTCTGACGGCGATGTGATAGGCGAGGAGTTGCAAGGGAACGATTTCGAGTATTGCGGATAACTCTTCGGGAGCGGGTGGGACGTAAAGGACGTGGTCGGCTTCTTCGGCGATTTCGTTGTCTCCGGTGGTGGCGAGGGCGATGACGATGCCGGATCGGGCTTTGACTTCCTTCAGGTTGGACATCGTCTTTTCGTAGCGGGTCATGGACTGGGGACTTTCTACGTCGCGGGTTGCGATGATGACTACGGGAAGATTCTCATCGATGAGGGCGTTGGGGCCGTGCTTCATTTCTCCGGCAGGATAACCTTCGGCGTGGATGTAGGAAATTTCTTTTAGCTTGAGCGCGCCTTCCAGCGCGATGGGGTAGTGGATACCGCGTCCAAGGAATAAGAAGTCCTGGGCGCGGACATAGGTCTTTGCTAACTCGTCGCAGGCTTCATCTTGAGTTAGTATCTGTTCTAACTTGCCGGGAATGTGAGTGAGTTCCTGAACTGCGGCTTTGGCTTGTTCTGGAGTCATAGCGCCACGGACCTGCGCCAAGTAGAGCGCGAAGAGATAGAGGGCGGTAAGTTGTCCGGTGAAGGCTTTGGTGGAGGCGACGCCAATTTCGGGGCCGGCGTGGGTGTAGACAGTTCCGGCGGCTTCGCGAGTGATCATGGAGCCGACGACGTTGCAGATGGCGAGGGTTTTTGAGCCCTTCGACTTGGCTTCGCGCTGGGCGGCGATGGTGTCGGCCGTCTCTCCGGATTGGGAGATAAGCATGGTCATCGTATCGGGGCCGAGGATGGGATCGCGATAGCGCCATTCGCTGGCGTAGTCGACTTCGACGGGGACGCGGGCGAGGTTTTCGATCATGAATTTGCCGGCGAGTCCGGCGTGCCAACTGGTGCCACAGGCGGCGATATTGATTTTCTTTAAAGACTGGAATTCGGTGTCGGGGACTTGCATTTCGTCGAGAAAAATCCTGCCGGTGTCTTGCGAGACGCGGCCGAGAGTGGTGTCGCGGACGGTGCGGGGCTGCTCATAGATTTCCTTGAGCATGAAGTGCTTGAACCCGCCCTTTTCGGCCATGATGGGGTCCCAGGTAATGCGCTGGGGCTTGCGCACGATGGGATGGCCGTCGAAGTCAGTGACTTTGACGCCATCGTGAGTGAGGATGGCCAGGTCTCCATCGCCTAAGAAAAAGAGGTCGCGGGTGTGGTCGAGGAGAGCAGGGACATCGGAGGCAACGAAGTATTCGTCTTTGCCGACGCCGATGACGGCGGGCGGTCCGTTGCGGGCGGCGACGATTTTGTTGGGCGAGTCGGCGGCGATGACGACGAGGGCGAAGACTCCGGTTAATTCTTTGACGGCCTGGCGGACGGCTTCTTCCAGTGAAGGCTTGGGGCTCGATTTGAGGTAATGCTTCTCGATGAGGTGAGCAATGATTTCGGTGTCGGTTTCGGTGGTGAAATTATGGCCCTCGGCTATCAGCTTCTTTTTGAGGGAGAGGTAGTTTTCGACGATGCCGTTATGGACTACGACGATCGTGCCGGAGCAGTCGCGATGGGGATGAGCGTTTTCTTCGGTGGGTCGTCCGTGGGTCGCCCAGCGGGTGTGACCGATGCCATAGGTGCCGTGCAAGGGTTTTTGACGGATGACTTCCTCAAGATTGCGGAGTTTGCCTTGGGCGCGGCGGATCTGGAGACCGGCACCGTTGCCGCCGACGGCGATTCCTGCGGAGTCGTATCCGCGATATTCGAGCTTGCGGAGGCCTTCGATGATGACATGGACGACTTCTTTTTTTCCTACATATCCCACGATGCCGCACATTGGATAGAAACTCCTTGGTTATCTCGGTGGGGTCCGGTGGCAGCCCCTAAAGGGGCCTTGATTTCGAAGAACGGCGGTATCGCCTAAGCGATGCCCTGATACAAAACCACGAACGGCTCATCGCTAAGGCGACACTCTTACAAACAAGAGCGGGCGCATCCGCTGGAGCGATACGAGCTAGTCATCAATGGAGAAACGATACTCTTCGATGACGGGGTTGGTCAGGACTTCGCGTGCGATGCGATCGACTTCAGTCTGCGCTTGCTCTTTTGTTATGCCGCCATTGAGAGTGATTTCGAAATACTTCCCTTGCCGCACGTCCTGCAAGCTTTGATAGCCAATTTTCTTAAGCGCGCCGTGGATGGTTTTGCCCTGGGGATCCAGAACGCTCTTCTTGAGGGAGACGTAAACGTAGGCTTTCATTAACCTACTGATTATACGTCAGGGGGAAGTTGATGCGGGACTGCGGTTTTCGTTATGGCGGGTATATGTTCAGTCGGGTCACTCATATTGGGAGGGACCGGGAAGTTGCTCAAAAGAGGACAGTTGCGCGTCCACCTCAGCGAGTGCTTGTTGTAACATTTGACGATGGCGGGGGTTGGCGGTGACCTGGAGTTGCTGGGTAACGTGTTTGCGGGAGAGTAGCAAGCCATCGCGCTTGCGGGCGAGAAGTTGATCGGCGGGCGAAGCGGAAGGATGGTTGCCGTTACGGCGGTCTGCCATTTCTTCTTGTTGCTGTTCTACGGATTTACTCTCCCAGCCGCGGGCCATTTAACGATGTTACCCCACCCGGAAGGAAAATGTGAGTCGGTGAAATTAAGAGATCGAGCTGTGGAGACCGATTGGCGAACGAGTCGAGTTAGAGTTCTGCCGCCGATTGTTCTAACGAAGTAGATTATCGTTATCGGTAGAGACATATTTGAGGGGCTCGATTATAGAGAAATCACTATGACTCTAACCCCACCGAGTAACGTCGGTGTTAGCGAGAAATAACTTGCCTGGGAGTGCGGGTCGGAGTAGAAAAGAGCTGTCTGGGTTGTAACAACCCGGCTGGCCACGCAGAAAATGCTGGACTCCCGAGCGGGAGAAATACGATCGGTTCCCAAATGAAGGAGCCGACGCCTGCGATTGGACCATAATGAACTTAAGTCTCGCAGACTGACAGACTGCGATGGCTTCCGTTCCTGCTCAAATTTGCTGCCCAAAGCGATTACACGCGGCAGCTGCGGGAGAAATTTTGCATGCGTTCGAATCCCGTCGATTCGTCAGACGATGATCCGCCTGAACAACACCGTTACCGGCTGCTACTTCACATTACGGAGTTAGTCGATGGATGGAAGGATCTGTCGAACGCGTTCCAGGAATTCGCTCCGCCGCTGTTGAGTTTGACGGGCAGCGACTTTCTGAGCGTTTCTCTGCATGACCCCCACCGCGATTGCATGCTGACTAATTACTGGAAAAAGAACCAAGAGAGCGGGGAATTTGAGGACTTGCCGGTGGAGACGGCGGCGAGTGGATGGACATGGAAACATCAGGAAACGGTAACGATTGACGATGTCGAGAGGGAGCAGCGGTTTCCGGCATGCAAGTCGCTGCTGCTGGACCAGGGGGTGCGATCGTACACGCTGCTGCCGATGAGCACGCGCTCGCGGCATTTTGGAGCGCTGGGATTAGGACGGAGCGTTCGAAAGGTGGTAAGCCCCGAGGATGTTGAATTTCTATCGCGTATTGCGCTGCTGGGAGCCGCGGCCCTGGAGAAGGAAAAAACTTACGAGTCTTTCGAGGAGCAACGAAGCTTGCTGGAGATCAGCCGCGAGCTGAGTTCGAGCCTGGAATTGGAGAAGTTACTGCCGGCGATGCTGGCGAGCGTCCGGCACATTGCGCGATATGAACACGCGGTACTTTCTCTGCTGGACGCCGACGGCAGAAACGTTCAACTTTTCGGAGAAACGCGAGAGTGGGAGCCGATCATCAATCATGGGACGGTGGTTCCGCTTGAGCAAGCGCTTTCGGGAGTGGCGATCCGAGAGAAGAGTGCGGCGTTCTTTACGCCCACAAATTTGAGAGAGATGAAGGCACCGTTGGCGAAGGCCATGTATTCCGCGGGAATGCGATCGGTGTGTAGTATGCCGCTGACAGCGGGCGATCGAGTGTGGGGAGCGTTGAATGTAAGCAGCGACAAGGATAAGGCATTCGGTCCATCGGAAGTGGAATATCTGGAGCAGGTGGCGAGGCTGATTGGAACGGCGCTGCGGAATGCCAATGCGTATCGAGAGATCGAGGTGTTGAAGAACCGGCTGGTGCAGGAAAAGCGATATCTGGAAAGTGAACTGCGCGGTGCGAAGCAGCCTGAAGACATTGTCGGGAACAGTGTTGCGTTAAAGCGGGTACTCGACTACGCCGCGATAGTGGCGGAGACGGATTCTACCGTCCTGATCACGGGAGAAACGGGAACAGGAAAAGAACTGGTAGCCAGGGCGATCCATAAGATGAGCCGGCGCAAGGACCGGAACTTCATCAAGGTAAACTGCGCTGCGATTCCGATGGGATTACTGGAGAGCGAGCTGTTCGGCCACGAAAAAGGCGCGTTCACGGGGGCGGTCAGTCAAAAGCTTGGGCGTTTGGAATTGGCGGATAAAGGGACGTTACTGCTGGACGAGATCGGAGAGATTTCTTTGGAGTTGCAGCCAAAGCTGCTGCGGGTGCTGCAGGATCAGGAATTTGAGAGGCTGGGAGGAACAAGGACGATCAAGGTAAATGTGCGGTTGATCGCGTCTACCAACCGGAATCTGGCGCAGGCAGTCGAAGAGAAGGAATTCCGAAGCGATTTGTTTTATCGCCTAAATGTATTTCCGGTTCATGTGCCGGCATTGCGCGATCGGAAGGAGGACATACCGGCGCTAATGCAGTATTTCCTCGAGAAGAGTTCGGAGCGGATGCGGAAAAACATCAGAATCATTTCGGATGACGCCGTCCACGCGATGATGAATTGGAAATGGCCGGGGAACATTCGGGAGTTGGAAAATTTCATGGAACGTTCGGTGATTCTGTCGGATGGTCCGCGGTTGAACGCGCCTCTGGGGGAGTTACGCGAAACCATCGCTAGGGCGAAGCCCGAAGAGGACAAAACATTGCGCGGAAGGGAGCGGGAACACATTGTCGAGATTCTTCGACAAACTCGAGGAGTATTGTCGGGGCCGGAGGGCGCGGCGGCAAGGCTTGGGTTAAAGAGGACAACTCTGCAATACAAGATGCAGCGACTCGGGATCTCGCGTAAGGATTATCTTCGGTAGACACGAGAGTTGGCGGTTGAGGTCGAGGTTGAGTAAGTGCCGGACATCTGGCGAGCGCGCCGTCAGTTTGGCACGTCCTTTCTGCGGAATCCTGCCGATCTAAGGCAAGTTACTTATTCCAGTTCACTTATCCGTTCGCGTGTGAATGGCGAGCGGTGTGCATGATCATGTTGGGAAGCACTCCCACTTCCCCAATTGGAATACTCCTCCCAGAGGTAGCTCAATCCAGGAGATGGCATGGGTACGTACCGGCGTTTTTCTATTACGAACGACTGTCTTAGTTGCACGCAAAGAAGGCCCTACGATGTCTGCAGCTTGCCGCAACCGGCGCTAGAAGAATTTAACGCTCTCGGGCATTTGACGCTGTATCCGACGAATGCGACGCTGCTGAGGGAGGGGGAAGTTCCGCGCGGAGTGTATGTCAGCTGTTCAGGACGTTGCAAACTTTCGGTGCAGGCGAGAGATGGTAAGACGATCATCCCGAAGATTGTGCGGGGCCGGAAAATGCTGGGACTGAGCGCGATCATGTCGGGTGGTCCGTCACTGGTTACGGTCACGACGATTGAACTCTGCCAGATCAAGTTCGTTGAACGAGAGAGTTTCCTGCTCTGGATCGGGCGGCACAGTGATGCTGCCCTGGCGTGCGCGAAAATGCTGGCGCACGAGGTGACAACGTCGTTTGACAATGTTCACGATTTACTGATGGCACGGAGTTCGACGGAGAAATTGGCAAGGTTGCTGCTGTCGTGGGTTTCGGACGAGCCGCGGAATCGCGAGTTGCGAGTGTCGACGGAATTCACGCATGAAGAAATTTCGCAGATGATCGGGTCGTCGCGGGAAACAGTGACCCGATTGTTGAGCGACATGAAGCGAAAAGATTTGATTCGGTTGGAGGGTGCGACCCTGGTCATTCCGAATCGGATTGCTCTGCAAGCGATTGCTTCTTAGAAATCCCTCCCCCGGGCGGACGAAGCGGTCTCTGCGTCCGCCCTTTTTCTTTAGCGCCAACTCATTATGGAGGCACGGAGCCACGGAGAAAGTCCTGATTGGCGTGGGCTGGGAGTTTTCCAGGTTGCTGATCAACCGCAGCGGCCCCAAGAGCAAAAGACAAGAGCTGCTAACGGATAGCAAGTGCGGGTTCGGGCTTTCGCAGGATGCTAGAGGTTGAAGAGTTCGCGCAGGCGGCGGGTTTGGGCGCGGCTGACGGGGATTTCGGTTTGTTTCTTGTCATCCATGCGCAACTGGTAGGAGCTCTTGAACCAGGGGACGACTTCGCGGATGTGGTTGATGTTGACTAAGAACGATCGGTGGGCGCGCCAGAACAAACTGGGATCAAGATTTTCGAAGAGCTCTTCGAGGGTACGGCAGTTGGAATGGCCTTCCATGCCGGCGTGGCCGGTTGTGGCGACGGTGATGACGCCATCTTCGATGGTGGCGTAACAGATGTCCCTGGGATCGGTGAGGAAGAGCCTTCCAGCGGCTTTGATCAGGATCTTCGCGGTCTGAGTCTGCGATTTTTGCGACTCGAGCATCCGCACCAGCGCGTCTAATTTTTGCTCGGGGCCGGCTCCGGCTTCAATCTTCATCCTGGCTTTTTCGATCGACTGGACGACCCGCTTCTTATCGAAGGGCTTCAGGATGTAGTCGACAGCATTTACTTCGAAGGCTTTTACGGCGTATTGATCGAAGGCGGTCGCGAAAACAATTTTTGGAAGAGCGACTTTTCGGTCGAGGAGCTTCTTGATGACGCCGAAACCGTCGAGTCCGGGCATCTGGACATCGAGGAAAACGATGTCGGGATTGTGCTCGCGGATCAGGTTGACAGCCTCGAGGCCATTCTTGCCCTGAGCGACAACATTGATGTCATCCACGCTCTTGAGCAGGTAAGCCAGTTCTTCGCGGGCGAGTTGTTCGTCGTCGACGATGATGGCGGAGAGAGGCATTGGGGTGCGAGCCGAACTGGGGACTGTGGCCGCGGCGGCGATCGCCATATCTCTCGTAGTATACGAGGGCGGAGGGTGCGTTGCCAGTGGGACGCGGCGAAATTTGCGATTGGAATTGGGGCAACTCGCTGGATGCGGAAGCCGAGGTGGACGTGTGAGGACGCGCGTCGCTCCATCGAATTTTACTAACGTTACTAGAGTGTGTTTCAAAAATGCTTTTCAGCCCGAGAAGGACGGCCATCAGGGGCTGAAGCCCGCATTCTATCGGACCCTGAACGGCACGGCTGAAGCCGTGCCCCACCCAAAACCGATTTACGAAGCGCGGTTTAGAAAGCTTCGATGGCTAGGGCCATACCCATGCCGCCGCTTACGCAAAGAGTGGCCAGGCCGCGGCGGGCTTTTCTTTTCAGCATCTCGTGGAGAAGAGTAACGGTGATGCGAGTGCCGGTGCAGCCGATGGGATGGCCCAGGGCGATAGCTCCGCCATTGACGTTGAGCTTGTCGCGATCGAAGTGAAGTTCGCGATCGCAGGCGAGGACCTGAGCGGCGAAGGCTTCGTTGAGTTCTACAAGATCGAAGTCAGCGAGTGTGAGGCCGTGTTTCGCTTCAAGTTTGCGGATGGCGGGAACGGGGCCAATTCCCATGAGACGAGGGTCGACTCCGGCGGATGTGGCGGCGAGAATTCGGGCGAGAGGCTGGAGATTGTTTTGTTGGACAAATTTTTCGCTGGCAAGAACGATTGCGGCCGCGCCATCGGTGATGCCGGAGGAGTTGGCGGCGGTGATGGTTCCGGACTTGGAAAAGACAGGCGCGAGTTTGGCCATCTTTTCTAGAGTCGCATCGAGGAATAAGTGCTCGTCGCGAGCGAATACGGTGGTGCCTTTCTTGCCTTCTATGGATACGGGGACAATCTCCGCGTCGAAGCGCCCGGTGGATTGGGCGGAGGCGGCGCGCTGTTGCGAGGTCAGGGCAAATTGATCCTGCTCTTCGCGAGTGATCTGGTATTGCGCGGCGAGGAGTTCGGCGGTCTCGCCCATCAGCATTTTGGCCATGGGGCAGAAGAATCCGTCGCGATACATGCCGTCGACTAGCTCTTGATTACCGAGACGATATCCCCAGCGCGCGCCTTCTAGGTAATAAGGAAGGCGGGACATGGATTCGGCGCCTCCGGCGAGGATGCAGTCGAGGTTCCCCGTGACAATTTCCTGAAAGGCGAGCGCGATCGACTTGATGCCGGAGGCGCAGGCCTTGTTGACGGTGTAGGCCGGGACCTCTTGCGGGACGGCGCTGCGAATAGAGATTTGGCGCGCGGGATTGGGACCGCCTCCGGCTTGGCGGGCGTTGCCGAAGATGGTTTCTTCGATCTGCGCGGGCGCGATCTCGGCGCGTTCGATCGCGGCTTTGGCAGCGGCGACTCCCAGATCGGCGGCGGACAGAGAGGCTAGAGAGCCTCCAAACTTGCCAATCGGGGTGCGGACGGCGGAGAGGATGTAGACGGCGTTCAAGTCTTTGCTTCCTGGACTGGTTAGTTTAGCAGGGTAAAACCAAAACCCTTAACCACGGAGGGCACAGAGGAACACGGGGGAACGCGGGAAAATTACGCGATACACTAAACGGCGTGAACATACTTTACGGAATTAACACGGTTACAGAGGCGCTCAAGGCGCGCGGGCGCAACTTCGAGTGGGTGGGCGTGGCGAAGGAGCGTAAGGATATTCGGCTGCGGCGGGTGATTGACGAGTGCCGGAAGATTGGGGTTCCGGTGCGGGTGTTGACGCGCGAGGAATTGGACGAGATTGCGGGAAATGCGGCGCATCAGGGGTTGGTCGCTTCGACTTCGGCAAAACAATATAGCGATC
>Ga0302320_10001315_pt1 | contig 59584 bp, 49 predicted proteins | sample Bog_T0_3_FD_202130 | JGI IMG/M metagenome (GOLD analysis project Ga0302320, IMG submission 202130) | Peat permafrost microbial communities from Stordalen Mire near Abisko, Sweden - Bog_T0_3 | ecosystem: Environmental > Terrestrial > Soil > Wetlands > Peat | place: Sweden: Abisko, Stordalen Mire... | reverse complement strand
GTCGTCGGTGGCGTTCGAGAGCGCGACGGTCGTCTCCCGGATCTTCGCCTGCTGCGTGACCGCCTTGAACCAGTTCGTGTCGGATACCGGCTGCGTCAATTGCGGGTCGATGTACCGCTGGCCGGCGCTCGTGAAGCTCGGAAATCCGCCGATGGAAACGCTCGTATAGCCTTTCGAGGTCGACGTGCAGGGCGAGGGATTGCACGTGTATTGATAGAGAGAATTGTTCACCGGGAAGCCGGCGTTTTGGGACGCGGTGAACCACACCTGCGCGCGCTGCGCGGTGTTGAGCGGCGTGATGTCCGGCTGGTAATTCTGGTAAGAATCGGACGCCACCACGGAGAGCTCCATGTGACCCGTGCCCTTCTTCGTCGTGATCACGATGACGCCGTTCGCGGCGCGCGAACCGTAGATGCTCGCGCTCGCGGCGTCGCGCAGCACCTGGATCGACTGGATGTCGCTCGGGTTCAGTTCCTCGAGACCGGTATTGGTATTGAGCGGAACGCCGTCGACGACGTAGAGCGGCGCGTTGAACCCGAGAGGACCCAAGCCCTGCCCGCGGATCAGCACGGAGGCGCCGGCCCCGGGGTTGCCGTCGGTGTTGATCTGGACGCCCGGGATCTCACCCTGCAGCGCCTGGATGATGCTGCCGACCGGCTTGTCCTCGGTCTGCTTGAGGTCGACGAGCGTGATGGCGCCGACGACATCCTTTTTCTTCGCGGTCGTATAGCCCGTAACCACGATCTCGTCGAGATCGTTTTGTGCGTCCGTCGGGGCCGCCACCGGGCCGCCCGCTGCCGCCGTCGACACGGTCTGTGCCTGCGCCGTTCCCTGCACCCACGCGATCGTTGCCGCGCAGCAAAGCGCGGCGATCTTTGCCTCGGATAATTTCATTCCCATCCCCTCCCCCTGATGTCGATAGAGTTCAACGCCGGGCGATGAGCGCCCGAGCGCAGTGCTTGCGATTCAGTCGTGACTTATCGGAGTCCCCCCATCCACCGTCTTTTCTAGCTATTGCGGCGAGCCCGCGGGCGTCGCACTGCAGCGTCGCGGCAATCGGTTGCTAAACCTCAAGCTTCTACGACGACGTGAGGAATCTTACGTCATCGAAAATCTTAAATCAATTGACTTTAGTAATTGATTGCAATCGATTGCAAAACAGTTGCGCCGCGGCGCCGGAGCGGAAGAATCATGGCGCGATCTTGAGGAACAGATCCTGATCGGGCGCAAAGTTCGCGTAGATCGGCAGCAGCGCGCCGCCGAGTGCGCGCGCGTCCGAGCCGATCGTGCCGCAGTCCACCATGGGCTGGGTCACACCCTGCCAGCTGTAGTGCGCGAGCGCGGCACCGATGTGACGGATCAGGGCCTGCAGCAGATCGCGGCTGACCGAACCGTCGATCAAGACGTGATCGATGTCCAGCAGGCAAGCGGCGCCGTTGATCGACATCGCGATCGCGCGCGCGGATTTCTTGAGCCACGCGCGCGTCGGTGCGGCCCACGGGGGCTGCAGCGCGCGATCGTCGAGCCAGGCGCCGACATCGAGCCCCTTGCTCGCATAGAGTTCCTCGAGGTTCCAAAGCGACGCGACGCTCAGGAGCTGGCCGGGACTCGCAGCATCGTTCGTGTTGACGCAGAGGGGCATCGAGCCGATCGCGCCGGCGTTGCCGTTTGCTCCGCCGTACAGATGTCCGTCGAGCACGAGTCCGCCGCCGATGAAGGTGTCGACGAACACATAGAGAAAGCTGCGAATCGCGCGGCCGCGGCCCGCGAGCAGTTCGGCGACGCACGCGGCCGCGGTGTCCTTGACGAACTCCACCGGCACATTCCGGCAAGCGGAGAGCCCGCGCACGCGTTCGCTGATGTCGATGCTCTGCCATTTTTCGGCGAGATCCGGCGCAACGCCGAGCAGCTGGCGCCACCCGCCCAGGGACAGGGGAGCCGCGATGCCGATGCCGCAAAGCCGGTCGCGCAGCGCGGGCTTCACGGTCGCGATCAGGGTCTTCAACTGCGCGTTGATGTCGTCGAAGATCCGGTCCGGATCGGGGAACTTGTACTTGAGTTCGGCCTGCTCGCGAACCCGGCCCAGGAAATCGACGAGCATCAGGCTGAGACTGCGCCGGCCGATCTTGACGCCGATCGCGAATGCGCCGTCGGGATTCAGCGAAATCGGCACCGACGGCTGACCCACCCTGCCGCGCAGCGGCGGCAGACGCAGCAAGAGCCCGTCCTTCTCGAGGCGGTCGAGGATCAGCGAGACCGTCTGCGGCGTGAGGTGCGTGAGGCGCGCGATTTCCGCCTGCGAGGGCGTGCCGGCGAGGCGTATGGACTGCAGCACCACGCGCTCGTTGTATTGGCGCAGGCCGACTTGATTGGAGCCGCGCGAGCGCATCGGTGCTGCGCGGTCGGAAGGCTTGGTGGACATGTTAGCTCGCCGCTCTCCCCACGGCCGCCGGATCCCGCTCGTTGATTCGCATTATAACGATAACTCAATCCTCTAGATGAATTACGCCGGTGCCCACCATGTCCGGGCCCTTCTACGTCAGAACCTTGGGGGCGCGCCTCTCGAAACGTCCGGTCTTGAGCGCCAAGTATTCGGACTCCATGACGACGACGCGGTTGCGGCCCTGCTCCTTCGCACTATAGAGGGCCTCGTCGGCGAGCTGGATCAGGCCTTCCGGGGTCCGGGCGGCCGTGGGCTTGATGCATGCGGCCCCGATGCTGATCGTGAGCCTGGGGGCGACGGTCGAAGCCTCGTGCGGAATTCCCAGGTCGAAGATCGAACGCTGGATGCGCGTGACCACATCGGCCACGTAGTCCTGGGTCGCGTCGTAGAGCACCACTGCGAATTCCTCGCCGCCGTAGCGCGCGACCAGATCCAGCGGCCGGCGCGCGCATTGACTCAAGGCGGTCGCGACCGCCCGCAGGCATTCGTCGCCGGCCTGGTGGCCGTAGCGGTCGTTGAAGTTCTTGAAACAATCGATGTCGGCGAGCAAAACCGCGACTGGTTTGCCCTCGCGGACCGCCATCTGCCAGATGCGCTGCATGTGCTGGTCGAAGGTGCGGCGGTTCTGGATACCGGTCAGGCCGTCGCGTGCGACCATCTCGTGGAGCAGTCCGGCCTCGAGGAACCGCATGCGGCTCGTGCGTTCGTGCATGTAGACGGCGGCCGCGCCGATGAGATTGACGGCGATGAAGGCGAAGGCGTCGTAGGGGCATTCCGGACAGCTGACCTTGAGGGCGATCGCTCCGGCGAAATACGAGACGAGCACGATCGTGTTCGCGATCAGCGCGTGATAAAAGATGAGGCCGGCGAGGAAGTAGACGTACAGCGTCGCGAGCAGCAGTCCGGGGAACAGGAAGGCGACGCCGCCGCTCGACGCAATCAGCTGGATCGCGACCTGGCTCAAGCCGAAGATGGTCGCGGCGCACAGCATGAGCGGCCGATAGATCCGATGCCGCTTCGGCGAGAAACTTGCCGCGAGCACGATCAGCAGCACGGGAACGATCAGCAGAATGTGGATCAGCGAGGGCAGGCGGCTCCACGAAGCCCCGAGCACCATTGTCTCGAGCGCCCCGAAACCCAGTGCGATCGCGATCGCGAGGCACAGATTCGTGCGAATCGAGATCAGCGTATCGTCGAGATGCGCCCGGCGAAATTCGGTCTCGAGTTCGGGCTGCAGGGTCAGCCACGGAATGCCCGCGCGCAACTGCCGCGCATAGGGCGAGTCCGGCAAGTCATCGAGGGACAATCCGCGATCGTAACGCATCATTTCCACAATACAGTCGAAAACGCGGTCTCTCCAAGACTTGAGGCACAGCTTGACGCAAAAAGGCGACGTGCCGACGGGGACACCCCGAGCGGCGGCGCCATATGTCAACTCGGTGTCACCCGGTCCTCGGCGGACGCGGCGGCCCGCCCGGGGCCGGCGGCCGCTCCGCCTAGCAGCTACCCCTTGAGGTAGGCGGCGAGGTAGACGTCGAACGGCACTTTATCGGCCGCCTCGATCCGCGCCTGGGCCTCGTGCGATTCCTCGGCCTCGGCCGCGAGTTCCGCGAGACGCCGCTCGTTGGGCGCGTGCAGCCCGAGAAAATAGTCCTTATGCAATGCCGACATGCGCTGCGCAAGGCTGAAGAAACTTTCGCCGTTCTGGCGCATTTCTGCGAGCAGTCGCGCCGACGGCGTGCGTTCGACGTCGTCGACCTTGGCGCGCTGCTGCTCGAGCGCCGTTTGATACGGCCGCCGCGGCTCGCCGTGATCGAGCAATTCCGAGACGCCCTGCATGGCGTCGAGCAATTCGCGCGACCAGGTCGCGAGCGGGACCTTGCGGCCGTCGCGATTCAACAGGAGTCCGGGTTCGCGCCCGGACTTCGCGACGAGCAGATGATTGGCGTCCAGGTCGTCCTGTTCGCCGTGGCCGATCGGATCGCTTCGCTGCAGCAGACACAGGGCGAGGAAGGCCTCGAGAAACCGGAGCTTGTTTTGATTGACGCCGACGGGATCGAAGGCACTGACGTCGAGTGCGCGGACCTCGACGTATTCGACACCGGCACGGTGCAGAGCCTTGGTCGGCCGCTCCCCCGAGCGGGCGACCCGCTTCGGACGGATGAAGCTGTAGTACTCGTTCTCGATCTGCAGGATGTTCGCATTCAACTGCCGATACTCGCCGTCGACCTTGACGCCGAGTTCCTCGTAGGGCGGGTAGGGCGTGCCGATCGCGCGCGCCAGATCGCGCACGTATTCGTCCAAGCTGTTGACCGACACCTGAACGGTGGCCTGGTTCTTGTTGCGGTAGCCGATGTCGCTCATGCGCAGCGAGGTCGCATTCGGATGGTAGTAGGTGTCGGCGTCGAGAGCCGGAAGGCCGGGCTCGCGGCCGGCGAAGAAGCTCTTCGACACGGCGGGCGAAGTGCCGAACAGATACAGCACGAGCCAGCCGAAGCGCCGATAATTGCGCAGCACCCCGAAGTATTGCTCCGAGATGAAATCCTGGCGCGGCGCTTTCGACCGATTGACGTGCTCGAGCACGTCCCACAGCAGCGGCGGGAACGAGTAATTGAAATGCACGCCGGAGATGGCCTGCATGATGCGCCCGTAGCGCAGCCCGAGCCCGCGCCGGTAGACCGTCTTCATGCGCCCGACGTTCGAGGATCCGAAGCGCGCGAGCGGAATGCTCGCCTCGCCCGCGATAGCGCAGGGCATCGAGGTCGCCCACAACAGCTCGTCGCCCAGATGCCGGTAGACGAATTGGTGGATGTCGCAGAGATATTGGACCAGCTCCCAGGTCTGGCGGAACGGCGGCGTCACGAGTTCGATCAGGGATTCGGAGAAGTCGGTGGTGATGTGCTCGTTGGTGAGCGGCGCGCCGAGCGCGGCAGGCTGGGTCGACTGCACGATCGCACCGGACGGATCGACGCGCAGCGACTCGCGCTCCACACCCTTGAGGCCGCCGCAGAGGACGCCGCGCTCACCCGAATTGATCAGGGCGCCGAGGCGTCGCTCGAACTCTTTGTCAACCACGTTTCGCAATTTTCTCGCGGACCTTCGTGCAGGGCGGACGGCAATGCCGGTCGTGAAGGATACTGGAGCGCGGGGCATTTTTCCCAAGGTTCGGCGTGCCCGGGCCGCGGGCGGGCGGCCAGGCGATTTGCGCGGACGACACGCCGTTCAGGGCAGCTCGGCGGTCACCTCGATCTGCACCAGAAAACCGGGATCGACGAGGCGCTGCACCTGCACCCACGAGGTCGCCGGCAATCGCTCCTTATCGTAATACTCGAAACGCACGTCGGTGTTCTTGAGCAGCGTGTCCATGTCGGTCGTATAGATCGTCTCGCGCACGATCTGGTCGAAACTCGAGCCGTTCGCGGCCAGCGTGCGCTGGATATTGGTATAGGCGGCGCGCAGCTGGCCGGCCATGTCGCCGGGAGCGATGAGCCGCCCATTCGCGTCGGCCGCGACCGATCCGGAGACGTAGAGCGTCTTGTCGATGAGCACGGCTTGCGCGTAGCCAAAGTCCTTTTCGTAGGCGTTCAGGTGAAAGACCTGCTTGATGCGCGGCGGGGGCGCATCGGGTTCGCGTTCGCAGGCGGCGAGCAGGGCGAGGCCTGCAATCAGCGACGCGAGCGCGGCCGCCGACGTCAGGATTCGTAAGGCTGCTGACCGCATGACCTGGTCATCCCGCCCAACTGCTTTGCGCCGCCTCTGCGTGGCCCCTCAGCGACCGCAGCATCTTCGGCAAATCCCGCTGCAACGCGAACCGTACGTACCAGTGCGGCACCCAGAATCCCGGCGCGAACTCCACGTCGTAATGCGCGACCGAGTACTCCCCGTCGCTCTCGACTTTCCACGAGCCGCGCAGGCGCATCGAGTCTCCGGCAACCTTCTCGAAAGCGATGCGCTCCGGCTTCACATAGTTCGCCTTCACCTCATAGCTTACGCGAGGCACGTACCACGAGTAATCCATGACCTGGTGGATGCGCTGCCACGACAGGTTGGGTCCCGTTTCCTCGACCGTGCAGACCTTCAGTCCCGGAACGATCTGCAAAGCCTCCCCGCAGCTCGTGAGGATGCGCCAGAGCACCTCGCGAGTCGCGTGAATGCGGATGGTCGCCGACGCACTGCCACCTTGATCGTTCTGGTCCATCTTGACGGCCAGTGAGAATTCGTCGGCCGGCGCGCCCGATCGGTCGCTGGCCTGCGCCTGCAAGGTCGACACGAACCCGATCGCGAGCAGGAGAAAAGCCGAGAAAGCAGATGGACGCATGGCGCAGTGTGACCCGATTCGACCGTGGAAGTGCGAAGATTATGCGGTCGGCTCGCCGTTGCATGCCGCCGCCTAGCGGATTTGCACCGGCGCCGCGCTCGGCGCAGCCGGCGCGCTCGCAGGGTCCGCCGCGCTCGCCGTATCGGCCGCCGTGGCGGCCGTTGCAGCCGCCGCGGCCGTCATTTCGATCCAGGCCGCAATGCGCGGGGCGAGCCCATCGAACGGCAGCGCGCCCGCGTGGAGGATCTCGCCGTGAAAGGCGCGCAGATCGAATCGGCTGCCGAGCTCGTCTGCGGCTGAGCCTCGCAGCGCCCGGATGGTCTCGGCACCGACCTCCGGTGCGAGTGCGCGCGCAGGGAGGGCGAGCGCGCGATCGACGATCACGCCGGCCGCGGCGGCGTCCAAGGGGGTCTGCGCGACGACATACGCGATCGCTTGCGCGCGTGTCCAGCCCTCGGCGTTGAGCCCGACGTCGACGACGGCGGCCGCGGCGAAGCGCAATTCCTCGACGAGCGCCGCGAACCGCGGTACCGGTTCGGCGTAGAGCCCGAGTTCTTCCCCGAGCGACATCGCATATAAAGCCCAGCCCTCGCTCATCGCCGGTTCGCTGGCGAAACGCTGGAACGGCGGCACGTGCGAGTCACTGCGCTGCGAGGACGTCTGCACGTGTCGCCCCGGAACGCCGGCACGCAGATAGAGCGGCACGAGATCGAAGGCGGAGCTCACCCCCTGGGGTCCGCCGTCGGCGGCGGCGTCGATCAGCAGCAGCGCCGGAGAGGCGTGATCGGCCGAAGCCGTGCGATACTCGATCCGCGGGGTCAACGCGCCGCGAACGCGCGGGGCGGCCAGCAGTTCGGGCGGCGGGATATCCGGCACCGTGAGCACGAGCGATGCGAGTGAAGCCACTTTGACCTGCAACTGCGCGTAGGCGTCGATGAAGTCGGCCGACGAAGGGAAATTGAAGCGGGGGTCCTGGCGCAGCTGGGCAACATAGGCGGACGCTTCGCCGGCGAAGCCTGCATCGGCGAGTGCGCTGCGCAGGCGGCCGTTCAGACGCTCGATGTGGGCCGCCGCGCGCGCGCGAACTTCCGCCGGCGGCGCCTGCGTGCCGGTCTCGAGCCGCACCAGATGCGCATACCAGGCATCGCCCAAGGGGAGCCGTGCGAGGCCGCCGACGTCGCGTGTCATCGGCAGATACTCGCCGTTCAGGAAGTCGCCGAGCATCCGGTACGCGGGCAGGATCTTGTTCTTGACCGTCGCCTTGAACGTCTGCGTGAGCCGGTCCCGCGTCGCCGCGTCGAGTCCTGCCGGCAGGTGCGCGAGCGGCCGATAGAAGGGATTGTCGGGCGTGTCCTCGCCCAAGGCCCGAAGTTCGGCGAGCGTCTCGACCACCAGGATCCGCGGCGGCAGGTAGCCGCGTCGCACACCGTCGCGCATGTTGTCGATCGCCTGGTGGGTCCAGACGACGAAATCGTCGGCGCGGGCCGCCCAGTTGTCGAAATCCAGGCTCGTGCGAAACGGATGGGGGCCGGCGCCCGCGCCCATGAGAGCGAACTCTTGGATCATGCCGTCGAACGGATTGACCGGGAAGAGCTCCTCCGGATACGTAAAGCCTTCGACCGCGAGGTCGCGTTGGCGTTTGAACAGATCGTAGCTCGCGCGCGCTGCCGATCCCGCGGGCGGTGCGGGCACGCCGGTGAGTTCCGCGAGAAAACGCCGCTCCAGCGCCAGCGCGTCCGCCAGCGAGCGCATCGACAAGGGGTCGCCCAAGCGCGCGTCGTAGCGATGCTCCCCCTCGGCCGATGCAATCAGCGGATTCTGCTCGAGATAGGCCTGCCGGTAGCGTTCGGCAAGCCGCTCGAACGACTCGGGCGCCGCGGCCGACGGTGGTGGGGGCGCGGGATCCCCGCGACCGCCGCAGCCCGCGAACACGAGGGTAGCGAGGGCGAGCGCGAGGCGGGGCGCGGGCCCGGACGCGGCAAGCCAAGGGCTCGGTCGTGGCGCCCGCCTCACTTCAGCATCCGTTCGGGCTCACGAGGGTCATGGCATGGGTTCCTGGAGACGAAGTATATGCCGCGGGTCGGCCCCGTGGGGCGGGGTCGAGGCCGCCGGTATTCCTGCGAGTCCGCTTCCACGGTATTCTTCAGGGGATTCCAACCGGCGGGCGACATGACTCTGTCGAGCAAGACTATTTCGGGCAAGGCGGTCGAACTGACGGCGTCGGACGGCCATCGCCTGGATGCCTACGAGGCGAGTCCCGCCGGACCTGCATGCGGCGGCATCGTCGTGATTCAGGAAATCTTCGGCGTGAACCGCCACATTCGCGCCGTCGTCGATCAGTACGCGCGCGCCGGCTTTCGGTCCATCGCTCCCGCCTTGTTCGACCGAGTGCAGCGCGGCGCCGATGTGCCTTATGGAGAAGCGCCGCAGGGCATCGCGATCATGCAGCAGATCAAGGTCGAGGACGCATTGCTCGACGTCGCCGCCGCGGCCGCGGCGCTCGCGCCCGCGGGCAAGGTGGGTGTCGTCGGGTACTGTTGGGGCGGCACCCTCGCCTACCTTGCCGCCGCCCGTTTGCCCATCGCCGCCGCGGTCTCCTATTACGGCGGCGGAACGACGCGCTACCTCGCGGAAAAGCCGCGCGCTCCGGTCATGTACCATTATGGCGAGCGCGATGCGCACATCCCGCCTGCGGCGGTGGAGGCGGTGCGCGCGGCGCATCCCGAGGGCCGCTTCTACGTGTATCCCGCGGGGCACGGCTTCAACTGCACCGACCGTGTGAACTTCGACGCCCCCAGCGCCGCGCTCGCGTTCGAACGCAGTCTCTCCTTCTTGCACGAGTACCTCCGATGAAACTCAACGACGCGAAATTGCTGCGCGAGCAGGGCTTTGTCGACGGCGCCTGGATCCCCGCCGACGAGGGCGGCACGCTCGCAGTCGAAAATCCCGCGACCGGCGAGCGGCTGGGCTCGATCCCCAACATGGGGGCAGGGGAGACGCGCCGTGCCATCGCGGCCGCGGCTGCGGCGCAACCCGCCTGGTCCGCGCGAACCGCGAAGGACCGTGCCGGCGTCCTGCGACGCTGGTTCGATCTGATGCTCGCGAACCAGGAGGACCTCGCCGTCCTCATGACCGCGGAGCAGGGCAAGCCGCTCGCCGAGGCCAGGGGCGAGATCGCGTACGCGGCATCGTTCATCGAATGGTTCGCGGAGGAGGCGAAGCGCCTCTATGGTGACGTCATTCCGGGCCACCAGGTCGACAAGCGCATTCTGGTATTGCGCCAACCGGTGGGCGTCGTGGCGGCGATCACGCCGTGGAATTTCCCGGCGGCCATGATTACGCGCAAGGCAGGTCCGGCGCTCGCGGCCGGCTGTACGTTCGTCTGCAAGCCGGCGACGCAAACGCCGTATTCCGCGCTCGCGCTCGCGGAACTCGCACACAGGGCCGGCATTCCGAAGGGCGTGTTCAACGTCGTCACGGGCAAGGCAACCGCGATCGGCGGCGAAATGACCGGCAATCCGCTGGTCCGCAAGCTGACCTTCACGGGCTCCACCGAAATCGGCAAGAAGCTCATGGCCCAGTGCGCAGGCACGATGAAGAGGATCTCGATGGAACTCGGCGGAAATGCCCCGTTCATCGTGTTCGAGGACGCCGACTTGGACGCGGCGGTTCAAGGCGCGATCGCGAGCAAGTACCGCAACACCGGTCAAACCTGCGTCTGCGCCAATCGGCTGCTGATCCAGACCGGCGTGTACGAGGAATTTACGCGCAAGCTCGTGGATGCGGTCGCGAAGCTCGAGGTGGGGGATGGGCTCGCCGGGGTCACCGACCAGGGGCCGCTCATCGATGCGAACGCCGTCGCCAAGGTCGAAGAGCATATCGCCGATGCGCTGGCGAAAGGCGCGAAGATCGCGTTCGGCGGCAAGCGCCATGCGCTCGGACGCACGTTCTTCGAGCCGACGATCCTCACCGACGTGACGCCCGCGATGGCGGTCGCGCGGGAGGAGACCTTCGGCCCGGTCGCGCCGCTGTTCAAGTTCACGACCGAAGCCGAGGCGATCGCGATGGCCAACGACACCGAGTTCGGCTTGGCGGCGTATCTCTACACACGGGACCTCGCGCGCAGCTGGCGTGTTTCCGAGGCGATCGAGTATGGGATCGTCGGCGTCAACACGGGCATCATCTCGACGGAAGTCGCGCCGTTCGGCGGAGTGAAGGAATCCGGCAATGGCCGCGAAGGCTCCAAGTACGGCATCCTCGATTACACCGAGATCAAATACGTCTGCGTCGGCGGTATCAGCTGATCCGGACGAGCCTGCCGGACCACTGACGCATGCTCGGCCGATTCCTGGAGCTCTCGGTCCAAACGCCCGACATCGGCGCCTCGCTCGAGTTCTACGAGAAACTGGGATTCTTCCAGGCCGACGTCGGCGAAGCCTGGCAGCATCCGTATGCCGTCGTCAGCGACGGACGCGTGTGTATCGGCCTGCACCAGAGCGAAGAATCCCGCGCCATGCTCACCTTCGTGCGACCGAACGTTCTTGCGAGCCTTCCCGAGTTCGAAAGCCTGGGTGTGGAATTCGCGTTTCGCTGCTTGGGCGCGGATCGTTTCAACGAGATCGGCTGGGCGCTCCCCTCCGGCCAGCTGATCCGCGTCGTCGAAGCGCGCACGTTCTCCCCGCCGAAAACCCGCGGCCCGGAAGGATCGAGCTGCGGCTACTTCCTCGAAATCGGTTTGCCCGCGCTGGACCTCGCGGCCGCAAAGTCCTATTGGGAACGCTTCGGTTTCGTCGGCATGGACGAACCGGATGCACCGCTGCCGCATGTGTGCTGCACGAGCGACACCATCGACATCGGGCTCTACGAGTCCCGCGATTTGCGCGCGCCGACCCTGCTGTTCGAAACGGGATCGCTGACTGCGAACGTGGCACGGATCGCGCATCGCGGGATCGAGCCCGAACGGCGCCTGCCAGGTGCGCTCAAACCCGGGGCGGCCGCGCTCTACGTGGCGCCCGAAGGCACGGCGATTCTCATCGCCGCTCAGTCCGATGAATGAATGCGTCGGGCGACGAGGTGCACGTGCACGCGCATCTCGTCCTTCACCTGCAGCGCGCCCATCATGACACTGAACGGAGCGAGACCGAGCGCGGTCTGCCGCAGGCTGAAGTCCGCGCTCAATGTCAGTCGATCGGCGTCGCGCGCGATGTTCAATTCTACCGTCTGGCGCGACTCGTGCCCCGCGACCGCAACGGCGAGCGTCGCGGCGACCGTCGCGGGGACCGTCGCGGCGCGCGGCGTGCCGTCGGACGGTGCCGTCGTCGATTCCGCCGCATCGGCGGCGAGGCCGCGAACTTCGATGCGAGGAAAATGGGCGGCGTCCAGCAAGGCCTCGCCGAGCATGTTGTGGCGGGTGCCGGCCTTGGCCTCCGCCGTGATCGGTTCGGCGAAAGCCGGGCCTTCCTCCGCGCGAGCCGCGTCCGGGTCGATCTCGAGCGTGTCGACCGGGATCACGAGATCGACGAGTTGCCGGGCGCCGACCGCCCGGGGGTCGATCCATCCGGAGAGCGCGTGACTCTCGATCACGTGATCGTGACCGAGACGCGCCAGCGTGCCCGCACGGAATACCAAGAGGCGCAGTTCGGATTGCGCCGGATCGATGCCGAGACGGTCGGCCTGTGCGTCGTCGACCGCCGCGAAGGGCGGACTGGGCGCAGTCGACGCGCGCGGAGCCGGGCTGGGCGCGGACGGCGGGGCACGCGGCGGCAGGCTGCAGCCGGCCGCGGCGAGCGCGAACGCCGCCGAAACCGCCACCGCTTGGCCAACCCGAGTTGGTAGACTCACCTTCCACAGCTTGCGCCAGGAACCCTGTCATGCCAAATCTCTCCCCGAGCACGCGCTACGGCGCGGTTGCCCAGAGCCTGCATTGGATCGTGGCGGCGCTCATCGTGACGCAATTCGCGCTCGCCTGGACCGCCATGGATTTGCCGCTGGGGATTCACAAGCTCGTCCTGTTCGCGCGCCACAAGAGCGTCGGCATGACCGTGCTCATGCTCGCGGCGGTGCGACTTCTGTGGCGTGCCACGCATCGGCCGCCGGCCCTTCCGCGCGGCATGACGCCGCTCGAGGAAAAACTCGCCCATGCGACCCATATCGCGTTCTACGTGCTGCTGTTCGCAATGCCGCTCTCCGGCTGGCTCATGTCCTCGGCGAAGAACTATTCCGTGAGCTGGTTCGACAGGTTCACCTGGCCGAATTTGATCGGACCGAACGAGCGCGCCTTCGATGCACTGCGCACCCTGCATGACTGGCTCTCCTGGGCCTTGTTCGCGATCGCCGTCTTGCACGTGCTCGCCGCCCTCAAGCATCATTTCTGGAACAAGGACGACGTGCTCTTGCGCATGCTGCCTTTCACCCATACGGAGACCAAACGATGAACCGAACCCTGCTGGCCGCAACCCTCACGACGAGCCTCGCGGTGCTCGCGGCTTCGGGCGCCGATGCCGCGCCGGGGGTCTACACGGCGGATCCCGGCGCGAGCCGCCTGGAGTTCGCGGGTGTCCAGGCCGGCGCCGAATTCAAGGGCGTGTTCCACAAGTTCACGGCGGCGATCGAGTTCGCGCCGGACGCGCTCGCGACCGCGCGCTTCGACGTGGTGATCGATGCCGCCTCGGTCGATTCCCAGGACAAGGACCGCGACACCACGATCAAGGGTCCGGACATCTTCGACGTTGCGCATTTTCCGAGCGCGCATTACGTGTCGCGCAGCTTCGCGAAGACGGCGAGCGGCTATACCGCGCAAGGGTCGCTCACGCTGCGCGGCGTGACCAAGGACGTTCCCGTCGACTTTCAATTCACGCCGGGCGCACAGCCGAAACTCGACGGGACTGCGAACCTGAAGCGACTCGACTTCGGCGCCGGCCAAGGGGACTGGAAGAGCACGGAGTGGATCAAGGACGCGGTGAAGGTTCGCTTTGCGTTGGTGCTCGTGCCAAGACCCTGAACTCGCTGAGCGCGGAATCACACGCGGAAACCCGCGTTGGCCTGCGCACCGCGAATCCGCGTTTCAGCGCCTCACCGCACGGGCAGTTCGCGGGACTTTTGCACCGTTCTGAGCGCGAAGCTCGAGTGCACGCGCGCGACGTTCGGCAGGCGCGTCAGGTGCTGGCTGTGCAGACGTTCGAAGTCCGCGGTGTCGGCCAGCACGACGCGCAGCAAATAGTCGTACTCACCCGACATGAGGTAGCACTCCATGACCTCCGGCACCTGACGCACGGCGGCCTCGAAGGCCAGGAGCTGGGCCTGTTCCTGGCGTTCGAGCGTGATGTTGACGAATACGTTGAGCGGGCAGCCGGCTTTTTGCTGGTTGACGAGTGCCGTATAGCCTTCGATGAAGCCGCCCTCTTCGAGCGCCCGCACACGCCGCAGGCAGGCCGATTCCGAGAGACTCACGGATTCGGCGAGCTGGCTGTTCGTGGCACGGCCGTTGCTCTGCAGGGCTTTGATGATGGCGCGGTCGTAGCGGTCGAGTTTCATGATGACGATTTCTTGCGCGAAAATTTGAATAGACGCAATATTCTGCCATTAGAGCACCGCGTGGGGCAGCATTTGCAGGCTTCCGGCGCGGCCGCACGTTATTCTTGTTCCTTTACGTCGGAGCTCCACCCATGAAAATCGGCGTCCCCAAAGAGATCAAGATCCACGAATATCGTGTCGGCCTCGTGCCGGCGGGGGTCCAGGAGCTCGTACGAGGGGGCCATCAAGTGCAGGTCGAGACCGGCGCCGGCAGCGGTATCGGCTTCGAGGACGCACATTATCGGGCGGCGGGTGCGACGATCGCGGCGAGCGCCGCCGACATCTTCGGTTCCTCGGATTTGATCGTAAAGGTCAAGGAGCCGCAGCTTTCCGAGTGCAAGCAGTTGCGCGCCGGCCAGGTGCTGTTCACCTATCTGCACCTCGCGGCCGACCGAGAACAGACCGTCGCGCTGCTCGCCTCCGGAGTGACGGCGATCGCGTACGAGACCGTGACCGCGCCCGACGGCTCGCTGCCCTTGCTCACACCGATGAGCGAAGTCGCCGGCCGCATGTCGGTCCAGGTCGGCGCGCATTGCCTGCAGAAGGCCAACGGCGGCTTCGGGGTACTCCTGGGCGGGGTCCCCGGCGTCGCACCGGCCAAGGTCGTGATCCTGGGCGGCGGAGTCTCCGGCACGCACGCGGCCGAGATGGCGGTCGGGCTGCGCGCCGATGTCACGGTCGTGGATCGGTCGGTCAAGCGCCTGCGCGAATTGTCGGGCCTGTTCAACAATCAACTGAAGACCGTGTATTCCACCGAGCTTGCGATCGCAGAACTCGTTCAGGCGGCCGATCTCGTGATCGGCGCGGTGTTGATTGCCGGCGCGGCCGCACCCAAGCTCGTGACCGCCGCCATGGTGTCGACCATGAAGGCCGGCGCCGTGCTCGTCGATATCGCCATCGACCAAGGCGGATGCTTCGAGACCAGCCGGCCGACGACGCATGCGGAGCCGACCTACGTCGTGGGCGGCGTCATCCACTACTGCGTGACGAACATGCCGGGCGCGGTGCCGCGGACCTCGACGGTCGCGCTCACGAACGCGACGCTGCCCTACGTGCGGGCGCTTGCGGATCGCGGCTGGCGGCAGGCCATCGCGGCGGACGCGGGGCTCGCCCACGGCCTCAACATCCATGCGGGTCAGGTGACGCACGCGGCCGTCGCCCGCGCGCTCGGCCTGCCGTTCGAGGCCGTCGTCCACGCCTGACGGCCAGTAGCGCCGCACGCCGCCCTCGTAGCGGGGGCCCGCGGTTGCTACTAAACGAGCGATCAATTACTCTCGCCGCTCCACCGCGACCCTGCGTGGCCGACCCTGATGGCTTGGCCGACCATGATCGGCGCGCGGTTTAGCGGCGCGAGTTTCAGCGGCGCGAATTTCAGTGGGGATGCACCATGGCGCGAAATCCGCGCTTCGACGTCTTGTTCGAACCCGTTCGCATCGGGCCGGTCACGGCACCCAACCGGTTCTATCAAGTTCCGCACGCGAGCGGCATGACCAATGCGCTGCCCAACGTGCGCGCGCGCTTCCGTGAGATCAAGGCCGAGGGCGGCTGGGGCGTCGTGTGTACCGGTGCCGTCTCGATTCACCCGAGTTCGGACGATTCGCCGCTGCCGTTCGCGAGCCTCTGGGACACGCGCGACATCCGCAATCACGCGCTCATGACCGACGCCGTGCACAAGCACGGGGCGCTCGCCGGCGTCGAACTGTGGCATGGCGGAGCCTGCTCGCTGAATCGCACGAGCCGCATCGCGCCCGTGTCCCCGTCGGGCATGCCGTGGCTGTCGACCCACCTGGGCTTCATGGGCAATTTGCGGCCGCGCGCGATGGATCTCGCGGATATCGCGGATCTCGTGCGCTGGCAGGCGCAAGCAGCGCGCCGCGCGCTCGCAGCGGGCTTCGACATCGTCTATGTCTATGCCGGCATGGGCTACCTACCCTACGAGTTCCTGCTGCCGGAATACAACCAGCGGACCGATGCCTACGGCGGATCGATCGCCAATCGCGTACGGCTCGTGCGCGAACTGCTCGAGGCCACGCGCGACGCGGTCGGCGACCGGTGCGCGGTGGCGTTGCGCATCAGTCTCGAGGAACTGCGCGGCCGCCCCGGCACGACCGCGCCATCCGAAGCGCACGAGGTCGTCGCCTTGCTCGCCGACGTGCCGGATCTGTGGGACGTCAAGATGGATTCGAGCCCGACCGATTGCGCGCCCTCGCGTTTCTCGCCGGAAGGCAGCCACGAGCCGATCATCGACTTCGTCAAACGCGTCACGAAGAAGCCTGTCGTGGGCGTGGGCCGGTTCACCTCACCGGACGTCATGGTCTCGCAGATCAAGCGCGGCGTGCTCGACCTGATCGGCGGCGCGCGGCCGTCGATCGCCGACCCATTCCTGCCGCGCAAGATCGACGAAGGCCGCGAAGACGAGATCCGCGAGTGCATCGGCTGCAACATCTGTATTTCGAGCTGGCACGACGGGGTGCCGGTGCGCTGCACGCAAAACCCGACGGCGGGGGAGGAGTGGCGGCGCGGCTGGCACCCCGAACGTTTCGCCGCACCGTCGAGCGAGGCGAGCGTATTGGTCGTGGGCGCGGGTCCCGCGGGTCTCGAATGCGCGGTCACGCTCGGGCGCCGCGGCTATCCCGTGACGCTCGCCGACCGCGAACGGGATTTCGGCGGACGTATGCGCTTCGAGACCCGGCTGCCGGGCCTCGCGACGTGGGGACGCGTGCTCGACTGGCGCATGGGACAATTGCGCACGCTCCCGAACGTGAGCCTCTATCCGGAAAGCGCGCTCGAGGCCCTGGACATCCTCGGCCTCGAGCATACCCATGTCGTGCTCGCGACCGGAGCGCGCTGGAGCCGGATGCTCTGTGGTGCGAACGAATTTCCGATCGCACCACCCGCGGCGCCCCGGGTCTATACGCCCGACGATCTTGCCGCCGGCGTCGTTCCGGAAGGGCCCATCGCCGTGTTCGACTTCGACAATTACTACCTCGCCGGCGCGATCGCCGAACAGCTTGCGCAGCTCGGGCGCGAGGTCTGCTATGTGACGACGGCCGGCGGAGTTTCGGCATGGACCTTCATGACCAACGAGCAGCCGCTCGTTCACCGCGCGCTCGTCAAGGCCGGTGTCGCGATCCATACGATGCAACGCGTGACCGGCTTCGACGGCGAAGAACTCGCGCTCGTCGATTGGTTCGGCGGCCGCGAGTCGCGCCTGCCCTGCCGCTCGCTCGTGATCGTCGGCATGCGCACGCCGCGGAACGAACTCTACGACTCGCTGTACGCCGTCTCTGCGGACTGGAAGCGCGCGGGTATCGCCTCCGTGACGCGCATCGGCGACGCCTTGGCGCCCGGCGCCATCGTGCATGCCGTGCACAGCGGACACCGCTACGCGCGGGAACTCGAGGCGCATCCCGCCGCGCCTGCCGAGGCTTCGCGCGCGGCGAGCGCCGATGCCATGCCGTACCTGCGGGATTTTTCGACGTGAGCGGCAACGGCCTGGAAAAATCGCTGCCGAGCTCCTGGTATCACAGCGAAGCGATCTTTCGGATCGAGCGGGAACACCTGTTCTGCCGCGAATGGTTCTGCGCCCTGCGCGAAGAGGAGCTGCCCCGGCCGGGCGATCACCGGGTGCTCGACCTGTTCGGCGAGAGCGTGCTGGTCGTGCGCAACCGCGAGGGCGCGCTGCGCGCGTTCTACAACGTGTGCCGCCACCGCGGCGCCCGCCTGTGCCGCGCCGCCGGTGAACGGGATGCCTGGGGCGTCGAACTCGCGGGCGGCATCGGCGCGGGCCGGCTCATCGTCTGCCCTTATCATCGCTGGTCCTATGACCTCGACGGCGCGCTCGTGGCCGCACCGCATCTCACGGGCAACGCCGAATTCAACAAGGCGGATTTCCATCTGTATCCCGTGGGCGTCGAGTGCTGGGGCGGCTTCGTATTCCTGCATCTGACGCCCGCGGGCGCGGCGCCGCTCGCGGCACAGCTCGGCGAGACCCCTGCGCGCGTGCAGCGCTATCCGCTCGCGGAGCTCGGAATCGGCGCGACGCGCCGCTATGAGGTCGCCGCGAATTGGAAGATCCTTTGCGAGAACTACAACGAGTGCTATCACTGCGGCGGCGTGCATCCCGAGCTCTGCGCGATCGTTCCGGCGTTTCGCGAGGGCGGCGGGTCGAGTCTCGATTGGGCGCGCGGCGTCCCGCATCGCGACGGCGCGTACACGTTCACCACGAGCGGCACGAGCGGGCGGCGCGCTTTTCCGGGACTCGACGCCGACGAGCAGGTCCGCCACAAGGGCGAACTCGTCTACCCGAACTTGTTCTTGAGTCTCGCTTGCGATCATGCCGCGGTGTTTCTGTTGAGGCCGCTCGCGGCGGATCGCACGGAGGTCGTCTGTCATTTCCTGTTCGAGCGCCCGGAACTCGAGAAGGCCGGTTTCGACGCGGCGGAAACGATCGATTTCTGGGATCTGGTCAACCGCCAGGACTGGAGCGTTTGCGAGTCGGTGCAGCGCGGCATCGCGGCGCGGGTCCACGAATCCGGATGGTATGCGCCCATGGAGGATTTCAATTTGGATATCCGACGCTACGTCACGATGCGCATCGGGCCCTACGTTCCCGCCGCCTGACGATGAATCTCGCCCCGACCGGCAAGCCGCGCGCGCCGAAATTTCATCGCGAAACGCCGGCCGTGCGCCGCGAGGCGCTCGTTGAAGCAACGCTGCGCAGCCTCAAGGAATTCGGCCACGAGGGCACCTCGATACGGCGCATTGCGAAGGCGGCGGACGTGTCGATCGGCCTCATCAATCATCATTTCCAAAGCAAATCCGAACTGATCGCGGCCGCCTACGAAAATCTCGCCGAGAGCCTGCAGCAGTCGATGCGCAAGCAGGCGGAGGACGCCGCACTGCCGCCACGCGAGCGTCTGAGCGCCTTCTTCCGGGCCTCCTTCGCGCCGGAGATCCTCGACCCGACGGTGTTCAGCGTCTGGCTCGTGTTCTGGAGCATGGTCATCCACTCGGCCGAGATGCAGGCGGTGCACGATCGTACCTACCGGCGCTACCGCGCGATGCTGGAGTCGGCACTCACGGCGCTCGCCGCCGGCGGCTTCGCGCCGCCGTTCGCGCCGCGCAGGGCTGCGATCGCATTATCTGCTCTGCTCGACGGCCTGTGGGTGGAATTGTGCTTGAGCGCGAGCACGTTCACGGCACCCGAGGCGATCGCCATCTGCGAGGATTGGGTTCACGCCCTGTGCGCGGGCAGCATGCCCGCGCTGCTGATCGCGGTCCAGCCGTCGCCGGCCCAACGCGACGGCGAGGGCGCCGGTGGCGGCCGTGGCTGAGGCTGCACGGCGCGACGTCGTCATCGTCGGCGGCGGACACAACGGTCTCGTATGTGCCGCGTATCTCGCGGCGGCGGGCCTCGCCGTCACGGTGCTCGAGCGTCGGCATGTCGTCGGCGGCGCGGCGGTCACCGAGGAGTTCCATCCGGGCTTTCGAAACTCCGTGGCCGCTTATACCGTCTCGCTGCTCAATCCAACGGTGGTGCGCGATCTGGAGCTCGAACGTCAGGGGTTGCGGATCGTGGAGCGTCCGCTCGCGAACTTTCTGCCGTTGGGGAACGGCCAGAGTCTCTGTATAGGCGCCGGCAGGACCGCGGACGAGGTCGCGAAATTCTCGCCGCGCGATGCTGCGCGCTTGGATGCCTATGCGCTGCGGCTCGAGCGGATCGCCGACGTGTTGCGCGGCCTCGTGCTCGAGACGCCGCCCAACGTCACGGCGGGAGGTTGGCTCGAGGCGCTGCCTCAGTTGCTGCGCGGCGCGCGACTCGGCGGCCGGCTCGGCGAACTCGACATGGCGCTGCGGCGCGAGATGCTGGAGCTGTTCGTCACGTCGGCGGGCGATTATCTCGACGGCTGGTTCGAGAGCGCGCCCATCAAGGCGGCCTACGGATTCGACGGCATCGTCGGCAACTACGCGAGCCCGTTTACACCGGGCTCCGCCTACGTGCTGCTGCATCATGTTTTCGGAGAAGTGTGCGGCAAGAAGGGCGCCTGGGGACACGCGATCGGCGGCATGGGCGCGATCACCCAGGCGATGGCGAAGGCGGCCGCGGCGCGCGGCGTGGACATTCGCCTCTCGACGGCGGTGCGCGAAGTCACGGTCGCGCGCGGCCGCGTGACCGGCGTGGTCACCGAGCGCGGCGAGGCGATTGCCTCCCGCTGCGTCGTGTCCAACTTGAATCCCAAGCTGTTCTACGGACAATTGCTGGACCCGGCTGCGTTGCCCGAGGACTTTCGCGAGCGCATCGCACGTTGGCGCTGCGGATCGGGTACGTTCCGCATGAACGTCGCGCTCAGCGAATTGCCGGATTTCAGCGATCTACCGGGGGGCGCGGCCGCCGCGCACCACGGTGCCGGGATCATCATGGCGCCGAGCCTCGCGTACATGGACCGCGCCTACACGGACGCGAAAGCCGGCGGCTGGTCGAAGGCGCCGGTCGTCGAAATGCTGATCCCGTCGACGCTCGACGACACTCTCGCGCCGCCCGGCCAGCATGTCGCGAGCTTGTTTTGTCAGCACGTCGCGCCGCTATTGCCCGACGGGGCTTCGTGGGACGCGCATCGCGACGAGGTCGCCGATCTCATGATCGATACCGTGACCGGCCACGCGCCGAATTTCAAAGCCGCGGTGCTCGGCCGCCAGATCATGAGCCCGCTCGACCTGGAGCGCACCTTCGGCCTCGTCGGCGGCGACATTTTCCACGGCGCCTTGAGTCTCGATCAGTTGTTTTCGGCCCGTCCGATGTTGGGCCATGCGGATTATCGCGGACCGATCCGCGGGCTCTTCATGTGCGGGTCGGGGACACATCCCGGCGGCGGCGTCACCGGCGCGCCCGGCCACAACGCGGCGCGCGAGATCCTCGCCGATTTCAAACGCCGACGCGTCTGAGCGACCGCAGCGCGCTGCGGCTGCGGCGACGCAACAGGCTGGACGCGCGCGGCGCGCGGCGGTGTTGGACCTGATCGGACACGACGAACGTGCCGGCGAGGAAATCGTGGGCGGCGCGACGGCTGCGGTTCGTGAGCATCACGGCCAGGTCGATCAAAGTCCATGACGCGTACGCGATCGCGACGGCGCGCAGCGCGTCGAACCTTCCGAACAGGGCCGCGACCAGTCCGATGACGATGGCGGCCGCGAACAGGAGATCGAGTGCACTGCGGACCCAGGCCGCAACGGAGCCAATCGGCTCCCCGTCGGCCTGAACGAGCCGAATGCCGACGACGAGCTTTCCGACGGTCTGGCCGTACCGGGCATGGAAATAAATGGGGTAGGCGAGCGCGATGGCCGCCATCGGCACCAGGAGTATGGAGGCTGCCAGCGTCGAAACCGACTGCATCCAGGCGAAAAGCGCCGCGGCGGGAATGACGAGCACGAGGTCGAGCGCGCCGCCGACGAATCGCTGCCAGATGCTCGCGTTGCGAATAATTCTCTCGCCGTCGACCTGAGCCTTCATCGTCGTCTCCGTTTTCTCTCGAAGTTTGGACCACGTCGGGCGTTGCGGGTTCGACGGCCTACCAACCAGGCCGCCGTAAAATAGGCGGCCATAGGCTGCGCGCACAGTCCCGGCAGACCCTCTGACCCATCGGACGGCACCCACGATCCCTGTCAGTGCTTGTCCGATGGTGAGAAACGGCAGAAAAACGTTTCAGACGTTGGAGGCGAGACCGACCTGCAACGCCTGCGCCGTGTTTCACTCCCACGAATTGCGCCGGCGTTGGCGAGGCCGAAATATTGAGATGCAGTCGTCTCATCGCGGTGCATCAGGGAAAGCCGGGGTTCATTTATCGAGGGAAACTCCGATAACGGGAACTCGGGGGACGTCCCGGCTACACCCCGAATCAAAGGCGGTCGCTCGTAATGGTCCGAACTCAGTCCGTTTTCACGAAGATTCTCCTGGCGTTCGGCGGCGTGATCCTCGTCTTCAGTTCGGCGATCGTCCTGTCGATGGTGCGCCTCGGACAATTCAACGACGCCGTGCGCGCGGTGACGACGGTCAATCTGCCCAAGCTGCAGACGGTGAATGCCTGGACGGGCGTCACGCTCAAGACCGATGTCGTCGCACGCAACCTGCTGCTCATCGACGACAGGGACAAGATCGCCGCCGAGATGGCAAAACTCAGCGACTACCATCAGAAGCGCAAGCAATACCGCGAACAGATGCTCGCGGGCGCGGATTCCATGGTCGAGACGGCCGTGCTGCAGAAGGTCGTGGCCGCGCGGGACGTCTACGTACCGATCGAAAGCGAGTGCCTGGCACTGCTCGGAAAGGGCCAGGTCAAGGAAGCGCGCGAGGCCGTGCTGCAGCGCGCGGCGCCCGCGCTTGCGGTGTACCTCGTTGCCCTCGACGGACTCAGCGATTTATACAAGGCCGAGATGCAGGCCGCGGCCGAGAGCCTCGCCGCCGCCCACGCAAGCACGCGGATGTTCCTCCAGATACTCACCGTCATCGCGACCGCGATATCCGGCGTGCTGGCCTATCTGCTCGCGCGCGGGATCCGCAAACCGCTCGACAAGGCGGTGCGCACGCTCGACGCGATCGAGAGCGGCAACTACGAGTCGCTGATCCGCGTGCGCAGCAGCGACGAGACCGGGCGCGTGCTGAGCGCGCTCGATCGCATGCAAACCTCCCTCAAGGCGCGCATCGAGGGCGAGCGCGTCGCCGCGCGGGAAAATGCCCGCATCCGCGCAGCGCTCGATCGCGTGAGCGTGGCGGCCATGCTCGTCGACCCCCGGGGCATCGTCATCTACGCGAACGACTTCGCGAGGTCGCTGCTGCGCCGGCTCGCGGCCGACATTCGCGCGGGCGCGCCGCAATTCGACGTGGAGAACATCGTGGGCGGCGACATCCAGACCCTGCATCGCGTGCCCGTGGATTCGTCGGGAACTTATTCCGCCGACGCGCTGTTCGGAACGGCGACGCTGCGGGTCGTCGCGAACCAGGTCCAGGACACCGACGGCAGCCAGGTGGGCACGATCGTGCAGTTGCTCGACCGTACGCTCGAGGTCACGGCCGAAGAGGAGGTCAAACGCGTGGTCGCTCGAGCGATCGAGGGAGATCTGTCGGCGCGCATCGAGGAGCGCAGCAAGGAGGGATTCTTCAAGGTGCTCGCCGAAGGCATGAATCAACTGACCGGCAACATGGCGGAGGTCGTGCGGCAGATGTCGCTCGCCGCCGCCGAGGTGCGCACGGGCGCCGACGAAATTTCGCGCGGAAACTTGAACCTCTCGCAGCGCACGGAGCAACAGGCCTCGAGCCTGGAGCAGACCGCGGCCTCCATGGAGGAAATGACCTCGGCGGTACGCAACAATGCCGACAACGCGGCGCAGGCCAATCAGCTTGCCGCGGCGGCGCGCGACCAGGCGGAGCGCGGTGGCAAGGTCGTCGGCGCCGCGGTATCGGCCATGAGCGAGATCAACACGGCGAGCAAGAAGATCGCCGACATCATCGGAGTCATCGACGAGATCGCGTTTCAGACCAATCTGCTCGCGCTCAATGCGGCGGTGGAAGCCGCGCGCGCCGGTGAACAAGGCCGGGGATTTGCCGTGGTCGCCTCCGAGGTGCGCAATCTCGCATCGCGCAGCGCCCAGGCGGCCAAAGAAATCAAAGGGCTCATCCAGGACTCGGTCGGGAAGGTCAACGAGGGTTCGCGGCTCGTCGACGAATCCGGCAAGGTGCTCGCGGAAATCGTGACGGGCGTGAAGAAGGTCACGGACGTGGTCGCCGAGATCGCGGCCTCGAGCCGCGAGCAGGCCGCCGGCATCGATCAGGTCAACAAGGCCATCACCTCGATGGATTCGACCACGCAGCAGAACGCGGCGCTCGTCGAGCAAGCCTCGGCGGCCGCCCAGGCGCTCACCGAGCAGGCCTCGAATCTCAGTCTGCTCATCGAGAAATATGGCGCGGGTCAATCCGCCGCGGGCGTTACCACAGGGACCGCTCGCTCGCGCACCCCCGCCGTGAAGAGCGCCGCGGCGCGGATCGAACGCCGTTCGGCCGAGCGCCCGTGGGGCGGGAAGGCCGTCGGGGGATCGCAGGCGGCCGGCGGCGCCCCCTCGCCTGCACCCCAACCGAAGGGCGCGGGAACCGCGCGCAACGAACAGGAATGGGAAGACTTCTAGTCGGTGAGCAGCTCCGCGTAGCGCACGGCATCGACGTTCCCGCCGCTGATGATGACGCCGATGCGCTGGCCCGCGAGTCGCGTCCCCAGGCTGCGCAAGCCCGCGAAGGCGAGGCAGCCCGTGGGTTCGACGACGATCTTCATGCGCTGCGCGAAGAACCTCAAGCTCGATACCAGCTCGGCGTCGCCGACGGCAAGCACGTCCGCGACCTCCCGCCGCAGGATCGCAAAGGGTAGCGTGCCCAGGGCCTGCGTCTGGGCACCGTCGGCGATGGTCACCGGCACGTCGATGCGTACGATTTTCCCCTGGCGCAGAGACTGCTGGCCGTCGTTCCCCGCCGCGGGTTCCACGCCGTAGATCCGGCAGTCGGGCGCAAGCGCCCTCGCGGCGAGCGCGCTGCCGGCAAGCAGTCCGCCGCCGCCCAGGCATACGAACAGGCTGTCGAGCGGCCCGGTCTCCTCGATGAGTTCCAGCGCCGCCGTTCCCTGACCGGCGATCACATCGGCGTGATCGAAGGGTGGAATCACGGCGAGACCCCGCTCGTCGGCGAGGCGCGCCGCGATTTCCTCACGGTTCTCCCGATAGCGATCGTAGCTCACGACGACCGCGCCGTAAGCGCGCGTCGCCTCGAGTTTCGAGGCCGGTGCGTCGGTCGGCATGACGATCGTCGCGGGCGCATCCTGCAGGCGCGCGGCCAGGGCGATCGCCTGCGCATGGTTGCCGGAGGAGAAGGCCACCACGCCGCGCGCGCGCCGGACGGGGTCGAGGCAGGCGATCGCATTGAAGGCACCGCGAAACTTGAAGGCGCCGGTGCGCTGGAAGTTCTCGCACTTGAAGAAAATGTCGGCGCCCGCGGCCGTGTTCGCCGTCCTCGAGGTCAGCACCGGTGTACGCGTCGCGATGCCGCGCAGGCGTGCCGCGGCGGCGACCACGTCGGCAAAGCCCGGGTCCATCATCCGAGCGGCGAAACGCCGAACAGGCGCACGTGTGCCCAAAGAATGAAGACCACGTAGGTCGCGAGGCCGGCGATCACGGCGATCGCGTCGTTGAAACGGCCTGGCGGCGCGGTCTTGAGATTCTGCGGCGGGCGTCGCTTCAAGGAGATCCGGTCGACGACCGCCCAGGCGAGGAAACCGCCGAACAGCAGCACGTCGGCGAGCCGGCCGTTCGCGAGCAGATGCGCGAAGGCCCAGAACTTCACGGCGGCGAGCATCGGATGCTTCGCGGCGGACTTGATGCGGCCGGGCAAATACGCGGCGAACAGCAACGGGAACACCGGCAGCATCACCAGGAAAGCCACGTGCCGGAGCCAGTGCGGCGGCGTATACAGCACGATGGGTTCGAAGCGCGTCGCGGCGAAGCCCTTCACGATCAAGACGAAGCCGACCAGGGACACGAGCCCATACACGCCCTTCCAGGCGTTTTCGCCGAGGCGTGCGCGGATCGTGTCGCGAAGGCCGGGCGCCACGATCGCGATCGAATGCGTGCCCAAGAAGACGATCAAGCCGAGGATCAATAAGTTCATCGCGGTTCTACTTTGTTGGCGCGCGGGTTGCGTGCTGATTGCGTGCTGATTGTAAGGTCAATCGGGCGTGCGCGGGCCTCTCCCGAAGATGCGTTCTACCTGACGGCGCAAAATGCCGCCGAAGCCGTGGGTGTCGAAGAAGTTCTCGAGCGCCGCACGGTCGGGCGCCGTGCGCCGCAAGTCATCGAGCGTGGCCTCGAGCGGCATGTCGCAGACGATGCCGGTGAGGCGGCGCGCGAAGTAGGCGGCCTCCTTGTGGGCGAGCAGGCGCGCCGCGACGCCTGCCGCACCGCGCAGCTTCAAGGCCGCGACGCGGTCGATATTGGCGTAGAGATCGTCGAGCGAGGCGAAGACGGCGAACAGTTCCGCCGCGGTTTTCTTGCCGATGCCCGGCACGCCCGGAATGTTGTCGACGCTGTCGCCCGTCAGCGCAAGGAAGTCCGCGATGAGTTCGGGCGCGGCGCCGAAACGCGTCCCGATCTCGTGATAGTGGTAGCGCGCGTTGCCGCTGTAATCCCAGAACACGTCGCCGTCGCGGATCAGCTGCGAAAGGTCCTTGTCGCGCGTCACTAGGACGTTGCAGAGGCCCGCGGCACGCGAGCGCGCCGCGAGCGTACCGATGATGTCGTCCGCCTCGTATTCGGCGCTCGCGAATTCTGCGAGACCCATGTGCCGGCAAAATTCGCGGCATAAAGCGAATTGGCGCGCGAGATCCGCGGGCGCGGCATCGCGGTTGGCTTTGTAGCCCGGATACAGGCGATTGCGGAACGAAGTCTCGCTGCCGAGGCTCTGATCGAAGGCGACGCCGACCCATTCGGGACGCACCTGCTCGAGCAGATCGCCGATGAAGCGCGCAAATCCATAGAGCGCATGGGTCGCGTTGCCGTCGGCGTCCACCATATCGGGCGGCATGGAATGATAGGCCCGGAACACGAAGTAGCTGGCGTCGATGTGATAGACGACGCCCGAGCGGGGGACCGTCACATGGGCCAGCGTTGCATGCGCTCGTGCAGCGGACTCGAACGCGGAAAATGCGCGATCAGATATTCCATTTGATCGGCGAGCACGCGGCGGCCTTTCAGGTAGATGTATTCGGCATAAGTCGGCGTGAACGGCACGGCCAGCAGCTGCATGCCGGCCTGTTCGGGCGTGCGCGATGCCTTGGCGTTATTGCAGCGGCGGCACGCGGTGACGACGTTGCCCCAGGTGTCCTGGCCGCCGCGGCTGAACGGCGTGACGTGATCGCGCGACAGCAGGCCGTAGCCGAAACGCGCGCCGCAGTACAGGCAGAGGTAGGCGTCGCGACGGAACAAGGTCTGATTATTGAGCGGCGGCGTGTAGGCGGCGCCGCGCAGATTGCCCGGATTGCCCGTATGTCCCAAGGTCGCGATGATCGAATTGACGTCGACGATCGTGCGCAGACCCGTGCGCGCCGACGTGCCGCCGTAGAGCCTGTAGAGGAGCGTACCGCAGGTGTAGGCGACCTGCTCGGTGTGATAGAGCCGCGCGGCCTCCCGGTAATCGACCCATTCGAGCGGCATGCCCGATACGTCGGTGCGCAGAATCTGCTGGGTCAGAGGATAGGCTTGGCTCGCCAGCGCCACCTCGCCCCCCCAGTCCACGAATCCGGATGTGTCCTTTGTCGCAGCCTTCATAGAGCGCTTAAGATAGTCGAGTCTTGTGCCATAATTCAACGTTTGGGGAGTAATACTGCATGGGTGTCGTCGTGGGGGTCTTGAAGGAGACCGCTGCCAATGAAAATCGGGTCGCGATCACCCCGGAGATTGCGGCCAAACTGCGCGCTCTGGGCGTCGCCGTCGTCGTCGAAGCCGGCGCGGGTCTTGCCGCACAGTTCACCGATCAACAGTATGCTGACGTGGAATTCGCGGATGGCGCGGCTGTTTTGGCGCGCGCCGACGTGCTGCTCACGGTTCAGCCTCCCACCCTGGCCCAGGTCGCCGCGCTCAAGCCCGGCGCCGTCGTGATCGGTTTCATGCAGGCCTACGCGCGGCCCGAACTCGTCGCCGCGCTGAAGGGCCGCGGCATCACGAGTTTCGCGATGGAGCTCGTACCGCGGATCTCGCGCGCCCAGTCGATGGATGCCCTATCGTCACAGGCCGCCGTGGCCGGCTACAAGGCCGTGTTGATCGCCGCCAATTCGCTCGAGAAATTCATGCCCATGCTGACGACCGCCGCCGGCACGATCAGACCGGCCGCCGTGCTGGTCATCGGCGCGGGGGTCGCCGGATTACAGGCGATCGCAACGGCCAAGCGCCTCGGTGCGGTCGTCGAGGCGTATGACGTTCGCAGTGCCACGCGCGATCAGATCAAGTCCCTGGGCGCGAAATTCGTCGAGACCGGTGTCTCGGCCGAAGGCGCCGGCGGTTATGCGCGCGAACTGACGGACGAGGAGAAGGCGAAACAGCAGGAAGTGCTCGATGCGCGCATCGCCGCGAGCGACGCCGTGATCACGACCGCCTCCGTTCCCGGCCGCGCCGCGCCGCGTATCGTGAGCCGGGCGGCGGTCGAGCGCATGAGACCCGGCTCCGTGATCGTCGACATCGCCGCCGAGCAAGGCGGCAACTGTGCGATGACGCGCGCCGGCGAGACCGTTTTGCACGGCGGCGTGCGCATCGTGGGGCCCGTCAACCTGCCTGCGACGCTCGCCTTCCATGCGAGCGAGATGTATTCCAGGAATCTGTTCAATTTGTTGAAGCCGGCGATCCCGAAGGGCGAACTCGCCATCGACTGGAAGGACGAGGTGTTCGCGGGGGCCGTCCTGACCCACGGCGGCGAGATCAAGCACGAGGCGACCCGCAGGGCGTTGGAAGGAGTTTCTTCATGATCGACGGCGTCATTGCACTCTATATTTTCATGCTGGCCGCGTTCACGGGCTACGAAGTCATTTCGCGTGTTCCGGTCATTCTGCACACACCACTCATGTCGGGATCGAATTTCATCCACGGCATCGTGCTGGTCGGCGCCATGGTCGCGCTCGCTCACGCGGATACCACGCTCGTCCGCGCGATCGGCGCGATCGGCGTGTTCCTCGCGGCCGGCAATGCGGTCGGCGGCTACGTCGCGACCGAGCGCATGCTGCAGATGTTCGTGGCGGCCGGCAACAAGAAGAAGGGTAGGACTTGATGGACTTCGACAACCTCGCGCCCACTCTCGTACAGCTCAGCTACCTCGCCGCCGCATTCCTGTTCATCGTCGGACTGAAGCGGATGAGTTCGCCCGTGACCGCCGTGAGCGGCGTGCGCTGGGCCGGTGTCGGCATGGTCTTGGCGACGCTCGTGACGCTCTTGTTCATGGGAGCCTCGACGCTCAATCTCGCGCTCGTGATCGGCGCGATCGTCGTGGGCGGCGCGATCGCCTGGGTGAGCGGCAAGCGTGTCGCGATGACCGACATGCCGCAGATGATCGCGCTCTACAACGGCATGGGCGGCGGCGCCGCGGCCGCGATCGCCGCCGTCGAACTCTACGGCGGCGTCGAACAGAGCGTGACGCACCTCGCGATCGCCGCGGTCGGCGGCTTCATCGGCTCCGTCTCCTTCAGCGGCAGTCTGATCGCCTTCGGCAAGCTGCAGGGACTCATCACGAAATCCGTGCGCTTCTCGGGCCAGAAGCTCGTGAACCTCTCGATTCTCCTGATCACGATCGGCTTCGGCGTCGCGGTCGTCTCCGGTGCCGTCGCCGGACCCCTGCCGGTCACGATGTTCTTCTTGTTCGCGCTGCTGCTCGGCATCGCGATGACGCTGCCGATCGGCGGAGCCGACATGCCGGTCGTGATCTCGCTCTACAACGCGCTCACGGGCCTCGCGGTCGGTTTCGAGGGCTTCGTGCTCGACAATGCGGCGATGATCATTGCCGGCACGGTCGTCGGCGCCGCCGGCACGCTGTTGACTCAGCTGATGGCGAAGGCGATGAACCGCTCGCTCGCGAACGTGTTGTTCGCGAATTTCGGCGAGAGTTCGGCATCGGGCAGCGGCACCGTGACCGGCACGCAGAAGGCCATCGAAGCCTCGGATGCGGGCGTCATGCTCGCGTACTCGCAGAAGGTCATCGTCGTTCCCGGCTACGGCATGGCCGTCGCGCAGGCCCAGCACAAGGTCTGGGAACTGTGCCAGCTGCTGATCGAGCACGGCGTCAAGGTGCGGTTCGCGATCCATCCCGTCGCGGGCCGCATGCCGGGCCACATGAACGTGCTCCTCGCCGAAGCCGGCGTGCCCTACGATTTGATCTCGGACTTGGACGAGATCAACGCCGAGTTCGACACCGCCGACGTCGCACTGATCATCGGCGCGAACGACGTCGTGAATCCCGATGCACGCACCAATCGGGCGAGCCCGATCTTCGGCATGCCGATCTTGAGCGCGGACAAGGCCAAGAACGTCATCGTGATCAAGCGCGGCCAGGGCCAGGGCTTCTCCGGCATCGACAATGCGCTGTTCGTGCTCGATCAGACCCGCATGCTGTACGGCGACGCCCAGGGCGCGGTCGGACAACTCATTCAGGCGGTCAAGGCGGCGGGCTAGGAGCAGCCTCGAGTTCGAATCGATCGCGGACCTCCCATTTCCCGGGTTCGGCCGCGTCGGGATCGGCGAGCCGCACCATCTGGGCGACGAGATGCTGCCCGCTGACTTCGATTTGCACGTAGTGGTAATTCGGAAAATCCCGCCCCTGGTATTGATCGGCGGACGTCCGGTCGATTTCATAGGGATGCGCACCGCCGCCTCCCGACACGAGATAGGTGACGCCGTCCTGTTGCTCGCGCTCGTAGTTGTGGGTGTGGCCCGCGCTCACGAGGATGCGCGCATGCAGGGTGGGTGCGAGCGCCGCGAGGTATTCGGCGAGTGCCCGCTCGCTGGGGCGGGGGTTGTGATCGACGAGCTTGTCGGTCTGGATGTCGGCGACCGGCGGGTGATGGAGGACGATCAACACGAGCCGAACCCGCGCGTCGAGCGCGGCGAATTGACCCTCGAGCCACGCGCGCTGTTCGCCGCCCGCGAATAGCGGCAAATCGCTGTCGAGGATGACGCCGAGTACCCGGCTGCCGAGCGCCACCGAGTACCAGCGCCGGCCGCGCAATTCGGGGAATGCATTCCACCAGAGTTCCAGGCATTGCTGCTCGGCGCACTGCGAGAACTCGTGATTGCCGAGCGCGGGATAGACGCGCAGCTTGGCGTCGCGCCAAGCCGCGGTCTCTCGGCGCATGACGTCGTAGTCGGCGCCGCTGCCGTGCCAGGGCAGATCACCGTTCAAGAAAATCGCGGCCGGCTGCAAGCCCGCGATTCGTGCGACCAGCGCGCGGCGTACCGGCGGCGAGCTCGCCTCGGTCTCGGCCGGATTCGTGAAGCGCGTATCCCCATAGGCGACGAGGACGAACGGGTCCGGCAGCGCGGCATCGGGCACGCTGAAGGTCGCGGCGCCGGTACGGAACGTCGGAGCGCTCGAAGGCGCACGCGAACAGCCGCCGAGGCCGGCCGCCACGACGAGCAGCGCCGCGACCCAGGGACGCGTCACCGAAAATGCCGAGGGAAGCCTCTTGGCGCCGAATGACCCGCCCCATGCGGCGGCGCATGGGCGGGCGGCCGATGCGGCGGGGCGTGCGTTGCCGGCGCATGCATCGCCGGCGCGGGGGCCGGTGGGGCGTGCGCCGGCGGGGCGTGGGCTGGCGAGGCCGGCTCCGATGGTGCCGGGCCGGGCGGCGGATGCACCGCCGCGGCTGCGTTGGCGCGATTCTGGAGCGCGTCGCTGCGCTCGGCGGGGCTCATCTGCTGCCACTGCTGGCGCAGCGCCTTGCGCTGCTGTTCGGGCAGTTGGCGAAACTGCTGATACTGATCGCGGATGCGCTGCTGCTGCTCCGGCGGCAGGCCTTTGAACTGCTGCCAGCGCTGGCGCAACTCTTGACGCTGATTGGGCGGCATCGCGCGCCATTGCGTGAAACGGTCCTGCGCACTTGCCCGCTGCTGGATTGACATCGAGAGCCATTTGCTGCTGCCCTTGGCGAGCGCAGCCTGGCGCTCCGGCGGCAGCTTATCCCAGCCGCCCCGATAGTTTTGCAGGAGTTGCTGCTGCGCAGGCGAGAGCGACGACCACGCGCTCGGTGCCGCGTCCACGGCGAACGCCGGACTTGCCCAGAGCCCGCCCAAGACGGCGCACAAGATCCACGTCCTGATCATGGCTTCGTTCCCGATGCGGTCGGCGCGGGATCGGGGCGAGGATCCTTGGCCTTGAGGAATTCCCACCAGTCGGCATCCTCGACGTCGTCCGCGCCGAGGAACTCGATGAACGACTCGTCGTTGGGCGGCGGGGGCGCGGGCTTGGCCGGCGGCGCCGTCGCGGTTCCCGAAGCCGCGGTCATCGCCGAGGCGAGGCTCATCGAAATCCACCAGCCCGGCCGCAGCTTCAAATGCGGGTCAACCGACGTTGCCGCTTTCAGGAGCGGACTTGCCGGCGGCCCAGTCATAGAACTCGATGTCGTCCTGGAGCATTTCGATCGCATCCGCGGAATTCTCGTCGGCCGACGCCACCATTTCCAGATCCTCCAGATTCGATGCGCCGTCGGCCAGCGAGGCGGCATGCTGGCCCTGAGGCCCACCGATCCAGAGCGCGAGCGCAAGTGCTCCCGCCGTCGTGAAGCCCGCCGCCCTCGTCCACAGGGGCACGCGCAGCCAGCGCGGGCGCGGCGCGGCCGCGGCCTCGAGGGCGGACTGCCGGGCTTGGTTGAGGCGCGACCGGATCCGCATGTCGAGATTCTCGACGCTCGCGTCGAACAGGCGACGGCCGTGCTGCTCCAAGACCTCCGCGGCCGCATCGGCTGCGTAGGGGGGATTCCCGAGAGGACGTTCGTTCATCGCCATACCTCGCCCAATTGAGTGCGCAGCGTATGTACGGCGCGCGAATAATGCGTCTTGACGCTGCCTTCCGAACAACCCATCGCGGCGGCGGTCTCCGCGACATCCATGCCCTCGAAATTGCGCAGCATGAAGGCCTCGCGCTGCCGCGCGGGCAGCGCACGCAGGGAGATCTCGAGCTGGCGCATGGCCTCGGCCTGCATCAGGAGTTCCGGCGCGTCCGGCCCCGCCGCAGCGACGTTGTCCAAGGGGTCCTGTGCCTCATCTTCGGGATCCTCCTTCGCACCCGGCATCCACACCATCAGACGCTTGCGCACCATGCGGCGACGTTGCAGGTCGCGGATGGAGTTTTCGAGAATACGATAGAACAGGGGGCGCCATTCAGCGCTGGGGCGTTCCCCGTAATTACGCGCGAGCTTGAGCATCGAATCCTGGACCACATCGAGCGCATCGTCGGGGTCGCGCAGGCTCACCTGGGCGATGCGAAACGCGCGGCGCTCCACTTCGGCCAAGAACTTGTCGAGTTCGCGAGTCCGGTCCAAAACAGCATCCCCAGGTGCCGGCGCCGGACCATCCCATGCCATCCAAGCGTGCGAGAGCGTAGCAAACCCTGACATGTACCGTCCTTTATGGAATCGATGAGCCTTGACTATGGGTCGGATTAACGGCTTCCTACGCCCGCGGTTGACCGGCGTGCGTGCATCCGTTCAGGGACTTACGCACACCGTGCATGACTTTCCGTGCAACATTTACCCGCGACACCTCATTTCGGTATCTAGTTGGACTCGTAAGTTATTGAACATGAAAGACTTTGGCCGATTTCGGATACTTTTTCACCAATTTGAGAAGGAGTCGAAACAGAACGGGCACTTGGGCTGGTTGATCCCTGCTTCTGCACAGACTTATCCACAATTTTTGTGGACAACGGCGCGCGTGTGATCGAGCGCCCTGATCGAGCCCTAATGATCCTGCAGGTCGCGCTCGACACCCCGTTGCGGCGCGTGTTCGATTACCTCCCGCCGGCCGCGCTCGAGTCGCCTCCTCCGGCGGGTGTGCGGGTACGCGTGCCGTTCGGACGGCGGCAGCTGATTGGCATTCTCGTCGGCACCGCCGCAGAGTCGCTGCTCCCGCCGCAAAAACTCAAAACGGCGCTCGAGGTCTTGGATCCGGCATCGCTGTTCGACCCGGTCACCTTCGATCTGCTCGGCTGGGCCGCGGAGTATTACCATCACCCAATCGGTGAGGTTTTCGCGGCCGCTTTGCCGGTGAGCCTGCGCGACGGCGCGGCCGTGGACGATGGGCGCCGCAGCCGCGGTGCGCCTTGGACGGCCGCGAATTGGGCGATCACTGCGCGGGGTCGTGCCGCACTCGCGGCGGCGGGGGATGGCGCGGCTACGGGGGATGGCACGGCGGCGGGCGACGCCACGAGGACTGCCGATGGGACGGCAGGGGACCGGCTCCTGCTGCGCCGCGCGCCGCGACAGCGGGCGCTGCTCGAGTGGCTCTCGTGCCGGTTCCCGTCGGGCGGCATCGGTGCGTCCGACACGGCGCCGACCGCCTTCAAGCCGGCGCACTGGCGGGCGCTCGCGGACCTCGGGCTGATCGCGCCCCGCGCGAGCCCGGTCGAAGCGAGGGCACCGGTCGCCGCGGAGGGCTCCCGGGCCCTCGATCTCACGGAGGCGCAAACGGCCGCCGTCAGGGCCATCCTCGCCGCAGCCGGTCGCTACGCCGCATTGCTGCTCGACGGCGTCACGGGCAGCGGCAAGACCGAGGTCTATCTGCGTGCGATCGGGCACGCGACGGCATCCGGCGGCCAGTGTCTCGTGCTGGTGCCGGAAATCGCGCTCACGCCGCAGCTTGTGGCGCGCTTCGAAGAGCGCTTCGGCGGCGGTATTGCCGTGATGCACTCCGGCCTCACGGCGAGCCAGCGGCGTGATGCGTGGCGGCGCGCCCAGGCCGGCGCCGCGCGCATCGTGATCGGCACGCGCTCCGCGGTGTTTGCCTCGCTGCCGCGACTTGCCTTGATCGTTGTCGACGAGGAGCACGACGGCTCTTACAAGCAACACGAGGGGTTCCGCTATTCGGCCCGCGATCTCGCTGTGCTCCGCGCCCAGCGCGCGGCAGTGCCCATCGTGTTGGGCTCGGCGACGCCGTCGCTCGAATCCCTCGAAAACGTTGCCAAAGGTCGCTATACCCGCCTGTCTCTGCCACAGCGGCCGGGCGCCGCTCTGCCGCCGCAGCTGCTCACCGTGGACTTGCGGCGCCATGCCTGCGAACAGGGCCTGTCTCAGCCGGCACTCGCGGCCATCGGCCGCCACTTGAGCCTGGGCGGCCAGGTGATCGTGTTCCTGAATCGCCGCGGCTACGCGCCGACCTTGTTCTGCAATCATTGCGGCTGGGTCGCGCCCTGCGCGCACTGCGACGCGCGCATGACGCTGCACCGCCAGGCGGGTCAGCTACGTTGCCATCACTGCGGTGCGCATGGGCCCGTACCCGCGACTTGCGGTGCCTGCGGCGAAGGCCTCGTGGCGGTGGGTCAGGGCACGGAGCGCGTCGAGGAGACGCTGACGCGCCTCTATCCCGGCGCGCCGCTGGTGCGGCTCGATCGGGACACGGCCGCACCGCGCGGCGGCCTCGGCGCCGTGCTGGAACGCGTCGGCAGCGGCGCCGCGCGCATTCTCGTGGGCACACAGATGCTCACCAAAGGCCATCATTTCCCCGACGTGAGCTTGGTCGTGATCCTCGATGCCGACCAGGGCCTGTTCGCGACCGATTACCGCGCGACCGAACGCCTGGCGCAGACCATCATCCAAGTCGCCGGGCGCGCCGGACGGGCGAGCCGGGCGGGTGAGGTCTTGATCCAGACCGAATTTCCCGATCACCCCCTGCTCCAGCGGCTCATCGGCGAGGGCTATGGAGCGTTCGCCGCAGAGGCCCTCGCCGAGCGCAGCGCGGCTGGTTGGCCGCCCTACTCGCATCTGGCCTTGCTCCGCGCGGAGGCACGTGATGCCGGCCGCCTCGACGCCTACCTGCGCGCGGCGGCGGCGCGCGCGCCCGCCGCCGCCGCCGTCAAGATCCAAGGGCCGGCGCCGGCCCTGCTCGCGCGGCGTGCCGATCACTATCGCGCGCACCTACTGCTCGAGGCCGGGAACCGGTCGGTGCTCCAACGCTTCCTCGCGCACTGGTTGCCGCGCGTCGAAGCGCTCGCCCAGCCTCCTGGCCTGCGCTGGTCGATCGACGTCGATCCGCTCGAGGTCGATTGAGCGCTTTCGGGTAAACTCTCGGGCCTTTTCCGCTCCACCACCCACGGTATCGCTCGTGAAGAATCTCATTGAATCGCTGTTGCAACGGGCGCTGGCCGCGCTGCCCACGGATCTCGTGCCGGCCGCGGCGCGCAACCTGCCGCTCGAGGTCGAACACACGCGCGATCCCGTGCACGGGGATTTCGCGAGCAATCTGGCGATGCGCCTCGCCAAGTCTGCGCGCCAGAATCCGCGCAAGCTCGCGACCGCGCTCATCGAGGCCCTGCCGTCCTCCGACGCGATCGCCAAGGTCGAGGTCGCGGGCGCGGGATTCATCAATTTCTTCCTGCGCGAAGATGCCTACGACCGGCAGGTCGCGCGAATCCTCGAGGCGGGCGCGGGCTATGGCCGTTCCACGACGGGCGCCGGACGGCGCGTGCTGCTCGAATTCGTTTCCGCGAACCCGACCGGCCCCTTGCACGTCGGCCACGGCCGCCATGCGGCGTTCGGCGCGAGCCTGGGCAATCTGCTCGAAGCCGTGGGTTTCGAAGTAGCGCGCGAGTACTACATCAACGACGACGGGCGCCAGATGGACATCCTCGCCGTCAGCACCTGGCTTCGGTATCTGGAACGCTCCGGCGAGCGCTTCACGTTTCCGGCGAACGGCTACCGCGGCGAGTACATCGTGGCAATCGCTGAGAAACTCGTGGCGGCGCGCGGCGGGGCGCTGCGCCACGAGGCCGAGGCGGTCTTCGGGGGCCTGCCCCCCGACGAGCCGGAGGGCGGCGACAAGGACGTCTTCATCGACGCGCTGATCGCGCGCGCGCGGACTCTCTTGGGCGCCGATGCATTTCGCGCCGTGCTCGAGCTCGCACTCGACGACATCCTGGGCGACATCCGCGCGGATCTCGAGGAATTCGGTGTGCGCTTCGACCGCTGGTTCTCGGAACGGTCGCTGACGGCAGACGGCTCGGTCGAGCGCGCGCTCGCGGAACTCGAACAGACCGGTCGCGCCTATCGCAAGGACGGCGCATTGTGGTTCAAGAGCACGGAGTACGGCGACGAGAAGGATCGGGTGATGGTGCGCGACAACGGCGTGAAGACCTATTTCGCCTCCGACATCGCCTACATCTTCAACAAGCTGGGACGCGGCTTCGAACATCTTCTGTACGTCTGGGGGGCGGATCACCACGGTTACATCACGCGTCTGCGCGCGGGCCTCGTGGCGCTCGGCGGTCCGCCGGAGTGCTTCGAGGTGCGGCTCGTGCAATTCGTATCGCTGTTCCGGGGCGGCGAGAAGGCGCAGATGTCCACACGCTCGGGCGAGTTCGTCACTTTGCGCGACCTGCGCCGCGAGGTCGGCAACGACGCGGCGCGGCTGTTCTATGTCATGCGCAGCAACGACCAGCATCTGGATTTCGATCTCGAGCTCGCGACGTCGCGCAGCAACGAGAATCCGGTCTATTACATCCAATATGCGAACGCGCGCGTCAGCAGCGTCATGCGCCAGCTCGAGGATCGCGGGCTCGCCCACGACGCCGCGAACGGCGCGCGGCACCTGGGTCTCGCGACCGCTCCGCAGGAGCGGCAGCTGATCAAGCGGCTGACGCTCTATCCGGAGATCGTCGAGCAGGCGGCGAACCTGCGTGCGCCCCATGCGCTCGTGCACTACCTGCGCGACCTCGCCAACGACTTCCATTCGAACTACGGCGCGCAGCAGTTCATCGTCGAAGAAAAGGACCTGCGCGACGCGCGCCTGACGATCGCGCTCGCGACGCGCATCGTGATCCGGAACGGACTCGCGCTGCTCGGCGTGTCCGCGCCGGACACGATGTAGGCTGAGCCGTGGCGGGACGCGATTACAAGCCGAGGCGCGGCAATCGAGCGGGTTTCTCCGGATGGCTCGGACTCATCTGCGGTCTCGTCTTGGGCTTGGGCGTCGCGGGTTTCGTCTATCTGCGCGACCATCGCGCCGATGCCCCCGCGCCGCGCACGGCGAAGGCCGAGAAAAAGAAAAACCGCGGCGGCGAGGACGAGGGCGGCGAGGGCAACGGCACGGCCGAGACTTCGAAGCGCTACGACTTCTACGAGATGCTGCCGAAATTCGAGATGGTCGTGCCGGAGAAGGACAAGGACGTCAAACCCGACATCCGTCCCGCCCCCGAGACGCGCCGCGGTACCTACGTACTGCAAGCCGGCTCGTACAAGAACTTCGCCGACGCCGACCGCATCCGCGCCCAGCTCGCGCTCCAGAACATCGAATCCAAGGTGCAGAAGGTGTCCGTCGACAACGACACCTGGCACCGCATCCGCATCGGTCCGATCTCGGATCTGACGGAGCTCAACCGGCTGCGCCAGGTGCTGCGCAAGGCCGACGTCGACGTGCTCGTGATCCGGGTCGGCGACTAGTCGTCGCCGAGAGCGCGGAAGTCGACCCCGAGCGCCCGCAGCTTGCGGTAGAGGTGCGTGCGTTCCATGCCGACGCGCTTGGCGAGCTGGCCGACCTTGCCGTTGCACAGCAGCAATTGTTGCTGGAGATAGGCCCGCTCGAACTGTTCGCGCGCCTCGCGCAGCGGCAGGGCGAGCAGGTCCTGCTTGACGAGGGGTTCGTCGACGTTCTGCTTCTCGGCGAGTTCCCGCTCGACCTCGTCGAGGCGGATCTCCTCGCCCGCGCCCAAGATCAGCACGCGCTGGACGAGATTGCGCAGCTCGCCGACGTTGCCCGGCCACGGGTAATTGCGCAGGCGATTTTGCGCGGCGACGCTGAAGCGCCGCAGCGGCAGGCGCTGATCGTCGACGAGCCGGTCGACGTAATAGCGCAACAGGTCCGGCACGTCCTCGGCGTAATCGCGCAGCGGCGGGACCCGCAGCGTGATGACGTTCAGGTGCGCGGCGAGATCGCGCCGGAACGGTTCCGGCGCGCTTTGCGCCTCGAAACCCTCCTGGGCGGAACTCACCCAGCGCACGTCGACGGGCAGCGGTTCACGGCCGCCGACGCGCACATAGCTCTTTTGTTCGATGGCTCCGACGAGGATGCGCTGCGCGGCGCTCGAGAGGTCGCCCAGGCCGTTGATGAACAGCGTGCCGCCGGCCGCTTGTTCGAACGCGCCCGGCTCGACGCGCCCGTCGCGCTCGGTGCCGAACAAGGCCGCGGCGGGATCCTCGCCGAGGCTCGCGGCAATCACCATCGTGAAGGGCTTCGCCGCGCGCGCGCTCAGGGCATGCAGCAGCCGCGCGTGCGATTCGCGCCCCGCGCCGAGTTCGCCCTGCAGCAGCACCGGCGAATTGCTGGGCGCGACCTGCCCGATCTGCTCACGCAATGCATGCATGAGCTTGGACTTGCCGACGCTCACGAACGGCGTGAACGTCTGGCTGCGCGCCGCCGTGCGTTTGCGGCGGCCGGCGTCGAGCGCGCGCTCGACGGTCTTCAAGAGCTTGGTCAGCGAGAGCGGCTTTTCGACGAAATCGAATGCGCCCAAGCGTGTGGCTTCGACGGCCGTCTCGACGGTGCCGTGGCCGGACATCATGACGACGGGGCAGTCGTAGCCGTCCGTCTCGGACCACTCGCGCAGCAGGGTGATGCCGTCGGTGTCCGGCATCCAGATGTCGAGGAAGACGAGGTCGAGGCCGTGCGCGGCCCGGGCGGTGCGGGCCTCGGCGGCATTCGCGGCCACTTCGACGTCGTAGCCCTCCTCGGAGAGGATCTCCTGGAGGAGCTCGCGGATATCGGCCTCGTCGTCCACCACCAGTATTCTCGAAGCGGTCATACGCGTTCTCTCCTGTTTTCGACTCTGCGGGGCTCACGCGACCCCAACGCACGTCCGGTCTCACCCAAGGGCAACAGCACTCTCACCCGCGCTCCGCCGAGACGGCGATTATCCGCCTCGATGCGGCCGCCGTGCTCCTCGACGATTTTCTTCACGATCGCGAGCCCGAGACCCGTGCCCTTCGGCTTGCTCGTGACGTAGGGGTCGAACACCGTACCGATCAGATCGCGTTGGAATCCCGGCCCGTTGTCGGTGACCACGATGGCGGCGACGGGTTTCCCGGCGTCGTCGGCCATCTGGGTCTCGATTTCGATCGATGCGTCGGTCCGTCCCTCGAGGGCCTCCAGGGAATTCGTGACGAGGTTGTTGAGGATCTGGCGGATTCGGACCCGGTCGGCGGCGATCTCGGGCAGATCGGGGTCCAGGTGGAGCTTGACCTCGGCGCTCGTGTCCTCGGCGCGATACAGATCCACCACTTCGGTGATCAATTGGTTCAGATCGAAGTGCGTGAAGTTGAGGTCGGGCGCGCGCGCATATTCGCTGAAGGCGTTGACCATCTGCTTCATCGCCTCGACCTGGGCCACGATCGTATGCGTCGCCCGCTCGAGGATCTGGGCATCCTGCGCGTTCATGCTGCCCAGGAATTTGCGACGCATGCGCTCGGCGGACAACTGGATCGGCGTGAGCGGATTCTTGATCTCGTGCGCGAGGCGGCGGGCGACTTCGCCCCAGGCCGCGTCGCGCTGCGCCTGCAGCAGCGTCGTGATGTCGTCGAACACGAGCACCACGCCGGCGGCGCCGCCGAGTTCGTTGGGCAGCGCCGTGCAGGCGCACATGAGCACGCGCTTGCCGGAGTCCGACGTCAACTCGATCTGTTCGCGCCAATCGTGGTTCTGCACCTCGAGCCGCGCGCGGATCACCGCCAGGAACTGCCGGTAGAGCGAACTGTCGCTCACCGACTCGTCGAAGCGCTTGCCGATCACGCCCTCGAGATCGACGCCCAAGATCGAGCTCGCGGCCTGATTGGCCGTGCGCACCGTGAGGTCGGGTTCGAGCGAGACGACGCCGGTCGAGAGTCGCGCGAGGATCACGGCGAGGCCCGCGCGCTCGGCCTCGACGGCCTGCTGGCTGCGTCGGGTTTCGATGCGCGCGCGCGCGAGCCGCTTGGTCATGTCGTTGAAGGAGGTCACGAGGAAGCCGAGTTCGTCGCGCGAGGGCAACGGCAGCTGAGTGTCGTAGTCGCCGCGGGCAACGGCACGCGTGCCGGCGATGAGGTCCTGCACGGGTTTGACGAGCCGGCCCGCCGCGAAGAACGCGCCATAGACGGCGGCGAGCAGCGAGAGCAGCACGACGAAGCTCAAGATCAGCACGAACGTGGACTTCAGGGGCTGACGCTGCTGCACGAGGGTCGCGTACTGCGTATAGGAGCGCTGCACGGTGTCGGCGAGATCGCTCAGCTGGGCCGGCACCGGATAGAGCGCGATCAGGACGCGGCCGCCGGGATTGGCGCTGCCGCTCAAAGGGGCGGCCGCGCGGATCACGTAACCGCCGCTCGCATTCGTGTCGAGATGCACGTAGGAGCGCCCGCGGCGGACCTGCAGCATCATCTCATCGGTCGCCGGCAGCGGCACGGCATCCATCGGCCGGTCCGAACTCGTCGCGAGGATGCGCGTCTGGGCGCCCACCACCGTGAACTCGAGCGCCGTGCTGTCGCGGCGCGCCCGGTCGAGCGGGCCGACCAGGTCGAAGTCGGGCATCGGCGAGAGTGAGCGGGCCACCGATTCGGTGTTCTGCTGGAACTCGCGCACGCGCACGTCGAGCACGGCGCGCGACAGTTCGCGCGTATCCCTGAGGCCCCGGCTCACCTCGAGTTCGAACCAGCTGTCGATGCCGCGGTTCAGGAACTGCAGGGCGAAGTAATAGACCACGAGGATCGGCGCGACCGCGAGCGCGCTGAATATCGCAACGGTGCGCGCCGTGAGGCGCGAACCCGGCGAATGGCGGCGATACTCCCGCAGCAGCTTGAGCAGCTTGCCGGCGAGCAGCGCGAACAGCGTCAGCAGGCCCGCGACGTTGATCAGGATGATCCATGGCAGCCAGCGGTTGAACAGCGTCGAGTTCTGGGCAGCCGAAGCGAGCAGATAGAGCGCCGCGAGCCATAGCGCGACGCCGGTGCCGACCAGCACCGTCGATCCGTACTTGCGCGTCAGGGCTGCAGCGTCCATGTATACCAGTCGCTTTCGCGATGCCACTCGTTGACCCAGAACATCAAGATACGCACCGACAAGGGAACGCTCCCATAGTCGATCTTCGCTCGCACGTTGGCCTCGTAGCGTCGCCCGGCGACGAGCAGCGCGCGGTCGAGCACGGGCAGGCCGCGCACCTGCGAGATCCGGTCGAGCGCGGCCTCGACCGAGGGCAGGGACTCCTGCTGGCCGCTGTTGTCGTTCAGGAGCACGTAGCGCGCACTCACCGTGTTGAATTGGAGGTGGTAGCGCTGCGTCAGTTCCGCGACCGCCGCATTCGGCAGGAGCTGGCGCACCCGCTCGATCGCGAGGTCGACTTCCAAGGCGAGGGGCACGCCCTCGGCGAGCCCCTGCCGCACGGCGTCGCCGACGGGAAGGTCGACGCGCGCATTCAATTGGTAGACGTTGTCCTTGAGTTCGAGGTCGGCGGAGCGCACCTCGAAACGACCGTCGAGTCCGTCCGCGAGCGTCGCGGCCGCAAGCAGGCACGGCAGCCAGGCCCAGCGGTACGCGCGCACGCACGCGCGCCTGGAACCTTCGGGCGCGGCGGAAGCTGGTGACTCGGGCGGGCGTAAAACGGCGTTCATCCTTTGTTTAGGGCAGCATAATAGAACCCATCGGCACCTGCCTCTCCGGTGAGTATCTGGCGGCCGAATTCATCCGGCTGTCCGAATTGCGGCCAGCCCGGCCACGCGTCCGCCGCGACGACGGAGGCATCGGGATTGCCGAGGCAGAACTGCGCCAGCAAATCGCGGTTCTCGCTGCGCGTGACGCTGCAGGTTGCATAGACCAGCCGGCCGCCGGGCGCGAGCAGGGGCCAGAGCCCCTCCAGCAGCCGCCGCTGCAAGGCCGGCAGCTTATCCAAGTCCGCGGGCGACTTGCGCAAGCGGATGTCGGGGTGCCGGCGGATCACGCCGAGCGCGGAACAGGGGGCGTCGAGCAAGATCCGGTCGAACGGGCGGCCGTCCCACCATGCGGCCGGGTCGGCCGCATCGCCTTGGATGAGCTCGGCGCCCAGCGCCCCGCGCCCGAGATTCTCGTGTACGCGCAGCAGCCGCTCGCGCTCGACGTCGACGGCCACGAGTCGCGCGAGGTCGGGGCAGCGTTCCGCGATCAAGGAGGTCTTGCCGCCCGGCGCCGCGCAGGCGTCGAGCACGGCGAGCCCCGGCGCGAGCGCGAGCGGAAACGCTACGCACTGGGCGCCCAAGTCCTGCACCGACACGAGCCCCTCGCGAAAGCCCGGCAGGGCGTCGACGTCGCACGGCGCGTCGAGCTCGATCGCGTAAGGCACGCGGGCCTCGGCGCGTGCGCCGATGCCGGCTGCGGCGAGTTGCTGTACATAGGCCTGCGGTGTAACGCGGCGCGCGTCGACGCGCAGCCACATCGGTGCCTGGGTATCCGAGGCCGCGAGCAGCTGCGTCCAGCGCACGGGCCAGTCGGCGCGGAAGCGATCGGCGAGCCAGATGGGCGCGGCATGCCGGGTCGCGGGATTGCCGGCGATTGCCGCATCGATGGCCGCGCGCTCGCGCAAATAGCGGCGCAGCACGGCGTTGATGAGCCCACCGGCACGGCGCGCTTCGGTCGCCTTCGCGGTCTCGACGGCCGCATCGACGACGGCATAGGCCGGCGTCAGCGCATCCTCGAGTTCGAACAAAGCCACCGACAGAATGGCGCGGACCAGTCCGTCGAGCGAGCGCACGGGCTTGGGCAGCAAGCGACCGAGGATCGCCTCGTGGCGGTAGTAGCCCCGCACGGCGCCATAGCTCAGGGAACGCACGGCAGGTCCGAAGTCTGCAGGCGCCGCGACCAGCGCATCTTGCAGCGCGGCGTCGAGCGTGACCTTCTCGCGGACGATGCGCGCCAGGACGTAGGCGGCGCGGGCCCGAGCGCCGGAGGCAGCGTTCACGGCGCGCCTAAGGTCATGCCGAAGAGTACCCGCGCCCGGACGAACTCACCCGCCGCGACCGGTTTGCGACCCGGCAGCTGCAGCCGCAAGATGCGCAGCACGCCGCGGCCGCAAGCGACGTCGATACCCGCGGCCGAGGCGGCGAGGATTTCGCCTGGCGGGGCGGCCGTGAGGGCCGTGCCGGGACCCGCATCCGCCGTCGCCGACCAGAGGCGCAGTTGGTCACCCTCGAAGCGGGTCTCGGCCACCGGCCAGGGATCGAAGGCGCGCACCTTGCGCTCGATGCCGGCCGCGTCGTCCCGCCAGTCGATCAGGGCTTCGGTCTTGGCGATCTTCGCCGCATGGGTCACGCCCTCCGCGGGCTGCGGCAGTTCGCGAATGGCGCCGCGCGCGAGTTCCGCGAGGACCGTCACGATCGATTCCGCACCGAGACCGGCCAGGCGATCGTGCAGGGTCGCGCTCGTCTCGTGGCGGTCGATGGGCAGCTTGCGCGTCAACAGCATCGGTCCCGTATCGAGGCCGCGCTCCATGCGCATGATCGTGACGCCGGTTTCGGCGTCGCCGGCGAGTAGGGCGCGTTGAATCGGCGCGGCCCCGCGCCACCGCGGCAACAGGGACGCGTGAATGTTCAACGCACCGAGGCGCGGCAGCGCGAGCGCTTCGGGCGGCAGGATCAAGCCGTAGGCAACGACGATGAAGACATCCACGGCGAGCGCGCGCAAAGAATCCTGAGCCTCTGCCGACTTGAACGAGAGCGGCTGGTAGACCGGCAAGCCCAAGGCCAGAGCCTGCTGTTTCACGGCGCTCGCGTGCAGCGTCCGGCCGCGTCCTGCCGGTCGATCGGCTTGCGTGAAGACGCCGCAAATCGTGTGCCCGGCGGCGTGCAGCGCCAGAAGTGCCGGCACCGCGAACGCAGGCGTCCCGGCGAACGCCAGCCGCAGCGAACTGGTTGCGCCGATCAAGGAAGCTACAGAGCCGGAGCGGTGGCGCGACTCTCGCCGGACGGGGAGCGCTGCTTGCGCTCCTTTTGAAGACGTTTGCGGATCAACTGGCGCTTGAGTTCCGACAGATGATCGACGAACAGCTTCCCTTCGAGGTGGTCGATCTCGTGCTGAATGCAGACGGCGAGCAGCCCCGTCGCGTCCATCTCGAGCACGGCGCCGGCGGCATCCTGCGCACGCACGCGGATCTTCGGTGCGCGTTTCACCTTATCGAAGATTCCGGGCAGCGACAGGCATCCCTCCTCGGCGGGTTCCAGCCCTTCGGCGGCCAGGATCTCAGGGTTCACGAGGGCGAGCGGCCGGTTGCGCTCCTCGCTGACGTCGATCACGAGCACGCGCCGGTGCACGTCGACCTGGCTCGCCGCGAGGCCGACACCCCGCGCCGCATACATGGTTTCGAGCAAATCGTCCACGAACTGCCGCAGTGCGTCATCAAACACCCGCACGGCCTCGGCCTTGCGCCGTAGCCGTGGGTCCGGGTACTCGAGAATTGCTAGCTTTGTCATGGGAGTTATGAGAGCAAGATCGTATTTTCGGCTCAAGTTTGTTGCTAAAGTTCCGCCGCTGCTTAACTTAATCGAGTTGCGGTAGCGCCGTCAGTATATCAGTGAGCCAATGCCTTAGAGTCTTGCGACTCAACGGAGCGAAACAGAATGCAGCCGCAGAAAATTGCCATGATCGTATCGGTGTCGCTCGCCCTCCTCGGAGGATGCCGCTCCGAGCCGCCGCCCCTCCCGCCGACACCGGTCGCGGCCGAGGACAATTCGATCGAGGGTAACGTGGTCGGCGACGACCGCACCGCAATGCAGGCCGCCGTCGACGGTTCGAACGGCGGCACGACGGCGTCGGTGCCAATCAGCGGCGGGATTCCACTGGCCGCCGGTGCGCCCGACACCTATGTCGTGAAGCGCGGGGACACGCTGTGGGGCATCGCCAAGCTGTTCCTGCGTGATCCCTGGTACTGGCCCGAGATCTGGCAGGTCAATCCCCAGGTCCAAAATCCCCATCTCATCTATCCGGGCGACACCTTGCGACTCGTCTACATTCAGGGCAAGCCGCAGATCGTGCTGCAGCGCGGAGGCGACTTGCGCGTCGAACCGCGTGTGCGCAGCCAGCCGCTCGAAGGCGCGATCACGACGATCCCCTACGAGAGCATCGCCGCGTTCATGTCGCGCCCGTCCGTCCTCAGCAAGGATCAGATCCACTGCGCCGCCTACGTGGTGGCATCGCTCGACGATCATGCCGCGATCTCCGCGGGCAACACGCTGTATGCGCGGGGTTTTTGCGATCCGGCCCAGGTCGGGACACGCTACAACATCGTGCGGGTCGGCGACGAACTGCGGGACCCGGAAGACAACCGGGTCTTGGGCTACAACGGCATTTACACAGGCACGGGCCGCATCACGCGGCTCGGCAATCCGACGACGCTCGTGATGACCGAATCGAACCGTGAGTCCGAGCCGGGCGACAAGGTCTTGCCAGGGGGCATCGACGTCCCGCTGGATTTTTCGCCGAGCGCGCCCCATACGCGTATCACCGGCCGTCTCATGGCGGTCCAGGATGGCGTCACCGTGATCGGCCAGTATGAAGTCGTGGCCATCAATCGCGGTGCACGCGACGGGCTCGTGCCCGGCAATGTGCTGGCCGTTTGGCAGGCCGGCGAGGTCGTCAACGACGAGGTGAAACGCGGCTTTCTCGAGACTTCGAACGACTGGATCCAGAATAAAACCCGCCTGCCCGACGAGCGTGTCGGCACCTACATGGTATTCAAGACCTTCGATCGCATGAGCTTCGGGCTCATCATGGAAGCGAAGAACATCATTCGGTTGGGGGACCGGGTCGAGAACCCTTAGCCGTCGGGAGACGGCGGGGCAGGTGCCCAATCTGCACGTTCGGGCTCGATATGCGATGAGCAGGGCGGCCGCAGGCCGCCGATACTCCGGGCCATGCCGCCGGCTGACGACTCCTACGCCTGGGTGAGCCTGACTCGCGCCCAGAGCCTCACCACAGAATGCCTGGCGCCCGCTCTGCAGCGGTTCGGATCCGCTGCCGCCATCGTTGCGGCGAGCCCGGGCGGGCGCGCGGCCGCCGGGCTGCCCGGCACGCTCGAGCGATTTCTGGCGGAGCCCGAGGCGCGCCCCACCGTCGCCGAACGACAATGGCTCGCCGACCCCCATCATCATTTGATCCCTTTCACGGCGGTCGGCTTCCCCGCGCTGCTGCGCCGCATCGAGCCCTGTCCGATCGCGCTCTACGTCGACGGGCGGCCCGACGCCCTGCTCGAACCGCAACTCGCGATCGTCGGCAGCCGCAATCCCACGCGACAGGGCTTGGAGCATGCCTATGACTTCGCCAAATCCCTTGCAGAGCAGGGGCTTACGGTAACGTCCGGACTCGCCGAGGGGATCGATGCCGCCGCCCACCGCGGCGCCTTGAGCGCGGGGGGTCTGACGGTCGCCGTGCTGGGCTGCGGCGTGGATCGCATGTATCCGCTGATGCACCGGGATCTCGGTCGGCAAATCGCGGGGGCGGGCGCGATCGTCAGCGAATTTCCCTTGGGGTGGCCCGCCCGGCGCGCGCATTTTCCGCAGCGCAACCGCATCATCGCAGCCTTGACGCTGGGTACCCTGGTCGTCGAAGCCGCGATTCGCAGCGGCTCGCTGATCACCGCGCGGCATTCGGCCGAGCAGGGGCGGGCGGTTTTCGCTCTTCCCGGCTCTATTGAGAATCCTTTGGCACGCGGCTGCCACGAACTCATCAAACTGGGCGCGAAATTGACCGAATCGCCCGACGACATCTTGAGAGAACTCGACTTCCGCCCGTTTTTGCCGCCTTCCGCGCGGCCCGAATCCCGAGGCCCCGGAGGCTCGCCGGGCGATGCGGGAATGGACAACGATCACAAAATCTTGTTAGATGCGCTCGGCTTTGATCCCGCGGACCTCGATGCCCTGGTCGTACGTACGGGGTTCAAACCAGAAGCCGTGTCTTCGATGATGCTGATCCTCGAGCTCGAAGGCTACGTTCAGGCTGCCCCCGGAGGCCGCTACTCCCGAGTCGCCAGGAGCCCATGAGGTGAAAGACAACGTTCTCGATCTGCTCATCTACCTTTTCGAGAATTACATGAGCACGGACGATGACCGGCCCGATCGGCATGCCTTGAAGACCGAACTAGACAAAGCCGGCTTTGTCGAACCGGACATCAGCCGGGCTCTCGAGTGGCTCGACGGGCTGTCGGGCGAACAGCTGGGCCGGGTCGCCGAGGCGACCGCGCGTGCTGTGCGGGTGTTCAGCGGCCAGGAATTGCAGCGGCTCGACACCGACGTGCGCGGCTATCTGATGTATCTGGAGAATCTGAGGATCCTCTCGAGCAATCAGCGCGAACTCGTGATCGATCGCCTGATGGCGCTCGAGGCGGACGAAATCGACATCGAACAGGTGAAATGGGTCGTCCTCATGGTGCTGTTCAGCCAGCCAGGTCAAGAGTCGGCCTACGCGCAGATGGAAGACCTCGTTTTCGAAGAGCGCTCGGACGCGCTGCACTAGACGGCCTTGCGGCGACGCCTCGATCCCAGTCCGACACCAACCCCCACGCCGTCAAGAATACCGACGCGGTCAAGAATACATTGAGCACGAATCTCGTCATCGTCGAGTCGCCGGCCAAGGCGAAGACCATCAAGAAGTACCTCGGCAAGGATTTCGAGGTGCTCGCCTCCTACGGCCACGTGCGCGACCTCGTGCCCAAGGAGGGCGCGGTCGACACGGCGCACGACTTCGCGATGAAATACCAGGTCGTCGAGCGCAACCAGAAGCACGTCGACGCGATCTCCAAGGCCCTGAAGAAGGCCAAAGCCCTGTTTCTCGCGACCGACCCGGACCGCGAGGGCGAGGCGATCTCCTGGCACCTCTACGAACTGCTCAAGGCGCAGGGCGAGCTCGAGGGCAAGGAAGTCCAGCGCGTCGTGTTCTACGAGATCACGAAGAACGCCGTGCGCGAGGCGATGGCCCAGCCGCGCGGATTGTCCTTCGACCTCGTCAACGCACAACAGGCGCGCCGCGCGCTCGATTACCTCGTCGGCTTCAATCTCTCGCCCCTGCTCTGGAAGAAGGTGCGGCCGGGCCTCTCGGCGGGCCGCGTGCAGAGTCCGGCGCTGCGCATGATCTGCGAGCGCGAGGATGAAATCGCCGCCTTCGTGGCGCGCGAATACTGGACCATCGACGCGGAACTCGAGCATTCCGCCCAAGAATTTCCCGGCAAGCTGGTCGAGTTCGCGGGCGCCAAGGTCGAGCAGTTCAGCTTCACGAGCGCCGAGGCCGCGCACGACGCCGAGCGGCGCCTCAGTGCGGCCGCGAACGGCGAACTCACGGTGCTGAGCGTGGACAAGAAACAGCGCCGCCGCAATCCGGCGCCGCCGTTCACGACCTCGACGCTGCAACAGGAGGCCGCCCGAAAACTCGGCTTCAGCGCTCAGAAGACCATGCGGGTCGCGCAGCAGCTCTACGAAGGCGTCGACATCGGCGAGGGCGCCGTCGGACTCATCAGCTACATGCGCACGGACTCGCTGAACCTTTCCCAGGAGGCGGTCGGCCAGATCCGCGAGGTGATCGTCAAGCTCTACGGCCCCGAGGGCCTGTCCGAAGAGCCGCGCGCCTTCAAGACCAAGTCGAAGAACGCCCAGGAAGCGCACGAGGCCATCCGTCCGACGGCGGCGAGCATCCTGCCCGGGGAGATCGAGAAAAAGGTCGAGCCGGATCAATACCGGCTCTATGCGCTGATCTGGAAGCGTACCGTCGCCTGTCAGATGGCGCCCGCCATTTTCGATACCGTCGCCGTCGAACTGCTCGCGGACGGCGCGCAGCGTGCTGCCGGACATGTGGCCGCGACGGTCGACAGGGCCGCCAACGCCGACGCCCGCTTGCCCGAGGGTCACCCCGACCGGCATGTGCTGCGCGCGAACGGCTCGACGCTCGTGAAGCCCGGCTACATATCCGTCTATCAGGAGGGCCTCGACGACGCGGTCCAGGACGATAGCGATCACGTGCTGCCGCCGATGCAGGCCGGCGATCGCGTGAGGCTCGCGGCCGTCGTGCCGGCCCAGCATTTCACCGAACCGCCGCCGCGCTTCTCGGAAGCCTCGCTCGTCAAGGCGCTCGAGGAATACGGCATCGGCCGGCCCTCGACCTATGCGTCGATCATCTCCACGCTGCGTGACCGCGGCTACGTCGAAATCGAGAATCGGCGCTTCACGGCCACCGACATCGGTACGATCGTGAGCCGCTTCCTCACGAAGTATTTCACGACCTACGTCGACTATGATTTCACGGCGAAGATGGAGGACTCCCTCGACGCCGTCGCGAGCGGGGACCTGGAATGGGTGCCCTTGCTCGAGAAATTCTGGGATCCGTTCATCGAACTCGTCACGCACACGGAAACCTCGGTGAGCCGCGAGGAAGTCGCGATGGCGCGCGAGCTGGGCTTCGATCCGGCGAGCGGCAAACCGATGAGCGTGCGCATGGGGCGCTTTGGCCCGTTCGTCCAGATCGGCACGAAGGACGACGCCGACAAGCCGCGTTTCGCGGGCCTCAGGCCTGGTCAGAAAATGGACGCGATCACGTTCGCCGAAGCGATGGAACTGTTCAAACTCCCGCGCAAGTTGGGGGCAACGGCGGGCGGCGAGGAGATCACGACGAACGTCGGCCGGTTCGGGCCTTACGTCAAGTACGGCGCGAAGTACGTCTCGCTGAAGACCGACGATCCTTACGAAATCACGCCGGAGCGCGCACTCGAGGTCATCCGGGAGAAGGAGATCGCCGACGCGAACCGCTTGATCCTGGATTTCCCGGCTGCCGGCATCCAGGTGCTGAACGGCCGCTACGGTCCCTACATCACCGACAAGGCGCGCAACGCCAAGATACCCAAGGAGCGCGAGCCGAAGACGCTGACCCTCGCGGAGTGCCAGACGCTGCTCGCGGCAGCACCGGTGCGCACCTTCGGAAAATGGGGCCGCAAGGGCGCCGCGACCAAGACGGCGTCGAAGAGCCCGGGCAAGACGGCTGCCAAGACTCCCGCCGGTGCCGCGGGCACCGCCGAGACCACTGCGGCGAGCCCGAGCAAGACGGCGAAGAGGGGCGCGATCAAGTCGCCCGCAACCGTTGCGCGACCCGGTCTTGCGGTCGCAGCCGCCAAGAAGAGCACGCCGACCAAGGCGGTTTCTCCGGGTGCCGAACGCAAGCCCCTGAAGACCGCAGCGGCGCGCAAGCTTGCCGCGAGGACGGTTGCGTCCGCAGGCACGAGATCCGCCGCCAAACCGGTCGCGAAGAAGAAGGCCGCGAAGTCGTAGCGCAGGCCGCGGGGTGTCCCGTAGGATGGATGAATCTTGACGACTCTGGAGACCCAGCAAGATGAGTCAGAAGCGATGACGGCTGCCGTCGAAGCCGCCACCCGCTCGGCGTCCGTCGCGGGCGGCGCGGGCGCGGCGGTCAAGCGCTACCTTACGGGCCTGCACGACCGGATCACCGCAGCGCTCGAGTCCATCGACGAGTCCAAATTTCGGCGCGACGCCTGGGAGCGTCCCGAGGGCGGCGGCGGCGAGAGCCGCATCCTCGCCGAGGGTTCGGTGTTCGAACGCGCCGGCGTCTCGTTCTCCCACGTCTTCGGCGCCGCGATGCCGGCGTCCGCGTCCCAGCAACGTCCCGAAGTCGCCGGCGCGCCCTTCGAAGCGATGGGCATTTCGCTGGTGTTTCACCCCCGCAATCCTTACGCGCCCACGACCCACGCGAACGTACGGTTCCTGATCGCGACGCCCGCCGCGGGGCCGCCTGTCTGGTGGTTCGGCGGCGGCTTCGATCTGACGCCGTATTATCCGTTTGCCGAGGACGTCCTGCATTGGCACCGCACGGCCCGCGCCGCCTGCGAGCCCTTCGGTGCCGGTTTGTACGAGAACTATAAAGCCTGGTGCGATCGGTATTTCTTCCTTCCCCACCGCAATGAAACGCGCGGTATCGGCGGCTTGTTCTTCGACGATCTCAACGAGGGCGGCTTCGAGCGCTCGTTCGGCCTCCTGCAAAGCGTCGGCGACCATTTCCTGCCGGCTTATCTGCCCATCATCGAGCGACGCAAGGATCATGCCTACGGACAGCGCGAGCGCGATTTTCAACTCTACCGCCGCGGGCGCTACGTCGAATTCAACCTGGTCTACGATCGCGGCACTTTGTTCGGCCTGCAGTCACGCGGCCGCACCGAATCGATCCTGATGTCGCTGCCGCCGCTCGTACGCTGGGACTACGACTGGCATCCGGTTCAAGGGTCGCCCGAGGCGCGCCTCTATTCGGACTTCCTGCGGCCGCGGGACTTCCTTGCCGAGCTTTGAAGGCGGTGCATGGGCTGCGCTCGGCGCCATGAGCGGGTCCGCGCTCGCGACCGCCGTCCTCGGAGCGCTCGCGACCTGCGCGATCGGCGTCGAGGCGCACGCAGCGAGCCCTTCGTCCGAGACGGTCACGCTCGAGACCGTCATGGCCGATCCGGATTGGATCGCGGCGAGGGTCCAGGCGCCTTATTGGGCGCCCGACGGACACGCCGTGTATTACTCGGCGAAGCGCGCGGGATCGCCGCTCGTCGACCTGCACCGCATCGAACTCGGGAGCGGTGCGGATCGCGTGGTCGAGGGCCCGGCGCTTGGTGGTGCCGACGCCGCGCTCGTCTATGATTCGGCCGGCAAGCACGCGGCCTTCATCCGCAACGGCGACTTGTTCGAGCGACGCCGCGGTGACCTCAAGCTGCGGCAACTCACGCGTACGCCGGCGCTCGAATCGGCGCCGCAATACTCGGCGAACGGCGCCCTGCTCTCCTATCGCAGCGGCAAGGACTGGTACGTCGTCGATACCGCGACCGGGCTCTCCTCGCCCGCCGCGGTCCTCAAGACGGAAAAGGACCCGGACGCCGAGCCGCCCCCTGAGGATCTGCGCGATGCGCAGTTGCGTACGTTTGCGACCTTGCGCAAGCAGCGCGACGACAAGCTGCTGCAGCGTCAACGAGCGGATGAATTGCGGCGCGTCGACCCGTCGCGCCCACCCACGCCCTTCTACCTCGGCGAAGACGTGAAGATCGAGGATAGCGTGCTGTCGCCCGACGCGCGCTGGCTGCTCGTCGTCACGGCGCCGAAAAGTGCCGACAAAGGGCGGATCGGCAAGCTCACGCGCTTTGTCACGGACTCCGGGTACGAAGAATTCGAAGACGAACGTGTGCGCGTCGGACACAACCCGCCCGCCGCGCAGTCCTTGTTGCTGCTCGATCTCGCTGCACACACGATGCACCCCCTGAGCACGCTCGACCTACCCGGCATCCACGACGATCCCCTCGCGGCCGTGCGCGCTGAAAACGGACTGACGAAGGCTCCCGAGGAAAAGCCGCGCGGCATCCTGATCGCGCCGGAGGCGGAAGACGAGGAGGACGCGCGCCCGAGTAACATCGTATGGAATCGCGCCGGCGACGAGGTTGCGCTCGAATTGTTCTCGGTCGACAACAAGGACCGCTGGATCGCGACCGTCGATTTCGCGCGTTTCGCGCTCGTGACCCAGGATCGCCTGACCGATGCGGCGTGGGTCAACGATCGGTTCAGCGATTTGGGTTGGCTCGCCGACGGCCGGACGTTCTGGTTCGAATCCGAGGAGTCGGGCTACGGGCATTTGTATGCGAAGCCCCTGAACGGCGCGGCGCGCAGATTGGACCGCGGCGACTCAGGCGCGCACGGCGATTACGAATCCTGGGACCCCGTGCTCTCGGCGGACGGACGGTGGCTCTATTTCCTCAGCAATGCGGGTGACGCCGCCGCGAGCGACGTCTATCGTGTGCCCTCGGCCGGCGGGGCGCCGCAGCGGATCACGCATCTCACCGGCGTGGAATCCTTCCTGCTCGCGCACGACGGCGAGCGTCTGCTGCTCACGCACTCGGCGAGTTACCTGCCGCCGCAGCTCGCGCTCGCGCGCGCGGACGGCGTGGGACCGGTGCGCGAGCTCACCGACACACGGACGCCCGCCTATCGTGCACTCGAGTGGATCGAGCCGCAGTTCGTGCAGGTGCCGTCGACGCATTTCGAGGGGTCCATTCCCGCAAAGGTCTATCGACCGCCGGCGGTGCCGGGTTCCGCGACGCGATCTGCAGTCTCGCATCCCGCGGTGGTGTTCGTGCACGGCGCGGGCTATCTGCAAAATGTGCATCGGCGCTACCCGTATTATTTCCGCGAACAGCTGTTCAACAATCTGCTCGCGCGGCGCGGCTACGTCGTCATCGACATGGACTACCGCGCGTCCGCCGGTTACGGCCGCGACTGGCGCACGGCGATCTACCGGCAGATGGGGCATCCGGAACTCGAGGATCTGCTCGACGGAAAACGCTGGCTCGTCCAGCAGGCCGGCGTCGACCCCGCACGCGTCGGCATCTATGGCGGATCGTACGGCGGCTTTATGACGCTCATGGGCCTGTTTCGTGCGCCCGGCGAATTTGCGGCGGGCGCGGCACTGCGTCCCGTGACGGACTGGCGCGAATACGATCCGGGCTACACCTCGGCGATCTTGAACGATCCGCAGGTCGATCCGCTCGCTTATGCCCGCTCCTCACCGCTTGAATTCGCTGACGGGCTCGCGGATAGTCTCCTCATCTGTCACGGCGTCATCGACGATAACGTCCTGTTCGAAGATTCTATGCGGCTCTACGAACGCCTGGTCGAATTGCACAAGGACGATTTCACGATCTCACCGTATCCGCTCGATCGGCACGCGTTCACGAATGCCGACTCCTGGCTCGACGAATACAAGCGCATCGATCGGCTGTTTCGCCGGAGGCTCGAAGCGCTGCCCCGCCCGGATTGACGGCGTGACCCACTGCGACTGGGACATCCGGCAAGACGACCTGTCGAGCGCGGCGACGCGCGAGCTCGTGCGCCTGCACTTGGAAGGGATGCACGCTGCCTCGCCACCCGGCAGCGTGTTCGCACTCGACCTCTCGGGACTCATTGCACCGGACGTCAGCCTGTGGTCCGCCTGGGCCGACGACAAGATTGCCGGCATCGGCGCCCTCAGGGATCTCGGCGTGCGCCACGGCGTGCGCAGCGGCGAGCTCAAGTCGATGCGCACGCATCCCCATTACCTGCGTCGCGGCGTCGCGTTCGCGATGCTCGAGCACATCATCGGCGAGGCGCGGTCCCGCGAAATGACCCGGCTCAGCCTGGAGACCGGCAGCGGTGCGTACTTCGAGCCCGCGCTCGTCCTTTACCGGCGGCGCGGTTTCGTCGACGGCGAGGCGTTCGCCGACTACGAGCGCAGCGCCTTCAATCAGTTTCTGCATCTCGGCTTATAGGCGAACGCTGCGCCCCCCAGGCGATGGCACGGTAGAACGGCGTTCAATCACGAGTTCCGAATATCATCGATCCGCCGAAATATGTCCAAATCGGACGAGCCGGGCGGCGACCTTGTTACACTGCGGCCATGAACTGCCATCGCGCCATCGCCGCAGGCCTGCTCTGCGTCGGTGCGGCGTGCACGGCAACTCTTGCAAGAGCCGACACTCCGAGCGACGAGGATCTCGCTGCGGGACGCGCGCTCGTCGCGCAACTGAGCCCAACCGCGGCGCCCGATCCCGGCGCCGACGCAGCCCTGCTGGCGGGCGTCGGCGAGGCCCGGGCAACGGCATTGCTCTTGGCCGTGGACGCGTACGGCAAGTCGAATGCGGCGACGTCCGGCGATTGGGCAGCGATGCACCGCGCGTTGCAGGGGCTGGTCGATCTTGCGACCGCGCATGACGAGCTCCTCAAGGCGAGCATCTTTGCATCCCTCGATGAAGCCGCTTATCGTCAACAGGATCAAGACTATGTGGCTGCACTTGCCGCGGCACGGCGCGGGCTCGAATTGCAGCAGCGCTCCGGCGAGGTCGCGACGCTGTACCTCCCTTGGCGCAGCATCGCCGAGGATCTCCTGCAACTCGGCCGCATCGACGAAGCGGCGGCGGCCTTTGCCGAAGCCCGGCGAGTCGTCCAAGATCCTACCGGCCGTTTTGCAGGCGACCTCTGGGGCGAGATCATCGCTCTCGATGCCTCGCTCGGCCGGCATCAGCTTGCTCATGCCGAATCGGCGGCTTTCCTGCGCGCCGCGGGACCCGAAACGCCCCCCGAGTTTCGTGCCTATTCCCTGCTCGCCGCCGCGAATCTCGCGATCGACGAGGGTCATTACGACCTGGGGATCGACCGAGTCCACGCCTCGCTCGCCGCGATCAAGACGGCCGCGGACCCGTCGCTGTTCGCCTTTCAAGCCGTCGATAGCCTCCTCGCGCTCGGCATGCAAGCCATGCAAAGCCTCCCATACGACACGGCGCTCGGCGTCTGCGAGCGCCTCGATACGGAATTCCATGGCCTGCCGATCTCCATCGCCGGCTTCGCCCGCGAGATCGCGAAGCATCGCCGCAGGCTGTCGGGACGGTTCGATATCGTGCTCCGGGAGGATTCCGAGGCGGTGAAAAGCGCTCGCGCGGCGAACGATCCCGCGGGCGAGATTGCGGCGCTGCTCGCGACCGCAGTCGATTATTCCTATTTGCACGCGACGGCGCTGCAACTCGCGGCGCTCGAACAAGCGACGGATATTTTACGCTCGCCCGCGGGGCTGACCGCGGCGCCCGCCCTGCGTTATCGCACTCTGAATTCACTGGCGGCGACGCGCTTCGCCAGCGGCGACCAGCGCGGCGCACGCGACGCCTATGTCGAGGTGACGAGCGGCATCGAGGCGATCACCGCGGCGACGCTGCGCGCGCAGCTCGCCGACGCCTATGCGACGGCCGAACTCGGACTCGCCGCCGTCCTCGAGCGCGACGGCGATGTCGAGGCGGCGCGGAGCAGGCTGCAGCAGTTCACCCGGCCGGAAGGGGACGCCATCGGTCACTTCGCGCAGTCGCAGGTTCTGCTGCAATGGGCGCGCCTCGAACGGACGGCGGCCGAGCGACCCGACGAAACGATTCGGCTCGAGCTCGCCGCCATCGAAGCCCTGCGTCAGGAAAAAGACGCGGGCGGCGCCGTGGCCGCGCGCCTGCAACTCGTCGAATTCCTCGCCACGCGCGGGGATTCGGCGACGGCGGCGAACGGCCTGTCGCTCGCCCGGAGCCAGTTGGAGCTCGCGCGCACGGCGGCACGCTCGCTACAACTGGCCGATGCGGCCTGGCGCCTGCACTACGTGGACGGACTTCTGGCCGAGGCCGTCGGTGACCGCCCTGCCGCGCGACTCGCTTACGCTGCGGCGAGCGAGGCACTCGACCACATTCGGGCAGGGCTTTCCGACGAGGAAGAACGGCGGTCCTTCGTCGACGGCGCTGCGGTCCAGGATTTGTATCGGCGCCAAGTCCGATTGCTTCTCGACGCCGGCCGGCAGGCCGACGCCTGGAACGTGCTCGAACGACACAAGGCGCGCAGCTTCCTGGAGATTCTGCATGGCCGACGCTTCGCCGATGCGCCGGCCGACGCGTCGCCGCCCCGCGCTCGGCGCGCCACGGACGCGCTGACGACTCTCGAGCAGGAAATCCTCGCGACCCGCAGCCTGCTGACGCCGGAGGGCGAGGCAATCTTGGGCAAATCCGGTCGGCCGCCCCAAGCGCTTCGAGCGAAACTCGCGGTGCTCGAGGCGCGCTTCGCCCTGGCGCGCGAGCGGATCGATTCGAATAATTCGCGCGCCAGCCAGGTCTTGGCTCTGAGGCCCGCCAGTCTGCACCAAACTGTGGCCCGCTTGCCGCGCGGGACCACTCTCATCGAGTATGCGGTGCTCGAGCGGGAACTTGCCGCTTTCGTCGTGACCCGCGCAGGTGTGCACGTGGTGCGTTGGCCGGTGGACACCGCGGCGCTACCGAAGATGGTCAAGCAATTGCGCGCGCGCCTCGCGAATCCGCAGCCGTCGGACGATGTCGACGACAAGCTGCGCGAAGCGGCGGCTACGCTGATCGCGCCCGTCTTGCCCGCGATACCGGGCGGCACGCGGCAGCTGATCATCGTTCCGGCCGAACCACTCGCCTCGGTGCCCTTTGCGGCCTTGCCTCTGGCCCCGCGCCGCTCGGAACCCGAACGGCCCTTGCTCGAACGCTTCGCGATTGCCTATCTGCCGTCGGCTTCGACGCTGCAATTCCTGCAATTCAGAGCCGGGGAACATGCATCCGACGTCTTTCTCGGTGCGCTTGGCGATGTGTCGGTCGATGGTTTGCCGGGACTGCCCGCCACGCTCGAGGAAACGGCGGCCATCCAAGACCTCTACCCGCGTGCGCAACGCCGCGTTGGCGCCGAGTTTACCCACGATGCCGCTCTGCAGGCGCTCGCGCAGCATGCGGTGGTGCATTTTGCGACGCATGGCCTCGTCGATGCGCAGGCGCCGCTGTTCAGCTCCCTGGTCACCGCGCCGGCCGAAGGCCGAGCATCGCGCCTGTCCCTCTACGAGGTCGTCGATCTTCGCATCAAATCCCGCCTCGTGATCTTGAGCGCTTGCGAGACCGACCTGGGCCAGGCGCGCGGCGGCGATGAAATCATCGGTCTGACGCGCACGTTCTTACAAGCCGGAGCCGACAGTGTCGTCAGCAGTCTCTGGCAGGTTGACGACACGGCGACGGCGCTCCTCATGGCAACGCTCCACATGAATCTGCGTGCCGGAGAGTCCGCGCCGGTCGCGTTACGCCATGCGCAATTGGCGACGCGCCGGCGTTTTCCCCAGCCGTTCTATTGGGCGCCCTTCACGGCCAACGGACTGCGCTAGCCCGGTGCGGCGTCGGGCGGCGATGCGACGCCGGGCGGCGTCCCCTCGTGGGCGGCTGTGCCCGGCGCAGGTGCCCCGTCGGTCTTGAGGCTCGAAACGCGTTGGTAGAAGGCCAGGTAGAGCGCCGCCTTGGAATAGAGTTCCGCGACGATGACGGCAACGACGAGCGGCACCATGACGCCCCAGGCTGCGAAGCGGTGGAACAGAATCCAATTCGCGCCGATCGACAACACCGGGATCATGATCAGCGACACGAGAAACGCCTTGCGGAACGCGAGCCAGTGATACACCGCGAGCGTGGCGAGACCTCCCGCGATCATGAGCAAACCCGTGAGCACCCGGTTCACCGGGCTGATGAAGGTGCCTTCGATTTCCGCCGCCGCGGCCTGCGCAATGATTTCGCAGCCGTTCAAGAGTCCTCGCGGCGTGGCATACAGGTCACGGGCGACGCGATACGTGCCGCCGATGACGACGACTTGGCCGCGGAAGAAGCCGAGCTCATGCCAGGCGGGCGACGCGGCGTCGGCGAGCAGGTCGCGCGCCTTGATCGTCGCGAAGCGATACCGGTAATCCAGGAAATGCATCTCGTGCATGTGGTGGCCGGACTCCGGCGGCTCCCCGCCCGCGACCATACGCGCCGCTGCGTAGCCCGGCGAATCCACCGCGCCGCCGTCCTGTACTTGATACGAGTGGGGGTAGCCGCGCACGACGCCGCGCTCGTCGCGCGGCGCCATTGCGAGTGCGCGCACGCTGCCGGCCGC
>Ga0302320_10001312_pt1 | contig 59616 bp, 40 predicted proteins | sample Bog_T0_3_FD_202130 | JGI IMG/M metagenome (GOLD analysis project Ga0302320, IMG submission 202130) | Peat permafrost microbial communities from Stordalen Mire near Abisko, Sweden - Bog_T0_3 | ecosystem: Environmental > Terrestrial > Soil > Wetlands > Peat | place: Sweden: Abisko, Stordalen Mire... | reverse complement strand
GCAAAGTTGAGCGCCCGCTGAGACACCGAGACGGCTACAGCCTCGTCCGCTTTCATCTTCCCGGTCTGCGCTTCCTCGTCCCTCATTCAATCCTCAATCCGCTCTTAGAATCTGTCCAAAACTTATGCATCGAAGGGTACAGGCTTCAGCCCGTACGTTGAGATCCCATTTTTGATTTCCGGCTTTAGCCGCTGAGGGAATGCAAACTGCCATAGAAGCATACCTCAGGGGCTAAAGCCCACAACTATTTCTGCCTTTGAAGGGTACGGGCTGAAGCCCGTACCCTTCACCAAAACCGAGTTATTGGACCGCTTCTTATTGGAGCACAAACTTTTCCGCCGCAGCCTTCAACGTCTCCACGTCCCGCTCGCTGCGCGCTTCGGTGTAGGCCCTCACCACCGGCTCGGTTCCGGAAAGGCGGTAGCAAACCCACGAGCCGTCGGCGAGAATCAGCTTCAGCCCGTCGGTCCTGACCACCTGCGCAACCTTGTGTCCGCTCAGCTCAGTGGGATCAGCCTTCAACTTCTCAGTGAACGCGGCCATCCCCTGTTGGGTCAAGCGGAAGTTCTCCCGAATGGGATAGAAGGAACCAACCTTGCTAAACAGCTCCTTCAATTGGGCTCCGAGAGTTTTGCCGCGCACGGCCACCATCTCAGCCACCAGCAGGCCAGCCAGCACGCCGTCTTTCTCCGGCACGTGGCCGCGAATGGTCAGCCCCGCCGACTCCTCGCCGCCGATGGCAATCTTGTCCCCGTTGATCAGCTCGCCAATGTACTTGAAGCCCACCGGCGTCTCGTAGAGCTGCACCTTGTAATAATCTGCCAGCGCGTTGATCAGGTTGGTTGTCGCCACGCTCTTGGCCACGCCGTTGCGCCAGCCGCGCGTCTCCACCAGGTAGTCGAAGAGCAGCGCAATGATGTAATTCGGCTGGATGAAGGTTCCGTCCGCGTCCAGAATGCCGAAGCGGTCCGCATCGCCGTCTGTGGCGATTCCCAACGCAGCGCCGGTCTCCCTCATCTTCGCCCGCGCGTCGTCCAGCAGTTCGCCGGAAGGCTCCGGCGCGTGCCCGCCAAACAAAACGTCGCGATAATCGTGAACTGTTTCAATGGCCACGCCGGCTTCGCGCAGAATCTCCGAGCTGTATCCGCGCCCCGCGCCCCAGAACGGGTCGTAAACCAGCTTGATGCCCGACTTCGCAATGGCTTTCAAATCCACCAGCTCGGCTAGCCGCTTCAAGAACGCCGGCTTCACGTCGGTGGTCTCGAAGCCCTCTGCGGGGGGATTTGCGCTGGGAATCGCTGTTCCCGCAGCGGAAATCTTCGCAATCGCCGCCTCAATCTGCTTGGTCACTTCGGGCAGCGCCGGAGCGCCGTCTTGCGTGGAGAATTTGATGCCGTTGTACTCCGGCGGATTATGCGAAGCGGTAAAGTTGATCGCGCCGGAGGTCTCCAGCACGCGTACGGCGTAGGCGATGGCCGGCGTGGGCGCGGCCTCGGGAATAATAATAGGCGTAACGCCTGCCCCGGCCAGCACGCGCGCCGCAGTGTCCACAAAGCTCTCGCCCAGAAAGCGCGGGTCGCGGCCAACCAAGACCCTATGCGGCCCAGGTTGCGTCTTCACATAAGCGGCAATCCCCGCCACCGCCAGCCGGATATTGGCAAACGTAAACTCCTCGGCCACAACCGCCCGCCAACCCGAAGTCCCAAACCTGATCGCTGTCGTCATCGCTCTTCCCCCGCGCCGGATTCACCGGCTCCAAGTCCATACTGCATCACTCAGCCGTGCACGGCAAGCGGCCGCAGCGTCGAAGCCTGCTACCATTGATTTCACTTCTCAGTCAAAACCTTTCGTCCTTATAGTGTTCTATCAGCAAGGCAACTCATGACGAAAGGTGTCCAATGGAGTACAAAAAGAATGCAGACCGTCGTTGAGACGCCGGGGTATCTTAAGGCGGCCTAAGCCATCTTCAGTCTAGCGGAACGTGAACAAATCGTCGTCATGGTAGCAGAAGAACCGGAGTGCGGCGAGGTCATCAAAGGAACCGGCGGCTTCCGCAAAGTTCGAGTTGCACGCAGTGGAATGGGAAAGCGCGGCGGAGCACGTGTGATTTACATCCTTCGCGGCGAAGCCTTTCCGGTCTTCCTCATTACTGTCTATGCCAAGAACGAGAAAGAGAATCTGACCATGCAGGAACGCAACCGATTAGCCAGACGCGCCGATGAAATCTTCGCGAGATACAGGAGGTAAGCGATGAAGACGATCTTTGAAGACACGATGGCCGGACTGGAAGAAGTGGATGCTTTTCTGGCAGGGGAGACGACCGGCTACAAGGTCAACCTGCCCGCCGAAGTCGATGTCAAGGGCATCAGAAAACGCTTGAAGATGACGCAAAGCCGATTCTCTGACACTTTTGGATTCAGTTTGGACGCAGTCAAGCACTGGGAGGGCGGACGGCGCACCCCGGAGTCATCTGCCCGAGCCTTCCTGACCGTCATTGCCAAAAACCCCAATGCCGTCATCGCAGCCTTGCACCCGCAACTCCCGCAACTCCATTCCAAGTGAAGACTTCGCATCCAGCGGCCATTTCAACAATTGAAAGGCGGTGGAGGAGTTTCCGGAGCGGGGCAATACGCGAATTGAATGTCCCACTGGTTTTCGAGCGCCCAATGACGATAGGCGTCAATCGCACAAATACTAACTTCATCACCTGCCCCGGACTGAAAATGAGCAGTAGGCCAATCCCCAAGAAGTGAAACGTAATAGCCTCGCCCGCATGCCGGACGAGGAGCACCTTGCCGACCGCCCCACCCTCATCCCGGCGGATCGCTGGCGCCCGAAACGGATTTGCCGATAACATTCCTCCGTTGACGATTTGGCATCATCCCACAAACCTTCCGGCCGGCATGGGCGTTTCTCGGGGACTGGTTCTGTCCTAGACGAAGCCAAGGTTGGTGGTGCTGAAGTTGCTGATTGAGGGCAGAACGGTGGGCAGGTTGGCAGCAGGGACGCCGAACCACTCGGCGAGTGTGGCTGCGTACTGGGAACTCGCGGTGGAAGGAACCCAGCGGCCATTGGAGCCGGAGTCATCGGGGCCGGCCAGGGCCAGCGTCGGATAGGTTCCGTAAATCTGGCCGCCCTTGACGGCGCCGCCGATGACCATGTGGTGCGCTCCCCAGGCGTGGTCGCTGCCGCTGTTGGAGTTGGGCTGAAAGGTGCGGCTGAAGTCGGACATGGTGAAGGCGGTTACATCGCTGGCGACATTCAACTCGACGGTGGCGTTGTAGAAGGCGGCCAGCGCGGGCGAGATTTGCGCGAGCAGTGCGTTCTGCAAGGCGAGCTGGTTGGAGTGGGTATCGAAGTTGCCCAGCGAGGCAAAGAAGATTTGCCGTTGCACGCCGAGGGCGGCGCGTATCTGGATGATCTGCGCAATTTGCTTGAGTTGCGCGGCGAGCGAGTTGTTTGCAGGGAAGACGGTTTGGAGCGGCGTTATGGATTGGCTGGCGTCGGCAAGGGTCTTGGCGTAGGCGTAGGCGTTGGCGGTGATGGAGTCGTCGGCCTGCACCAGCGAGATGCCTGTGTCGAGCGTGAGCAGGGCCTGCGCGGATGTCTGGCGCGCGGCGCATTTGGAACCCTCGGAGCAACTGGCCGTGCCGAGATTACCGGGCGAGATGGAGACCGGGACGGTGGCAGCGCCGTTGCAGAAAAGCGTGTCGCCGGCGACCGACGTAATCATGGGAATGGAAGCGCCCTGGTTGTAACTCGCGCCCAGGAGATCGGCAATACGGCCTGCCCAGCCGGTTGGCGTCAGAGCGGTTTGGGCGGCATTCTGCCACTCTAGCTGCTGGTCGGGATGAGAGAAGAGATTGGTGGGGCGGGCTTGGCCGGCCAGATACTGGGCGCGGGTCAGCGGCTGGATAAGCGTGCCGACGTTGGCGACGAAAGCGGCGTTTTTGTTGTCGAAGAGAGCTTGAATGTCGGGCAGGTTAGGATTGAGCGCGAAGTTGGGCGCGCCGGTAAGGGGCAGCAGAGTGTTCTGCGCCAGCGCAAGGTCACCGCGGAGGGTTGAGTATTTTCCGTAACCGGTGGTGTCGAAGGGGATGAGGGTATTGTTGGCGTCGTTGCCGCCGAAGAGGAAGACGCAGACCAGCGCCTTGTAGCCGGAGCCGCTCTGTGCCAACGCATTGAGCGCGCCAAAGGGACGAAGCCCGAGTGCGTTGCCCGCGGCTGCCAGGCTTGCATACTGGATGAAACTTCTGCGGTTGGCTCTCATGCGAACTCCCTTGCTTTGAAGTGTCGATTACGGCTTGGCCCAAGTTTTAGTGCATGACCTTGTATTGCGACGACGTGATGACCAGGTAGGTCGCCACGCGCACCTGCTGCGCGGTGCCGAGCCCGCCAATGGCCGTCAGGATCTGGGCGCGCATGTCGGCAGGCATCTGGCCGTGCATGAACATGACGCTGAGCGTATCCACGAGATTCGCCGGACTGGCGGCGGCAATCTGACCGAGCGTGCCTGTGGCGCTGAGATCGGTTTTGAATCCAGCGATCTTGTTATTCACCAGGGTGTCGGCCAGCGACAGGCGAAGGATAGACGTGGCCGTGTTTTCAAGATCGAACTCTGGCGCATTCAGCGTGGTCTGGGGGATTACGTAATTGGGCGGGAAGAAATTGAATACGCTGCCGGAATGGTAGGGGCGCTGGCCCAGAGTGGTCGAGTAATTGGAGAGAGAGTTATAGGAACTGTTGGGATCGGTATTGGTGAAGCCTATGGCGCGGAAATAGTTGGTCATCCATAGCATCGGCTCACGCAGATGGCCGCCGTCGTAGAGCGGGTTGGTATCTCCGGCGCGCGCTTCGGTGTCTTCCAAAATGGCACGGATGACGGCCTGCATATCGCCGCGCACGCTGCTGCCGTTGTTGGCGAAGACGGCGGCTATCCGGGAGACGTAGGCGGAACTGGGGTTGCTGGTGACCAGATGCTGGATCAACTGCCTGCAGATGAATGGACCGGCGTTGGTGTGGTTGAAGATGTTGGCAAGCGCGTCCTGCAAGTCGTTTTCGGCGCTTTGTCCGGCCGGCAACACGGTGCCGTTCAGCAGCGTCTTGGCAGTTGCGTCGTGTTCGGACTCTACTGCAGCCATGGGCGCAAAGTAGTTGACAGTGTTGTTCGGATATTTGGTTGGCGAACCGCCCGTTGAGTTCGCATAGGTCCATCCCGTATAGGCGCGGGCAAACGCCTCCACCTGGGCTTCGGTATAGGTGGGAATGGGATTGCCGCTGCCATCAAGTTGCAGCGACCCATCCTGATTGAGCTGGTCTAGGCCGATGGTGAACAGTTGCATCAGCTCACGAGCGTAATTCTCATTCGCAATCTGCCCGGCGGGCGCTTTGGCGCTGTTCAGCATATTGAGATATGCGCCCATGCCCGGAGAGAGCGTGACGTCGTGCATGATGGTGGAGAAGTTGGTGAATGCGTCCTCGGCAAGCGTGTTGTGGTAGTAGGTGATGGTGGTCGGGCTGACGCTGCTGCTTGAAACAACAAAAATCTCGCTGAGGGCAAAGGCCACGCGCTGCCGCAACTGGTCGTTACCGGTGAGCACGGTCTGCCACCACTCAGACTCCTCGCAGACGATAGGTGTATTGAAGGACAGGCAGACGGCGGGCAGTGGGGTAGGGATGTTCGCCAGCAATGTCGCCGGGGTGTTGAACTGCTCGGTGATATAGGCGTCCTGTCCCACGTTTTCGACGTGATGAATATCGGCGAGTGTGGGACCGAAAGTGGCCTGATCGAGCAGGCGCGAGGCAGCGGTTGTGGAGGCGAGGTAGATGGTCGCCGAGGCCGAGTTCGAGGCCACGGCGCCGGGGTTGGGATTCATGACGGTGACCATCAGCGTTGTCGTCCCGCTGGGGATGGAGACTGTGGCCTGGAGATTCGTGGCGGAGACGAAGGTGGTGGACTGAGCCACGCCGCCCATTTCAATCTGCGCACCGCTTGCGAAGCTTGAACCGACTGCTTCAAGTGAGTAACTTGTGCCGGAGATCAGAGTTGCCGTTGCCGACGCGAGCACCGGCACGGGATTGAGAAGACTTAGCTGTGCCGATCCAGACGCTGTCGGCGAGGCCACGCTCACGGCAGTCACGGTGACGGAATCTGTCGTGGGAAGTACCGCCGGCGGCGTATATACGCCTGCTGCGGTAATGGTGCCCACGCTGCTGTTGCCGCCCGTGACGCCATTCACCTGCCAGGTCACCGCGGTATTGGTGAGAATCGTGACAGTAGCGGAGAAACTGGTTGTGCTGCCCAGACGGACTTGGCTTGCGCCGGAAACGGCCACCGATGGTTGGGGCGTGATATTGCCTCCGCCTGTACCGCAGCCGGTGAGTGTGACAGCAAGTGTGAACGCGGACAACAGGACATTTCGCAAGTCGGACAAGCGCGAACCGTGCAAATTAGACCTCCCCAGGGCCTGAAGCCGGTTTCCGAAAAGGAGCGAAACTGGCCGAGCACATTTTCAACCTGAAGACATGGGGATTGTTGTGCCGTTTTGACCATCTAGTTCTCAGACCGCTTGATTGTGTATCAACTCCGTGCCCCATCCATTCGCCTTTTTCCTGGCGAATGGGTGGGATACCACAAAAGCCAAAGGACAAATTCTTACGATCAGCACGCTGCCAAGTTTTCACAAACCCACAGAGAAGAGCCGCAACTCCGCCGGAATCTAAATTCTGCAAATAACTCCCACAGAGTGAATACTTTATAGCGATGGCGCCCTTGTATCCTCTTGTGAAAGAAGAATTAATTTACAGAATATGGGTGGGGTGAGCAGGAGCCGAGATGAACCTGGAATGGGACGTGCCGGGGACCGCAATGAGATCTCCTGCTGTCACGGGGTGCCCTGCAATCGTATACTTGCGCTGGAACCATACATGCCCGAAACCGCACCGCCTGCCCGCGTCGTTCTGACCACTGCCGCCAACCCGGATGAAGCCGCTCGCATGGGCCGTACGCTCGTCGAGGAACGGTTGGTCGCCTGCGCCACGTTGATTCCCGGCGTCGAGTCTATCTACCGCTGGAAAGGCAAGGTCGAGTCCTCCACTGAAACGCTGGTCTTGCTCAAGATCGGACCCGGTCCCATCTCGGCTCTCGAAGCCCGTCTGCATCAATTGCTCAGCTACCAGACCCCCGAGTTTCTGGTTCTCCAGGTCGATGCAGCCAGCCAGCCCTACCTCGACTGGCTGCAAGAGAGCCTGCACCGGCCATAGCGCCTGGCTTGCGGCCTCGACACCCGGATTCGGCCGCCCCGTCTGGTATTCTGAGGCTGGTTCGCACGATGCGCTGGTTACTAATTGCCCTGCTCGTCTCGCTCGCGGCGCTGCTGATTGCGGCTGTCGGTGGAGCGCGTCATATCCGGCTCCAACGTTCACTCCGCTCCAAGTCTTCGGCGGGCCGACACCCCCCCAATTCGCCCCCCGGACCGACCGGGGAATCTGAAGAAGAAGAAGTAGAAACAGAAATATTGTAGTTTTCCGTTGAAAGGACATTTGTCCCCCATGAGCACCCAGAATCCCGCAGTCGCCAACCCGGCCGAGACGATCGACATCTCCATCGCTCACAGTCCCGACTCTGATGACGCCTTCATGTTTTATGGCCTGGCCACCAACAAGGTGCGCGTTCCCGGCTACAAGTTTTCCCACACGCTGTGCGACATTGAGACCCTCAACCTGCGCGCGCAGAACGAGGCTTTCTTCGACGTAACCGCCATCAGCTTCCACGCCTACCCCTACCTGCAGGAGAACTACACGCTGATGGGCTGCGGCGGAAGCGTGGGCGAGGGCTACGGCCCCATGATCGTCTCCAGCAAACCGCTGGCGCTCGAAGACCTGCGGCGCGTTAAAATCGCCGTCCCCGGCACTTTCACCACCGCCTACCTTGCGCTTAAAGTCTTCAATCCAGAGCTCAAGACCGAGACTGTGCCCTTCGACCAGATCATCCCCGCAATTCAGGCCGGGACCTACGACGCCGGGCTCATTATTCACGAAGGCCAGCTCACCTATGCCACGAGCGGGCTCAAGAAGGTGCTCGACCTGGGCGCCTGGTGGCGCGAGACCACCGGCCTGGTGCTGCCCCTGGGCGGCAACGCCATCCGCCGCTCGCTGGGCCCCGAAAAGCACAAAATCATCTCCAAGGCCCTGCGCGACAGCATTCAGCACGCCCTGGACCACCGCGAACAGGCTCTCGAATACGCCATGCAGTTTGCCCGCGACCTCGATGTCCGCCTCGCCAGCCGGTTTGTCAGTATGTATGTGAATGAGCGCACCCTGGACTACGGGGCAGACGGCCGCTCGGCCATCCGCAAGCTGCTCGACCTGGGCCACGAACGCGGCATCATCCCCATCGCCCCGCAGGTTGATTTCGTCGATTAAAACTGCCCAATACCGGCTTGCCTTCGTTTGAGCCACCAGCGAGGGCAAGCCGCCAGCAGTACCATCGTCACCCGCATTTTCGCCCGAAAGTCATTGAAACTTCCCAATAATCTCTCCCCGTTCTCTAAATAATTTCTAACAACCGTCGATGCATCCTTTAGCGAGGTTGTACCGACATGCTTCCCAACTCCACCCCCTTCTTCGTTCTCGCTTCCCCAGAGCCCGCGCTGCTGGCGGCCATCGAGCCGCTGCTGGCCGCAGACGGATCGCGCGTGGAGATCTTTCTCTCCGCTGAAGCCGCGTTGCCCGCGCTCACCGCGGCCAATGCGCCCACGCTGGCCGTGATTGACGTCAATCTGCCGGGCATGGAGCCCTCCATGAGCGTCGGCCATTTGTTGGCGGCAGCGCACGCCGAGGCTGCTGGCCGGCGCTTCCCGATTGTCCTGATTTCGGACACTGTCACCCCGGAGTGGATCGACCTCCTGGCTGAAGAGGTCATTGACGACATCGTTCCGCGTTCCATCGAGCCAGCCTTTCTGCGGCGCCGTCTGGAGGCCGTGGTGCGCAACCATCATCGTTCGCGCGAACTGGAGCTGCTGCGCGAGGCCGCCGAGCTCAACGCTCAGATGGACCGCCTTACCGGCGTTTACAACCGCGAAACCATGCTGTCGATTCTCTTTCGCGAGACCGACCGCGTGCAGCGCATGAAGAGTTCGCTGTGCGTGATCCTCTTCGACATCGACGACTTCGGCCACTGGAATCTGCGCCTCGGCCCCGATGCCTGCGACGAGTTGCTCCGCCACGTGGTGGCGCGCACCTCGCGCCTGCTGCGCAGTTACGACCTGCTGGCCCGCGCCGGCGGCGACGAGTTCCTCATGGCCCTGCCCGGCTGCACCAGCATCAACGCGGTCATGATGGCCGAGCGTCTGCGCATGGATGTTTTCTCGGAGCCATTCCGCATGAACGGCGACGCCATACGGCTCTCAGCCTGCTTCGGCGTTGCCAGCAGCCTGGGCCGCTCACCTGTGGTGGTGCTGCGCGAAGCGGAACAGGCGCTGCTGGTAGCCAGGGCCTCGGGTCCCGAATCCATCGAATGCGCCGGCGATTTCCCAGAGCCTCAGGCCGCCCCGGTAGCCTTTCTTTCACCCACCTCCGGCGACGAATTGCTGGCCTGGTAGAGCGAGCGGAACTCCACTGTTTTGCTGAGTATCGATGCTGGAGAGCCGCTTGAGGCGCGGCGCTTACCCTTGAATTGTTTTCCATTTGAACTAATGTGGCGGAGAATGCGTATGGATTGCACATGAGCGCCGCCACTGCATTGACAAACCTGCCAGGAGAGTTCCTGTCGAACCGCCTTTTCGGCATCACAAGCCGGATCGAGGAGATTCACCCTCAGTTGTCGCGTGTTGTGGTTCCGTGGGTGGTGCGGCATCCGCGCTACCTTCCCGGCTTTCTCCGCCTGGCGCGAACCATCGGGCAGTCGAAGCGTGTGCGGGCCCGCTCATTGGTCGACGGAGTGAAGGTGCCTCCCTTTCTCGTTCTCAGCGTCACATCCAAATGCAACCTGCGCTGCACGGGGTGCTTTGCCGGAGATGTTGGGACCGTAGCGAGCGCTCCCGTGAGACCGGGACTCGACCTCCGCGAATGGTACGGAATCGTCGATGAAGCAGTCCGGCTCGGCGTGATGGCGTTCATGATTGCCGGCGGCGAACCATTTCTGCTTCCGGGAATTGCCCAGCTCTTTCGCGATTATCCCGACCGGCTCTTTCTGGTCTTCACCAACGGCACCGCACTCAAGGCGAGCGATTATCAGATTCTGAAAAACTGTTCCAATACCGTCATTGTGGTCAGCCTGGAAGGCGATCAAAATCTAACCGATTTGCGCCGGGGAAGCGGCGTCTTCGAGAAGGCTCTCGGCTCTCTCGACCGGCTGCAGGAGGCGGGCGTGCTGACGGGCATCGCCGTGACTGTGGGACCGGCGAACATCGCGTACTGGTCTGAGCCCAAAAACATCGACGGGCTGATTGCTCACAGCGGGCCGCTGGCCATGTTCATTGAGCAGATTCCTACCGGGCAGGTTCCCACAGGAAGCTGCGAAAGCGGCGTGCTGCTCACCGTGGAGCAGCGAGCGCACTTCCGCAAAACCGTCGTCGAGTATCGAGATCGCGCGACCGGAGGCGCTTTCATCATCCATTCGCCGGGGGACGAAGAGAGGCTTGGGGGATGCGTCTCCGCAGGGCGCGGATTTGCCCACGTCAATCCGAGCGGCGATGTTACCGCCTGTCCGGTTTCCGCGCTGGCGACGCACAACGTGAGAACTTCAAACCTGCGCGATGCCCTGGCCAGCCCGCTCTTCACCATGATCCGTGAAAATGCGCATCTGCTCGAAACAGAAGGCCATCCGTGCGGGCTATCGGCCCACGCTGCGGAATTGGAGAGCATGACGAAGAGGCTCGGCGCTTACCGCACCAGCGCGCCGGAATCCGCGGCGCTGGACAATGAATGGCCCATCGCCATCCGTTGAAAATACCGGTCAGCGCCAGTGGCTTCAGGATGCGGCAGTTGTAGAATCGCTTGCCTGGCGGTCAATCGACGCCGCACCACTTCTCAAACCATCGTCCAGTGCCAGAAACTCCTGAAAAACGTCATTGGACAAGAGGCGTCCCTGTGCGGTTAAGCGAACCGTCTTGCCATCGGAAGTCAGCAGGCCATCTTCCGTAAGCCTCGCGACGACTTTGAGCGCTGGCGCGACCATCGCCACGCCGAACTCGCGTTCCACGGCGGCGATATCAACGCCGGCGTTCAACCGCAGGCCCAGAAACCAAGCCTCTTCGTGGTGCTGCGCGGGGGTTTGCCAGGTGGTCTCCACCGGCTCCGCTCCTGCCAGATAAGCTTTCAGGTCGTCAGTGGTAGTCGAGCGCAGGATACGATCATCTGCAACTGAATCTGCTCCATTCAATGCCAGCATCGAAGAAGCGTCGAGGCCAAGGCCGAGGTATGGGCGGCGCTGCCAGTAGCGCAGATTGTGACGCGAGTGAAAGCCGGGGCGGCAGAAGTTGGAGATCTCATATTGCTCCAAACCTGCCTGATGCAGAGCTTCGATGGCCGTCGAATACATTTGCGCGATGGCGTCGTCGGTGGGAACCAGATCGGCGTGGTAGCGCGCGCCGTGGGCGAGCATCTCGCGGCCCAGGCGCGAGTCCTCGTCCACTTCGAGCATGTAGACGCTGGCGTGAGGAACGCCTGCATCCGCCAGCGCCGTCATCACCATCAGCGACTCCTGCCACGAGGCGAAGGTCTGCCCGGCGAGTCCGGCGATAAGGTCAATGTTCAGGTTCGAGATGCGCGCGGCGCGCAGCCGCATTACATCCGCGAGCACGATGGCGCGATTATGCAGACGTCCGCTGGAGGCCGCCTCGCGGTCGATGAACGATTGCACGCCGAGGCTGACGCGGTTCACTCCGCAGACGACCAGCGCCTCAAGCGTTTCATCGGCAAGCTGACCGGGCGCACATTCGACGGTGATCTCGGCGGCCGGATCGAAATCGAAGTGCGAGCGCATGGCGGCGAAGAGGCGCTGGAGCAACTCGGGCGCGAGCAGGCTGGGCGTTCCGCCGCCAAGGTAGACCGTATCCACACGGCGCGGAAGCTCCACGCCCATCCGCTCGGCCCACGCACCGGCAGTCTGTATGTCTTCAATCAGCCGGTCAACGTAACGCGCGTGATCGCTGGCCGGATAAACTCCCGAGGCAAAGTTGCAGTAGGTACACTTCGACCGGCAGAACGGGATCGAGAGGTAAAGGCCGAGCGCGTCGCCGTCGGAAGCAGCCATAGAGAGATTGTTTCATGGGCGCAGCCCTGGTTCATTCCGCTCACTTTGCCCCTTGTGCAAGAATTGATGCAGGGAGACTTCAGGCTTGAGATTCTGGCAACTGGTGGTTATCACGGCTTTGCAAGGGCTTTTGCTGGCTACCCACTGGTTTATCTATCACACATGGATCGCGTTCTGGGGGCCGTTCAGCGCACCAGCCACGCTGGCGCTCGGGGCCGCGCTGCTGCTGCTGGCCTTCAGTTTCCTGATCGCGACGCTGCTCGGATTCTGGTTTGCAAACCCCCTGGTCACGCTGCTCCACAGGATCGCGGCCGTCTGGCTGGGGCTATTCAACTTCCTTTTCTGGGCGGCGTGCCTGTGCTGGCTGGCAGGCTGGGCGCTGACGCTGGCGGGGCTCACCGCGGATCGGCCTCTGGCCGCCGATGTGCTCTTCGGTATGGCTGTTTTGGCCGGCATCTACGGCCTGGTGAACGCCCGTATTATCCGCATCCGGCGCATCCCTGTGCAACTTGCCGGATTGCCTGCGTCCTGGCGCGGCCGCACAGCGTTGGTTGTAAGCGACGTGCACCTGGGCCACGTGAACGGAGCCGGATTCTGCCGTCGCATCGTGCGGCTGGCCGCACGCCTCAAGCCAGACATCATCTTCTTTCCCGGCGACCTGTTCGACGGCGGCAAGGCGGACGCCGTGGACCTGGCTGAACCTTTCCATGCGCTGGCCCCGCCTCTGGGCAGCTATTTTTCCACCGGCAACCATGACGAGTACGGCAACGCCCCGCTATACGCCGAGGTCCTCTCACGCGCCGGCATCCGCGTTCTCGCCAATGAGAAAGTCACCGTCGACGGTCTCGACATTGTCGGTGTTTCCCACGGCGACTCCGGCCATCCCATACAACTGCGCGCCACGCTGGACGGCCTGCATCTGGTCCCCGGAAGGGCAAGCATTCTGCTCAACCATGTGCCCAGCCGCCTGGCCCAGGTGGAGGAGGCGGGAATCGGGCTGCAGCTCTCCGGCCACACGCACGGCGGACAGATTCTCCCCTTCACATGGGTCACGCGCCGCGTCTTCGGCAAGTTTACTTACGGCTTGCAACGGTTTGGCGCGCTGCAGGTGTACACATCGAGCGGGGCGGGAACCTGGGGCCCTCCGATGCGCGTGGGAAGCCAGCCGGAGATCGCCTTGCTGACCTTCGAGTAGATCACATTTCATGCTACAATGTAGCAACGTATCTACATCGAGGAGAGCGCGATGGCTATCACGACATTTTCCAGCCGGGAGTTCAACCAGGACGCTGGAAGAGCCAAAAGGGCCGCCAGCAAAGGCCCCGTGTTCATTACGGATCGCGGGCGACCCGCCCATGTGCTGCTATCGATAAAGGAATACCAGCAGATTACGAACAAGCAGAAGAGCATTCTCGACCAGCTAGCCATGCCCGAGGCCGCCGAAATCGAGTTTGAACCGCCTCGCCTGGGTGACGAGTTTCCCAAGCCGGCCGACTGGTCATGATGTACCTTCTCGATACCAATGTCATATCTGAATTTCGCAAGGCGGGCAGCGGCAAAGCGGATCGCCAGGTTGCAGCGTGGGCCGGCAGCGTGCCCTCTGAATCCATGTTTGTTTCAGCAGTCTGCATTCTGGAAATGGAATTGGGAACCCTTCTGATGGAGCGCCATGACGCGAGGCAGGGAGCTATCCTTCGCTCGTGGATGGAAGGCCACGTGCTGCCCGCTTTTGCCGGTCGCATCCTTGCCGTAGATATACCAATCGCGCTCAGAGGCGCAGCCTTGCAGGTGCCCGACCCGCGTTCATACCGAGACGCGCTGATTGCCGCAACCGCGCTGGTCCACGGCATGACTGTTGTCACGCGCAATGTGAAGGACTTTGCCGCTACCGGCGTCTCAATCCTTGACCCGTGGCAGCCAAGGTAAGGGCGGCACACGGTAGCGCAACATGGACCCAAGTTTATCGACGAGGCGCCGTCAGTTGAATCAGACTGTGACGCTCGCGGCAGTGAATCGCCATTGCCAAATGGCGTAGCATGGATGTTGCCCCGGATGGCGCGAGAGCATCAGCATAATGATCGGCGGCGAGGAGCGGACTGCAATGAATGAGGCGGACAAGACTAACGCCGGCGTAGTGAGGACTCATCTTCACGGCATTGAGTTATTGTTGAATTCCCGGCTGAACAAGGGCACGGCCTTTACCGAAGAGGAGCGAACTGCTTTCGGCCTTCATGGGCTGTTGCCGCCGCACATCGGAACGCTTGAAGATCAGCGGAGACGCCGCAAAAGGGTGCTGGACGGCCGGGCTACGCCCTTCCTGAAGTACAGCAACATGCGCGATTTGCAGGACAACTGCGAGACGCTTTTCTACTCGCTGATCGCGCACTACACCGAGGAGTTGCTGCCCATTGTTTATACGCCCGTAGTGGGCGAGGGATGCCAGCGCTTCAGCGAGATATGGCGCCGGCCGCGCGGTCTTTTTGTGAGCTATACGCACAAGGATCGGATCGAAGAGATTCTCGCCGACCCTCGTTTTGACGATGTGCGCTGCATTGTGGTCTCGGACGGCGAACGCATTCTCGGCCTGGGCGATCAGGGCGCGGGCGGCATGGGCATTCCCATCGGCAAGATGGCGCTTTACACCGCACTGGGCGGCATCCCGCCGGAGCACTGCCTGCCGATTTTGCTCGACGTGGGCACGGACAACGAAGAACGCCTGAACGATCCGATTTATATCGGCTGGCAGCACAAGCGCATCCGCGGTGCGGAGTACGACGAGTTCATCGAGGAATTTGTGACCGCGGTGGAACGCCGCTGGCCGCACATACTTTTGCAGTGGGAAGATTTCGCCGGAGTCAACGCGGCCATCCTGCTGGAGCGCTATCGCAACCGGCTATGCACCTTCAACGACGACATTCAGGGAACCGCCGCCATCACCACCGGCACGCTGCTGGCCGCGGTTCGCGCCACCGGCCGGCCGCTGAAGGAGCAGACCATCGCCATGTTCGGGTCCGGTTCAGCGGGCATCGGCATTGGCGATCTGATTATTGCCCGCATGAAGGAAGAAGGGCTGACCGAGGAACAGGCCCGCAAGCGGATCTACTGCTTCAATCGCCACGGGCTGCTTGTGGAGGGATGCGAAGGCATACGCCCCGGCCAGGAGCCGCTGGTGCACAAAAAAGCCGACGTGGCGGGATGGAAGCTCACAGGCACAGGCGCAATTTCGCTGCTTGATACCGTGCGCAACGCCAAGGTTACGATTTTGCTGGGCGTCTCCGCGCAGACCGGCGCATTTACGGAAGAGATTGTGCGCGAGATGGCCAGCCATGTCGAGCGGCCCATCATTTTCCCGCTGTCGAACCCCACATCGAAATCCGAGGCCAAGCCGGCAGACCTGCTGCGCTGGAGCGACGGACGCGCGCTGGTGGGAACGGGAAGTCCGTTTGATCCGGTCGAGGTGAACGGCAAGCTGGTGCGCATCTCGCAGATCAACAACTCATTCATCTTTCCCGGACTTGCGCTGGGCATTCTGGTCTCGCGGTCCAGGCGTGTTTCTAACGCCATGATCATGGCATCGGCCAAAGCGCTGGCCAGTTTGTCGCCGACGCTTGAAGACGCAAACGCACCGCTGCTGCCGCCCATCGCCGATTGCCGCAAGGTGAGCCTGGTGGTGGCGGAAGCGGTCGCCAAACAAGCCATGGCTGATGGAACCGCTGAAAAGATGGACGACAAAACTCTCCGCGAGAGCATTCGCGCTTATGTCTGGGAGCCCGTTTATTTGCCGTATGAGAGGATGCCGTAGCGCGACAGTTTAAACTGGAATTCCATGATTCCTACACTTCAATGGACGCCGGAAGGCATCCGTTTTATCGATCAGACCAAGCTCCCTCTCGAAGAGAGCTATGTACTTGCAACGACCTACGAACAAGTTGCCGACGTGATCGTCACCATGGTTGTCCGCGGCGCGCCGGCCATCGGCGTCTCGGCGGCTTACGGCGTTGCCCTGGGCGCGCTCGGCTCCAAGGCTTCCACGGCTGCCGAGTTTGCGCCGGAGTTCGCGACGATCTGCGAACGGCTGGCAGCGACGCGGCCCACGGCGGTGAATCTGTTCTGGGCCATCGACCGCATGAAGCGGCTGTTTGCGGCGCTGTTGGCTGCGGGCGCGCCTTTGGCTGAGATCAAGCAAAAGCTGCTTGCCGAAGCGCATGCAATGTACGAGGAAGACATCGCCGCGTGCAAGGCGATGGGCAAATTTGGCGCGGCGCTTTTGCCTGAAAAAGGCGGCGTTCTCACCCACTGCAACGCCGGTGCTCTGGCGACTTGCGGTTACGGAACGGCGCTGGGCGTGATCCGTTCTGCGGTTGAGCAGGGCAAGCAGATTCACGTTTACGCCGACGAGACGCGGCCGTTCTTGCAAGGCGCGCGGCTGACGGCTTGGGAGCTGATGGCCGACAAGATTCCCACTACAGTAATCTGCGACAACATGGCGGCCAGCCTGATGCGGGCCGGGCGTATTCAGGCCGTGGTCGTGGGCGCTGACCGCATTGCGGCCAACGGCGACACGGCCAACAAGATCGGCACCTACAGCGTTGCGATTGTGGCGCGGGAGCACGGCATTCCGTTCTACGTGGCCGCGCCGTGGTCCACCATCGACCTGGCGACGGCGACCGGCGAAGGCATTCCCATCGAGGAGCGCCCGGCAGTTGAGGTAACGCACCACGGCGGCAAGCAGCTGACGCCGAATGGCGTGGGCATTTGCAATCCGGCCTTTGATGTGACCCCGGCAAAATATATCGCCGCCATCATCACCGAACGCGGCGTGCTGCGCGCGCCTTACGCTGAGTCGCTCAAGCAGATGGAACTTCTAAAGAAATAAAATTAAGGAGCAAGCCTCCATCGCCGGGAAGAACTGTGACGGCGACGCCGGTCAGGTCTTTGACCAGATAATTTGCGGCGCTGAGCGAAGCGATGGAGTGGGAAAAGGGCGTGGCAACGACCGTGCAGCCGGCGGCACGGCCAGCCGCGGCGCCGGAAGACGAATCCTCGAAGACCACACAATCCTGCGGCACAAAGCCGAGCAACGCCGCACCGGCCAGAAACGGCGCAGGATTCGGCTTGCCCTCCGTGACAGAATCGGCGTGGACGATGCGCTGGGGCACGGGAATGCCGCTGGCTGTCATGCGCAGGCGGGCGAGCCGCTCGGTGGCGCTGGTGACCACGGTCCATCGATTCGCGGGCAGCGCTGCCAGCAGTGGAAGCACGCCGGGAAGCACGCCAAGCCCCTTCCCGTCGGCGAGTTCGATCTCCTCAATGAGCTTGAGTTCCGCGGTGCTGTCCAGATCGGGACGAAGCAGGGCGACGGTCTCGATGGCCCGGCATCCATGGGCGGCGCGAATCGCAGTCTGAGGGTCTATGCCGCGCATCAGCGCCCATTTAGTCCAACTGCGCTCGACGGAAGCCACTGAGGAGATGAGAATGCCGTCCATGTCAAAGAGAACAGCCTGGCAGGGAATCTGGACCGGGGAAGCAGCAGTTGAGGAGGCCATGGTTCGATTGTAACGGGCGGGCTGTTTATCGCTTTGGCCGGGCTGATTTGATCGCGACTGAAGCTGACTTGGGCGCGGGAAAGGCAGCCCTTGGCGTGTCGGCCAGGGTGACGGCGGCCTGGACCGGAGCGGTGTGCGCGCCGCGCTTGACCTGATTGTCTTTGAGTGTGAGGGCGCCGTTGGCAATCTCTGCGTCCGCGGTCCAGCGGTCGAAGCGGGCCAGCGCCGGAGGAATGAAGCCGGTGGTTGCGGCAACGGTTCCATGACTCCACTCGAAGTGGAAAGTGCCTTTCGCTGAAGCGGCCAAATCGTTGCCGGTGAAGCCGGACAATTCGATCTTGCCGTTGCCGCTGAAATCGCTACCGGTGCAGCGAAGGCCGAGCAACTGCCCCAGAGCAGGCGGGCTGAGCTTGTCGAGCTGCGCTTTAAACGCGTAAGCGGGCTTGTCCTGGGCGGAGGCGGCGGTGTGGAGCATGCCGGTTCCATGGATGTGGCCGCCGAAGAGGGCGGCGTCGAAGGCAGTGATCTCAGCCCCGCTGGCGAGTGTGGAGAGCGTGGCCTCAGGCGTGTGGAGCGTGACCGGGCCGAGGATGAGGGATTCGGCCTTGACAGTGCCTTCCATCTGTGGCCATGCCGGGGCAGCCGTGGGGCGGAGACGATGGAGGAGCGTGGAGAGCAGCGTGCCCGGCTCGCGGGCGCCCAGAAACGTGGTCTGGAGAACAGCGGCGTCAAGTGCGCCAAACTGGACTTCAAATGCCGGTGGGCAGCTTTGCAGCGCGTCGCAAGGGGCAGGCAGCGAAAGTGTGCCCGTTCCCTTCACCGGACCGTAGGAAAAGACGACCGGGTCCCAGCGAAGCTCTCCAGAGGCAAGGTGGAGAGTTGCCTGGGAGATTTTAACGGGGTTGGCGAGATAATCAGCCTTCCAAGTGGCGTTGCGCAGAATTACGGTTCCGGTAACAGTGTCGGCAGGGGGCGCGAGCTGAAGCGTGGCGCCGGTTACGGCAGGTGAAGTGTTCGCAAGCGGCAGCGCTGGAATTGGCGTCGGGATGGGCCACCAGGGGCCTTCGGCGGTCAGGTCCACTGAGACGGGGTCGCCGGTCAAAGCGTCCAAAGCAGCGGCGTCATGGATGCCAGCCAGATGCGCCAGTTCCCTGCCCCTGTTGATGGAGGCCTGGCCGCGCAACGTGAGCTGGTAGCCGGAGAGCGCGAGACGCGTGGAAACCGTGAGCGGGACCTCTGCGCCAGCGGGAATGGCCACCGTCGCCGCCAGCGCTTGAGGTGCGCTGGAAGGCTGGCTTGCAGGCGCTGGCTCCAGGAGCACCTTCGGGATACGAATGGGTTCGCTGAGGCCGTTGCCGCTGAGTTGGAGGCCCTGAATGGTGATGTTGCCGGTAAGCGGCCCTTGCACTGCCGGATGGGCCTTGGCGGAGCGGGCGTGGTCAGCAGGCTCGGAATTTGGCGGGGCGGTGTCTTTCGGAGCGTAGGTGATTTTGCCGCTTGCCAATCCGGCGGCCTCAAGGCCGGGAGCCAGATCGCTGCGCACGGTGCGCAGCGCGTCCAGGCCCACGGCAACGGAGATCCGGTCCAGTTCGACGGAGAAGCGGGGCGGCGCGCTGTCGCCGGGCATGTTGCCGGTAAGGCGGATGTGGCCGTCGCCCAGCGGAGAGTCGCAAAGCAGGTTGTCGATGGCGCGGGTGGTGAAATGGGCGGCGACGGTACAGTTGGCGTCGAAATCCATGGACGCGACCGGGGCAAACTCGGCACGATGGACGCCTGAGGCGCGCAGCCGGGTTCTGATCTGCGCCGCGTCGGCGGTTCCGTCGAGTTGGAGTTCGCCGGTGAGGTCTCCGCGCCAGCCCGCGTCAGAGCCGAGAATCAGCCGAGTGAGCTGGCCGAGTTGAGCCTGTCGCCATTCGAGGTCAAGGTGGATCGGCATTTGGCGCAGTTGCGGCGCCTGGCGGAGATTTGCCTCTAGCCGGACGATGCCTGTATCAGCCTGCTGGAGGGGCAGGTCGGTGCGAACCGGTTGGCCACGCAGCCTGACGCGCCAGTCGCCGGGATTCTGCTGATAAAGAGACATCTCGGCGTTGAGCAGGGAGAACGGCAGCTTTTCCGCGCCATTCTTGATGTTGATGCGGGAGTTGGCGGCTTTGAGGTAGGGCAGTGTGATGGGCTTACCCGGCCCGGCGCTGCCGGCAGCGGATTGTGCCTGGACGGTCGCCGTACGGAGAAGCGAATCGATGTTCCAGCGGCCGCCCGAGGTGCGCGCGAGGTTCAGACTGGCCTCGTCCGCGCTGATAGTGTCGATCTCCAGGCGTCCGCGCCACAGGGAGAGCAAACGAATGGATGCGGTAACCGAGTTGGCGTGGAAAACCGGTTCGGCGCCGTAAGCGGGGTCTTCCTCGACGGTGAGGTCGTAGAGAACAAAGCCCGGCCGGGGCAGCAAACGCACTTCAACGGAGGACAGACGCACGGGGCGGCCCAGCGAAGACGAGATCAGTTGAGTGATGCGGCTTTTGTAGCGGCTCACGCTCAGGAATGGGGGCACAATCAAAATGGCCAATATAGCCGCCAGCGCCGCCAGGGCGAGCCAAAGGCGCTTGTGCTTCTGTTGCCGGGGTTCGGTCTCTTCCGTCATGGTCTCGCTAGTGGTTAGTGATTAGTGGTTAGTTTCCTTGAGAGATCGCAGTGTGGCAGAAAGCATTTTTCCGACTTCGTTAGACAGGCTCTCTGCTTCATCGATCATCTTTGAATCCCTGATTCCGAGAGCCCGCGCAATTTCCAATTGCGTTTGCAGTTCTGAATTTGAACCACGGGCGATGCCCAGGAACTGCCTGAATTCTCCCGTGCTGAGCCTTCCTTGCCCCTCCGCAATATTACTCGGAATAGAGACGGCTGATCGCCTGATTTGGCTAGTCAACCCGTAAATCTCTTCGCGGGGGAACTTCTGCGTCATGCGATAAATTGCAACTGTCAACTGCATTGACCTTTGCCAAACAATCAAATCGCGGAACGACTTCACCATGCAACCGCGCTCCAAATTCTAACCACTATTCACTGATCACTGACCACTGTCATTTCACCCTGTGGAATGTCCGGTTCCAGCGGGTTTCGGTAAAGAAGTGTAGCGCGACGTGACCCAGCCAGGCCACTGAATTGCCGATTCCAGGCTGTTCATATTGGTCTTCGGGAGTCACAAATGACCAATAGTTGAACAGCGGACGGCCGACGATGTTTTCTCTGGGCACAAATCCCCAGAAGCGCGAGTCAAGGCTGTTGTGACGATGGTCGCCCATCATGAAGTAGTGGCCAGGCGGGACTACCAGATCGCCGTTCACGACGTGATTGGGAAAATCGACGGCCCAGGCTTCGGTGGCGCCACGGTCAGTGGATGGCGGCACAGAGGGAAACTCGTCGAGAAATTCCTGATGGTTTTCCGGCGTTGTCAGCTGGGCGTGAGGCTGGCTCTGAGCCACACCGTTGACGATGACGATTCCATCGCGCAGATGGATATGGTCACCGGGCATACCGATCAGCCGCTTCACCAGCGTCAGGTATTGAGGATTTCCATCCGCATCCAGGTCTGGCACAGGCTTGATAAAGACCACAATATCGTTGCGCCGGGGTTCGCGGTAGCGTAGGAGCGGCATCCACTTCGCGGGCGGTGCGATGGTGATGCGATCCACCAGAAGATGGTCGCCCACCAGCAGCGTCTTTTCCATCGAGCCGGAGGGGATGACGTAGTTTTGCGCAAGAAAAGTAAGGATGAACAGGCCCACCACCAGGATGGAGCAGATGCTGGCCAAGGCCTCGAAAGGCGTCTCTTCCACTCTCTGTTCATCGGGCTGAGGCTCGGAAGGCGTCCTTGATGCCGGCGATTTTTTCTTTGTCATCCTGTCGCTCTTTGTCAGTGGCTAGTAGCTAGTGGTTAGTGGTTAGTTGTCAGTGGTTAGCTAAAAAATCCGGAAGCTGACTGCTGGCCTTGTTCTCTGTCTGCCGTTCACTAACCACTGTTCACTAATCACTGCTTTTTTAATGCACCACGTGGAAGATGCGCTTCCAGCGGGCAAAACCGGCAAGCCGGGACGAGATTTCCCTGTCGTGTCCGAGTCTATCATCCGCAGCTTGCAGCGTGGTTTGTTCGACATCGGTGGTTGAAGGCCGGGTGAGGGAGAAGTAAATGACCAGCGGCCGGGCCACGATCTGCCGCCGCGCCACAAAGCCCCAGAAACGCGAATCCTTGCTGTGGTTGCGGTTGTCGCCCAGCGCGAAATATTCGCCCTGAGGCACCACCAGTTCGCCCTCGCTGATAAGGCCCTGCATCTGCTTCCACCAGAGCGGGTCCACCTCTGGATCGGTATAAACCGTGGCAGGAAAGTCGTCGCGGAAGGGATTGCCGGCCGCAGGTTCAAATGCGGCGTAGGGTTCACGGAGCGCAACACCGTTCACCCAGACTCGGCCATCGCTGATGCGCAACCGGTCGCCGGGCAGGCCCACTACCCGCTTGACGAGATAGTTGTGCTGGGGGTGGTGGAAGACAATAATGTCGCCGCGCGCAATCTCGCGATAGGGCATGAACAGCCGGCCAAGGCTGCCGGCAGGGGCGTAAATCTGCTTGTTGACCAACAGAAAATCGCCCACCAGCAGGGTGTGTTCCATGCTCTCGGAGGGAATAAGGTACGGCTGAAGCACAAAGGTGAGCAGAAATAGCGCCACCACCACGGTGCGGAGCAGCGAGGCGAGAGCCTCGGGCACGGTAGGCAGTTGGAGCCGCAGCCGCGCAAACAACTGCGGCGACGCGTCAGGCGCTTGGGCGGGGGTACTCATTGCGCTGCCAGCTCCTCCTTTTTGTCTCCCGGTTCGGCCTCAGCTTGGGCAGCAGCCTTTTCCCCGGCTGCCTGCAACCGCTCCAGCGCTCGCCGGGCGGCATCCTGCTCAGCGTGTTTCTTGGTACTGCCTTGGCCGCGCGCAAGAGGCTTTCCCGCCTCCGAATCCGAGGCTTTGAGCCGGACCTCGACCAGGAACCGCTTGCGGTGGTCAGGGCCGCTTTCGCTCTTGACCCGATAGACAGGCGTTCCAGCGCGCGAGGCCTGCAAGTGCTCCTGCAAGGCCGATTTGTAGTTGCCCAGGGCTTCTCCGGCCCGCAACTCCTCAGCCAACTGCTCGGCAGCCTCGCCCATCACCCAGCGGCGGACAAAGGCAGTAACCGGCTCCAATCCACCATCCAGAAAGAGCGCGCCCAGAACAGCCTCCATGGTGTTGGAGAGCACCGTGCTCTTGCGCCTGAGACCGCCCTTGTCTTCGCCGCGGCTGAGGCGCAAATAGCTGCCCAGGTCTATCGCCAAAGCCACCTCAGCCAGATGCTGGCGGCTGACCAATTGAGAGCGAACGCGTGTCAACTCGCCCTCCTGCCACTCCGGGTGAAGCAGAAACAGAGCTTCGGCCACCACCAGCCCCAACACGGCGTCGCCCAGAAACTCCAGGCGCTCATTGTCGCCGGTTCCCACGGTTTCCACCTTGCCGTTGGCGGTGATCGTTTCATGGGCGATCTGCTCAATAACCGCCCGCTCATTGGCCAGCGAGCGATGCGTGAGCGCGTGCACCAGCAACTCGGTGCGCGCGAAGCAATGACCCAATGCGGCTTCCAGTCCGGCAAGAACGGCTTCCACATGCGCCTCGATCCGATGGCATCTCTCAATTCATTCTAAGAGAATACCGTCGAAATACCATTTTGGTTGCAGGGAACGAGCATTGCAGGCTGCTAAAAATGGGAAAAACAACAGCCTGCCCCTCATCTCAAACTGTTTGAAGAGGAGCATTCCGGGGATCGGCCACTGTTTCAAATTGGTCGATCTGTATCTCACCCTCGGGAAAGATGGCTTTGACCTGGAGTTGCCCACCCATGGCCTGAATGAAGTTGCGCAGCGTCGAGACGTACATATCGGTACGCTTTTCCATCTTCGACACAGCGCCCTGGTTGATATTGAGAACCTTTGCGAGGTTGACCTGGGTCAAGCTCCGAGCTTCCCGTAGCTGATAGAGGGTCATCACGCCAGCAGCCTCCCTGACGCTCTGTCGAGTCCGCTCCTCAGCCTCCGGTGAAAGCGTCTTGCGAATATCTCTCCATTTTGTGGCCACTGGGTTCACTCTCCAATCTCGTTCAGGTGCTGGGCATAGATAGTATCCGCGCGACGGATGGCATCGACATACCAATGAGCGTCTCCGGTCTTGTCTCCCCCCAGAATCAGGTAGGCATTCCGGCGCGGTTCGAATACAAAGAGAATGCGGTAAGGGCGGCCCTGGCACTGAATACGCAGTTCTTTCATGTTTGGGTACTTCGACCCCAGAAGCGTGTCCACGTAAGGCCGCCCCAAAGCCGGCCCATACTGTTCCAACTTATCAACCGCACTGTTGACGCTTTCCCACTCCTGCTCATTCAAGCTCGCATACCAGACCTGGAACTCGTTGCTAACCTCAACTTCCCAAATCATTATCAAATATACCCTTCAAGTGATATTCCGTCAAGGTGATATCTATGGAATGGACTGAGCCACCGGGCTACCCCCCCGGACGAATTGGTTCGTCGTCCAAAGCGTATTATTTCGGCTTTTCACTCCCGTTTGGCCATGCAGCTTCGGGCTTGTCAGGTTGCGGCTTGGCCTGCGCGGGAGCGGGCGTGTCGTCGCCGGCATCTTCGTCGCAACTGTGGCCTTTGACGGCATAGGCCGTCTTGACTCCGCGCTCGGCGGCCAACCGCGTATCCTGCTGCCCGTCGCGTGTCTTCAAAGCCTCCTGGTACTCCGTGAGTGCCTCGTCGCGCTTGCAGTCCAGGTCCAACATGCGGCCCAGGTAAATGTGCGACCAGGAAATCAGTCGCGGATTCTTGCTGGCGGCCAGCGTCTTCTGGAAATCGTCGACGGCCTGATCGGGATGGCCGGTAAGGATGGCGGCCCTGGCCAGGATGAAATCGGCGCGGGCGCCATTGGCGATGGCTTCCATCGAATTGGAAGCATCCGGAGAATCCGAGTGCACGGCAAGGGCCTGGCGAGCCATGGCGCTGGCCGTGGCCACATCACCCGAGGCAAGCCGCGCCTCGGCCAGGTCAAGACCGGTCAATTTATGCGGCTGGCTGCGCGAGAGCACTTCGCTGTCGCCTTCCTTGTCAAAATCAAGATCGCGAGCGCGATGCACCTGCTGGTCCACGTCCATGCTGTAGACCATCTCGCCGATGGTGTCTTTCAGGCTGGCGGGATCCTTTTCAAACTGGATCATCTGCTCATAAAAATACTGAGTCAGCACGAAGCCCTGCGTCATGTCGTGGCGGACAGTAGCCCACTTGATGGCATCCACCTTCTGCTGGTAAATCTGGCGCTCATGCTCGTAGCGAGGCAGCGCTGACCTATCGACGCCGGCCGGAATGGTATAGACGGGAACGCCCGTGTCCATGGTGCGCGCCTCGATGGCCTTGATGAGGCACTCAATGGTCAGCGGCACGGTGTCGGAGCGGAAGCGAAACTCCAGCGGAGCGTCGCGGATTTCCTTGAGAATGGGCTGCGTGCGGTCGATCGCATTGGCCCTGACGTAGAGCAGCGGCTCAATCACGTAGTGAAGATAGGTGTGACGCACATCGGTCATGGGGATGGCCCCGTCTTGCGGCGAAACCACCACCACATAATCGGTGCCGTAGATGCGCGCGTTGACCATGCGCGGCGAAAACAAGGGTTCGACGACCACAACAAAGCGCCGCCCGTTGTAGGTTTCAGCCGGCATCTTGAGGTAGAGGTTGGTGGAGACAATCATCTTAGAGAGCGGATCGTGCAGGTGGTCGGCTTCCGCGTCATAGGTTCGATGCAGCGCCAGCCAGATTCCGTGCAGGTCAACGGCGGCGACAAAGTCGCGCAGCAACGGCACAATCTCGACAATCTGGGTCGCATCAGGAGGCATCTCGGTCAGCTCGGCCGCGGTCTCGATCTCCGGCGGCGGAGTGAGATAAAGAGCCAGCGAGATGTACTGCGCGATGTCAAGTTCTCCGCCCGTCATGCGATGCTGGGCAATGTAGAGGCAGATCTTGTCGCGCTTGTTGCGGGCGTCCTCGCTTTTGGCAAGCGCCAGGTCCATCTCGTCCCGTACCCGTTTCCGGACCGGGGCGCTCTCTTCCAGGCCTTCATCGTAGCCGCAGGCATTCAGAGCCGCGGCCATCAGGAAGACCGGCTCGGCGCTGATCAGGGAGATGGTAGGCCCGGCAGGATCAATCAGCGAAGGCGCCTTTTCCCGCGCAAAATCCGGCGAGGAAGACGAAGTCTGCTGCTTCCCGCCCGGCCCGGCGGGGTTGCTGCTGGAGGATTGGGCTTGGGCCGCAACGGGCGCAAAGCACGCCAACAGGCAAAAAACAGTAGTCGAAAGGAGGGCGGATGATGGAAGTACTCTGAGCGTCATGAAGAACCCTGTTCAATTCTAGACGCATCAGGCGGGAAAACGACATGGAGCGCAACGGCTGGAGCGTGTCCCTGGGAGCGATTTGCCCTAGGAGAGCTCTGATTAAGTCGATGTTTTCAAAGGGCACGGATCCAAAGCCTGCCCGGAGCGAAGTCGAAGGGCGCCACAAAGGCTGCAAAATCAATGCGGGCTTTTGCGATCTATTTACGGATGGATTCTTAGAAGCTGTCCAATGGCTCGGTTTTAGGTGAAGGGCACGGGCTTTAGGTGAAGGGCACGGGCTTTAGCCCGTACATCAAAAGTAGGAATAGTTGTGGGCTTTAGCCCCTGAGGCATACTTTACAGCAGTTCGCATTCCCTCCGCGGCTAAAGCCGGAAATCAAAGATGGGCTCTCAACGTACGGGCTTAAGCACGTACCCTTCAATACCTAGTTTTTGGACAGGTTCTTGGACGGAGAGCCCGGTGCTTGCTCTGGAGATGATGTCTTATGGACCGGCGGGGTAACGCAAGTGGCCCGATTGTTCAGCAGATCCCGAGACGGATTGGTCTGAGAATCTGCACACAAACCGACCGCTAAGATTTTGCAGATTGCGGAAAATTTCCCCGCTTGGACGCACACTGATGAGTGGCAAAGCTGTGGGCTGCACCAGAGCAAGTGCTGGGACCGGCACGTAACTCCTTTGGTTGGAGGATTTTGCGCGTAAGTCGTTTGCTGAGAGGAATTTACGGCGACACCCCACCTGTAAACCAAAGAAAGTAAGGATTTTACGCCCAAAATATGGGTGGGGGTACCCGGAGTCCGTGGTCGCGTTAGCAGGCTCGACCGCGAAGCGCGTCGATCTCCGCGCGGGTGGGCATGGAAGGCGCGGTGCCGGGGCGCGTGATGGAGATGCCGGCGGTGGCGCAGCCAAAGCGCGCGGCCTCGATCAGACCCATACCCTCCGAGAGAGCCACAGCGAAGCCGCCATTGAAGGCATCGCCAGCGCCTGTTGTTTCCACGACTTTACCGGCGCTGACGGCGGGCACATGCGCCCGGACCTGCGCGCTTTTCACAAAGACGCCTTGCGCGCCCAGGGTGATGATGGCGTTCGGCACGCCGCGGGCAAGGAACGCATCGGCGGCCTTTTCGGCGTCCGCGATGGTCGAGACCGAAACGCCGGTGAGCGAGGCCGCCTCCGACTCGTTGGGCGTGATGTAGTCAATGTGCCGGTAGATGCTCTCGGGCAGCGGCGCAGCGGGCGCGGGGTTAAGGATGGTGGGCACGCCGAGGGAGTGGGCCAGCGCCAGCCCGTGCTCGACGACAGCGAGCGGGAGCTCAAGCTGGGCGACAAAAACGCTGGAGTCGGCGATGAGCGCACGAGCCTGATCGACCTCGGCAGCAGTCACTTCAAAACAAGCGCCGGGCACAATGATGATGGCGTTCTCGCCTTTGTGGGCATCGATGATGATGGCGGCTGCTCCGGTGGCGCTCTGTGTTGAAAAGAGAAACTGAGTGTCGATGCCTTCAGATTTATATAGCGCCCGCGCCATGTCGCCGAAGGGGTCCGGTCCCAGCTTGGAGATGAAACTCACCCGGCCACCGGCGCGCGCCGCGGCCACTGCCTGATTGGAACCTTTGCCGCCCGGCCCGAGTTTGAACTCGCTGCCCATCAGCGTTTCGCCCCAAACGGGAATACGGTCCGTGCGGAAGGCGAGATCCGCAACAAAGCTGCCGAGGACTGTGACCCATTTCTTTTCCATCATCGATCCGTCCCTTGTAAGTCGTAAGTGAACGCTGTTATGGCGGCTAGCCGGCGCGATAGGCCAGCGCGATCAGCGCCAGCGCGAGCAGGTAAGAGATGAACATGGCGGCAAGATAAACCCAGGACTTTCGCCTGGCGCCGCGAAATTCATGCCACACCAGTACACCCCAGAGCGTGGCGATCATGGGCGAGGCCTGCCCAATGGCATACGAGATGGGCAATCCGACGAAGCGGGCGGCAACGAAGTTGAAGACCGTGCCCGTGCCCCAGATGGCGCCGCCCAAAAGGCCAAGCGCATGATAGCCCGCCCGTGCCGAGAAATATCCGGAGATGGAGACCGGCGCGCCCGTCAACGGCTTCCGCATCAGAATCGGATTAAAGACGAAGCAGCAGAGAAACGCGCCGAACGTCATGAGGACCGCCGCAGTGTAAGGGCTAAGAGCGCCGGCAGAAACCAACTGCGATGCATCCGGATGGCTGCCTTGCGTAGCTTTTGTGATGAGTGGCGCGAAGACGCCCATCAGCAGCCCGGAGACGACGCAGACCAGGGTTCCCCTGCGCGAGCTGACCGCCGAGGCAGTTCCGCGCGCGGCGTAGGCTATCCCGATAAAGACGACCGCGACCAGCGCCATCAACACGCCGGCGCCCAGCAGTCGGGCGCTGCCTTGCGGGTGGATGAGATAGCTGAGGGCCGTGCCTTCAACGAGGGCGATGCCGATGGAGAGCGGAAAGGCAACGGCCAAGCCTACCATATCAATGCCGGCCACAAGCAGGACGTTGGCAATGTTGAAGATGAATCCGCCGAGCGCTGCATAGATGAGAAAAATGGAATCGGCCTGGCGCAGGTTAGGCAGGAAGCTGAAAAGCCCGCCGCCCATGCTGCCCAGCGTGAAGGCGTAGGCCACCGAGACAAGAAAAATGCCGAGGCCGTAATCCCAGTAATATAACTCGAAGCGGTAATTTTCTGTCAGCTTGAAGGTATTGGCAAACGAGCCCCAACAGAAGGTGCACAAAATGGTCAGCAGAAGCGCAGTGGCGAAAGACGCGGGGACGAACATTGTTTCTCCCTTTGGCAGAGCTTTCCTTTACGCGAATGTCCCGCAAGTATAAAACACGAAAAGCTGCGCCAGTGAGCCACTCTAGCTGCCTGCAGCAGCAGTGTCAATGCAGGCTCCGAGTTCCTTGTCCTTGGCAAGCGGTCCAGGCCATGGATCGTGGACATGAGGGAGCTACAGCGGCTGGAAAGTCTACGCGGAACGAATCTCTGAGACGATGGCACAAGACAAACTGATGGTGGGAGATGCTGAAGAAGGATTTCTGTATCGCCCAAAATTTGAACATATCTAGCTCATTTAGTCATCAACATGCTACTTTAATTGACATTTAGTCAATTCATCCGCTAGGATTCTCTGCAAAATGAATTAGCACTCCGAATACAACTTGTAGAAAATCAGGAGGAAATCAAGGTGATGCAATGGGCTGGCTGTAAAACGATCAGCACAGGGAGAATATCTATTAAGGACGTCCCTGTGAAACGCAGGAAGCGATGTGCGACTGCGCTGCTGATCTCACTTCTTTTTGCCGGGGCACTTTGGGCGCAAACCGGAAGCGAAGCTAACATTTCTGTGCAAGATATGAAATTGGTTTCTCCAGGCTCGGGCTGGGCGTTGACGGGCCACCGGCTGTTCTGGACATCGGACAACGGACAGAGCTGGAATGACATTACGCCAGGGGATGGCCAGCGGCCTGTCAGCAAGGCTTTCTTCTTCGACGCGAAAACCGGATGGGCAGTTCTTTCTGGCAATGATGACACGCAATCATCCATCACCGTTGCCTCAACTCGGAATGGCGGAGCAACCTGGCAGAATGCACGGGTAGCCCTCGATCCCATCGTGCAGGGCAGGCAGGTGGGTGGAGTTGCTTCGATGTACTTCACTGACGCGCAAGAGGGCTGGATCATCCTACATCTCAATTTAAGCTCAAATTTCAGTATCGGCGCTGCATTGCACACGACCGATGGCGGTTTGACATGGACCGCGCTTCCTCCTCCACCTGCGGCCGGCAATATTGCTTTTATAACTCGCACGGATGGGTGGATGGTTGGCGGGCCGGCGCAAGATCGGCTATGGTTCACGCGCGATGGCGGCCAGAACTGGCAGTCAGCAGCGATTCCCGTGCCGGATGGGTGCACTGGTTCCGTGTCTATCCACAGCCTGCCCTCCTTTACGGGAACGATTTACGGACAGCTTACCGCTTCAACTGAAGCCCCGGACGGCAACTGTGTTATCGACTATGTTACTGAGAAAAGCGGCCAGTCATGGCAGCCGCAGCGAGTCAGCCGGAATTCGGCGGCGCTGCACGTAGCTATCACGAACAATGGAGCGCTAACAAGTCATGTTTACGCGACGGGCTCAGAGGTTTTTGTTGAGCACGGCGGCGTTCGAAGCCAAGGCGCAATTCCGTCGGGCTTACAGCCCGACGGCAATATCACTCATGCTGAGTTTGTTGATGCCTCCACGGGCTGGCTGAGCTATTCATCCGGCGCGTGTGAGAAATCAAAGGCGGCGTGCTCACAACAAACCGAACTGCTCGCCACAATGGATGGAGGCAAGACGCTCACAACCATTACCCCGCATCCCGCTGCTGCGCGGGAATCCTCTTTCGCGGCTTCTTTGCCTCTATCGCGAAATTCCCTCGCCTCTGCGCAGTTGCAACGTGACGAGCGAGCCGAAGCAACTCCGCAGGTTGCGGCAGGAACAGTTGTAAGTGAGAATGCCGGCCTTGACATCGCCTGCGCTCCTAGCCAAACCCAGATGCAAACGTGGTGGACAAACAGCCCTTACTATGACATTGGAATCTATCTTGGCGGATGCGATGTATACTGCGTTTCGCCGAATGGCCAGAACACGTGCGCTGCTAATTGGACTGCAAGCTCATCGAAGACTGTTGACACTAACCTGACTCCCGCGTGGGCAACAAGCGTCACAAATATGGGATGGGGCTTGCTTCCATTGTGGGTCGGCCCCCAGGCTCCTTGTGTCGGCGCAGGCTTTTGGTACATTAGTTCAGACCCCGAGTCTACCGGCGCCTATCAGGCCGATCTGGCCATAGCTCAGGCCAAATGGTTGGGCATCACAAGCGGAATAGTCTATTACGATATGGAGGGTTACACGCCTGACGGCGGAAGTTGCTCTAACGCAGTAAAGACCTTCTTGGAGAGTTGGACAACTGAGCTTCACGCAAACAATTTTCTCTCGGGAGCGTACAGCGGAGAAAATGATTTTGAAACTGACATTGTGAACACCTCGCCGCTCCCGGACGTTGCGTGGGTAGCTGCCTGGGATTCAAACACAACAGTATGGAACCTGGGACCGCTGCCCAACACGGACTGGGAAAACAATCAGAGAATTCACCAATGGAACAGCGAATCCGGTGGAGAGACTTGGGGAGGCACAACCCTCGGAGGTTTTGATCAGGATACGGTCGATGCGGCAGTCATCGGCAATTGGACGGCTACTTCCCCGAGCTTTGCGGCAAGTAACAGCGGTGCGGTTACAATCAGCACTCTTGGCTCCAGCGGAACGTCTACGATTTCCGTGACACCCTCGGGCGGATTTACTGGAGTTGTGAATCTTAGCTGCAGCATCGCTCCAACCGCAACTGTCAGTCCCACTTGTTCGCTGCCGGCATCAGTTACCATAAGCGGAACCGCTGCAAGCACGGCAACACTCACCATCCACACCACTGCGCCAACTCAGTCCTTGAATTTGCCGCGAAGGAGCCTTTTCCTGGGAGGTGGCGGGTCAATCGGGGCATGCCTCCTGCTATTTGGAATCCCGCGGCGGCGCTTGAGTTGGCAAAAGCTTCTGGGGGTTGTCTTTCTCATCGTGAGTATCGGAACAATCACAGGGTGCGGAGGTGGAAGCAGCAGCAACACAAAAAGCACAGGCGTCGGCGGCACAACGCCAGGAACTTATACCGTCACTGTCCTTGGAGTCGATCAGACCACCGGAGCAATCAAGTCGAACACGAAGGTGACGCTTACCGTAAATTGAAGGCTTACTCTGCTTTTGGAGCCGGCGCGAATTTGTGCATCATCTTGCAAAGTAATAAAAGCTCCGCCCCAGCAAGTGGTCTTCATGCTGGGGCGGAGCAGTCGTGCAAATGATGAAACACCTTCCTGCATTTCCGGCAATGTTTAGTACAAAAGGTACTTAGCCCGGGCCTGTTTGAAAACCGCAATTTCATCCATCCAGTCCATCCAAACCCGTCGCGGATCCCGTCCGGCGCTGATTGCATCCATGGTCGCTTTGTTCAGCATCAAGCGGTCCAGATTTTTCATCTCGAACTGCTGGGGGTAAAGAGAGTGCAGCGCGGACGCAATTTCGATGCCGAGTTCCGGCGCATCGAGTCTATTCCTGTCCGTCACGATAATGTTCACGCCACCGCACTTTTGCTGCTCGTAAACGCTGGCGGTAGGTGTGAATTCAGTCGGCACAAAGCGAACTCCGTCGATTTGCCGCGCATTCAGATAGGCAGCCAGTTCCACCGGCTTAATCCACGGCGCGCCCACCAACTCAAACGGAGTATCGGCGCCTCGTCCAAGGGACACATTAGTCGACTCAAGAATTCCTAGCCCTGGATAAAGAGCCGCTTCTGTCAGGTTGCGCATGTTAGGAGAAGGATTCACCCAGAACATCCCAGTCGAATCCAGCCAATCTCCCCTCTCCCAGCCTTCCATGGCGACGATTGTGAGGTGAGAATTAATGCCGCGCTCGGAGTTATAAAAGCGCGCTAACTCGCCAATTGTCATTCCATGGCGGATCGGGATCTGCCCGTAGTTGATGAAGTTTTCGCGGCCCTTGTCGCTGATCGGACCTTGAACGAAAGCACCGTTGATAGGATTTGGGCGGTCGAGAACGAATATCTTCTTGTCCGCCTTCGCAGCTGCCTCAAGGAAGTAGCCGAGAGTGGTTTCGTAAGTGTAAAAGCGCGCGCCGATGTCCTGAATGTCGTAGACTATTACGTCCGCGGAGTTAAGAATCTCCAGCGATGGATGGCGCTTGGCGCTGGAATCTCCATAGACGCTGTACACGGGAATCCCGGTTATCGAGTCCTTCGAGTCCGCGATCTGTGTAGTGTCCACGCTTCCGTTCACGCCATGCTCAGGACTGAAGATAGCAACAACTTTGATGCCCGGAGCCTTGGCCAGTACATCGATGGTGCGATTGCCTCGCGAGTCCAATCCGGTCTGATTCGTGACCAGCGCAACCCTGGTTGCCGATCCATTTTCCGCGCGGAGTTCGGCGAAATTGTGCGCCTCAAGCATATCGATGCCGACGCGGACCAGGTCATTGCGCGCGGTCATAAGGTGCTCCGACGACAAGGCCTCGTTATAACCGGTGAGACGAGCGAGACGCAGTTTTTGATCGTCTGAAACCGAGAGTCCCAAACCCTGCGCGGCGACGGTAGCTATCCGCGCACGCAGCGAGCCAACCCCGGATCTATGAGCGTCCGGATGGACTGCATTGGTCAGAACAATCACATAAGTGTTTGTGACTGGATCGATCCAGATTGATGTTCCGGTGAACCCTGTATGCCCATACGATCCGATAGGAAAAAATTCCCCACGGTTAGAGGAATACGGAGAATCGATGTCCCATCCGAAGCCTCGCAGCGAAACGCTGGTGGGCGGTTGCTCCGGCGTAGACATCTTCTCGACCGACAGGGGCGTTAGAACGTGGAAACCGGAGAGCATGTCCTGAACAAATATTGAAAGGTCGTCGGCGGTGGAGAATAATCCCGCGTGCCCCGCAACACCTCCCATGCGCCGTGCCGTCGGGTCATGCACAGTGCCGCGCAGCATATGGTGGTTCTCGTCATATTGAGTGGGCGCGATGCGCGGAATCCACGCGGCGGGCGGCAAGAAGCGCGTATCCTTCATCCCCAGAGGTCCGAACACATACTTTGCCGAATATTCATCCAGGCTCATGCCGGAAACCTTCTCTACCAGGAATCCGAGAGTTTCAAAGTTGATATCGCTGTAAAGAAAATGCGAGCCAGGAGGAAAGATTGGCTTCTCGTCCATGACCATCTGGTAAGCCGCATCGCGGCCCGTCCAAGTTGTCTTCAGGTCTATGTCGGGGCGCAATCCTGAATAATGCGTGAGCAGTTCACGAACAGTAATGTCGCTCTTCCCGTTTCTGGCGAAGTCCGGCAAGTAATTAGATACCGGATCGTTGATGCGGATCTTTCCCTCCTGCACTAACTTCATGACGGAAGTGGTCGTGGCAATGCATTTCGTGAGCGAAGCAATATCGAAAATGGTGTTTTCTGTCATTGCTTCCTTGTCAGGTTCCAGAGAGCGCGAGCCGAAAGCCTTGCGGTAAACCACTTTTCCGTTGTGGCCGATCAGCACAACGCCGCCAGGGATAACTCCTCGCGCAACTGCCGTATTCATCATCTCATCAATGTTAGTGAGGTTTGCTCCATTAGTTATGATGGCTTTGTCGCCGGAGGGCGAGGCATTCCCTTCGGCCAGAGCGCTAAGTGACGCAGCGGCAATCAGAAGCATCAGGACAAGCCGGCAAATCGTAGGTTGTTTTTTCACTCGAATCTCCCTTGCCTGGGCTTGCGCCTGGCAGCAATTGACAAAACTTTTATGGGCGGACGGCAGCACGCGCCCGGTTGAATCAGCTTATTAAGCTAGAACCTTCAGTCCCAGGCCGGGCCCGGACGGCAAAATCAACTTTCCGTGCCGCACCTTCACACCTTCGTACGGATCATTGCTAATCAACAAATTTCCATCCAGGTCAGGATAATCAACTAACGGCGATAGGTGAGCCGCCGCGGTAACTGTGCACGAGCTGGATACCATGCAACCTAGCATCACCTTCATATTCATCGTTCTGGCAAACTTGATCCACCGGTAGGCTTCCATCACGCCTCCTGACTTATCAAGCTTTACGTTGACTCCGTCGTAAGCTTCCTTCAGTTGGGGGATCAACGACGCGTCCGTGCAAGCCTCATCGGCAATAATCGGCAAATGCACTTTGCTGCGCACATACTTAGTCTCTTCAAACATATGCGCCGGCATCGGCTGCTCGATTAATTCCACACCCTGCGTCTCTAGCCAGTTAATCTTGCGGATGGCTTCTTCTTTATCGGTCCATCCCTCATTGGCGTCCACACGCAACGGCTTTTTTGTCACGCTGCGGATGGCTTCGATCGTCTCCTCGTCACTCTTAAGCCCAACTTTCACCTTGAGAATCGGAAAATCTTCGGCCTCGCGCGTCTTCTGCCGCGTAATCTCCGGCGTATCGATTCCTATTGAAAAAGTGGTCAAGGGGGCGTCTTCCGGATCGAGCCCAAAATACTGATACAAAGGAATGCCGAGCTTCTTGCCCAGCCAATCACATATCGCGATGTCCACCGCAGCCATGGCCGCGTGCTGATGCTCGCCTAGCGCGTGGCGCACCTCGGCTAGGAGCTTATCGAATCTTTGCGGGTCACCCGATTCAATCCGGCCGATAATCGCATCTATGGCCAGCTTGGCTTGCTCGGGGTACTCCTTGTATCGCACGATCGGCGCGCCCTCGCCGTATCCGGTGATGCCGTCGCGTTGATACTGAAGGTGAACTGTGTCGCGATAGGCGCTGGATGACATAGTGGTCGTCCATGTGTGGCGCAGCATGAGACGCTTCAGTTCAGTCTTGACCACTGCATTGCCGCCCACCGTGGGAGCTGCCGCAGCGAACATAGTCGCCGGTATCGCAGCGCCTACTCCCACTGCGCCGGCCGCTCTGAATAAATCGCGTCGATTCATCATTTCACTCTCCGTGCGGCTACCAACAGTTTGGTCCAGGGCATATCGTCAAGCTTGCTAATCTGCACCTCGGGGTGTGTGTTGGTAGTGTCGTGGATAAATTCGCCATTACCAATGTACATACCGGTATGGGTGATCTTTGTCGCGCTGCCGCCAAAGAACAGCAGGTCGCCCGGCTGCAGGTCCTTGCGCTCCACTGGTGTAACTCCACTCCAGTTTGCCTGTACGCCGGCGTCTCGCGGCATGAGGATTCCGCGCTGGCGAACCAGCATTTGCGTTAGGCCAGAGCAGTCGTATCCATGGGTGGAAACCCCGCCCCATGTGTAAGTGATGCCAAGGAATCTGCGCGCGACTTGGATGGTCTGGTCGATGGTAAGTGCGGGAACATTTGTACTTACATTGCCTTGCTCGACATAAGCCGTCTGCCCATTTACGAGCTTGACCTGAAGCCACCGCCCGCTCCGGTCCACATTGGCGGAAACCAATTCCAATTGTGCCTCCCAGGGAAGGTTCAGCAGGGGCGCGTGTTTGGTCACACTGGGTTCGCGATAGATATTCGCGCCGAGCTGTACGACGCGAACGGCCTTGCCGGCGGGGGCATAATCGCTTTGCTCCGCTGTAACATCCTCTGCCGCAACCCAGCCCGTATAGTCATCTCCGGTGCGAATATGAATCCAGCCATCTTTCTTCTCCAACGAAAGGACGCCAGAACCATAGAGGGCTTGCGACACTACATCGCTGTCAGCGGAGGCGGAATGATACATGTTGATAACCGGCATGGCTACCACATAGTCTGGCTTTGCGACAGACTCCTGGCCCCTCGCAACAACGCAAGGAAGCGCGGACATAACCAATAAGGCACCGATCTGCGAGAGTACGGCATTGCGAATTATCTTCATCCTAGCTTCTCCCGTGGTACAGATCCATTTGTTACTACGACGCGCCTAACTTGTAGCGCCGCTGCTGGGCAACCCTTGTAGCGATGATGGCACAATCAACATTTGTGCTACTTATCCTTCTTCACGGCAGGAAGATCAGGCGAGGTTGGAGGCGCGGCGACCGGCAGTGCAGGCAATCCAACCTCCTCCGGTTTGGGAAGGACGTGTGTCTCGCGATATTGCGAGCTTGCCTCACTGAAACGGTTGGCGCGCTGAATCCACAATTGGATGGCGAGATCGTAATGCGCCATGACATTATCCAGCCAATAGGGGCGATTCTCCTGGAGCCATGCGTGGCGGAAGAGCCCCCGGCTCATCTCATATCCCTCGCGAAGATCCTGGCATTCACCATTCACGCCCGTAATCGCGCCTAACTCTCGGCCTACTTGGCGCTTGCCTACTGGATCGCCTTGTTCCTGGTAAGCGCGATCATACCCGTCGGCGATTTCCTGCGCAACCTCGAATTTGTATCCGATAAAGTCCATGCGCCGCGCTCCCATCTCCATTGCGTCCAGCGCATCCGGTTCGCGCAGTGGCGCTGTGCCACGCGCCTGATCGATGAGAATAATGGCCTGTTCGGCGTGTACGCGAAACGCATGAGCTACCGGCAGCAACTTGGCGGAAAGCTGTTGTCCTTCCGCACTCCACGGATCAATCCAGAATAAGTTGTCGGTGGCCGAACCTAGCCCTGCATCTTTCAGTGTCGCCTGCGCGGCCATCAGTTCCACTTGTGCCTGGTTGATCTTACCTGTGAAATCGCCATGAAAGACCTGACCGTAACTGCTCTGAAATTGAGGAATGCTGCTTGTTCCCTTTTGCCAACCGGCGGCCGCGCCGAAGAGCGCGCCATACCAATCCATGTTGAACAGTCCCTCGCCCAGATCATTCCAGACGGTATTCAATTCTCCGGTAGAGCCGAGCCGCTGACCATCGCGAACAAATCCCTGAATGTTATCGAGACCGGCATTGAAATTTGGATAGACTACCCGCCAGTTATTAATGCCTGGAGCCACCCACGTCTCCATTCCAGCATCTACGTACGGCGAGAGCCACTTTTCATATCCGTTAGGCCTCGGATTGTATTCCCATGCGACGGCGATCATGTCCTTCGGCAGTGTCTTGACCAGTTCTGGGCTATCCATCGCGATGTCGCCCCAGAACAGCAGCTTTCTATCCAGAGGAGTTAGTTCCGCATGAATTTGCTTGAGAAAGTCAACATACACCGCGCCGAGCCCATCCTGAGTCACGCGCGCTTTGGTCTGTCCTCTTCCCAGTTCGAAGGTTTCGTCCGCGCCGATATGAAGAAACGGGCCGGGAAAACTCGAAGCCGTCTCCGTGAACCATTGCCGGATCAGATCCAGCGATGCAGGCTGACCTGGCGCCAGAACAGACCCATGCGGCGTTTCCGCAAGCTGGGAATAAACGTCGTACATCAGGACGCGATGCAGGTGGCCAAATGCTTCCTGCTCGGGAACAATCGTGACGTGGTACTGATTGGCATAGCGCACCAGCTCTGCTCCGTCGGCGCGGGTCATTGCGCCTCCGGGCAGTGCGGCCAGCGGATTGGACGCATAGGCCAGGGTGTTCTCGAAGTACGGCGAGTAGATATTCACCTTGTACTCGGAGAGTATGCGAATTTGATGCTTCTGATATTCAAGCGTGGGAACGGGGCCGCGCGATAGATCGTCGCTCAGGCCGCGATACTTCATGGCAGGCCAGTCGCGCACCACTCCCGAGTGAAAAATAGCATCCGCTCCACGGCCGTCTGTCAGTTGCTTGATGGTTTGCACGCCGTAATAGATTCCCGCGCCCGTGGCTGCAATGTCATATGTTACGTTCCCGTCGGTGACGAGAACATAGCCCTCGGCCTGCATCGCCGGATCAAAATTGATGTGGGCGCTTGCAAGAATTGTCTCCGCCTTTTTTGTTTGCTGGCGAAGAAGCACGATCTTGATTTTGCCCGTCTTGCCGATGCGCGCGTCGATGCCGCGTTCCTTGAGCGAACTGGCCAGGTCATCGGCGGCGAACTTGTCTTCGGCATCCTTGCCTGCGGCCATGATGCCTGCGCCCTTAGCCAGCGAGACGTCCTTAACTTCGCGAATCTCACGCGGCATGGGAATCAGGGCGAGCTTCGGAGCCGCTGGCTGCCTGGGAGAGAGCGATGGTGCTGCTTGCGCAATCAAGGTCGTCGATGGAAAAAGGAGAAGGCCGGTTAGAAAGCAGATGGTAGCGCAAAAAGCAGCAGAAGGGAGAAGGCGTTCGCGTAAATAAGACAGGCAGAACATTTGTTTACCTCAGGACCGCGGTGTGCGCATTGGGATCGCAGGGAACCACGCGTGCGCAATTCTGATTCTAGGCAAAAACCGCAAGACGCTCAACAAGCATCAGAGCGGAAAAATCGTATTAGGGAGCTTAGAGAAAATTCAGGAGGATTGTCCTGTTGAACAATCCTCCTGGTTAGATGTTGCACTTGTCTCAAAATTAGAACTGATAATGCACTGTAACCTGCATGATCCTCTGTGAGGAGTTCGTGGATGTGATTCGGCCAAACGTGGTGCCGAGTGAACTGCTCAGTGTGTTAACTGGAGCCGCATAGCTGGCGAGGTTCAGCGCGTTGAAGGCCTCCCCGCGCAGCAGGAGGGTTTGTCCACCGGTGATCTGGAATGACTTGGACGCCGCCAGATCAACCTGACGGTACCCAGGAGCGCGCTCGGAACCGTTGGACGCGTTACCAAAGCTGTTGGCGCTCTCGTAACCATAAGCGCAGGTGCCATTGTCAACGGCATTGCCGGTTGTTTTATCGAGGGTCGTGCACGGCACTGCGGATGGATCGGTGCCAAACCAGTTTGAGGTAGTACGGCCCACAATTTTCATCGGCCTGTACTGCATGGCGTGCGGACGGCCGCTGGCAGTGCTGCCGTTGTGGATGACATAGTTATTGGGCGAAACCATGTTGAGCGGGAAACCGGAGTACATGACGACGCCGCCGGAAATCTTCCATCCGCCAACCGCTGAGTCCAACACCCGGTTCATTTTGGCGCCGAATCTTTCTCCGCGGCCGAAGGGCAGTTCATAGTTGAAATGGCCGTTGAAAGCCTGACGGACATCCTGGCCTGCCGGGCCGTAGTCCCCGCGTGGATTGCGGAAGTCCTGGAAGAACGTCGAGGAATCGGAGACACCGGAAACGCCATAGAATCCGGCGTTGTTAGTCAACGCGTGCGACCAGGTGTAGTTGAAGGTGTATTCCAGGCCATTGGAATTCTGATGACGAACGGTGGCCTGCATGGAGTGGTAGTTGGAGTAACCTTCCGACTGAGTGATCTGCATATATCCCTGATTGCCCACAAGATTGCAGGCCGGCGATGCCGGAGCAACGGTGTTGCTGCAATCAGCATTGGTGAGCTTGGCGGTAGCATTCGTCGTCCACTGATTAGCCTCAATGGGAGTGACCAGGTGCTGGCCTGTTTCACCAACATACCCAGCCTGCACGGAAGTCTTGCCGTCGATCAGGTATTGCAAGGCCAAGTTGAACTGTTGAATCAACGCCGGCTTTAGGTTCGGGTCCCAGGCGTTGTAAATGCTGATGGCTCCCGCAGGGTGGCTGAAGCCCGCCTCCAATGTCAAGGGAAGCTGTCCGCTAGAGCTGGTTGAAGGGACGGTTGGAGTGGCCGAGAAGCCGGTCTGGAAGGGCGGATTCTGCGCCATCCTCCAGTTTTCTCCCGCGCCTTCCACATCGTCGGTCATCCCGTAGCCGCCGCGAAGCACGATGCGAGGGTCGACCTGGTAAGAGAATCCAATGCGCGGCATGAACTCATAGTTGTAAGCGTTATACAGGGAGCGGCTGTTGCCGTTCACTCCTGCAAGTTTGATGCCCGACGCCGAAATCAGGTTCATATTCGACAAGTCAACGCTGGCTTCCTTGTTGTTGACTTCGTAGATGGGTTGATCGTGGCCATAGCGCACGCCCAGATTCAAGGTAAGCCTTGAGTTAAACTTCCAGTCATCCTGAACATAGAAAGCAGCGCGGTACTGGCGTTGTCCGTTAGCTCCGGAGACGCCGCCGATGGATGTGCTGCTGGCCTGGTCCATGACGAGGTCGGCATAGCCGTAACCGCCGCAGGCCTTGTTAAAGGCGACGCCGCAGATTTTTGATGAGTTATCCACGTTGTACGCACCGGAATACGAGAACGTTCCCAGAGCGCCGGAATTTCCGGAGTAGTAAATGTTCTGCTGATAGCGCAGTATCTGGGTACCGAATTTGAGGGTATGCGCGCCGCGCAGCCAGGTCAGGTTATCCCCGTAGTAAAAGTTGTTCTCGTGGAACTGGGTGACGACCGCCTTGTTGCCCATGTTGCTCTCGGAGCTGCCGATGCTCATGACGCTGAAGCCCGCAAACGGCTGGTCGGCAAAGGGGAGCCCGATCTTGTTGTCGCCGCTCGCCCCAAAGATGCCGGAAGGATCCCCCGGTACGCCCTGATTCCAGATAGAGCGAGTGACGCCCGCACGAAACTCATTCACGATCGCAGGCGAGAAGTTGTGTACCCAGTTGGCTACAAAACTCTTGAACGGATAGACGTTGTTGCTGGGAAAGGTCGTCGGCAAAACGGAATGAATGGTGAAATCGGTCGCTTGACCCTGGGTGTAACGGCCCATCACCGCGTCGTTGACGCCGGCTTTCCAATCGCCCCTGAAATCTTCCTGATTGTTGTGTGTCTGGCCCTTGGTGTAGCCCAGATAGTTGTTCGCATCGCCTTGGCCGGTCAGGGGCGTTGCATTAGGTTGAGGAAGTGCATTCACGTTGTTAAACAGAAATTTGGCCAAGGGGCTGACCAGCGGAACCTGATTGCACGTCTTGTGCGGATCCCCCGCGTTCAATGAGCAGTCTCCCATTGGGGAGGCATTCGCAAACCCGTTACCGTTCTGGTTGTTATAAAGTTGCACGTTAGCGAATTGCGGCGTCCACAATTCCGAAAAGTCGCAGGTCGCAACGCCATTCACTACTGGGCAGTTGCGCATATCCATGGTCGGCACAGTGGCTTTCGCCTGGCCGCCGGAGTGATAACGGAAGCCCAGATAATCAGCAAAGAAGAAGAGCTTGTCCTTGCCGTTGAAGAGGTGCGGAATCCGGACTGGCCCTCCGATGGTGCCACCAAACTGATTTTGCGTAAATACAGAGGGTTGGACGCCGGCATAGCCGTTATACCAGGAATTGGCGGCCATGTAATTGGCTTGATAAAGCTCGTAGGCACTGCCATGGAAGTTGTTCGTTCCGCCCTTGGTAACCACCAGGATTTCGCCGCCGTTGACGTTTCCGTACTCGGCGCTGGCGTTGCCAGTGATTACCCGCATCTCCTGAATAGCGTCAGGGGCCGGGTTGTAGGCTGACAGGTTGTTCATGGTCTCGTTAATCTCGATACCATCGAGAACGTAGTTGTTGGTCTGGGCACGGTTGCCATTGAAAGATGGACTTCCAGCCCAAGATGTGGCGCGCTCGTTGCCGTTGCTGGATGCCATGCTCGACATGCTGGGGTTGACCGCGCCAGCTACATATAAGGTTGCGCTCTGAAAGTTCAGTCCGTTCAGCGGCATGCTGGAGAGTGCGTTGCCGGAGAGGGTCGACTCTACCGTCGCATCCTCGGTTTGCATAATGGGCGAAACATCGGATGAGACAACGATTGTATCCGAGGTCTGTCCAACCTTCAGCTTGGTGTCGATTCTGGCGATCTGGTCGATCTCCAGCATGAATGGGCCAATCGACGACGTCTCGAAGCCCGGGGCTGCTACGGTGATTTTGTACTGTCCGATGGGCAGGAACTGGATATTGTAGATGCCACTCTCGTTGGTGACGGTGCCCGTCTTCACGTTTGTCGCCGTGTTGGTTGCGGTAACACTAACTCCCGCGAGAACAGCTCCAGCCGGATCCATAATGGTGCCGCGCACGGTGGCTGTAATTGTCTGAGCACTTGCGGGCGACAAGCCCAGCAACATGGCAAATGTCAGCAACAATCCGAACATTCGCGCCTGGCCCGCGCAAAGGTTGCGCAAAGCCTTGATTGTACAAAGATTGCGTATGATCATGTTTGTGTCCATCCTCCAAAAGTTGTACATCGTTAGTCGGTAGCGGCAAAGAGATGCCGATGGTCCATTTACAAGAGCAGTGTGACCATTCGGCAAGCCGCCAAGAACAGAGCCGGCACACATTTAGCGCGAAACTAGGTCCGCGTCCATGTGTACAACCTTGCATTCCGAAAGCGGCTAGCAATTCCGCTTTTGACAATTGACCTGCGCCAGGAGACAGATTCCAGGCAGCGACGCGCCTAAAGGCGCACACCACCCGTAGCCGGAAAACCGGGTACAAACCACAATCGCAAAGCGTAATTGAAGTCGAAGGAATAATAGCCTAAGGATTGCTTATTTGTCAAGGTTAGCAACTATGTTGTTGACCATAATCGCTCAATACGCTCAAAATTGTCCCGACTGGGGGCATGAAAGGCGGCCATGTTAGACATATAAATGAATTTACATCAATCGCTGGATCAAGAAGCGCGCGACTCTCAAAATGACTTGAATGGTTGATCGGAAATCCCTCAAGCCGCTCACCGCCGGGCATACGGCAGGCAGGTCAAAACTCCGATTCTCAGCTCGATTGCAAATGGGGAGACGCTCCCAGCGACCGGGGCGTATGGTCGCCTGCGTATGCGCGGCGAGAAGAGACAGCCCCAGAGGGAGAACTGTGAGGTCGGAGGCCGTTGATCGCAGAACGGCGCCAGCCAAAGCCGGCGCCATTCTGGTGGGTCACTGGAGCCAGTTAGAAGGTGAACTTGCCTGCGACTTGCATAACGCGATTGTCGCGGGCGCTCGTGATGACACCGAAGGTGCTCGACGTTGTTGATGTTGTGCCGGGCGAGCCCAGGTTGGTGTGGTTGAGCACGTTGAAAGCCTCGCCGCGGATCTGGAGGTTCACGCCCTGGTGCAGCTTGATGTTGCGGAAGAGTCCAATATCGATGCGGTCAAAGCCAGGAGCGCTGACCACGCCGCGCTTCTCAGTACCCAACTGGCCCTGTCCGCTGGGGTTGAGACCCGCGGGCAGCGGCGCCGCGAATGCGCCGCGATAGAACCACTGTTGGCGCGTACGGAGCTGCGTACCCTGACCATTCCGGGGATTGCCGATCTGGTTGGGCCGGAAGCCGGCGGCGGTGTTGCCCGCGTTGCCAATTCCAGCGGAATCAGTGGCTTCGTTGCCGTTTGCCTGGTTATTCAAGGTGTTGGTGTAGCCATAGTAGACCAAGCCACCCAAGCTCTCCGAGATGGTCAGCGGCAAGCCCGAGTTCATGGCCAGGATGCCAGAGATCTCCCAACCGCCCACGATGTGGCCGGCGACGCCGCGCTGATCCATCATCCAGGGCAGCTCATAGACGCCATCCACGCTCAAGACGTGATCCCGATCATCGGTGGCGCGGCCATAATCGCCGTTGATGTTGTAAGCGTTCTGTGGCGGCGTCGAGTAGTCGTTCGGGCTATTGGTCAGATCGCGCGACCAGGTGTAGTTGGCGTCGATCATGCTCTTGCCCTTGAACTTCTTGGTGGCCTTGACCTGCAGGCCGTTGTAGTTTGAGCTGAAGATCGCCTGGACTGTGTCGACGTAAGAGTAGCCCAGGTACGGCCTGATCTGGTTGAGCCCGTAATCGCAGGTTGTGCTGGCGTACGCAGGTATCGTGGTAGTCCCAATAGTGCCTGCATCTTTATAAATACAACTGGAGGCAACATCGGTCGGCGATATCTTGCCGAGATAGGAGTTGGGCACCGGCTCATCTTCGTTCACTTTGCCGAGCAGGTGTGTGCCATGCGTGCCGAAGTAGCCGATGTCGAGCATAAAGGTAGGCGACAACTGTTGCTGTATATCCAGCGAGAACTGCTGGATATACGGCGTGTGGTAGTTGATCGGGGAAGCTTCAACGCCGCCCGGTGTAGCCGAGGCTGCGATAGTTGCGGATTTGCCGGCTGGATCATCCAACACAGCGGTCGAAAGCGAGTAGTTGGTCACTGCGGGCGGATTGCCCCAGATTATCGACTCGTAGTAGCTGACTTCCGACTGGTCGTAGGCCCAGCCATAACCGCCGCGGAGCGAGGTTTTGCCATTTCCGAAGACGTCATAAGCGAAGCCGAAGCGCGGCGCGAAGTTGTATTTGTCAGCCTGTCCGACCTTGTTGCCGAACGGAGAGGGGTGACCTGTAACACTCGAACTGGATGGGAAAATCAGGCCGTTCAGGTAGTTGATGCCCTGATAGTCGGCAGTCGGATTGGGGGTGGCGACGAGTACCTTCCCAGTGGAGTCGTAGCACCCTGCTGTCGACGCAGGAGAATTTAGGCAGATCAATCCTGTGGGGCCGATGGTAGGCGCTTTGGCGGCGCTGTAGGTAGCCGGGTCAAAGTTGCTCAGGCGGTGACCGGCGTCGGTAGGCTGGGCAAGGTATCCGTAGCGCACACCCAAGTTGAGCGACAGACGCCGCGAAATTTTGAAGTTGTCCTGAACAAATCCCTCCAGAATGTTCTGCAGAACGTCAGCCGTAATGGCGTTCGAGGCCTGGTTGAATCCGCCATTGGCGTTGCCTTCGAGGAAGTTGGCGAACCCAAGATCCGTTTGCGTAGCCGCATTACCGGTGGGTGAAACACCTGTGGCGTTGGTGTTAACGCCGGTAAAGGTGAAAGCGCCCTCGTTGTATCCGTTGGCTGCGCTACCAACGGCGTTCTCTGCCTTCTCAAAGTGGTTGTAGCTTGCGCCCGCGATGAGCGTGTGGCGGCCTATCGTCCTGGTCAGATCGCCGAAGACGTTGTTGTTTTTGTCGATGTCATGATAGATACCCGTGCTACCCAAAGCGGCAAACGCGTTGCTTCCCGCAAACGAAAGCGTCGGGATCACGCCGAGCACGTTCTGGTAGGGCAGGGTTACCTGGCTTGCAACGTCGGTGGAGGCGGCGGATGTGAAAGCGCCGATGGGGGTGGTGAAAACCGCATTGCTGGAGTAAGCGTAACCGACGTTCGCCAGCATTTTGGGCGAGAAGAGATAGGTGGCGTGCCCCATGTGCTGGGTGCCGGGATTCGTGGTGATAGTGGTAGAGAGGCCCGGGATGGCCACACCTGTACCGAAGGTTCCACTCCCGGACACGATCGGGAATGTGTCGTGGAGGTAGCGGTAGAAGAGGCTCAACTTGGAGGAAACCGTCTCATCGATGCGAACAAAGACCTGATTATTGTTGTTTGTGTTGGCCACAGTGTCCGCTAACTGGTGCGGATCAAAGCCAGCAGCGATGTTGGCCTGCTCGGGCGGCAACGGAATGAACTTGTAGATGTCCTTCAGGTAAGCCGCGGCCACCGTGTCAACTGTCGCTACCTTGTTGCCGTAAGCGGTGCATTGTCCATTAGTCGCGTTATAAGCAGTGCAGACTTGCACCGGTCCCTGCGCCCAGGTGGTGCTGGTGGGCTGATAGTAGACGTTGGAAAAGTCGCCCGAGCGTTCGTTAGCGTCGGGGACAAGGGCCGTTCCCGAGGTATAAGTTACGACTCTCCTGGTCTCGTCGGAGAAGAAGAAGAAGGTCTTATCCGTTCCGTTATAGAGGTGCGGAATCCGGACTGGGCCGCCGAAGCTTTCGCCGAAGTCGTTGTAACGAAGGATAGGACGAGGCTGCACAGGAAGGGTTAGCTTGTTGCCCCATGTGTTTGCATTGAGAATATTATTTCGGAAGAACTCGTAGGCGCTTCCGTGGATTTTGTTGACTCCGGACTTGGTAACGACATCTACCTGGCCCGAGGCGCTGCGCCCGAACTCGGCGGAGTACTGGCCACGCAGAGTCTTGATTTCAGCGATGGCGTCGGGGCTGGGATAGGTGAGGAGCGTCAGGTTGGCTCCGCGGTCCACGTTGTCGGCACCGTCAATGGTCCAGTTATTGGAGGTATTGCGGCCGCCGTTGACCGAGAAGTTGATCTGGTTCGACCCGCCAGTAGGGTTCGTTGATCCTACATACAACTGATCGCTCGCACCGCCGAAAGCAACGCCGGGCTGTAAGGTGAGAAACTGCTCATAGTTGCGGTAGTTGAGCACCAGTTCGTTCATCTGCTCGCCGTTGATCAGGCCCGTTGAGGACGCGTCCTCCAGATTCAACTGTGCCTCAGCCGCGGTAACCGTAATGGTTTCGTCATTGCTGCCGGCAACAAGAACCTTGTTCACTGTCAGCGAGTCGGCGGCATGGAGTTGAAGCCCGATTACGGTCTCCGTCTTGAATCCAGGAGCCGTTATCTTCACTGTGTATGCGCCAAGCGGCAGTGATGTCGCGGTGTAATAACCAGCGGAACTGGTTGTCAGGACGCGAATATTCTGGCCGCGATCAGTGTTAGTGAGCGTAACCGTGGCCCCCACGATAATGGCGCCTGTCGGATCAGACACCGTGCCGCTGATGGCGCCCGTCAAGGAATCCGCCGCCCAGGCTCCGCCAACTACGAAGCCGATGAACGCCGCTAGAATTGCTGTGTGTAGCAACCGCTTACATAGGTTCATTTACGAGCCTCCTTATAAATGTTGCTTAGCGCGCTCAGGGGTATCCCTGTGCGGCGTTTAGCGGATGGTTTTTCCATGGGCCATCTTGCGGTCCATGGTGGATCGTTCGTCCTTGGTAAAAGGCCCAACAGCGGGGAATCCGGGGAATGCCGCAAGCGCGGCGTTGAGCCAATTGTCACAAGATATTAATAAGAAAATTAGCTGCCTGTCAAGCGAAATGCCTATGAATTGAGCAAGATATATCCAATCCGCTTATATATGCGCGATACGCCAATATGAAATGGACGCCCTCGGCTGTGTGCGATGGCGTCCATTTCATGCATACTCGGGTATCGGTCGTCCGGCTGTTGAGCAGCCTCCGCTACTATGCTTCAATCGCCTTGCGGATGCTGCCTTGAGCGCGCTTTAAGCGGCGGACAGCCTCTGGCTTGGAGACCTTGGCGCAGAGCATCACCAGCGCCACAGAGACCTTCATATCGGCCGCCTCCAGAGTAGCCAGCGCAACGGTCCGGTTTACTTTGGCGACGCGCTGCACAATGGAGATTCCGCGCTCGACCAGCTTTTCGTTCTTGAGGTGCAGATTGACCATCAAGTTGCCGTAGACATATCCCAGGCGGGCCATGGCGCCGGTCGTGAGCATATTGCAAATCAGCTTCTGTGCCGTGCCGGCCTTGAGCCGGGTGGATCCGGTTAACACTTCGGGGCCAACCTCAGCCTCGATGGCGATCTGCGCAACGCGGGCCATTTCAGAGCCAGTGTTGCAGATGATGGCGACGGTGGCAGCGCCCTTCTTGGCAGCGTATTTCAAGGCCGCAATGGTGTAAGGCGTGCGGCCGCTGGCAGCCAGGCCCACAACCACATCCTTCTTGCCGGGCTTTCGCACAGCCATGTCGCTCTGGCCCAACTTGGACGAGTCTTCACTGGCTTCTGTGGCGTTGGCAAGCGCGCGTTCGCCGCCGGCTATCACGTACTGGACCATGGTAGGATCGGTACCGAAAGTGGGCGGGCACTCGGAGGCGTCCAGCGCGCCCAGCCGGCCGCTGGTGCCGCTCCCCACGTAGATCAGCCGGCCACCTTTCGCCAGGCAGTCGTGGACCACGTTAATTGCCTTGCCTATCTCAGGCAGCGCCTTGCGTACGGCGCGCAAAACCTTGGCGTCCTCGCGATTCATCAGAGTGGCAATCTCCAGCGCACTCAACTTGTCCAGATCGGAAGAGGCGCGGTTTTGCCGTTCCGTGTTCAAATCACCCAGTACCATTTACTCTCCTATGTTCTAACTTCGCTAACTGATTCAACCGGCATGGTCCGCCGCAGAAAGAAGCTGGCGCAATAACCGACGCTAAACGTGACAATGCTGCCCAGCGGCACGTACCAGGTATACGGAACCTTGGTGAACTGCCACAGGAAGACGTTCAAGATAAAGCCGCACAACATACCGACCATGGCGCCGCTCTCAGAAGTTCGGCGGGTGAGAACACCTAGCATGAAAACCCCGAGTAGAGAACCATAGGCCACTGAAGCAATGGACAAGCCGATCTCCAGCACCTTTCCACCGCTTTGCCGGACCACAATCGCCAGTCCAAAGAGCACAATCCCCCAGCCAATCGTTGCCATGCGCGAGAGAAACATCTTGCGCTTCTCGCTGGCGCCCGGATTGAATCTGGAGTAAAAATCGATGATGGTGGTGGAAGAAAGCGAATAGAGCGATGCGCTCAGGCTGGACATGGCAGCGGCCAGAATGGCCGAGACCAGCAGGCCGCTGATGCCATGCGGCATGCATGTGACAACGAAAGTGGGATAGATGGCATCCGGGCGCGCAAAGCTCGCCGCCAGAGGCACCATCTTATACATGACCCAGAGCAGCGCGCCGATCAGCAGAAAGAGCGAGAACTGGAAGAGGACCAGGAAGCCGCTCATCACCAGCGCCATCTTGGCATACCGCTCGCTGCGCGACGCCAGCAGCCGCATCACGATCAACTGATCGGTGCCGTGGCTGGCCGTGGTGAGGAAGGCGCCCCCGATCAATCCAGACCAGAAAGTATATTTTGCGTAGAAGTTCCAGCCGAAATAGAAGACGCGGAACTTGCCCGCGGCCGCGGCCATGCCGAAGGCGGCATGCCACCCGCCCGGAACCAGATGCGCGATAGTGAACAGCCCTATCACGGTTCCGGTCATGTAAACCGTCAACTGCACCACATCCGTCCAGATCACAGTCGCCATGCCGCCCTTGAAGGTGTAGATAAGGGTGAGGATCATGACAATGGCGATTGCCGTGACATCGCGGGCCAGGTCGCTATAACCGTGCAGAAGCCCAGAGAGCGCGATGCCCACCACGATGGCAATGGCGAAGACTCGAACGCCATCCGAGGCGGCGCGCGTCAGCAGAAACAAGCCCGCGGTGAGCGAACGCAGCCTCTGCCCGAAGCGCCGTTCAATGAGCTGATAGGCCGTAACCAGGTCGCCGCGAAAGTAGTGCGGAATCAGCAAAAGGCTGATGATGACGCGCCCGATCATGTAGCCGATGACCAACTGAAGGAAGCTGAAATCCTTCTCGTAGGCCATGCCGGGTACGCTGATGATGGTTAGCGTGCTGGTCTCAGCGGCAACGATCGACAGTGAGATGGCCCACCACGGAATCGTCTTTTCGGCCAGGAAGTAGCCCTTGATGGTGCTCTGTTTCTTCTTGAAGTGCATTCCGAAGGCCGTGACACACGCCAGATACACAGCGATCACCGCAACATCGAATAAATTCAGCCCCATGGTGTTTCGTTCTCCGCTTCTTTACGGTACGCGTTTTCTGCGCGGGTGAATCGCTGTGGCCAGCGGCTTGCGGATACGGCTCGGCGGATCGGCTAGCCCTGTTCTTGTTTGATTACAAATGATGCCAATGCGGCAGTTTTTCATCATGCACAGACTATGTCTGCGCGCAGCAAATGCTCCCCGCCGCACGACCGGAGCCGTAAACCGAACCGGCTGAAGGAGTGTGCCTAGCTCTGCCATGTGCAAGCTGAAGAACGCGAGCGCTGGAATGGGCCTCTACCTCCGGAGCATCCCCGGATCATAGAAATGACCATTTGACTTCGATATGGTCATTATAGACCAGGAGAAGGCGCTCCTGCGGTGCCTCACGACAAAATTTTGCACGCAAGGCCGATTTAAGGACGGTTTGACCATTTTCCGGTTGCAAGAACTGCAGCAAGCCAGCTTGCGAGCCCCTAAGAACCTGTCCAAAAACTATGTCTTGAAGGATACGGGCTTCAGCCCGTACGTTGAGAGCCAATCTCTGATTTTCGGCTTTAGCCGCGGCGGGAATGCAAACTGCCGTAAAGGCACACCTCAGGGGCTACAGCGTTTTCGATTCAAGTGCTTACAGAAACCACGATGTCGAGTGGCTTTTTCCCCAAGAAAAAGCCACCTTGCACAATCTTCAAATGGCAACATGTGAATCGAAAACGCTCTAAAGCCCACAACTATTTATGCCTTTGAAGTACGGGCTAAAGCCCGTACCCTTCACCCAAAACCGAGTTGTTCGACAACTTCTTACGCCGTAGCCCGCTGCTGTTCGCGTCCGGCAAGACGCACGCTGACCACCTTGGAGACGCCCGGCTCCTGCATGGTGACGCCGTAGATCATGTCGGCCGATTGCATCATGCGCTTGGAGTGAGTGACCACCAGGAACTGCGTGTCCCTGCTCAAGGCGTACATCAGGTCGGAGAAACGTCCAACGTTGGTTTCGTCCAGCGCCGCGTCCACTTCGTCGAGCGCGCAGAAGGGGCTGGGTTTGAACTGGAAGATAGCCACCAGCAAGGCCAGCGCGGTCAGAGATTTTTCTCCGCCAGAAAGCAGCAGCACATTTTGCAGCTTCTTGCCCGGCGGCGAGGCAACGATATCCAGTCCGCTCTCAAGCTGATTCTCCACGTCCGTGAGGCGCAGAAATGCCTGACCACCCTGGAAGAGCCGCGCAAAGACCAGGGCAAAGTTCTCGTTGATGCGGGCAAAAGCCTCGTCAAACCTGCTGCGCGAAATCAGGTCGATCTCCTTGATGGTCTGCTGGGTGTTCTCAATTGACTCCATCAGGTCCGTGCGCTGCGTTTCGAGGAATCCGTGACGTTCGGCGGTCTCCTTGTACTCGTCGAGCGCCATCATGTTCACCGGCCCCATCTGCTCGATGCGCTGGCGCAACCCGCGGCAGGTCTCCTCTTCGGCGACAAGCGGCTCTCCGTCCAGGCGCTCGATGAGCGCATCGGAACGCAACGCTGCGGCCTCAAGATTTACCTCGGCCAGGCAGCTTGCCTCCAGGTGCTCGAGTTCGGCACTGAGCTTTGCAACTTGGCTCGAACGGCTGGCGCGGTCCTCGCGCAATTGGTCGAGCGCGGCACGGCCGCCCTTGAGTTCGGACTCCATGGTCGCCAGTTGCTGGCGGAGAGATTGCGCCTCCGCGGTCAGCGTTTGCGCCTGCACCAGCGCCTCGGCGCGTCCGGCAGCCAGTTCCTTTTCGCGCTGAGCCAGTTCGGCGCTCTCTTTGATCCGCTGCTCGCGTTCCGCGCTGGCCTCGGTCCTCTGATGGTCGATTGATTGAACTCGGCGGTCCAGGTCGGCGTGGAGCCGGTCGATGCGTTGGAAAGCAGCTTCCGCGCCGCGTCTGCGCTCTTCCAAGCCGGCCAGTTCGGCAGTCACCTGCGCAGCTTGCTGCTGCAAGCCCTCGCGCTCCTGGCGCAGCAAATTCAAGCGCGCCTGCAACTCGTCGAGAGCGGCTTCTGCCGCACGGTGCTCGGCTTCGAGGCGAAGCATCTCCTCTCGCTTTTCGTCGATTGTGCTCCGCTTGGCCTCGCGCGCTTCCTTGTTGCGCGCGGCCTGCGCCGTCCACTCCTCGAAGCGCCGCGCCACGCGCTGCGTCTCCGAGTCCATCTGCTTGAGCGCCGCGCCCTGATTGGCAGTGTCGCGCTCGGCCAGCCGCCGTTCTTCGCTGCTTGCTTCCAATTGCGCGGCCAACTCTTCGATGGCCTTTACCAGCGCGGAAGCCTCTGCGTCCGCTTGCGCTAATCCGGTTTCCAGTTTGGCAAGGCTGCTCTCTGTCAAACGCAACTCGCGCTTCAGCGCCAGAGGGCCTTCGCTGGCCGGCTTGCCGCCAGTCACCGTCGCGTTGTGGAAGCACTCGCCCTCTGGCGTGAGGAAGTAGGCGTACGGATACTGCGCCGCCAACTCCTGCGCTTGGTTCGAGCTTTCCGCCAGATAACCGTGCTTGAGCTTGGGCAGAATAGACTCCAGCGGCCGCCCAAACCCGTTCAGGACGCGAATAGAATCCTTCAGTGGAATCAGCCCTGGGGCGCTGATAGTAGTGTTGTCTTCCGCAAACAACGCGCCTTGCTCGGCCGGGTGAATCAGAAATGTGGCGCGGCCATCCACGCCCGATTTGAGCAGTTGTACGCCTTGCTCGGCAGCCACCCAGCTCTCCACCACCACATAATTCAGCTCCTCGCGCAGAAACTCGTCCACCACGCCTTCATGCTCGCCGCTCACCTCCAAAAAATCAGCGAGCGTGCCCACGGGCGCCATGCCGTCTGCCAGCGCTCCGGGCTTCAGCAGCCGGCGCACCGTGTCGGTGGAGTAGCCGTGGTTGCGAATCAGCGACTGCAGCGCGTCGCGGCGTCCGGCGGCAGTGGCAAGTTCGCCGCGCAGTTGGTTAGCCCGCGTGCGCAGCGCATTTTCCTCGGCGCGACGAGTCTGCAGAGTCTCGTGCAACGACGCAATCTCGCTCTCCAACCGCTTCAGCGCCTCTGCGGCGGATGCGAGGCGCAGTCTTGCTTCTCCGCTCTGCGCGCCCAGGTTTTCGAGCTCGTTCCGCGCCTGGCCCATCTCCGCTTCCAGCCGCTCCGCCTCGCGCTCCAGGGCTGCCAAACTCTCCTCGCCCTGAGCGGTGTGGTTGCGCGCGTTGCCGGCCAGGGTCATCAGATGCATGGCGTGACGGCGGCTGGTCTCCAGTTCGCGTTCCGCCGCAAAGACTCCTTCAGCCGCCGTGCGCGCTCCTTGCTGCCGCGCCTCCACCTGCTGGCGAAAGGCGTGGGCCTCTTCGGCTGCCGTCCCCAGAAATGACTTCTGCTGCGCCCGCTCCTCGGCAATCCCGCCCAACTGCGCCCGCGTCTGCTCCAACTCGGCGCCGGCCGCGGCAATGCGCGTCTCCAACTCGGCCACACGCTCCGTATTGGCGCGCTCCCTGGCCGCTGCGCGCTCCAGCTCGACAGCCGCGGTATTGGCGCGATTCTGCGCCTCCTGGCCCTCGCTATCCAACTGGTAGCCCCGCGCGGTGAGCGTATGCTGGCTGCTCTCCCGCTCTTCGATTCCCGCCGAAGACGCATTGATTTGCTCGGTCAGGGCGGCGATCTCATGCCCCAGCCTCGCCTGATCGGCGTCCATCAGCGCCATGCGGCTGGCCAGCACTACGCGCAGTCGGCCGCGCAGTTCGTCGCGCACAGCAGCGAAGCGCTCGGCCTTCGACGCCTGACGCTTCAGGCTGTTCATCTGTCGCGTGACTTCTTCAAAAATATCGTCCACGCGCGCCAGGTTCTGCTTGGCGCTCTCCAGGCGCAACTCGGCCAGCCGTTTTTTGCTCTTGAAGCGCGTAATCCCCGCCGCTTCTTCGATGATGGCCCGCCGGTCGTAGGGCTTGGAACTGAGGAGTTGTCCAACCCGCTCCTGCCCGATGATGGCGTAGCTCTCCGGCCCCAGGCCCGTGCCCATGAAGATGTCTTGAATGTCGCGCAGCCGGCACAGCTTGCCGTTCAACAAATACTCGCTCTCGCCGGTGCGGAACAGCCGGCGGGTAATCACGATCTCGCCTTTTTGCGGTGTGCGCTGGAATTTGCGGCGGCGAATCTTCAGCACCACCGCCTGCGGACCCTCGCCGGTAGTGAACGTCTGCGGCTGGTCGGTCCCCTGCGGCGCGCCTGCCCCTTCGGCGGCCTCGTCGTCGAGCACCTGGCCGGGCTGCTCGTTGGCGATGATCTCCTCCACCTCGGCGGCTCGCTGACGGCGCACTTCGTCCTCGTCCCAGTCCGTTGGGCCTTCATGATCGATTGCGATCTGCGGCTCCACGGGCACCGGTCCCTCGTAAGCCTCTGGGTCGATCATGGTCAGCGTCACCTCGGCCATGCCCACCGGCTTGCGCTCGCGGGTTCCAGCAAAGATAACGTCCTGCATGTGCGTTCCGCGCAAGGTTTTGGCGCTCTGCTCGCCCAGCACCCAGCTCACCGCGTCCAGAATGTTCGACTTGCCACACCCGTTCGGCCCCACCACCGCGGCAATGCCTGTTCCCGTCACGGTCACCTCCGTGCGGTCGCAAAAGCTTTTAAAGCCGAGGATGTGAATCTTCTTTAGTTTCAGCATTTGAACTCCGGGGTGTTGAGGCTATGGTGCAATAAGCTTCCGTTTCAGCAGGCAACCCGCCAGCGCGCGGGAAAAAATTGCCCTCCGACTACTGACTTTACGGACCCTGGGGGGCAGGGTCAACGTCATGAACAGCGGATTATGTGGATAAGGGAGGCCGGAATTGCTCTTCTTATAAATTCCCTTGAATGGGTTGCAAAAATACGGCTTCTTAGCGAGTTTTATCCGTTTTTTGCACAGCCGTAAGCCCGCCCTGGCAGCCCTGGGCCATAGCCGGACTCACTGCTTTGCGAATTACTTTCTCCAGCGCGCGCAGCGCCTGCGGACGCGGAAACCCCGGCCTGCTCGCCAGGCGAATGATTCTGGAAGATTTTCCTGCGAGCGGCCGCAGAATAATGCCGCGTGCCACAAGCGAGTCCGCGGCCAGGGCCGGAATCAGCGTAGCCCCGTAACCCGCCGCCACCAGGTTGACCAACGTTTCCAGCGTTGCGGCCTGCATCGAGCCTTGCAACCCGCTCCGAGCCGCGCCGTCCTTTGCGCCGCAGGCGGCCAGCGCCTGGTTGGCCAAACAGTGCCCGTCAGCCAGCACCAGTAATTCGTCGGCAAGCGCCTCCTCGCTGACCGATTCTTCCCCGGCCAGCCGATGGTCGAGCGGCAGCGCGGCCAGCAGGTGCTCCTCAAAAAGCGCAATCTCGGTAATCTCTGGCGCATCGGCGGGCGTAGCCAGCAGCGTCGCATCCAGCCGGTGGTTGCGCAACCCGTCGATCAGCGAGCGGGTCTGGTCTTCCCACAACTCGACGGTCAGCCCCGGATAAGTCTGCCGTAAAGGCCGCAGAATCAGCGGCATCAGGTAAGGCGCCAGCGTGGGAATCGCGCCCAGTTTCAAGGGACCCACCAGAGGGTCATGTGCCACCCGCGCCACCGCTTCCATCTGCCCAGCCTCAGCCAGAGCCCGCTGTGCATGGATGAGAATCTGGCTACCCACGGGCGTAATATCCACGCGCTTGTTGGTCCGCTCCAGCAGCGTTACTCCCAGTTCTTCTTCCAGTTTGCGAATCTGGCTGCTCAGCGTGGGTTGGCTCACGTTGCAGGTCTCGGCCGCCCGCCCAAAATGACGGTGTTCCGCCACAGCAACAAAATAGCGAATTTCCTGAAGATTCATTTGCTAGCGCTTCGCAGCGCCGGGACGCTCTTTCTGCAGGAAGCGGCGCCATGTGCCGCTAAATCGGACATTCATTCCGCCGCACTGCATGTTGTCGTAACCGTCCAGTGTGTGCGTGGCGGGGTCGAGCTTCAGGTCTACAATGCAGCCTGCGCCGTACTGCGAAGCCTGCACCACGTGCAGGTAGATGCCGATCGGAGCGGCGTCCGCCTGGAACTCGCCGAAATGCACGTTATCACCCAGGCCGTACCAGTAAGCCCGTCCACTGATGTGCAGCGTCTTCGAGTCCGGCAGACGCGTAATCAGCAGCCGGTCGTTCTTTCGCCCCTTCACCTCGTTCTCTTGATGCCACCAGCCCAACCACTCTGAGATCGGGACGCGCGGCGATGCCGGAACCTCATCCAGTCGTTCGGCTGGAATCCACCCTGTCGTACTATCTCCGCCGGTGACGCAGGCCCAGCCATTCCGTATTTCTCCCAGACTTACAATCAGGCCGGCAGGGAGAACGCCTTCCGCGCATACGCCGGGCGGTCGATTGTATCCACAAGCGAACTGGTATGGGATCGGCCCGTCGCCGGCGGTGATGCGAATGGGTGTCTGAGCGTCGATGTCGGGGAAACTGCAAGCCGTTGTGGGAGCTCCAGGAACGGGAGTCTGTGGCGGAAGGGAACGTGAGAGCGGAGGCCACTGTGCTCCAGAAGGAGCGGCGGCCAGCAGCGCGATAACTGCGATCAAGCGAACCATTGCGGCAATCCTTTCATTGCGGCAGGGGGTACAAACCGGAACCCAATCAGAGACGGACCAACCTGTAGCTCATTATGGTTCCAATCGTTCCTCTATCATAGAGTAGAACAATCGTCATCGTAGAAACAATTGATTTTTCTTATCGCTATAAAAGGGATAGCTTAACGAAAAGGGGAGTATTATTGCACCGGGAAATCGCCATATACCTCGCAATTTGCATACCGAAGACCCGCGTTGAGACAGAAGATACACACGGACCATTCACAATGAAATCAAGGAGATGCACTCATGTCTGACGACAAAACAAAGACCCCCGGACCACCCATAGTCGACGATCAGAACGCCATGTCAGGCGATGCGAAGTGTCCGTTTTCAAACGGCGCTCTGAAACACACCGTAGCTGGAACCCCAACCAACGCAAACTGGTGGCCCAATCAACTGAATCTGGAGATCCTGCGCCAGCACCCCCAACTGTCCAATCCCATGGGCGAGACATTCAATTACGCCGAGGAGTTCAAGAGCCTCGACTTGAATGCCGTGATCAAGGATCTCCATGCCTTGATGACGTCCTCGCAAGAGTGGTGGCCAGCGGACTACGGCCACTATGGGCCATTCTTCATCCGCATGGCGTGGCATAGCGCAGGCACTTACCGCACCGGCGATGGCCGTGGCGGCGCAGGCTGCGGCGCGCAGCGGTTTGCTCCCCTCAACAGTTGGCCAGACAATGTAAGCCTCGACAAGGCGCGCCGGTTGATTTGGCCCATCAAGCAGAAATATGGCCGGAAACTCTCCTGGGCCGACTTGATTGTTCTCACTGGCAACGTGGCGCTCGAGTCAATGGGATTGAAGACCTTCGGTTTCGGCGGTGGGCGCGAGGACATCTGGGAACCGGACAACACTTATTGGGGATCTGAGGGCAAGTGGCTGGGAGACGAACGCTACAAGGGCGACCGTCAGCTCGACAATCCTCTCGGCGCGGTTCAGATGGGCCTGATCTATGTGAATCCGGAAGGACCCAACGGCAAGCCTGATCCAATCGCCGCGGCGCGGGATATTCGGGAGACCTTCGCGCGCATGGCGATGAACGACAAGGAGACAGTTGCCCTCATCGCCGGCGGACACACCTTCGGCAAGACTCATGGCGCTGCCGATCCGAACAAGTATGTCGGTCGCGAACCCGAGGGCGCACCCGTCGAAGAGCAAGGCCTGGGCTGGAAAAGCAGTTTTGGCAGCGGCAAAGGCGTGGACACCATCAGCAGCGGCCTCGAGGGCGCATGGACCACCAACCCCATCAAGTGGGACAACAATTACTTCGAAGTCCTGTTTGGCCATGAATGGGAACTCACCAAGAGTCCTGCCGGCGCTCAGCAATGGAAACCCAAAGACGGAGCGGCAGCCAATGCCGTGCCGGATGCTCACGACCCCAAAAAGCGGCATGCCCCCACCATGCTCACCACGGATCTCTCCCTGAGAATGGACCCCGTCTACGAGAAGATTTCAAGGCACTATCTCGAGAATCCGCAGGAGTTGGCAGACGACTTTGCCAAGGCCTGGTTCAAGCTCACCCACCGCGACATGGGTCCGCACACCCGCTATCTTGGTCCGCTCGTTCCCAAGGTGCCGCTGATCTGGCAGGACCCCGTTCCCGCAGTGGATCACATATTGATCAATGAGAAGGATATTGCGGCCCTGAAGGCCAAAATCCTCGCATCCGGGCTTTCCATCTCCCAACTGGTCACGACCGCCTGGGCCTCGGCTTCAACCTTCCGCGGCACGGACAAGCGCGGCGGGGCTAACGGGGCGCGCATTCGCCTTGCGCCGCAAAAGGACTGGGAAGTCAACCAGCCGGCCGAACTCAAGAAGGTCCTTACAGTCCTGGAAGCGATCCACAAGGATTTCAACGGCGCCCAATCCGGCGGAAAGACGGTCTCTCTCGCTGACCTGATCGTTCTGGGCGGCTCAGCGGCCATCGAGGTAGCTGCGAAAAAGGCCGGCCACGATGTGAAGGTTCCTTTCTCGCCGGGGCGCGCGGACACGTCGCAGGAGCAAACCGATGTAGCCTCCTTTGCTGTGCTGGAGCCAACTGCGGACGGGTTCCGCAATTACCTCCGCAAGGGACAAGAGCAATTTGCGGCTGAGCTGCTGGTGGACAAGGCAAGCCTGCTCACGCTGACCGCTCCTGAAATGACGGTTCTGATCGGTGGCCTGCGAGCGCTGAACGCCAACTATGGGCACACCCAGTACGGAGTCTTTACCAAGCGGCCGGAAACCCTCACCAATGAGTTCTTCGTCAATCTCCTCGACATGAACACGAACTGGCAGAAATCCGCGACAGAGGGCGTGCTGGAAGGACATGATCGGGCGACCGGCAAACTCAAGTGGACGGGCACCGTAGTTGATCTAGTCTTCGGTTCGAACTCTGAGCTTCGGGCTCTTGCGGAGTTTTATGCGTGCGCGGACTCTGAGCAGGTGTTCGTGCGTGACTTCGTGGCGGCCTGGAGCAAGGTAATGAACCTGGATCGCTTCGACCTCGCGTGATATCAGCCGCCGCTGGGCATCCGGCGTGCGAGCTGGTTCACGGGGACTAAAAAAGATGTAGCGCGGCTTCCCTCCGCGGCTTTGGCCGGGTGCGCGTAAGCGCACCCGGCCAAGACTATCTGCGAACGGCCTTTCACATCCGCTCTTTGCAGAAAATAGTCCTCACCCGTCGCACAATAGGAATGATCAGTGGACCAGGAATTAACTGATCCCTGGCCGCTCCTTGCCATACGGAACTGGGTGCCCCATCCTTCGCGCTTTTTGCGAAGGGTGGGATACAAATGATGTAGCGTGGGAGTCCACCCCCCCTCGAGCAAGGAGTGTAAATTCCCTTCAAATCCTTGCAGATTATTTTTAACCCGTTTTGAATCAATGCCTGTTGAAAACTTTTCGAGGCCAAATGCTCCCGCATCGTGAGATTTGGCCCCTGAAAATCACCGGAAAAATCCGGTTTTTGCCAAAAAAACAGCCCCGAAGCATCGCTCCAGGGCCT